>Ga0265327_10000236_pt1 | contig 110434 bp, 96 predicted proteins | sample 41621metaG_FD_202089 | JGI IMG/M metagenome (GOLD analysis project Ga0265327, IMG submission 202089) | Rhizosphere microbial communities from Carex aquatilis grown in University of Washington, Seatle, WA, United States - 4-16-21 metaG | ecosystem: Host-associated > Plants > Roots > Rhizosphere...
CCCAGGTCTTCCTGCGGCCGCTGGCGACGTCCAGCATCAGGCGGAACATCTCCCAGCCGACCTCGGCGATGGTCTTCTCGCCGGTGGCGATGGTGCCCGCGTCCACGTCCATCAGGTCGTGCCAGCGGCGCGCCAGATCGCCTCGCGTGGCCACCTTGATCACCGGCACCTCGGCCAGCCCGTAGGGCGTGCCGCGCCCGGTGGTGAACACATGCAGGTTCATGCCCGCGGCCAGCTGCAGCGTGCCGCAGATGAAGTCGCTCGCCGGCGTCGCCGCGTAGATCAGGCCCTTCTGGCGGATCTTCTCGCCCGGTGCGATCACGCCCGAGATCGGCGAGCTGCCCGACTTCACGATCGAGCCCATCGCCTTCTCCACGATGTTGGACAGCCCGCCCTTCTTGTTGCCCGGCGTGGTGTTGGCGCTGCGGTCGACCCGCCCGCGCTCCAGGTAGGCGTCGTACCAGGCCATCTCGCGGATCATCGCCTCGGCCACTTCGGGCGTGCTCGCCCGGGCGGTCAGCTGGTCGATGCCGTCGCGCACCTCGGTCACTTCCGAGAACATCACGGTGGCGCCCGCGCGCACCAGCAGGTCGGTGCAGAAGCCCACCGCCGGGTTGGCCGTCACGCCCGAGAAGGCGTCGCTGCCCCCGCACTGCACGCCCACCACCAGCTCGCTGGCCGGCACCGTTTCTCTTCGTCTTGCGTTCAGGCGCTCCAGGTGCTCCTCGGCCTGGCGCAGGATCGACTCGACCATCGACATGAAGCCCACATGCGCCTCGTCCTGCAGGCAGACCACGTCCAGCTTGCTGTCGGCGCTGTTGCCCACGTCGGCCACGTTGCGCTCGTCGACCAGGGGGATCGTGCCCGGGGGCAGCAGCCGATCCGGCTGCAGCTTCTCGCAGCCCAGGCTCACCACCATCAGCTCGCCGCCGAAGTTCGGGTTCAGGCTGATGTTGCGCAGGGTGCGGATCGGGATGACGGCGTCCGGTGCGTCGATGGCGACGCCGCAGCCGTAGCTGTGCTCCAGCGCCACCACGTCGTCCACGTTCGGGAAGCGCGGCAGCAGCTCGGCCTTGATGCGCTGCACCGCGAATTCGGTCACGCCGGCCACGCACTGCACGGTCTGGGTGATGGCCAGGATGTTGCGCGTGCCCACCGAGCCGTCGGGGTTGCGGTAACCCTCGAAGGTGTGGCCCTCCAGCGGCGGCTGGGGCTCGGGCTTGACGGTGGCGATGGGCAGGCCGGTCAGCTCGCGCGCGGCGGGCATGCGCAGCAGCCGCTCGTGCACCCAGCTGCCGGCGGCGATGGGTTTCAGCGCGAAGCCGATCGTCACGTTGTAGCGGCGCACCTCGCCGCCCTCGGGAATGTCCACCAGAGCCACCTTGTGCGCCTGGGGCACCTTCTCCACCAGCACGAGGCCCGACGCGAATCGCGTGCCCGCGGGCAGCCCGCCGTCGTTGACCACGATCGCCACGTTGTCGCGATCGTCCATCGTGATGTAGAGGGGGGCCTGCGCCGGGGCGGCGGCCAGGATGTCGGTTGCGATGGCTTGGTTCATGGATGCCTCAGGTCGATGCGCCGGATGTCCTTGACGATCACAAGATAAGCGAAGACCGTGATCAGCGCGTTGAGCCCGACGAAGACCAACGCGCCGCCGAACGATCCGCTGACCGCCAGGATGTAGCCGATCACGATCGGCGTGACGATACCCGCCACCGCGCCGAAGGTGTTGAAGATGCTGCCGGCCAGGCCGATCACTTCCCTGGGCGCCACGTCGGACATCACCGCCCAGCCCAGCGCACCGAAGCCCTTGCCGAAGAAGGCCAGCGCCATCAGGCCGACGATCATCCAGTCGGCGTCGACGTAGTTGCAGACGATCATGCTCATCGACATCAGCATGCCGACGACGATCGGCGCCTTGCGCGCCACCGTCAGCGAGAAGCCCCGGCGCAGCATCCAGTCGGACACCACGCCGCCCAGCACCCCGCCGACGAAGCCGCAGATGGCCGGCAGCGACACCATGAAGCCGGCCTGCAGGATCGACATGTGCCGCTCCTGCACCAGGTAGACCGGGAACCAGGTCAGGAAGAAGTAGGTCAGCACGTTGATCGAGAACTGGCCGATGCACACGCCCAGCAGCATCCGGTTGCCCAGCATCTGCTTCAGGTAGAACCAGGTCTGCCCCTTGGGCAGCGCGCCGGCCTTCGCGCCGACGCCCTCGCCCATCTGGATCAGGCCGCCACCGGCCTCGATGTGTTCCAGCTCGGCGCGGTTGACCGCGGGATGCCGCGCCGGGCTGTGGACCAGGAACCACCAGGCCACTGCCAGTGCCATGCCCAGGGCGCCCATGAACAGGTAGACCGCATGCCAGCCCCACCAGTGCGTGAGCGCGGCCATGATCGGCGTGAAGACCACCGCCGCGAAATACTGCGCCGCGTTGAAGATGGCCGACGCGGTGCCGCGCTCCTTGGTCGGGAACCAGCTGGCCACCACCTTGGAATTGGCCGGAAAGGCCGGCGCCTCGGCCATGCCGACGAAGAAGCGCATCACGAAGAGCGTGCCCACCGCGGTCGCTGCGGCGGTCAGCACGCCCACCGAAGCCTGAAACAGCGTGAAGATCGACCAAAGAAAGATGCTCGCCGCATAGACGCGCCGGGCACCGAAGCGATCGAGCAGCCAGCCGCCAGGCACCTGCGACAGCACATAGGCCCAGCTGAAGGCCGAGAAGATGTAGCCCATCTGGATCGTGTCGAAGCCGAACTGCTGGCGCATCGCCGGGCCGGTGATCGACAGGGTCGCGCGATCGGCGTAGTTCACCGTGGTCACGATGAAGATCATCAGCAGCACGCCATAGCGCACGCGGCTGCGGCGCTGGCCTGCCGCAGCGTCAGGCGCCGCGGCTGCGGTCGGCCTGGCCAGTTCGATGGTGTTGCTCATGCCCGTCTCCGATATGAATGGCGTGGTCCGCGGGCGGCGCACCGGCCGCCTGCGGATGCTTTGTCTACTTCGCGGCAGCGGCGGTGCCGGCAGGCATCCAGCGCGCATCGGCCGCGCCGCGGCTGTCGCCGCTGCGAGCCAGGATGCACACCACGAAGGCCGCGACGATGTCGAAGACCGCGAGCAGCACGAACAGCGGGCTGTAGCCGACCTGCGTGACCAGCACGCCGAACAGCGCGGTGAAGGCCGCGGCACCCAGGTAGCCGGCCATGCCGCCCATGCCGGTGGCGGTCGCGACCTCGTTGCGGCCGAACATGTCGGAGGTGATCGAGTAGAGCGCGCCAGAGAGCGTCTGGTGCGCGAAGCCGCCGATGCACAGCAGCGCGATCGCCATGTAGGGACTGGCCACCAGCCCGATGCAGGCCGGCCCGATCATCGCCAGCGCACCCACCACGAAGACCATCTTGCGCGAGGTGAACAGCGACACCCTGAAGTGCTTGTGGAAGAAGGGACTCAGGTAGCCGCCGAGCACGCAGCCGATGTCCGCCGCGAGGAAGGGCATCCAGGCGAACATCGCGACTTCCTTCAGGTTCATGTGGCGCTCGGTCATCATGTAGAGCGGGATCCAGGCATTGAAGGTCTGCCAGGCCGGCTCGGACAGGATGCGCGGAATGCCGATGGCCCAGAAGTCGCGGCTCTTGAGCATCTGCAGCCAGCTGCGCTTGGCGCTGCCGGCGTCGGCATGCTTGGCCTCCTGGCCCGACAGGATGTAGTCGCGCTCGCTCTCGGACAGCAGCTTCTGGTCGCGCGGATGGCGATACACCAGCATCCAGATCACGCTCCAGGCGATGCCCAGCGCCCCGACGATCAGGAAGGCCCATTGCCACTGTCCGTGCAGCAGGGCCCAGACCACCAGCGGCGGCGCCAGCAGCGCGCCGACCGACGAGCCGATGTTGAACCAGCCGATCGCGACCGAACGCTCCTTGGCCGGGAACCATTCGGTGGTCGACTTCACGCCGGCCGGGATGCCTGCCGCCTCGGTCAGGCCCAGCAGCCCGCGGAAGAAGGCCAGGCTCTGCCAGCCGGTGGACCAGGCCGCCGCCGCGCAGGCCAGCGACCAGGCCAGCGCGAAGGCCGCGAAGCCGATCTTGGTGCCGATGGTGTCGAGCAGCCAGCCGGCCACCGGCTGCATGAAGGCATAGCAGAGCTGCCAGGCCACCACCACGTACGAATACTGCTCGACGCTGATGTCGAGGTCTTTCATCAGCGTCGGCGCGGCCACCGACAGCGTGTTGCGTGCCAGGTAGTTGACGATCAGGCCGAGCGCGACAAGCCCGACCATCCACCAGCGGATGCCCTTGATTTTCATGACCATGTCTCCTGAAGTTGTGATGCGGCCGCGGCCTCAGGCCGGGCGCGAATAGTCGATTCCGACAAAGCTGCCGCCCTGGAAGCGCTGGCCCAGCGCATCGAGCGGATTCGGCCTGGCGAGAACTTCATCGGCGAAGTCTTCGGCGTCCTGCGTCGGGCGAAAGCCCAGGCGCTCGGCGCCGCGGTTGTCCCACCAGCTGCGCCGGTTGGCCGACACGCCCCAGACCACCAGGAAGCCGACGTCCTCGGCGGCCATGCAGCGGTCGAGGAAATGCATCAGGTCGGCATGGCCGAACCAGGTGCTCAGGTGGCGTGGTTCGGTGGGCCGCTCGACGCAGCTGCCGATGCGCACGCAGATGCTCTCGATGCCGTGCTTGTCCCAGTACATGCGGGCCAGCGCCTCGCCCCAGACCTTGCTCAGGCCGTAGAAGCCGTCGGGCCTGGGCGCGCAGTCGAGCGCGAGCCGGTCTTCCACCGGGTACATGCCGATCGCATGGTTGGAGCTCGCGAACACCACCCGGCGCACGCCCTGCCGCCGCGCGCCTTCGTAGACCTCGACCAGCGCCCGCAGGTTGTTGTCGATGATCTCGGGCAGCGGTCGCTCGACGCTGGTGCCGGCGAAGTGGATCAGCAGGTCGACGCCGGCGAGCAGGCGGTCGACCACCTCCGCGTCGCGCAGGTCGCCGTGCATCAGGTCCTCGCCATCGGCGATCGGGACGAGGGGCTTGCTGCCGCCCGCCGAGCGCAGGTTCAGGCCGCGGGCGACCAGGGCCGCGCGCACCACCGAACCAAGCTGGCCGCCGGCGCCGCTGAGAGCGATCTTTTGCATGTGTCTCCAGTCCATCGTGGGGTTTGAGACATCTGATGACCTGGCATTGTGGTCAGATGTCCTATGACTTGGACGAACTATGGAGCAGATTTTGGCAGTTAAAAACAGGGTTTACCCGAATTTTCTAGCCGGAAAGGCGACTCTTCAGGTCAAGATATTGGTTAGATGTCAGACAACTATGGGCCTTTCTTGCATCGGCAGCATGCCGCCAGGTCAAGCTCAGATCCCCAGCAATTCGAGCGCGAGGCGGTAGGTGCGGGAGCCCTCGACCGCCAGCTCGTCGAGCACATTCATGTGATTGCGCCCCGCTTCGACATGGGCGGCCACGACCACCGCCGGCCCCCACGCGCTCGCAATGAGGGCCGCCTGCCGATGGAACTCCTCGCTCTCGTCGCCGCCGACGACCGTGGCGAGCCGGCCGCAGGAAGGCGCCGGCATCGCGGCGGGACTGAGGCGCAGCGCCGATTCCGCGGTGAGGCCGATGTCCGGCGCGAGGAAGGGCGCGTGCCGCAGCGGCTCGAGCTCGTACAGACCCGAGATGGACAGGGCGGACTTCACCAGGTCCGGCGGCAGCTCCCCTGCCCTGTCGCGCCAGCGGCAGGCGAGCAGCATCGCCGCGAGATGCCCGCCAGCCGAATGGCCGCCGACCACGATGCGTTCGGCGTCGCCGCCGTATCGCGACGCCTGGCGCCAGACCCAGGCGAGCGAGCGCTCCAGCTGCCCCACGATGTGCTCGATGCTGACTGCCGGGCACAGCGCGTAGTTGAGATTGACGACCATCGCGCCGGCATCGGCCAGGGGCGGCGCGACGAAGGCATGGTCGCGCTTGTCCAGGGCCCGCCAATAGCCGCCATGGACGTAGACGAAGACCGGCGCGCCGGATTTGGTGGCGGGCAGGACATCCAGCCGCTCGCTGGGAGCGTCCCCATAGGCCAGGTCGAACACCCATCCCGGCCGCAGCAGCGCGCGCGCCGATGCCTCGGCCCAATGGCGCAGGATCGCCGGATGCCCGGGGATGCGCGCCCGGTTGTCGTACTGCGCGTCGAACCAGGCCGCGGGCCTTCGCGGCGCCGTCATGAGGCCGCTCTGGCGCCCTTGCGTCCAGCCGGCTTCTGTTCGGATTCGCGCAGCGCCGCGTCGATCAGCGCATCGGCCATCCAGAGCGCGGTCTTCTCGACCTCGCGGTCGCGCAGGCCCCAGATGTCCTTCAGGATCACATAGGGCTCGATGCCGTAGACGACCGACAGGGCACGGTGCAGGCGGTCGCGCACCGCCGGCGACATGCTGGGCGCCAACGGCTCGATGGCGTGCTCCAGGATGCGCACCCGATGGCCGCGGCGATAGGGCTCCTCCTCGAGCAGTCCGGCGCGCTCCAGGCCCCATTGCTCCAACGACAGCTGCGCCGCGGCGCGCAGCTGCGGCTCGAATTCCTTGAAGCGCGGAAAGGTCTGCGCGAACAGTTCGTGCACCCGCTCGCGCCCGTTGGGGTTGTCGGAAGCCAGCTTTCGAACCGGCCCGAGCGAACTGTCGATCACCGCGGTGACCAGCGCGCTGCGCGTCGGGAAATAGCGGTAGGCGGTGGCCCGCGACACCTTCGAGCGCGCGGCGCACTCGGCCACCGAAGGGATGTGGCCGCTCTGCCGGATGATGTCCATGGCCGTCTCGAGCAGCAGCTTGAAGGTGGCCGCCTTCACGCCGCGCTCAGGCGGCACCGGGGGTTCGCTCAGCTTGTGTTTCAGTCGCGCCATGGGGTTTGTACGGACCTCGGTCCGCCTCGAAATCTATTGTGGTGTCGCGTCATGGGCTCGTATGATGCCGCCATCCCGAATTGAGACGCAAGTCTCAAACTTACGGACCCACGACTTCGCGGCGCCGGTGCTTCCGGCAAGACCTCGAGGCGATACGGAGACAAAGGCAATGCGTCTAGCCAGCTGGAGTTGGGGTGGCCGCGACCAGGTGGGCACGATCTCGTCGGACGGGCGCGAAGCCACGCCGCTGGGCCTGCGCGACCCGTCCCTTGGCGTGCTCCCGTTGATCCAGGCCCTGGCCCGCGGCGAGCCGCTGCCGCAGCCCTCGGGCACGCGGCTGCCGGTCGAGCAGATCGCCTTGCGCGCACCCCTGCCCCGGCCGCTGCGCAGCCTCTTCTGCGTCGGCCGCAACTACCGCGCGCATGCGGCCGAACTGGCCGGCTCGGTCTTCAGGGCGGCGATGCCGGAAACCGATCCGTGGCCGATCGTCTTCGGCAAGCTGGGCGAATGCGTGATCGGCCCGCACGATGCGGTGCGCCTGCCTGCGGCCGCGGCCTCGGTGCAGATCGACTACGAGTCCGAGCTGGCCGTGGTCATCGGCCGCGAAGGCCGGAACATTCCCGCCTCCCTGGCCATGGAGCACGTGTTCGGCTACACGGTGGTCAACGACGTGACGGCGCGCGACGTGCAGATGCGCCACCAGCAATGGGACCTCGGCAAGAGCTTCGACACCTTCTGCCCGATGGGCCCGTGGATCGCGACCGCCGACGAGGTCGACGGCCGCGCCACCCGGGTGCGCGGCTGGGTCAATGGCGAACTGCGCCAGGACGGCCAGACCCGCGACATGATCTTCGACATCCCGACCCTGATCGAGACCTGCTCGCGCGGCATCACCCTGCACCCCGGCGACGTGATCGCCACCGGCACGCCGTCCGGCGTGGGCATGGGCCTCAAGCCGCCGCAATGGCTGCGCGCGGGCGACGTGGTGCGCATCGAGATCGATGGCGTCGGTGCGATCGAGAACAGGTTCGAGTAAGCCATGGCCTTCCAGATGATCGACCGGGTGGCGGTGGAGGACGAGGGCGAGGGCCCGGCCATCGTCTGCGTCCATGGGCTGGGCGGCAGCTCCAATTCCTTCACGCCGCTGATGCCGGCCATGGCGCGGCATCGGGTGGTGCGCATCGACCTGCCCGGCAGCGGGCGTTCGCAGCGCTTCGAGGGCGCATTGAGCATCGAAGGCTACGTCGACTGCATGCTGCGGGTCTGCGAGCGGATCGGCATCGCCCGCGCGCACTGGGTCGGGCATTCGATGGGCACCATCGTCTGCCAGCACATCGCGGCCGCGCATGCCGGGCGGGTCGCCAGCATGGCCCTGTTCGGCCCGCTGATCGCGCCGCCGGATACGGCCCGCGCCGCCATGAAGACGCGCGCCTCCAAGGCGCGCGAAGGCGCGAGCGGCATGCAGGAAATCACGCAGGCGCTGATGCAGGCAGCCATCTCGGCCGATACCCGCGAGCGGCAGCCGGTGGCCGTGGCCTATGTCCGCGAGAGCCTCATGCGCCAGGACGGCGAGGCCTACGCGCGCAGCTGCGAGGCCCTGGCCGGCGCGCAGCCCGCCGCCGTCGAGAAGATCGAGGCGCCGGTGCTGCTGGTCACCGGCGACGAGGACGGCGTGGCGCCGCCGCAGTCGGTTCGCGCGATGGCCGACCGGCTGCACCGCGCCGCCAGCAAGCGGGTGGTGGTGCTGCCGCGCTGCGGCCACTGGACCCCGGTCGAGCGGCCCGAAGAATGCCAGCGTGAACTTCGCGAGTTCCTCGCGACACATTCCAGGAGCTGAACATGGCCGACGTGATGTTCACCAACGTGCGGATCTTCGACGGCGGCGGCGAAGCGCCCTTCACCGGCGACGTGCTGGTGCAGGGCAACCGCATCTCGCGCGTCGTGCGCCAGGGCTACGGCGCGCGTGCGGCGCCGGTGGGCGGCGTGCAGGTCATCGACGGCGCCGGCGCCTTCCTGATGCCCGGCATGGTCGAGGCCCACACCCATTTCTCCTGGAACGACCAGCCCAGCCTGGACGCCATCCAGCGCATGCCGCCCGAGGAGCACATCCTCTGGTGCGCCGAGGTCGCCGAGCGCTACCTCGACATGGGCTGGACCAGCTGCGTCGGCGCGGCAGCCGCCAAGCCGCGACTCGACGTGGTGATCCGCAACGCGATCAACGACGGCACCATCGTCGGCCCGCGCTATCTCGCCGCGGGCCAGGAGATCACGGTGCCGGGCGGCCTGGGCGACACCACACGGCCGCATCTGCCGCAGCCCGAGTTCGCCTTCGGCGCGGTGGTCAGCGGCTCGGAGGAGATGCGCCGCTGCGTACGCATGATGGCCAAGTACGGCGTCGACTCGGTGAAGATCAACCTCTCGGGCGAGTCGATCACCGGCATGGCCAGCGAGATGAGCCAGTTCACCGAGGACGAGATCACCACCTGCGTGCAGGAGGCCAAGGCGTGGGGCAAGCGGGTGGCCGCGCATGCGCGCTCGACCTGGTCGATCAAGCAGTGCGTGAAGCAGGGAATCGAGGTCATCTACCACGCGAGCTTCACCGACACCGAGGCGCTCGACCTGCTCGAGGCGCACAAGACCGAGCACTTCATCGCACCGGGCCTGGCCTGGCTCATCAACACCAGCCATCACGCGAGCGAATGGGGCCTGACGCCCGAGGTGACGCGCAAGATGGGCTACCACCGCGAGCTCGACGCCGCCATCGAGAGCATGCGCGCGCTGCGCAGGCGCGGCGTGCGAATCCTGCCCGGCGGCGACTACGGCTTTGCCTGGACTCCGCACGGCACCAATGCCAAGGACCTGGAGTACTTCGTCAAGTACGTGGGCATGAGCAACATGGAAGCGCTGCTCTCGGCCACCGCCTGGGGCGGTCCGATGATGCGCATGGGCAAGGTCCTCGGCTACATCCGCGAAGGCTACCTGGCCGACATCCTGCTGATCGACGGCGACCCGCTCGCCGACATCACGGTGCTGCAGGACAAGAGCCGGATCATGGCCGTCATGAAGGACGGCGAATTCCATCGTGCGCCGCCCGTCCGGTCGTCGCGCACCACGCGCTGGGCTGCCTGAGGGCACAAGGAGAACGCTGATGGCCGATGTCGTCTTCACCAACGTCCGCATCCTCGATGGCACGGGCCAGCAGCCCTATTCGGGCAGCGTGCTCGTGCGCGGCAACCGCATCCGCCAGGTCGGCCGCAGCACGGCGCCGATCTCGCCGGTGGGCGCGCAGGTCATCGACGGTGCCGGTGCGACGCTGATGCCGGGCATGTGCGAGGCCCACACGCACTTCTCGTGGAACGACGCCGCGACCCTGGCCGCCATCCAGACCATGCCGCTGGAGGAGCACGTCCTGTGGTGCGCCAAGGTGGCCCGGCGCTACCTGGAGGCCGGCTTCACCTCCTGCGTCGGGGCGGCCTGCGCCAAGGCGCGGCTGGACGTGGTGATCCGCAACGCGATCAACTCGGGCCAGATCCCTGGCCCGCGCTACCTGGCGGCGAGCCAGGAGATCACGGTGCTGGGCGCGCTCGGCGACGAGACCCTGCCCCACCTGCCCTTTCCGGAATTCAGCTTCGGCGTCAACGTCTCGGGCGCAGACGAGATGCGCAAGGCGGTGCGCCTCTTCCTGAAGTACGGCGTCGACTCGATCAAGCTCAACCTCTCGGGCGACAACTTCACCCCGCAGTCGCCGTCCGAGACCACCTGGATGCTCGACGAAGAGGTCGCGGCGGCGATGCGCGAAGTCAAGATCCGCGGCAAGCGCGGGGTGGCGCATGCCAGGTCGTCGGACAGCGTCAAGCAGGCGCTGCGGCACGGCATCGACCTGATCTACCACGCGAGCTTCGTCGACAACGAGGCCCTCGACATGCTGGAAGCGGCGAAGGACCGGGTCTTCGTCGCGCCCGGCATCGCGATCCTCTACGCGATGCTCCACGAGGCGTCGGACTACGGCATCACCAACGCGATGGCGACCGACATGGGCTACCAGGTCGAATGGGACGCGGCGCTCGAATCGCTCTCCAAGATGCACAAGCGCGGCATCCGCGTGCTGCCGGGCGGCGACTACGGCTTCGCCTTCACGCCGCATTGCCAGAATTCGCGCGACCTCGAATTCTTCGTGAAGTACCTGGGCTTCACGCCGATGGAGGCGATCCGCTCGACCACCCTCTACGGCGGCCAGGTGATGATGCAGCCCGACGAGCTCGGCGTGATCAAGGACGGCTACCTGGCCGACCTGCTGCTGGTCGACGGCGACCCCCTGGCCAACCTGTCGATCCTGCGCGACGCGCGACGCATCCTGGCGGTCATGAAGGACGGCGAATTCGCCAAGGCGCCGGAGATCGCGTCGCAACGACGGTGGGAGCGGGCGGCATGAGCCGCACGGCCGCTCCGAAGGCGAATCCTGAGCGCTGCTGCGCGAAGGCTTTCCAATGAGTCGGAAGGCCTGGGGCCTCTGGCTGCTCTTCGGCCTGCCGATCGCGGTGTTCGTGGTCTGGGCGATCTGGGACAACTACAGCCTCTTCTTCAAGACCTTCCTCAACGGGCTCACGCTCGCATCGCTGTATTTCCTGGTCGCCAGCGGCTTCACGCTGGTGTTCGGCCTGATGCGCAACGTCAACCTGGCGCATGGCTCGCTGTACCTGGTCGGCGCCTATGTGGGCTGGGTGGTCGGCGAGCAGACCGGCTCCTGGGTGCTCGCGGTGATCGCGGGCTTCCTCGCGGCCGCGGCGCTGGGCCTGTTGATGCAGGTGCTGGTGTTCCGCCACATGCAGGGCCAGGACCTGCGGCAGACGCTGGTGACGATCGGCCTGTCCATCGTGCTGGCCGATCTGATGCTGTGGATCTGGGGCGCCGAGATCTACACCTTCGATCCGCCCGCCTGGATCTACGGCTCGACGACCCTGCCTCTGGTCAACAAGTTCCCGACCTACCGGCTGTTCGTGCTGCTGGCCTCGATCGTGATCGGCGTCGGTCTCTGGCTGATGCTCGCGCGCACCCGCATCGGCATGATGATCCGCGCGGGGGTCGACGACCGGGCCATGCTGGCAGCCTCCGGCGTCAACGTGCAGCGGGTGTTCGCGCTGACCTTCGCGATCGGCGCCGGGCTGGCGGGCCTGGCCGGCGTGGTCGGCGGCACGGCGCTGTCCATCTCGCCGGGCGAGGACACGCGCTACCTCCTGGCTTCGCTCGTGGTGGTGATCGTCGGCGGCATGGGCAGCGTGGTCGGCGCCGCGATCGGCGCGCTGCTGATCGGCCTGGCCGAACAGTTCGGCCTGGCCTACGCACCGACCTACAGCGTGGTCTTCACCTTCGTGATCATGGTGGTCGCGCTGGCCTTCAAGCCGCGCGGCCTGATGGGGAAGAACACGTGAGCGCGGCGAAGTGGCGGCGGGCCATGAATTCGTCCTCCTCCGCATCGCCGGCGGCCGGGCCGCGCGGCACGCAGGCTTCGCCGATGGCTCGTGCTTCGGCGAGGACGCTCACCGAGGCGCGAATCGAGCGCTCGCGAACCGCGAACCCGACCGACTGGCGCGCGATCTTCGGCGCGATCCGGCTGCGCCACCTGCTCGTGCTGGTCTTCGTGATCGCCTACCCCTTCGTCGCCACGCCCTTCTTCACCTTCCAGATCGGTGCCCAGTCGCTGGCGCTGGGCCTGATCGCGCTGTCGCTGACCTTCCTGGGCGGCTACGGCGGCATGGTGTCGCTGGCGCAGATGACGGTCGCCGGCCTCGCCGCCTACGCGCTGGCCATCTTCGGCAGCAGCAGCAACCTGGCGATCAGCCTGGGCTGGCCCTGGTGGCTGGCGCTGATCGTCGCGCTCGCGCTGGCCACGCTGCTGGCGGCCGGCATCGGATGGCTGTCGGTGCGCACCGAGGGCATCTACACCATCATGATCACGCTCGCGGTGGGCGTCGCCTTCTTCTACCTGGCGCAGCAGAACTACACGGTCTTCAACGGCTTCCAGGGCTTCAGCAAGATCGCGCCGCCGGTGCTCTTCGGCCTCGACTGGCACGACCCGGTGCCCTACTACTTCCTGGTGCTGGCCTGTTCGCTGGCCGGCTACTTCTTCGTCAAGCACCTGGTGCGCACGCCCTTCGGCGTGGCCTTGCAGGGCATCCGCGACAACCCGCGGCGCATGCAGGCGCTCGGCTTCGACGTGACCGCGCACCGGGTCGCGGCCTATGCGGTGGCGGGCTTCCTGGCGGCGGTCGGCGGCGTGCTGATGGTCTGGTACAACGGCCGCATCTCGCCCGGCACCATCGGTACCGGCGCGATGATCAACATTCTCATCATCGCCGTGCTCGGCGGCATGAAGCACCCGATCGGCGCCTTCGTCGGCGCGATCGTCTTCACCCTGCTGCAGAACTTCGCCATCGACCTGGTCGACCGCGAACGCTTCAACCTCGTGATCGGCGGCGTCTTCCTCGCGATCGTCCTGTTTTCCCCCGATGGGCTGCTGGGGTTGTGGCAACACCTGCGCAACCGCCTGGCCGGCCCTTTCACCCACCGCGGCAGTGGCCGCATTCATCGATGACAACAAGGAGCGAGACATGAGCAGAGGCAAGAGACAGTTCGTACGCAGCATCGTCGCGGCCGCGGCGGTGATGGCGGTGGCCGGCTTCGCGCAAGCGCAGGAAGTCCTGAAGATCGGGCTGCTGGCATCGCTGGAGGGCCCCTTCGCCGCGCCCGGCCAGGACGGCATGCGCGGTGCCGACCTGGCGCTCAAGGAGAAGAACGGCATGGCCGGCGGCAAGAAGATCGAGTTCGTCAAGGTGTCCTCCGACGCCACGCCGGACAAGGCGGTCAACTCGACCCGCAAGGCGGTCGAGCAGGACAAGGTGCAGATCATGATCGGCCCGCTGTCGGGCGACGAAGGCATCGCGGTCAAGAACTACGCCAAGACCCAGCCCGGCGTGACTTTCGTCAACGGCTCGTCGGGCGCGCAGGGCGCGACGCTCGGCGACCCGGCGCCCAACTTCTACCGCTTCAACACCGAAGGCGCGCAATGGATGGTCGGCCTGGGCGAGCACGCGCTGGGCAAGGGCTACAAGAAGGTCTACCTGATCGCCGAGGACTACGGATTCCCGTATTCGCAGGTGCAGGGCTTCATGGCCAGCTACTGCGCCAAGGGCGGCAAGGTGATCGACAAGGCCTGGGTACCGCTCGGCACCAAGGACTACGCCTCGGTCATCGCCAAGGTGCCAAAGGACGCCGATGCGCTGCTGGTGGTGCTGGGCGGCTCGGATGCGGTGAACTTCCTCACGCAGTACGAGCAGGCCGGCGGCGACAAGCCGATGATCGGCGGCTCGATCACGGTCGACCAGACGGTGCTGAACTTCAAGGGCAAGCGGCGCGAATCGCTGCTCGGCACCGCCTCCGCCGGGCCGATGGCCGATTCGATCGACACGCCGGAATGGAAGAAGTTCGTCGCCGACTACAAGGCCAACTTCAAGGATGGCTTCCCGAGCCCGTCGCTCTTCGCCTACCTCTACTACATCAACACCAAGGCGACGCTCGACGCGCTCGACGCGGTCAAGGGCGACCTGTCGAACAACCAGAAGGCCTACCGCGAAGCGCTGCAGAAGACCGACTTCAAGGGCCCGGCCGGCGAGGTCAAGATCGACGCCAACCGCAACGGCGTGGGCACCACCTACATCACCGAGGTCGCGAAGGCGCCGGACGGCTCCTTCTACAACAAGGTGGTGAAGACGGTGCCCAACATCACCCAGACGCTGGGCCTGCCCGAAGCCGACTTCAAGAAGATGGGCCTGGGTACGCGCGACGTGCCCGACTGCAGAACGTGATGCACCCCCCGAGCGGCTTCGCGGCCGCGGTTGGGGCGTTCGGCGCGGCGTCATGAATCGTTAAAGGGAAGTCTTCGGCATGGCATCGATCACTCCTATCAGGCCAAGGGCGGAGCATCGCGCGGGCGGCGCGGGCAGCAGCGCGGGCGGCCAGCCGGCCACGCAGCTGCTCTCGGGCGACGCACTGAGGCTCGATGGGGTGACGCGCGCCTTCGGCGCCTTGCGCGCGGTCGACGACGTGTCGCTGGTGGTGGCGGCGGGACAGAAATACGCGGTGCTCGGCTCCAACGGCGCCGGCAAGACCACGCTGTTCAACGCGATCACCGGCGACTTTCCGCCGACGGCCGGGCGCATCCATTTCTTCGGCGAGGACATCACCGACCTGCCGCCCCAGGACCGCATCCGCAAGGGCATGCGGCGCACCTACCAGTCCTCGCTGCTGTTTCGCGAACTCACGGTGCGCGACAACCTGTTCCTCGCGGTGCGCGGCGTCGCCAGCGGCCGCTTCAGTTTCATGCGCGCCCGGGCCGGCAGCGCATCGATGCGGGCCACCCGCGACCTGCTGGATCGTGCGCGGCTCAGCCACATCGCCGACGAACGCGTCGCCAACCTGGCGCATGGCCAGCAGCGCCAGCTGGAGATCGGCATGGCGCTGGCGGGCGCGCCGCGGCTGATCCTCTTCGACGAGCCCGCCGCCGGCCTCTCGCCGGCCGAGCGTCGCGAACTGGTCGCGCTGCTGGTCTCGCTGCCCGCGCACATGAGCTTCGTGCTGATCGAGCACGACCTCGACATCGCGCTGAAGGTGGTCGACCGGGTGACCGTGATGCACAACGGCCGGGTGCTGCGCACCGGCAGCCCCGACGAGATCGAGAACGACGCCCAGGTGCAGGCCATCTACATGGGGAGCAAGCACTGATGGCATGGTTCGGCAGCGATCGGGAACGCGGTGTCAGCGGTGCGCCGGTGCTGGCGGTCGAGGGGCTCGACGTCTTCTATGGCCGCGCCCATGCGCTGCAGGCCGTCAGCCTCGGCCTCGATCGCGGCGTGCTCGGCATCGTCGGGCGCAACGGCATGGGCAAGACCACGCTGTGCAATGCCATCACCGGGCTGGTGCCGGCGCGCGGCAGCGTGCGCCTCCTGGGCGAGGAGATCCTCGGCCTGGCACCCAACGAGATCACCCGGCGCGGCATCGCCTATGTGCCGCAGGGGCGGCGCGTCTGGCCATCCCTGTCGGTCGACGAGACGCTGCGGCTGGTGGCGAAGCGAAGGCGCGAGGTCGACCGGGTCTACGCCATGTTCCCGCGGCTCGCCGAACGCCGCGGCAACGGCGGTGCGCAACTCTCCGGCGGCGAGCAGCAGATGCTGGCCATCGGCCGCGCGCTGCTGCTGGAGCCCCGGCTGCTGGTGATGGACGAGCCCACCGAAGGCCTGGCGCCGGTGATCGTCGAGCAGGTCGCGCAGGCGCTGCGTGACCTCTCCGCCGAAGGCCGCATCTCGGTGCTGCTGATCGAGCAGAACCTGGGCGTGGCGATGTCGGTCGCCGACCGGATCGGCCTGATGGTCAACGGGCGCATCGCCAGGGAGATGCCCGCATCGGAGCTGGCCGCCGACCGGGAGCTGCAGGAACGCCTGCTCGGGGTTCGCTCGGGCGGACCTGAGGACGAGGACGAGGCACCGCGGCCCGGCCTGGCGGACGAAGAGCCCGATCGTCCCCAGGTCTTCACCGTGCGGCGCGCGCATGGCGACGGCCCGAGCATGCTCGATGCACCCGCACCGGCCAGCGTGCGCGGCTTCACCCGCTGGAATGCGGGCGGCACCGCGGCGCCGGTCGCGGACATCGCGCGCAGCCCGGTCGCGCCGCCCGCCGCGGCTGCAGATCCAGGTTCGAGTGCGAGTTCGAGCGAAGGCCCGCGCGTGTTCGAATTCCCCGTCGCCGCCAGCAGCAGCCGCTCGGCCTACGTGGTGGGCACCTTCGACACCAAGTCGCGCGAACTCGCCTTCCTGCGCCAATGCCTGGAGCGGCTCGGCATGCGGGTCACCTCGGTCGACCTGTCGACCTCCGGCAAGCCTTCCACCGCCAGCGTCCATCCGCGCGAGGTGGCGCGCCACCATCCCGGTGGCGAGGCGGCCGTGTTCAGCAACGACCGCGGCGACGCGACCGCCGCGATGGCGCAGGCCTTCGAGGCCTTCGTCCTCTCGCGGCGCGACATCGGCGGCATCATCTCGGCCGGCGGCTCGGGTGGCACCTCGATGGCGACGCGGGGCATGCGCGCGCTGCCGGTCGGTGCGCCCAAGGTCATGGTCTCCACCATGGCCAGCGGCGACACCCGACCCTACGTGGGCCCGAGCGACATCTGCATGATGTATTCGGTCACCGACGTCCAGGGCATCCACCGCATCAGCGAACTCGTGCTGGCCAATGCCGCGAACGCACTGGCCGGCATGATCGCCCACCCGCCGGCCAGGTCGGCGATCGTGAAGCCGGCGATCGGGCTCACGATGTTCGGCGTCACCACCACCTGCGTGCAGGCGGTCGCCAGGCAGCTGGAGGACGACAACGACTGCCTCGTGTTCCACGCCACCGGCGTCGGCGGCCAGTCGATGGAGAAACTGGTGGACTCCGGCCTGCTCGCCGGCGTCATCGACGTCACCACCACCGAGATCGCGGACGAGATCGCCGGGGGCACGCTCTCCGCCGGCCCGGGCCGGCTCGACGCCTTCGCCCGCCATTCGCTGCCCTATGTGGGCTCCTGCGGCGCCGTCGACATGGTGAACTTCGGCACCTGGGAGAGCGTGCCCGAGCGCTTCAGGTCGCGCCGTCTCTATCGGCACAACCCGACGGTCACGCTGATGCGCACCAGCGTGGCCGAATGCCGCGCCATCGGCGAATTCATCGCCGCGAAACTGAACGCGATGCGCGGGCCGGTGCGTTTCCTGATACCCGAAGGCGGCGTCTCGGCGATCGACCAGCCCGGCCAGCCCTTCCATGACCCCGAGGCCGACCAGGCGCTTTTCTCGGCCATCGAGGCCGGTTTCCGCAACGGCCCGGATCGCAGGCTGCAGCGTCGGCCCCTGCACATCAACGACCCGGCCTTCGCCGACGCCCTGGTCGCCGCATGGCACGAGATCTCGCGGCCGGCGGCCGGAACGCGCCGCGCCTGAGAAGAAAAACGACGCGAGGAGGACCCAACGCATGCCCCGCATTTCCAGATCGTCCCTGCTCGAGCGCTTCCGCGCGAAGATCGCCGCCGGCCGGCCGCTCGTCGGCGGCGGCGCCGGCACCGGCCTGTCCGCCAAGTGCGAGGAGGCCGGCGGCATCGACCTCATCGTCATCTACAACTCCGGGCGCTATCGCATGGCCGGTCGCGGCTCGCTCGCCGGCCTGATGGCCTACGGCAATGCCAACGAGATCGTCTGCGAGATGGCGCGCGAGGTGCTGCCGGTGGTACGCCACACGCCGGTGCTCGCGGGCGTCAACGGCACCGACCCCTTCATGATCCCGGACGAGTTCTTGCGCCGGCTGATCTCGCTGGGCTTCTCCGGCATCCAGAATTTCCCGACCGTCGGGCTGATCGATGGCGTGTTCCGCGCCAACCTCGAGGAGACCGGCATGGGCTACGCGATGGAGGTCGAGCTGGTAGCGCGCGCCCGCGAGCACGACCTGCTCACCACGCCCTATGTCTTCAGCGAAGCCGACGCGCGCGCCATGGCCGGCGCCGGTGCCGACATCGTGGTCTGCCACCTCGGACTGACCACCGGCGGCGCGATCGGCGCCACCACCGCCCTGACACTGGCCGACTGCGTGCCACGCATCAATGCCTGGGCCGCCGCCGCGCATTCGGTCAATCCGGAGGTCATCGTGCTGTGCCATGGCGGCCCCATCGCCACGCCCGAGGACGCGCAGTTCGTGCTCGGCCGGTGCCCCCGTTGCGACGGCTTCTACGGCGCCAGCTCGATGGAGCGCCTGCCCACCGAAGTCGCTCTCGTCGAGACCACCCAACGCTTCGTTCAGATCACGCGATAAAGGAAGACACCCATGTCCGGCGCTCAATTCGGCAGTTTCATTCTGGCCCTGGTGGTCATCGCGATCGTCGTGGCCATCGCGGTATGGCTGCTCCACTGGCTCTACCTGCGCAGCTCCAAGGAACGGTCCTTCGTGCGCACCGGGCTCGGCGGCCAGAAGGTGGTGCTGGGCGGCGGCGCCTTCGTGCTGCCCATCGTCCATGACGTGATACCGGTCAACATGAACACCCTCCGCCTGGAAGTGAGCCGCGGCCGCGACAAGGCGCTGATCACCAAGGACCGGATGCGGGTGGACGTGATCGCCGAGTTCTATGTGCGGGTGGCCACCAACGAGGAATCGGTCGCCGCGGCGGCGCAGACCCTGGGCCTGCGCACCATGGAGCCCGAGCAGCTGAAGGAGCTGGTCGAGGGCAAGTTCATCGACGCCCTGCGCACCGCCGCGGCCGAGATGACGATGGAGGAACTGCACGAGAAGCGCGGCGCCTACGTCCGTCGGGTGCGCGAGGCGGTCGCGGTCGACCTCACCAAGAATGGCCTGGAACTCGAAGCCGCATCGCTGACCCAGCTCGACCAGACCGGCATGGAGTTCTTCAACCCCAGCAATGCCTTCGACGCCGAGGGCCTGACCCGTCTGACCGAGCAGATCGAGCACCGCAAGAAGCAACGCAACGACGTCGAGCAGGACACGCTGATCGCCATCCGCAACAAGAACCTGGAAGCCGAGAAGCTGTCCCTCGACATCGATCGCGAGAGCGAGCACGCCCGCCTTGCACAGCAGCGCGAGCTGGAGATGGCGCGCGCGCGCCAGCGCGCGGAAGTCTCGACCGAGCGGGCGCAGCGCGAGCAGGATGCCGAGGCCGCCCAGATCGCGGCCAGGCAGAGCATCGACACGGCCCGCATCCGCTCCGAGCAGACCCTGGAGGAAGGCCGCATCGGCAAGGAGCGCGCGATCCAGAGCGCCGAGATCGAGCGCCGCACCTCGCTGGAACTCGCCGAGCAGCAGCGCGCCATCTCCGTCGCCCGCGAGAGCAAGGCGCAGAGCGAGGCGCAGGCCGAGGCCGAGATCGCCCGGGCGCTCGCGGTGTCGGCTGAAGAGAAGGTCTTCACCGCGCGCGAGGTCGAGATGGCCGAGCGCAAGAAGGCCATCGAGCTGATCGCCGCGGCCCAGGCGGCTGAACGCGAGGCGCTGCGGCTGACCTCCGCCGCCCAGGCCGAGAGCGACGCCAGCGCCGCGCGTGGCGCCGCCATCCGGGCCCAGGCCGAGGCCGACGCCGACGCCGAGAAGATCCGCTCCATGGCCTATCGCCTGCGCGCCGAGATCGAGGCCGACGCCGCGCGGATGATGAACGAGTCGCACAACATGCTCACGCCCGAGGCACGCATGTCGGCCCTGCGGCTCAAGCTGGTCGAGAAGGCCGAGGCCATCATCCGCGAGTCGGTGCGCCCGCTGGAGCGCATCGAGGGCATCAAGATCCTGCACGTGGACGGCCTGGGCGGTTCATCGGGCGACGGCGGCCGCAACGGCGACGGCGGCGGCGGCTTCGCCGATGGCCTGGTCAATTCGGCGCTGCGCTTCCGGGCCCAGGCGCCGCTGGTGGACCAGCTGCTGCGCGAGATCGGCATCGAGGGCGGCGACATCCAGCGCCTGGTCGGCGACGCCAGCGGCGCGCAGGCCGCCCTGCCCTCCAAGCCGGCGACATCGCAGGAATAGCGCATGGTGAACGTCTACGTCTCCAGCGTCATCGATGCCAGCGCCGACAGCGTCTGGTCGCGCATCCGCGACTTCAACGCGCTGCCGCAGTGGCATCCGGCCATCGCCGACAGCCGCATCGAGAACAGCCAGCCGGCGGACCGGGTCGGCTGCATCCGGCACTTCCACCTGCGCGACGGCGGCATGATCCGCGAACGGCTGCTGGCGCTCTCCGACTACGAATACAGCTGCACCTACGAGATCCTCGAGAGCCCGATGGGCGTCAGCAACTACATCGCGACGCTCAAGCTGACGCCGGTGACCGATGGCGCGCGCTGCTTCGCCGAATGGAGCGCCGAGTTCGACTGCGAGCCCGGGCGCGAACGCGACCTGGTCGAATCGATCGGCAACGGCGTCTTCCAGGCCGGATTCGACGCGCTGAAGCGGTCCTCGCGCTGAGGCGCAAGCATCCGGAAATGCTGCAGAAGATCGTCCGCTCCGCGATCATCGACGCCCCCATCGAACGGGTCTGGGCGGTGCTGCGCGACTTCAACAGCCACGACCAGTGGCACAGCGCCGTCGCGGAGAGCCGCATCGAGGGCGGCGAGCGCAGCGACCAGGTCGGCTGCATCCGCAGCTTCACGCTGGCCAACGGCAATCGCATCCGCGAGCAGCTGCTGACCCTCGACGACGACACGCATCGCAGCACCTACTGCATCGTCGAGGCCACGCTGCCATTGCAACGCTACGTGGCCAGCGTGACCCTGAAGCCGGTGACGGACGGCAACGCGACCTTCTGGCACTGGGAATCGAGCTTCGCGACGCCGCCGGGGATGGAGCAGGAACTGCACGACGCGGTCGCGAGGGGCGTCTACGAGACGGGGTTCGCGGACCTGCGACGCTTCTTGAACGCCCAGCGCGACGGCCGGAGAGGCCTCGGCGAGCCCCTGCCCGCGGCATTGCCGGTGCCGGCCCGCAGGATGGCGATCTCGCACTACGGCGGCCCCGAGCAGATGCAGCCGCAGGACTGGGAATGCCCTGCGCCGCGCGCCGACGAAGTGCGCATCCGCCATCGGGCCATCGGCATCAACTACATCGACATCTACCTGCGGCGCGGCTGGATACCGCCGATGCTGCCGATCACCGCCGATGCGCCGGGTGTCCTGGGCATGGAAGCGGCCGGCGGCGTGCTCGATATCGGCGCCAACGTCTCGGGCCTGCTGCCGGGCGATCGGGTCGCCTACGTGGGGCCGGTGCCGGGCGCCTATTGCAGCGTCCGGTGCGTGCCGGCGGATTGGGTGGTGCGGCTGCCCGCCGCAGTCGAGGACGAAACCGCCGCCGCGCTGCTGCTCAAGGGCATCACCGCCGACTACCTGCTGCACGACCTCGGCCGCGTGCAGCGCGGCACGCGGCTCCTGGTGCATGCCGCGGCCGGCGGCGTCGGCCTGCTCGTGTGCGCCTGGGCGCGTTCGCTGGGCGCCGTCGTGATCGGCACCGTCTCCAGCGAACAGAAGGCGCGCGTCGCGCGGGACCACGGCTGCGAGCATGTCATCGTCACGCCCGACTACCGGTTCGCGGATGCGGTCCAGCAGCTGTGCGGCGGCGCGGACGTGGTGATCGACGGCCTCGGCGATGCCGCGCGCGACGAGAACCTGGCCGCCCTCGCCCGTCGCGGCCACTGGATCAGCCTCGGCCAGGCCAGCGGGCCCCTGACTCCGCTGGCGCCCGATGCGCTCGTGGCCAAGTCCCTGAGCTTCTCGCGGCCGGTCGTCTTCGACTATGTCGCGACGCAGGCCCAGCTCGCTCTGAGGGCGCAGCGCCTGTGGGATGCGCTGGCGGCCGGCACCGTCAAGCTCCCGCCGATCGAGCGCTTCTCGCTCGCGGCAGCGGCCCAGGCCCACGCGAGGCTCGAGTCGCGCAACACCATCGGGCCGCTGGTGCTGCTTCCTTGATCCCGAACCCGCACCGGAGGCCAGCATGATCGTCGGCATGAACCACTTCACCATCACGGCCGAAGACGAGCAGAAGACGCTCGACTTCTACGTGGGACTGCTCGGCCTACGGGTCGGCCACCGGCCCGACCTCGGCTTTCCGGGCGCATGGCTCTACGCGGACGGTCCCGACGCGGTGCTGCACATGTATTTCGGCCGTCCGATGCCGGCATTGCGCACTGGCGTCATCGACCACCTGGCGTTCAGCGCGACCGACCTGCGCGGCACCAAGGCGCGCCTGGACCAGGGCGGCATCAAGTACCAGTTGCAGCAGCAGGCGGGTGCCGGCACCTGGCAGCTGTTCTGCCATGACCCCAACGGTGCCAAGGTGGAGCTCGACTTCGACCCGTCCGAAACGCCCTGACTTCGACCGCGCCACCGGACGCGCGGTCCTATGATCGACGGATGCACAACCCCTCCCCGCCTTTCCGGGCCGACGCGCCGACCCTGCTCGAAGTAGCGCAGGCTGGCGCCCGGCGGCCCGCCAAGGGCCTGACGCACGAACTGGTCGAGTCGCTCGGCGCCCAGCTCAGGAGCCGGCGCATCCGCCCCGGCGACAAGCTGCCGACCGAGACCGAGATCATGCAACGCTTCGGCGTGAGCCGGGGCGTGGTGCGCGAGGCCCTGTCGCGGCTCCAGGCGGCCGGCCTGGTGCAGACGCATCACGGCGTGGGCACCTTCGCGCTCGAACCGCCGGTCGAGGGGCGCTTCCCGTTCGAGCTGACGGCCAGCGAGGACATCGCCGGCATGCTGGAGATGCTCGAACTGCGCACCAGCGTCGAATCCGACGCGGCCGGGCTGGCGGCGCTGCGCCGCGCCGACGAGCACCTGCGCGAGATGCGCAGCGCCCTCGACGATTTCGAACGCCACCTGACGCTGGTCGGCGAATCGGTGGCGCCCGACTTCCGCTTCCACCTGGCCATCGCGCAGGCGACCGGCAATCGCTACTTCAGCGAACTGATGGGACACCTGGGCATGGAAGTCATTCCGCGCACACGGGTGTCCTCGTCCTGGCTCGGCGTCGAGCAGCGCGCCCAGCACCTGCACAAGGTCAACCAGGAACACCAGGACATCTATGCCGCCATCGAGCGGCGCGATCCCGAGGCGGCCCGTGCGGCGATGCGGATCCATCTGGTCAACAGCCGCGAGCGCCAGCGGCTGGCGCACACGGAGGCGACACCGGGCGCGGGCGCGCCCTGAGACGTAATTTCTTAGCGAGTGAAGGCAAAAGTTTACTTTTTCGCACGACCGTGCTAAAATCTGGTCATAGGGTGTAGCGCTGCTTCCCGCAGCGAGACAGGAAAGCGATGGTCGGGCCGCCATCGCGGAGAAAACTATGCCCGCCATTGCCCGCGTCCCTGCCCAAGGCGCCCGTCACGCTTTCATCGAGCCCCGGCCACTGGCCTCACGCCGACTGCTTTCGACCATGCGCGAAGGGGCACGGAGCCCCTGCCTTGCAGCGTTCAGGATTCTTGCGAGCCGGTCCAACCAGGAGACCTCGCGATGAGCGACGCCCGCAGAAACGCTTCCCGCGCCGCAACTACCGACGACTGGGTCACGGTGTCGGCCCTCGAACTTCGCCTGGATGCCCATCCGGTCGCTGCCCCGTCCACCTTCGCGATCGACAGGCGGGCGCTGCTCGGCAGCCCGGCGCCCGCGGCCGGCGAGCATGCCGCCTGGCGCCATCTGCTGCGTCAACTGGCGGCCCGCAACGCGCCCTTCAACGAGATGACGCCGCACGCGCTCGCCCGCATGCTGGAGCGCCACGGCACCGGCTGCCATGCGCCGCTCAGCGCCGGGCAGATGATCGAGCTGATCGAGGCTGGCAAGGGTGAACTCGTCGCGACCCGTACCGCACTCGCCTTCACCATCGACCACGGCCCGCATGCCGGCATCGAGCTGCGCTACCTGCTGGTGATTCCGCGTCATCGGCGGCGCGGCGCCGGACGCGCCCTGGTGGCCAAGCTGCGCGCCCGCTATGCCGGCTCGAACATGTTCTGCACCTTCTCTGACAGCCAATGGACTCGTTTCGCGCGCCTGGCCGGGTTCGAGGCGCGCCAGCAAATGGACGGCAACTGGCTGGTGACCAGCGACATGGCGCCGCTGACGGCCGTGCCGATGCGCGGCAAGGCGGCTGCAGAGGCTTCGGAGCAAACTGCATCGCCGGAAAGCGACTCCTGCAAGCTGCGCCGATTTCTCAAGGCAGTTTGCGCTTCCGCGGCGGTGGCGGTAGCGACGGTTTCATGCATCGAACTCTGAACCGAAGCGAGGCGCCGGCAGGGGCCGCCGGCGCCATGCAGGCACGCGCTTCAGCGCGTGGTCGACATCACGGTCGCGCGGCAGCGCGGCTGATCACGAGGCGCCAGGAGCGCGCAATTGTCCATCGCGCGCTGCTGCATGTTGTTGAGCTTCGGCGCCGGCTGGCTATAGACCGGCGGCGGCGGACCGGGCCGGTAGTAGCCGTGCGGCTGCGGATAGTAGGCCGGCGGCGGGGGCGGGTAGTAAGCGGGCGGCGGCGGTGGGTAATAGGCAGGCGGCGGCGGGTAGTACACCGGCGGCGGTGCGGGCTGGTAATAGGCGGGCGGCGCCTGGTAGTAGGCCGGCGGCGGGTTGTCGTAGACCACACCGGGCTCGACCTGCACCTGTATGCCCTGGGCATGCGCCGGCAGCGATGCCGCCAGCAGCAGGCCGGCCGCGCTCAGGACCACGGCCGAAGCCCGCTGCAACCACTGACTGTCTTTCACGTTCAAGCAATATCCTCGATGCGGCGCATGGCGCGCCTGACATGACCTTAACACCCGAGACAGCCGAACGGTGGACAGGAAGGCCGGGCCGGATGCGCAATCGATGTCCTGCTCGATGCTTCGAGCCCGGCCCCGCCGCGGCCCGCTGCTTTCTAGAATGGGCCTCTTTTCCTCGGAGCCCGCGATGATCGTCGAACGCATCTGGACCGGCAACGCCTACCGCAACTACAACTACCTGATCGTCTGCGCCGAGACCGGCGAAGCGTTGGCGATCGATCCGCTCGACCACCAGAAATGCCTGGCAACCGCCAAGGACAAGGGCTGGCAGATCACCCAGATCCTCAACACCCACGAACACCACGACCACACCGGCGGCAACGCCGCGGTGGTCGCCGCCACCGGTGCCAGGCTGATCGCCCATCACCGGGCCGGCGGGCGCATCGAGGGCGTGGACCGCGGCGTCGCCGCCGGCGACGTGATCAAGGTCGGCAGGACGGTCGAGCTCGAATGCCTGGACACGCCGGGCCACACCTTCTGCCACGTCTGCCTGCGCAGCCACACCGACCAGCCGGCGCTGTTCTCGGGCGACACGCTGTTCAATGCGGGCGCGGGCAATTGCCACAACGGGGGCAGCGTCGAGGCGCTCTACGCCAGCTTCGCCGACCAGCTGGCGAAGCTGCCCGCCGACACGCGCATCTATCCGGGCCACGACTACATCGAGAACAACCTGCGCTTCACGCTGGCACGCGAGCCCGACAACGCGGCGGCCCAGGCACTGCTGCCCGAGGTCGAGGGCCGCGATCCGGCCACCATGCCGGTCACCACCCTGGGCCAGGAAAAGGACATCAACACCTTCCTGCGCCTGGAAAGCCCCAGCGTGATCGCCGCGCTGCGCACGCAATTCCCGGATCTGCCCGAAACGCCGGACCCGAAGACGGTCTTCACCCGACTGCGCGAGCTGCGCAACAAATGGTGAGCGGCGGCCTGCGCCGCCTGCTGCGTGGCTGCGCGGTCGCTGCGCTGCTCGCCGGCGCCGGAGCCTGCAGCACCTTCAACGGGCCGGACGCGGCCGATGCGCGGATCGAGGCCCTGATCGCCCGCATGACGGTCGAGGAAAAAGTCGGCCAGTTGAGCCTCTACGCGCCCGCCGGCGTCGATGTGCTGGCCAATCCGCAGGTCGCGCGGCAAAGCCTGGAGCTGCAGCTGGCCGACATCCGCGCCGGGCGCGTCACAGGCCTGTTCAACGGCGACGGCCTGCAAGCCAAGCTGCAGGCCCAGAAGGCGGCGGTGGACGGCTCGCGGCTGCACATCCCGCTGATCTTCGGCGCCGACATCATCCACGGCTTCCGCACCGTGTTTCCGGTGCCGCTGGCCGAGGCGGCGAGCTGGGAGCCGGCACTGGCCCAGCGCACCGCGCGCGCATCGGCCGAGGAAGCCACCGGCGACGGCTTCCGCTGGACCTTCGCGCCGATGGTCGACATCGCGCGCGATGCGCGCTGGGGCCGCGGGGTCGAGGGCGCCGGCGAGGACGTCTACCTGTCGAGCCGCTTCGCCGCCGCGCGGGTGCGCGGCTTCCAGGGCCCGGACCTGGCCCGGCCCGACGCGATGCTGGCCACGCCCAAGCATTTCGCGGGCTACGGCGCGGCCGAAGGCGGCCTCGACTACAACACCGTCGACATCTCGGAGCGCACGCTGCGCGAGGTCTACCTGCCGCCCTTCCGCGCTGCGATCGATGCCGGCGCACTGTCGATCATGAGCGCCTTCAACGAGATTTCCGGCATCCCGTCGAATGCCAATGCGGCGCTGCTGACCGGCGTGCTGCGCAAGGAATGGGGCTTCAAGGGCTTCGTCGTGTCCGACTACACCGCCGACGAGGAACTGGTCGCCCACGGCTACGCCGCCGATGGCAGGGAAGCGGCGCGCCGCGCCTTCCTGGCCGGCACCGACATGAGCATGCAGAGCGGCCTCTACATGCGCTATCTGCCCGGTCTGGTGGCGAGCGGCGAAGTGCCGATGGCGCGGTTGGACGAGGCGGTGCGGCGGGTGCTGATGGTGAAGGAGCGGCTGGGGCTCTTCGACGCGCCCTTTCGCGGTCTGGACCCCACCCAGCCGGTGCCGCCCTACGACACGGCGGCCCACGATGCGCTGGCACGCGACGCCGCCCGGCGCTCGATGGTGCTGCTGAAGAACGACGGAAATCTTTTGCCGTTGTCGAAATCCGGTCAGCGCATCGCCCTCATCGGCCCCTTCGCGAGCACCAACGACCTGTTCGGCCCCTGGATGGTCTTCAAGGGCCAGGCCAGGCCGCAGAGCATCGAGGACGCGCTGCGCGCCGCGCTGGCGGACCCTTCGCTGCTCAGCGTGTCGCGCGGCTCGAACATCGAGTCGCCGTTGCCGGGCGGCATCGATGCCGCCGTCGCAGCCGCGCGCGCCGCCGACGTGGTGGTGCTGTCCATCGGCGAGAGCGAGCAGATGTCCGGCGAGGCCCGTTCGCGCACCGACATCGCGGTGCCGCCGGCGCAGCAGGCGCTGGCCGATGCGATCGCAGCCACCGGCAAGCCGGTGGTGGTGCTGCTGCACAACGGCCGCGCGCTGGCGCTGGGGCCGAGCGTGCGCAATGCCAGGGCAATCCTGGTCGCCTGGTTCCTGGGTTCGCAGACCGGCCCGGCGGTGGCCGACCTGCTTTTCGGCGACTTCAGCCCTTTGGGCCGGCTGCCGGTGAGCTTTCCGCAAGCGGCGGGCCAGGAGCCCTACTACTACGCCCACAAGCGCACCGGCCGGCCCGAGCTCGATCCGGCCGAAGGCTTCAACTACAAGACCCGCTACCTGGACGCCACCAACGAGGCGCTCTACCCCTTCGGCTTCGGGCTTGGCTACGCGCCGGTGCGCTACGAAGCGCTCGAACTGGCCCCGGCGCGCCTGCCATGGAACGGCGCACTGTCCATCAAGGCGCGCATCCACAACACCGGCCGGCGCGACGTCGAGGAAGTGGCCCAGCTCTACATCGGCAACCGCGCCGCGAGCGTGACCCGTCCGGTGCGCGAGCTGAAGGGCTTCCGCAAGGTGCTGGTACCGGCAGGCGCCAGCGTCGAGGTCGAGTTCGGCCTGACCCGCCAGGACCTGCTCTTCATCGGCCAGGACCTGAAGCCGACGGTGGAGCCCGGGCAGTTCGACCTGTGGGTCGGGCCGTCGGCGGTCGACGGGCTGCATTCGAGCTTCACGCTGCTGCCGCAATGACCCTTTCCAATCCGATCGCCGCAAGGCACAGGAGGCGCCGATGAAAGCGCTGCGCATGCAATTGAGGAACTTCGTCGTCATCGCGCTCATGCCGGCCTGGCTGGCGGCCAGCGTCGGCGTCGTATCGGCCCAGCCGGCCTTCGGCGTTCTCGGGCTGGAGGATGCGGCCCGCAACCTGGGCCCGGTGGTGCTGCCGCCCGGCGTCAGGCGGATGGTCGACCTGCCCTATGGGCCCGAGCCGCGCCAGAAGATGGACGTCTACCTGCCCGAGCGGCCCGAGCATGCGCCGATCCTGCTGATGGTCCATGGCGGTGCCTGGATGATCGGCAACAAGGCGATGCCGCCGGTGGTCAACCAGAAGATCGCCCACTGGGTGCGCGACCGCGGCTGGATCCTGGTGTCCATCAACTACCGGCTGGTGCCCGAGGTCGATCCGCCGACGCAGGCGCAGGACGTGGCCCGTGCCATCGCCGCGACCCAGGCCGCGGCCGCATCATGGGGCGGCGACCCGCAGCGACTGCTGTTGATGGGGCACTCGGCCGGCGCTCACCTGGTGGCACTGCTGAGCGCGGATCCGGCCATCGCGGCGCAGCAGGGTGCCGCGCCGTGGCTGGGAACCGTGGTGCTCGACAGCGCGGCGCTCGACACCGTCGGGCTGATGCAGCGACAGCACATGCGCTTCTACGACCGCGTCTTCGGCAGCGATCCGGCCGGCTGGCGCGCCGCCTCGCCGACCGCGCATCTGGCCAGCGGCCTGCGCCCGATGCTGCTGGTCTGCTCCACCCTGCGCGCCGACCATTCCTGCGAGCAGTCGGCCGCCTTCGCTGCACGCGTCGAGGCGGCCGGCGGCCGGGCCCAGGTGCTGCAGCAGGACCTGACACATGCGCAAGTGAACGGCGAGCTGGGCATGGACAGCGCCTATACCCGCGCGGTGGATGCCTTCATCGCCTCGGTCGATCCGGCCGGGCACCGCTAGCGGGGGTGTCGGCCCGCGGCGTCGTTGCGCCGTCATGTCCGGCTCCTATGATCGGCACCGGATTGCCATCGATGAACACGCGCCCGGCCGGTCGACGAAGGATGCTGGCGAGCGCCGCGCTCGCCGGCGTGCTGCTCGGCGGCTGCGCCACGGACGGCGGCGCGCCCCGGCCGGCGACGGTCGAGGTCAAGCTGATCGCCTTCAACGACCTGCACGGCAACCTCGACCCGCCGGGCATCGCCATCAGGGCGCCCCTGCCCGGAGGCGGCAGCGTCCCGGTGCCGGCCGGTGGCGCGGCCTACCTGGCCTCGGCCATCGCCTCGCTGGAAGCGCGCAATCCACGCCATGCGGTCATATCGGCCGGCGACCTGATCGGCGCCTCGCCGCTGGTCTCGGCCCTGTTCCTGGACGAGCCGACCATCGAGGCGGTGAATGCGATGCACATCGACTTCAACGCGGTCGGCAACCATGAGCTCGACAAGGGCCCGCAGGAACTGCTGCGCATGCAGAACGGCGGCTGCGCCAGGTTCACCGCGCGCCAGCCCTGCCGTCTCGGCGAAGGCTTCGCCGGCGCCAATTTCCGCTTCCTGGCGGCCAACACGCTGCAGGCGGACGGCAGCACGCTCTTTCCGGGAAGCGCGATCAAGACCTTCAAGGACGGCAACGCGACGGTCCGCATCGGCTTCATCGGCCTGACGCTGCGCGGCACCGCCAGCCTGGTGACCCCTTCGCGGGTCGCCGGCCTGCGCTTCGCGGACGAGGCCCACAGCGCCAATGCGCTGGTGCCCCAACTGAAGGCGCAGGGTGCCGATGCCATCGTGGTGGTGCTGCACCAGGGCGGCTTCACCGAGGGCGGCGACCCGGTCTCGGGCTGCCAGGGCTTGAGCGGCCCGGTGCTGCCCATCCTCGACCGGCTCGACCCGGCGATCGAGGCGGTGATCTCGGGCCACACGCACCGGTCCTATGTGTGCGACTACACGACGCCTTCCGGCCACCGCATCCTGCTCACCAGCGCCGGCCAGTACGGCACGCTGCTGACCGACATCGACCTGGGCTTCGACCCGGTCAGCCACCGGCTGGCGAGCAAGTCGGCGGTCAACCGGATCGTCCAGGGAGAGGCCTTTGGCAGCGTGGCGCTGGCCGGGCAGTTCCCGAAGTTCGACAGAGATTCGCGCATCGCAGCCCTGATCGAGCGCTACCGCGCGCTGGCCGGTCCGCTGACGAAGCGCGAGGTCGGCCGCCTGGCGGCGCCGGTGACCCGCCAGCAATCGGCGTCGCGCGAGAGTGCGCTGGGCGAGCTGATCGCCGATGCCCAGCTGGCAGCGACCCGGGCGCCGGCCAGCGGCGGCGCGCAGATCGCCTTCATGAATCCCGGCGGCATGCGGGCCGACCTGGTTCCGGGGCCGGACGGCAGCGTCGACTACGGCCAGCTCTTCGGCATCCAGCCCTTCGGCAACACGCTGGTGGTGAAGACGATGACCGGCGCGCAGATCCGGGCCTTGCTGGAGCAGCAGTTCGCGAGCGGATCGAACACCCTGGCGACGCCGCGCGTGCTGCTGCCCTCGCAGGGCTTCAGCTATGCCTTCGACCTGCGCGCGGCGCCGGGGGCGAGGATCAGCGGGATGCGGCTCGACGGCCGGCCGGTGGTCGACGAGGCGCGCTACCGGGTGACGATGAACGATTTCCTGGCCGCCGGCGGCGACAACTTCAGCGTCTTCGAGCAGGGCACCGACCCGCTGGGCGGCGGGCAGGATGTCGATGCGCTGGAGGCCTACATCGCTGCCAAGGGCCCGGCGGCGGTACCGGTCACCGGCAGGATCCTGAACCTGGCCGCACCCTGAAGCGCGCCGCTGCCGCTCACTCCTTGCGGCGGCGCAGGGTCACGGCGTCGATCGGACGGTCGACCATCACGCCGGAATCGCCGTCCAGGCCCTGCCAACCGGATTCGCCCAGATGATGCGCCTTCACGAAATCGAAGTCGTCGATGCCGTCGTCTTCCTGGATCTCGTGGGCCAGGCGGCTGAAAGCGCTCTCGCTCAGGCGCAGCGCCTGTGCCTTCACCACGATGGTTCCGCCGGGGGGAACATTGCGAATCAGGTCGTCTAGAGCTTTCATGATGATGGCCGCCGGTTCGGATGCCGGGCCCGGAGGCTAGGCAAAAAGTGTCAGGTGGCATTTTGGCTGCAATCTTCGTTCCACCGCCGGGATGACAAGATTTGTCAGGACGGGGACAGCTCCATGGTCAGCCGGGTGACGTTGGCGCCGTCGGCCGCCCGTCGATGCACCTTGAAACCCAACTGGCGCGCCAGCGTCAGCATGCCGCGGTTGTCGTACTGGGTGAGGTCGGTCAGCACCTCGATACCGTCATGGCGGGCGATGGCGACCAGGCGTTGCAGCAGCTCGCGCGCCAACCCGCGGCGCTGCCAGGCATCGGCGATCACCACCGCGAAGCCGGCAGTGGCCCGGCCATCCGCGCTCTCCTCGCGCACATAGCGCACGACGCCGACCTCCTCCTCGCTGCCGTCAGCGTGCAGCACGGTGGCGACCAGGGCGGCTTCGCGCGCATGGTCGATGTCGGTCCAGCGGCGCAACTCGGCGTCGTCGGGCTTGCGCATCGAGAACAGGCGGGCATAGCCGGTGCGGGTGGAAAGGCCGGCGACGAAGCTGGAATGCAGCGCCAGGTCGTTGGCGCGGATCGGCCGTATGCAGACCGGCACGCCATCGCGCAGCCGGAGGCGCTCGCGGCCATCGGCGGCTTGCGCCGCGGCATCGGTGGGAGAGGCGTCGTCGGTTTCCATGCTTCGGGCTCCCGGTCGTCGATGGGTCGCCCATCTTGAAGGATGGCGGGCCGGCCTGCCGGGTAAAACGGCAATGGCCTGCCCTGCGCCGCGCCCGGCTAGTGTGCTGTCCCACAAATACCTGCGCAGGAAAACGCGTCTTTCACGCGATGGCGGGCTTGCAAAACTTCGCGATACCTACGGGTATCGCTGCGGTTTGCGCCTTGCCCTGAGGCGAAATCCGTCGATTTCATTTTGCGCAGCTATTTGCGCAACAGCACGCTAGATGGCAGGCACCACCGCATGCCGGCGCGGCAATCGCGCGGATGTCTCGCTGAGCGGCAGCGGCAGCGCCCGGGGCGCCTCGCGCCGCGCGACGACTTGCTGGTCCTTCGCCTGCGGCGGGGCTGCGCCGTGCGGCGTCCGGCCCTGCGAAGCGACGACCTGTTCGCCAGCCGGCATCGCGAAGGCGCCATGTCCGCCCGGCCTGCCGGCGCCCATGATCGGCGCCAGGGTCGAGACGCCGGGCCCACCGGCGAAGGCATCGCCGCCGTGCAGGCCGTCGGCCCGCTCGCAACCGGCAAGCGCCGCCGCCAGGCCGGCCGCCAGCACCATGCCGCACGACCGCAGTCGGGACATCCGGCCGGCCATCAGAGCCTCCCCGCCATGGTTTCGCGCATGCGGCGCAACGGAAAGCGCACCGTCAGACTGTGCTGCCCCAGCGGCGACGGCGCCGCATAGACGCGTCCGCCATAGACGTCGACGATGGAGTGGCAGGCATCGACGCTGGATGCGTGCAGGTGGTCGGGCCGGCCGAAGGCCTTGGCCAGGCGCGGTTCGGTTACGCCGCCCTCGTCGATGCAGTTGACCACCGCCTGCGAGCCGTCCGAGCGGGCCAGGATGCGCAATGTGACCCCGCGCGCCGGCGCGTCGCAGATCACCCGGATGATGTGCGCGAACAGGCGCCGCAGGTCGGCCCGGCGCACGCCGACGGTCAGCGGCATCGCCGGGAGTTCGAGGTCGAGCCGGATGCCGAGGTAGGCCAGCGTGGTCTCGTAGCTCTCCTGCAATGAGTGCAGGAACTGGCGCAGGTCGACCGCTTCCCAGTCGGCGCCGCCGAAGCCCTGGGCGGATGGCGGCTGCTCGCCGTTGGCTGCCGGCCCGGGCTCGGGCAGCTCGGCCGAGGCCTCGGCGTTGGCCTTGAGCGAGTTCCAGAACATCACGAGGATGAAGAAGACGGTGAGCGCGATCGCGATGGCACTGGGGTTCATGTCGGTGTTTCCATTGAGGATGGGAAGGAAGGAGGCCCGAGCTTCGGCGTCGCGGATTGCCCGGGGATTTCGCTTTCTTGCAGCGGTGTTGCGCAAGCTCGATGGCACGCGCCCTGCCGCCGAAGCCAGGCGTCATCGGGCTGATCTGCGCCGCCGTGTCGTCGCCGAAGACCGGATCGCCCGCCAGCGCGACTGCCGCGCGATTGGCCACGCTCTGGCTGTGTAGAGCGCCACGTTCGGGAAGATGGCCAGGCAGATCGTGCTGGGCATCGCCAGCTGCGAGGTCAGGAGCGAATTGCGCCCGGTGATGGCCGAGGCCTGGTCGTCGAGGACCTCGAAGCGCATGTGCGGCCAGCGCCCCGAATCGGAGATTCCACTTCCGCGTCCGGTGATTCGGGGAACCGAAGCATCGAAGGGCGCGGTTGCGCCCGGATTTCCGAACCTTGCGGCCGTGTCAGCGCGGCGCCGGCTGGCGCGTCACCGCGGGCATGAAGAGGTAGCCCTCGTTGCGCACCGTGCGGATCAGGTCGGCGCGTTCCTGGCCGTGCGTCAGCTTGCGGCGCAGCCGGCTGATCTGCACGTCGATCGCCCGGTCGAAGGACTCGCTGCTGGCGCCCAGCGCATGGTCGAGCAGGCGATCGCGCGGCAGCACCCGGCGCGGATGTTCGAGGAAGGTGCGCAACAGGCGGAATTCACCGTCGGACAGCGTGACCGGCGCACCGTCGGGGTCGAAGAGGCTGCGTGCGCTGAGGTCGATGCGCCAGCCGGCGAAGTAGCGCATGTCGCCATCGTCGGGCGCCGGCACGGCGGCAGCGGCCGCCGGCGCTTGCAAGGCCGCCGGTGCCGCCGCGCGGCGCAGCACCGTGCGGATGCGCGCCAGCAGCTCGCGCGGGTTGCAGGGCTTGGCCAGGTAGTCCTCGGCACCGATCTCCAGGCCGACGATGCGATCGACGTCGGTGCCCACCGCCGACAGCATGATCACCGGCGGGCCGCCGCTCTTCTGCAGCTCGCGCAGCGCGCTCAGTCCGTCTTCGCCCGGCATCATCAGGTCGAGCACGATCAGCGAATAGGCGTCTGCCGCCAGCCGCGCGCGCATCTCGACCGTGTCGCCCGCCGTGTCGACCTGGAAGCCGTGCTTGGCGAGAAAGGAGGACACCAGGTCGCGGATGCCGGCGTCGTCGTCGACGATGAGGATGCGGGTGGACAGGTTCACTGGGGACGGCGATGGAGCAGCGGGAATCATAAGGTCGCGGGCCTGCCGTCCCGGCTGCAACATGCCGCAACATCGCGACATGCGCGGGCAAGGCGGCGCGCCGATCATCGGTCCACCCATGCCCTGCCTGCGTCCCGCCAAGCACCGATCCACCCGCCCGCCAGCCGTCCGGCCCGCCGGCCGAGCCGCGCCGGCGCCCGGCGTGACAGCCCCCGGCGTCCATGCCAGCATCGGCGCATGAATTCCTCGAACGCCGCCAGACGCTGGTCCGGGCCGCCGCTGGCCCTGCAGATCACCGGCCTGTTGCTGGCCGGACTGGTGGTCGCGCAGCTGGTCACGTTGGGGCTGACCTGGCTGCTGCCGCCACAGCCGCCGCCGCAATACGATCTGGCCGACATCGCGCGGGTGCTGGCCGGCGAGCCGGTCGATCCGGCGGTGTCGCGCGTGCTGCAGCGGGTGGTGCGGGCCGAGCCGCCGCAGCCCAGCGGGCCGGGCTGGCTGACTTCCGAGCGTTCGCGCCATGACCTGGCGGCACTGGTCGGTCGTGACGATGCGGATGTGCGGCTCTTCTTCTATACGCCGCTTCCATTTGCCGGGGCCGCCGGCCCGCCGCCCGGACTGGGCGCCGCCGCGGCGCCTGCGATGCGGCAGCGCAGCCGCTGGCTGGCGCCGGCCGCGATCGATGCAGGCTTGATCCGGGTCGACTACCAGGTGGCGCAAGCCGGTCCGGCACCGCGCGGCGGCGGCTTCGGTGCGCCCGGCGGTGCTTTTCCCGCAGGTGGCGGAATGGGCGGCGGCATGGGCAGCTTCCCGAACGGTGGCTTCGGTTCGATGCCATCGCCCTCGCGCGTCGATGGCGGCGGCATGCCTTCCGGTGGCTTCGGCGGCGCCAGCGCATCGCCGGGCGGGACGTCGCGTTCGATGCCGTCGATGGGGCGCGATGCCGGCGGGTCGTCCGGCCTGGCGCCGGCCGGCGCTTCCGGCACGCCCGTCGGGCCGCTGGCGCCGACGACCTCGCTCTATGCACCGGGCCTGCCCGGCGGCCAGGGGCTGGGGTCGAGTGCCGGATTCGGATCGGCCTCGGGCTTCGGGCCGTCGGTCGGCTTCGGCGGCAATGGAAGTCCCGGGACGTCCGGGGCCGGCAACGCGCTTGCTACCGGTCCGCATGCGGGCGCAATGGCGGCGCCCTCCGGGAGCGCAAGCACGGCGGCTCCGCAGGCACGCACCGCGGCCGCGGTCGCGCAGCGGAGCACGAGCGGCAGTGCCGGTGCTGCGGGTGCTGCCGGCCTCGCCGGTGGCACAGGTGCCGGCGCGTCCCTCGCCGCTCGCACGGGGAGCTCCGGTCCGGCCGGCCAAGGCACCAGCCCGAGCGCGACTGCACGACCGGCCATCGCGCAACCCAGGCACGAAGCGCTTGCCGAGCCCGCGCCGGGCCCTGCAGCAGACGCGCACGATGCAAGCCGGCCCTTGCCCGGCGCGACCGCGCCATCTGCCACGACTCCGGCCGAGTCTCGCGAGAAGCCGCAGCCACCCACCCTCGATCCGGGATCGTCTGCGACGTCGATGTCCGCCGATGCCCAGGCCAGCTCCCCCGCCGCCTCGAGCGCTGCATCCGCAACGCCGCGCGGCGTCGCGCCCGCATCGCCTTCGGCCCGCGCCAGGTCGGCGTCATCGACGGAGTCGTCGCCCGCCGAAACGCCCTCTCGCGGCCTCTTCGGCCTCTCGCCCGCTCCCTTCGTGGTCGGCGACTTCGTCGCGGCGATGCGTCTGCCCCAGGGCGGCTGGGCGATGGTGCAGCCGGTGCCCGAAGCCTTTCCCAATGCCTGGCAGCGGCGCGTGCTGCTTTGGTTCCTGGTCGCCGCGCTGGTGGTGGCGCCCCTGGGCTGGTGGTTCTCGCGGCGCCTGGTCAGGCCGATCGCGGGCTTCGCGCGCGCCGCCGAACAGCTCGGCCGCGATCCGCTCGCGCCGGTGCTGGCGCTCGAAGGGCCGGCCGAGGTGGGGCGCGCGGCCCAGGCCTTCAATCGCATGCAGAGCCGCATGCGCAGCTTCGTCGACGACCGCACCGCGATGATCGGCGCCATCAGCCACGACATGCGCACGCCGCTCACCCGGCTGCGTTTTCGCATCGAGGAGGTGCCCGAGGACATGCAGGCCGGCATGCTGGGCGACGTCGACGAGATGGAGCGGATGATCAGCTCGGTGCTGGCCTTCATCCGCGATGCCTCCGAGCCCGGCGCGCGCGAGCGGCTGGACCTTTCGAGCATCGTCGAGGACGTGGTCGAGGATGCGGTCTTCGTCGGCAAGGACGTGCGTCTCGAACGCAGCGAGGAAGCCGCGGTCGACGTCGATGCGATCGGCATGCGGCGACTGCTCGACAACCTGGTGGAGAACGCTGTCAAGTACGGCCACGATGCGCGCGTGCGGCTCTTCGTCGATCGCGAGGATGCGGTGGCCGAGGTCAGCGACAGCGGGCCGGGGCTTTCGGATCGCGAGCTGGAGCGGGTCTTCGAGCCCTTCTACCGTTCGCCGGCGGCGCGCGCATCAGGCAAGCAGGGCAGCGGCCTCGGCCTGGCGGTGTGCCGCTCGATCGCGCGGGCCCATGGCGGCGACGTGCACCTTCGGCGCGGCAGCCACGGCATGGTGGCGCAGGTGCGCCTGCCATTGGCGATCCGCTTCGCGACGGTGGACTGAGGCCGCAGCGACGGCACTTCTTCAGGGATTGCCCGGCGCCTCGAGCATGCCGCGCAGCTTGCGCCGCAGCGGCGTGTCTTCCGCCTCCTGCGCCACGCCCAGCCCCTCGGCCACCAAGGCGCGGCTGGTGCCGGCATGCAGGTCGATCTCGCGCACCACGCTGCCGGCCCGGTAGACGAAAGCCACGTCGGCGAGCGCCAATACGTCCTCGACGTCGTGCGTGATCATCAGCACCGGGATGCGCCAGCGCGCGCCGACGTCGGCCAGCTCGCGGCGCAGGGAGCTCTTCAGCATCGGGTTCAGCGCGGCGAAGGGCTCGTCGAGCAGAAGCACCTGGGGCTCGCAGGCCAGCGCCCGGGCGAGTGCCACCCGTTGCTGCTGGCCGCCCGACAGCGTCTGCGGCCGGCTGCGTGCCAGGGCAGCCAGCCCGAAGGCATCGAGCAGGCTGTCGACCGATGCGGCTTCCTTGGCCGACGGCCGGCGCCGCAGCCAGCTGGTGAGTCCGAAGGCCACGTTCTCGCGCACCGACAGATGCGGAAACAGCGCGTAGTCCTGGAACAGGTAGCCGATGCGCCGCTCCGGCACCGGCAGGTCGATGCCCCGGCTGCTGTCGAAGAGAGTCCGGCCATCCAGCCGAATGTGGCCCGCGTCGGGCCTCAGCAGCCCGGCTATCGCCTGCATGGTGAGCGACTTGCCCGAGCCCGAAGGACCGAACAGCGCGGCGATCGGTACGTCCGCCCGGAAGCGGGCGTGGAGATCGAAGTGGCGGCGTCCGTCTCCCACGGACAACCGGATGTCGACGTCGATCATGGCGCCATGCCCGCGTGCGTTCTCAAGGCTTGCCGAAGCCGAACCTGGCCAGCGTCTGCTGCGACGCGTCGCTGGCGAGAAAGCTCACGAAGTCCTGGGCGAGCGCCTTCTGCTTGCTCTCTGCGACCACCGCCACCGGATAGGTCACCGGCGTATGGCCGGTCGCGGTCAGCACGATCTTGACCTTGTCGCCCATCAGCGCCGCATCGGTGCGGTAGACGAAGCCGGCCTCGGCCTCGCCCCGGCTCACGTAGTCGAGCACCTGGCGCACGCTGTCGCCCTGGACGAACTTCGGCTGCAGCGGATCCCACAGCTTGGCCGCCTCCAGAGCCTGCTTCGTGTAGCGGCCGACCGGTACCGTCTCCACCTTGCCGATCGCGATCTTCCTGACCGAAGGGCCGCCCAGGTCCTGCAGGGTCTTCAGGTTCGGGCCGTCCTTGGCTGGCTCGATCAGCACCAGGCTGTTGCTAGCGAAGTCCTGGCGTGTGGCCGGTTCGATCAGCTTCTGCGCCAGCGCGCGGTCCATCGTCTCCTGGTCGGCGCTGGCGAACACGTCGACCGGCGCGCCCTGGCCGATCTGCTGCAGCAGCACGCCCGATGCGGCGAAGTTGAAGCGCACCGTCGCACCCGGATGCGCGGCCTCGAACTTGGGCGCCAGTTCCTTGAAGGCGTCGGTCAGGCTGGCGGCGGCCGAGACGGTCAGCTGCTGGGCCGAAGCGGCCAGCGGCAGCGCCATGGCAAGCACGAGGGAGAGGCCGGAGAGAAGACGGGATGCGCGCATGGCGAGGGCTTTTCCTGGGTTGTCAGCGAAGTGAGAAGAATCGGTTCGAGGCCACCAGCACGGTGATCGACAGCAGCGAGGTGATCACGACCAGCACCAGCGCCAGATCGTCCTTGCCGGCCTGGACCGCGTCGTAGATGGCCATCGAGAGAGTCTGGGTCTGGCCCGGGATCGAACCGGCGACCATCAGCGAGGCGCCGAACTCGCCCATGGCCCGCGCGAAGGCCAGCAGGGTGCCGGCCAGGATGCCGGGCCAGGCCAGCGGCAGGCTCACGCGCAGGAACACCGACAGGCGCGACTGCCGCAGCGTGCTGGCGGCCGCCTCGAGCGAACGGTCGACGCCGTCGAAGGCCGCGCTGGCCGACTTCAGCACCAGCGGCAGTGCCACCACCGCCGACGCCACGACCGCGCCATGCCAGCTGAAGATGATGGTGTAGTCGAAGTGCTCGCGCAGCCAGCCGCCCAGCGGGCCGCGCCGACCGGCAAGCATCAGGATCGCATAGCCGATGACGGTGGGCGGCAGCACCAGGGGCAGCATGAAGAGCGCTTCCAGCACAGTGCGGCCGGGAAAGCGCTTGCGCGAGAAGATCCAGCCGAGCAGCACCCCGATCGCCAGCGCGATCACGGTCGCCAGCGCCGCGACCTTGATCGACAGGACCAGCGGGAACCAGTCCATCGTCTCCAGGGTGGTGATCAATGTATTCATCGGAATATTTCGGAATTGTTGCATAGCCGCCGCGGCAGCCGCATGCACCAGAGGCGATCGGCATCTCTGGACGTATAGCGCCGAATACATCGCTGCGGCACAATGTCGCTCGACCGATCACGCTTCGGCCCAGCCTGCAACCCATGACCCGCCGCCTCGACCTCCATACCGCCGTGCGCTCGGTCTCCGGCGCGCCCGAGATCCGCCAGGTGACCGAGATCGAGGAATGGCGGGTCGAGCCCGAGCTTTCGTCCTCGCGCATCGTCGTGTCGGTGATCGGTGCCGATGGCAGCTCGCATTCCTTCCTGATGGCACCGGGCGACGCCGCCGACATGGGCGAGGTGCTGCGCCGGCAGGTCTCGGGCCCGCACGGCCGCTGAATTCGGATGCGCCTCGCGCCGCGCTGGGCACTTCCGCCGGTCTCGGCCGACGCTGGCGGCGGATTTCGGCGGCACGGCTGCCGGCACTGCGGCTTACGGCGAGGGCGCTCTTCAGAACGAACCGGTCGGCGTGCGACAAGCGCAGGGCGGCTCGATGAATGTTGGGCTCATGGATTGCCTGGTCGCGACGGCTACCGCGTGCTGCTGTCCGCCGGCGAGATCGATCCGGGCTTCGGTAGTCGGGCTGTGCTGGCCGCGACCATAGTCGATGTCCAGCCCCTGGGCAGCAACGGGATGGCACGGTTGATCGTGCCGGGGGAGGCCCGCATGGGGCGCTCGGTGTCGAGGCTCTTCGCGCTCGACTCGATGCGAGCGCCCTGAAGGGCCGCTCGCATCGGAACTGCAGCGAAGGCTACCAGCCGAACTGCTGCTGGCGTCCGCCGCGGATGTTGCCCGCGACACCGCCGGCCACGCCGCCGATCGCCGCGCCGGTCCAGGCGTCGCCGCCCGAGATCGCGGCGATGCCGGCGCCGGCCGCCGCGCCCATCGCGGCACCGCTCATCGTGCCCTGCTGCTGGGGCGTCATGTTGGTGCAGCCAGCGAGCCAGCCCGCCGTCGCGAGGACGATCACCGAAACGATTCTCTTGGTCATGATGTGGCGCTCCTGGGTCACTTGTTCTTCTGCAGGCCGGGCACGGCCATCTCGAACCACAAGGTGTCGAGCACCGGCCGCTTCAGCTTGCCCGGGTTGGCGGCATACCAGCGGTCGAGGCCTTCGCGCACGCTGTCGAGGGTCTGGCCCTGCATGCCCTTGGCCAGGCGCGGCACGAAGTTCTGGGCGTCGCTGGGAGGATTGGCGGCGAAGTAGGCGGTCTGCACCTGCACCAGGTTGGCGATGCCGACCAGGTAGGCCTTCTTGACCGCTTCGCTGGAAGTGGTCCATTGCTCGCCGGTGACCAGGGCGAGATCGGCCGCGTGCGCGGCGCCGCCGGCCAGCGCGAGCGCGAGGCCGGCCGCGGCCAGGGCCGTGCGCAATTGTGCTTTGAATTTCATGTGCTTCTCCGTCGGATGAATTGGCTGCCGATGCGCAGGGCCGCACCGGCGCATCGATTCTGTCACGCGGACTGCAGCATGCGTTTCAATTCGCCGCTGTCGATCAGCTTTTGCAGATCGGATGCGCCGCCGACCAGCGTGCCGCGCACGAAGATCATCGGGATGGTCGGCCAGCCGGTCCACATCTTCAGCGCATTGCGTTCGCGCCACATCGAGAAATAGCTGCCGTAGCCGATGTAGTGATAGGGCACGCCGGCCGCATCCAGCAGCCGCCGGGCCTTCTTCGGAAAGGGGTTGATCCCCATGCCGACCACCACCACTGGATGGGCGGCGACGGCCGCCTGCACCTCGGCCACGATGGCGCGCTGGTGGGCCGTGACCTGGTCGCGGATGGCGGGATGGATGCGGCTCTCGTCGAGCAATGAACGGGGCATGAAGGATTTCCTCGGAAGTGGCGCGCGAGCTTACACGGCGCCGAAGCAGCCCGAAGCGCACCCTACTTGCGCAGCCAGGCGTCCGATGCGGTGGCGCCTTCGCGCGGGCGCGCCAGCATCGACTGCTCGGCGTTCATGCGCCACTCGAGCATGTCCTCGCGCACGCTCGCGATCTCGCGCGCGTCGACGTCCTGCAGCGCCGACAGCTCCTTCGGATCGCGCGCCAGGTCGTAGACCTCCATCGGGTCGCGGTCGAAGCTGTAGATGTACTTGCGCTGGCCGCGCCGCGCGCTCAGGAAGGACCAGTCGATGCTGCTGGTGAAGTAGAGCCGGCGGTCCGCAGCCACCGCATGCAGCAGCGACTCGCCAGGAAGCCGCGCGCCCTCCACCCGCAGGCCGAGCAGCTCGGTGACGGTGGGCAGGATGTCGATCTGCTGGCGCGGACCCGTCACGCGGCCGGGCTGGAGCTGGCCCGGCGCGTAGATCAGCGCCGGGATGTGCAGCCCCTCCTGGTAGACCGCGTTGTGGATCTGCCTGGCGCCGTGCTCGTCGAACATCTGGCCGTGATCGCCGAGGAAGATGAACACGGTGTCGTCGAGCACGCCGAGCTTGCGGTAGCCGGCCATCAGGTCGGCCATCACGCCATCGATGTAGCGCAGGCAGTTGTAGTAGTTCTCCTGGTTCGGGTTGCTCACGCCTTCGAAGTCGATGTGCTTCCAGTTCGAGGGCGTCTCGTAGTCGTGGTGCCCGACGTTGGTCATGATCGCGGTGAAGAAGGGCCGGCCGGCCTTCTGCTGGGTCGCGGTCCACTGCAGGATCGGCTCGACCATCAGCTCGTCGGCGATGCCGAAGTAGGTCACCCGCTCGGCTTCGGGATGGGTCAGCTCCTGCTCGCTGCGCACCGTCTCGAAGTTGAAGGTGTCGATGACATCGAGGTCGCTCTGGAAATGCAGGTCGGTCGGCGTGAAGAAGCTGGTCGCGTAGCCGGCCTCGCGCAGCATCGACGGCAGGGTGCGGATGCGCGGGTGCTGGCGGTTCTCCGCGGCCCAGGCCTGCGTGCCTTCGTTGGCCAGCGGATACTGCCCGCCCAGCACGGCCATCCAGGCCGCCGCGGTGCGCGGGATGACCGCATTCATGTCCTCGACCATCAGGCTCTGGCCGGCCAGCTCGGCCATGAAGGGCGTGGTCGGCAGCTTCGGGGCATGGATGGTGGTCGATTCGGCGCGCATCGATTCGAGCATCACGATCACCACGTTCTTGCGCCGGGTCTGGGCGGTGGCCTTCGCCACCATCTGCGCGCTGTACCAGCGCGGCCTGCCGCTGCGGTCGAAGTCCTCGGCGACCTTGCGCTGGCTTTCGTAGGTCGGCGTCGGCGCGGCGGTCTTGGCCAGGGTGATCAGCGTGCCCTCGGAATGGCGCAGCAGCGGCAGCACGCCATGGGCCGGCGCCGGCAGCAGCACCGCCAGCGCCAGGCCCAACGCCGCCAGGCCGCCCGCATGGGCCGCAGCACCGGTGTGCCAGGGCCGGTCCGCCAGTCCACGCTGGCGCCAGGCCCAGGCGGCGGCAATCGCGAAACCGCCGGAGATCGCCAGCACCCGCAATGGCGTGACCTCGGGCCCGATCAACGGCGCCACTTCGCGCGCGTTGAGCAGCGCGAACAGCAGCACCCGCGAACTGGCAGGCTGCCCGGTGGCGAACTGATAGGTCCAGTCGATGCCGACCAGCACGCAGAGCAGCAGCACCAGCAGTTGCAGCGCGCGGACCAGGCTGCGCCGCGCCGGCGCCGGCGTGATCCGCAGCAAGAGGCCGAAGAAGAAGACCAGGATGGCGATCGAGACCGCGTCGCGCCACAGGCAGGCCAGGAGCCAGCTGAACTGCCCGCTCGCGGTGATGGCCCAGACCTCCAGCGTGGGCCAGAGCGCTTCGTCCGGCGGGGTCATCGGAAAGGCCAGCGCCAGCAGCACCGCCACCCCGGCGGATAGCGGCAGCGCGGCCCACCAGCGCCTCGGCAAGATCAGCCGCTGGATGGCGATGCCGGCCAGCAGCGCCACCAGGAAGCGCACCGCGGTGAACCACCAGAGCCACTCGACCATCGCGGCGGCGCCGATGCCGCCGGCCGGCATCGACCAGATGCCGTCCATCACCAGCGAGGTCTTGGCCAGGCCGACCCAGAGCGCCAGCGGAATCGCCAGCAGCCAGGCGGCCTTCCAGGGGCCGATGGCGCGCTGTTGCTGCTGGGATGTGGGAAGTCTCACGGTAGGGGCCTGGCTCCATGCAGCATCGGGGTCCGATGCCCGCACGAATGTATCCAGACCTTTCGGAAAGACGCAGAGGGTTTGTGACAGGCGAATGACAAAAGCCTGCGAATCGCAGGCTTTTGCATGCTTCGTTGCCCGACGGCAACGACTTCCGGACCAGCCGCCGGCGCTCAGGGCATCTGGGCCTTGACCCGTTCGAGCTCGGCCCGGGCGGCTTCCAGCTTGGCCTTGCGCCGCGCGATCTTGGTGGCGCTGCCCTCGCGCTGGGCCGCTGCCAGCTCGCTCTTGCGGTCTGCAACCTTCTGCTCCTGCTCCTTGACCTTCTGCCCATGCTCGGCCAGCAGCTTCTCGTCGCTGCAGGTGCGCTTCACCTCGGCCAGCGCCCGCTCCAGCCCGCGCACCCGCTGCGCCTGCCCCTGCGCCTTGGCCGCATCGATGTCGTGCGAGATGGCCGCGCGCTTGGCTTCGCAGGGCGGCTGCGCGGCGGTCTGCGCCGTGGCGGCGGCGCAGGCGCCGGCGAGACCGATGAACAGCAGCAGGCCGGCAGTCTTCATGAACAACTCCGCGGGAAAAACTGGATCGAGGTGGCAGCGGGCGGCCAGGCTCAGCGCATGTTGCCGGTGTGGCCGAAGGAATGGCGGCCGGGCTGCGGCCAGACGGTCAGGCCGTGCGGCTGCGTGCCGACCGGCACCTTGACCACCGCGCCGGTGCTGGTGTCGATCGAATAGACGACGCTGTCGTAGCGGCCCGAGAGCCACAGGTGGGTGCCGTCGGCGCTGACGTTGCCCATGTCCGGGCTGCCGCCGCCGGGGATCGGCCAGTTGGCGACCACCTTGCGGGTCGCAAAGTCGAGCACCGACACGCTGCCCGGCCCGCCCTTGCTGCCGTGGATCTTGTTCGAGCCGCGGTTGGCGATGTAGAGCTTGCTGCCGTCGCGACTCGGATAGAGGCCATGGGTGCCGACGCCGGTCGGGATGAAGCCGATCTCCTTGAACGAATCGCCGTCGATCAGGAAGACGCCGTCGGCCATCATGTCGGCCACGTAGAAGACCTTGCCGTCGGGCGAGACCCGCACGTCCTGCGGCATGCCGCCCTTGGACAGCTTCAGGCTGCCGAGCACCTTGTGCTCGACCATGTCGATCTTGGCCAGGTGCCCGCCGAACTCGCAGGTGAAGATCGCGTAGCGGCCATCGATCGCGAAGTCGGCATGGTTGATGCCGGCGCAGTCGGGCACCGCCAGCGAGGACTGCAGCGCCATCGTGTGCGGATCGCGGAAGTCCAGCCGCTTGTGCTCCTCGGCCACCACGATCGCGTACTTGCCATCGGGCGTGAAGTACATGTTGTAGGGATCGTCGACCGCGATCGGCTTGCCCGAGGGCTTGCCGGTGAGCGGATCGATGGGCGTCAGGCTGCCCTTGGTCGTGCCCTCGGCGTTGTTCGCCACCCAGAGGGTCTTCAGGTCCCACGAAGGCACCACGTGCTGCGGATTGGCGCCGACCTTGAAGTAGTCCACCACCTTGTTGGTCGCCGGGTCGATCACGTAGACATCGTTCGACTTGACATTGGGCACGTAGACCCGCGGCAAGGCGCCGGCAACCGCCGGGCTGAACTTGTTGGCCGTCGTCTCGCTGTAGAGATTGGCCGGGTTGACGATCGGCGGCATGCCGGGCAGTGCGGGCTCGATCGCGCCGGCCTGCAGGTGCATGGCGAGCAACGCGGCGCCTGCGAACAGGGACGGCTTGACGGAAATGCGTGCGAAAGACATGTCTGGGTCCTGGAAGGAAAAGGGTTCGTCGGAAACCGGATGGAAAAGGAATGAGCTCGGATCAGGGCCGGGCGGTGTCCTTGCGGATCGCCTCGACGGTCTGGGCCACGATGGCATCGATGCCGAGCTTGCCGAGTTCGGCCGAGGCGCGGCGCGGATCGCCGCCGTAGACGCCGTCGGCCGCACCGGGCTTGGCGGCCGTGCGCAGGCGTTCGAGCCGCACCATCTGCGGCGCGCTCGCCAGTTGCAGCGAGGTATCGGCCAGGCCCGCATGGGTGCCGATCTCGTCGTCGCGGAAACCCTTGCTGCGCAGGATGGCGTCGAAACCCTCGGAGCTGGTGCCGTAGTAGGCCGGCGGCGCGAAGGCCCGCGCGCCCGACGCGCCCCAGGCCTTGTTCAGCTGCGCGACGACCCGCTGCACGCTCTTCGCATAACCGCCGTGGTCGCCCAGGAAGACGATGTTGCGAAAGCCGTGCGCCTTGAAGCCGCCGGCCGCCGAGACCAGTGTCTTCTCGAAGGCGTCGTCGGGCACGGTGATGGTGCCGGGAAAGCGCATGTGCGAGGTCGGCGGGTCGTAGCCGCCTTCGGGCACGTAGGCGATGACCGGCGCGACGAGGGCATTGCCCAGGCCTTCGGCGATGCGGCGCGACAGGAACAGCGCGCGGGCGTTGTGCTTGCCCAGCGCCACGTCGGGGCCGCTCTGCTCGGTGCCGCCGATCGGGATCAGGATGGTGGTCTTGCCGGCGCGGATCTGGTCGCGCAGCTCGGTCCAGGTCAGCTCCTCGAGCAGCACAGTGTGCGGCGCCGCCTGCGCCCATGCGCCCTGGCCCAGGGACAGCAAGGCCAGCAGCGCGAGCGCGGCGGCCGATCGGCGAATGCCGCGGGAAACCTGCATGAAATCCATAGCTCCTTCTGCAACGTGGAGATGGATTACATCAGAACCCGAAGGCCGATTCCGATGGCCTCGGCCGCATGGCCGGGCCGCTCAGGGACGCCTGCGCCAGCAGGCGTCGCGGGGCGCGCGATCAGTCGCCGAAGACGATCTCGGCGTCGCTGCCGGTGCCGGTGCCGAAGACGATGTTCTTCAGCCAGTACTGCTTGTCGAGCACGTTGTGGGTGTCGCTCAGGTTGAACTCGACGGCCGGCGTGGGCGTGATGCCGAGTGGGTCGGGATTCTGGAAGTTCCAGATGCAGGCGTTCGGATAGCGCGCGATCAGGTTGGTGAGCGGCAGCGCGTTCGGGCTGTCGGGGCCGTAGCCACTGTGCAACAGCACGCTGTTGTCGGTCGGGTTCAGCAGGGGATTGCCGCCGGACCTTGCCCAGTTCACGCCGGAGATCGTCGCGGTGTAGGTCGAATACCCGTCGGCATCCGGCGCGGTCGGTGTCATGTCGCTCGTCGAGGTGATCAGGTTGAGCCAGGTCAGGCCGTCGCAATTCAGGCTCACCGTGTAGGTGACGTAGGCGTCGACCAGCGTCGTTCCCGGGCTGTCGAGCTTCATCTGGAAGCTGATGCCGGGGAAGTCGCTGAGCTTGACCTTGTCAAGGAAGCTCAGGCCGTACACGGCCTTGTTGCCGTAGCCGCCGCTGTTGTGGCCGATGACCGTCGACAGCGGCGAGGCGACCGCCTTCAGCTGGATGACCGGATGTCCGCTCTCGGTCGCCACGGTCGTGTGGGCGTTGTTGTCGGAGAAATCATTGGAGCAGCTGGGGATCTTGGTCGTGGCGTCGGGGCTGCAATGCTGCTCGGTCCAGGTCTGTGGCGCGGGTGCCGGTGCCGGCGCAGGTGCGGGCGCCGAAACCGGCGGGTCCGCTGGAGCGGGTGCGGGCGCCGGTGCAGGTGCAGGTGCCGGTGCGGGCGCGGCGGCCACGCTGGTGGTCGCCGTGGTCGTCGGCAAGGCAAAGCCGCCCCCGCCTCCGCCGCCTCCACAACCGGAAACGAGGGCTGCAGCCGTCACGGCGATCGTCTGGACCAAAGGCGATTTCATCGATGTCTCATTAGGAATAGTTACTACGGCCGCAAATGTAACTACCCCGTTTACTTGAGACTCGGCGCCACCAAACGCCCGCGTGACCAAATCGGCTAAAGCGCAATATGCCTAAAGCCGAATGTTGCGAAGTCGCAACGATCTGGCGGATTGCTAGTGGTCGGCGCGCCCGATCCGGTGGCGGTATTCGGCCGCGGCGACCATCACGACCAGCCCGATCAAGGCCCAGCGGCCCAGGCCGAACCAGCCGATCACGATCGGCAGCAGCTTGTAGAAAAGCCAGGTCCCGGCCGCGCCGATCGCGGCGCTCGCCAGCACCATCCAGACGGCCCGGACGGCCAGGCGGGCGCCCTTCATCGGCCGCTCCCTGACCGCTCGGGCATCGACCGCACGGCCGCGGCCGGGCAATCGGCGGAAAGCAACCGTGAAAAATTCACGCCTCGGCCGCTCCAGCGTGCGCCGGGGCGCACGGCCAGCGGCCGGAACGCGCAATCATGCAGGCTCATCTTTTTCCCATCTTTCGAATTCGAATCAAAGTGACCAACGAGATGAATCGCCAGCCGGCCGGGCCTCATGCCCGGGGTGCCTGACCGATGCGGGCGCTGGTCTGCGGCGGCAGCAAGTACGACGACTGGGCGTTCATGGTGAACGTGCTGGACCGGGTGCATGCGCGCCAGCCGATCAGCCTGTTGATCGAAGGCGGGGGCTCGGGCGGCGCCGACAGCTTCGCGCGGCGCTGGGCCTACCAGCGGGGCATCCAGGTGGCCACCTACACCGCCGACATCGAGCGCTACCAGCACCGTGCGGTGGCGGTCCGCAACGCGCAGATGCTGCGCGAGGGCTGCCCCGAACTCGTGATCGCCTTCCGCGGCGGCCACGGCACGGCGCACATGGTGACGATCGCACGGGCCGCGCTGGTGCCAGTGCTGAAGACCTGGCGCTACAAGAAAGCGGGCGCGAGCGCCCAGCCCGCCTGAGACGCCGTCCCGGCCGCGGTCGCCGGCAAGGGTCCGCACTACGAGGACTGCGGTCCGGAGGTCCGGGCCTGCCGCGTGCGGTAGTCGAGCAGCGCGGCGCGTACCCCGTCACCCGGACTGCCGCCGTCCGACAGGTCGGCCAGGCGCGCGCACAGCGACACCACGCCCATCGTGTAGGCCCAGAGCGCATCGCCGATCTCGGTCTCGCCCGGCCCCAGCAGGCCATGCTGCGAGGCCAGGTCGAGCAGCGCCTGGCCGGGGGCCGCGGCGGGTTCCTGCATGGGGCTGTCGGTCATCGTCGGAATCCTTCTCTGGAGACTGTTCGCGATTGCCCGCTGGCGCCGGCGCGCGCGTCGGCAGGGCCCGCGCATTGTCGCGCGGCACGACGATTCTGGTGGAAACGCGGGCGCCGTGCGCGCCGGCCGCAAGCCCTAGCCGATATCACCCGGCGTCGCCGAATGCGACAACGCATAGATGCCCCAGACATGCCCCGGCGCCGCACCCATCGCCACGAGCCGATCGGCGGCCAGCCGCGCCTGCGAGAGTTCCCGCAGCGCGGCTGCATCGTAGGCGCACACCACCAGCACCCAATCGGCCACCTCGTCGGCCACGCCGCGGATCTTCTGCTCGGTGGTCAGGGCGATGTCGGGCGTCTGGTGCCGCAGCAAGTGGGCGCCGACCAGGCCCGGTGCGCATGCGAGTTCCTTCGACAGCGCGCCCAGGCCAGCCAGGAGTTCGTCCTCGCGCCCGGCGGCCGGCGACAGGCGCAAGCTCAGCGCATGCCTCGCGATCGAGCTGCCCGAAGAGGCCAGCACGTGCGCCTGGCTGCGCACCATGTTGCGGTGATGCGGCATCAGCCGCGTCGACCACGGCGTGGGCGAATTGAGCCGGGCCAGGTAGGCCGCGGAGGACAGCACCTCGAAATCCGCCAGCTCGTACATCACGAAGACGCCCTCGCCGCCGTCTGCACTGGTCCAGCGTGCGCTGCGCAGGAAGCCGGGCACCGACAGGCGCTCCGGGAAATGCTCGTGCGAATGCCAGTCCTCGAAATCCGCCTTCATCGCGGGCGCCATGTTCCACCACATGGCCAGCGCCGCCTTGCCGAGCAATGCCATTCGGAAGGTCCTTGATTGTTTACTTGAGAAGCACGGTCGAGAACCACGGCACCGCCGCGATCAGGACCAGTCCGGCCACCAGGGCGGCGAGGTAGCGCCACATGTGGCGGATCACCTGGTCCGGCGACACCTTGCCGATGGCGCAGGCGGCATAGAAGCCGATGCCGAAGGGCGGCGAGAACAGCCCGATGCTCATCGCGATGACCACCACCATCGCGTAGTGCAGGTCGTTGATGCCGAAGGCATGCGACACCGGCAGCAAGAGCGGCGCGAACAGCAGGATGGCCGGTATGCCCTCCAGGATGTTGCCGAGCAGGATGAAGACCACGATGGTGATCGCCAGGAAGCCGAAGGCGCCGCCGGACAACGAAGTCATGGTGCTCGCGAGCTGCGACGAGAAGCCCGACTGGGTCAGCGACCAGGCCATGCCGGTGGCGGTGCCGATCACCAGCAGGATGGCGCCCGACAGCGCGGCCGTCTCGACCAGCACCGGATAGAAGCGCGACCACTCCAGCGGCCGGTAGAGCAGGATGCCGACCACGAGCGCATAGACGATGCCGATGGTCGAGACCTCGGTGGCGGTCGCCACGCCCTCGACCACCGCCCAGCGGATCACGAAGGGCAGCGCGATCGCCGGGATCGCGGCCAGGAAGGTCTTCCAGATCAGCGGCCAGTCGGGGCGCGAGTCGGGCGGCGCGGGCTCGGAGCGGGTCTGCACGAAGGTCACCACCGCCAGCGACAGGGCCAGCACCAGCGCCGGGATCAGGCCGGCGGTGAACAGCGCCGCGATCGAGATGCCGGTGACCGAGCCCAGCGTGATCAGCACGATGCTCGGCGGGATGGTGTCGGCCATGGCCGCCGAACAGGCCAGCAGCGCGACCAGGTCGCCGTCCTTGGCGCCGCGCCGCCGCATCTCGGGGAAGAGCCCCGGCGCCACCGCGGCCATGTCCGCGACCTTCGAGCCCGAGATGCCCGAGACCAGCAGCATGGCCACCAGCAGCACGTAGTAGAGCCCGCCGCGCACGAAGGACATCAGCGCGGCCAGGAAGGCGATGATGGTCCGCGCGAAGCCGGTGACCTCGATCAGCAGGCCGAGGAAGATGAACATCGGGATCGCCAGCAGCAGTGGCTGCGACATGCCCTGGTCGAGCCGGTTGACCACCACGCTGAGCGGCGTGGTCGTGGTGAAGGCCAGGTAGCTGAGCGTCGCGATGCCGAAGGAGAAGCCGATCGGCACTCCGATCAGGATGGTCGCGCCGACGATCAGCACGAAGAAGACGAAGAGGTTCAGGTTGCCGATCTTCGCCAGCCAGGGGCCGAGCGCCCAAAGCGCCGCACCCAGCAGCAGGACCAGCACCGCGCAGCCCAGGGTGGCCTTGAAGGCGCCGCTGCGCGCGGCCTGCAGGCCCACCGTGACCAGCATCAGGATCACGCCCAGCTCGATGCCGAAGACCCGCCAGCTCGACGGCACGCCCAGGTTGGGCAGCACCGCGAAGGCCTCGTCCTCCACGTAGTCGAGCGCGGGCCTGAGCAGCGCGAGGAGCGTCACGAAGACCACCGCCATGACCAGCGCGCGCAGCATGACCAGCCCGCGCGGCGAGACCTTGCGCGAGAGCGCGTTGAAGGCCAGGTGCTCGCCCTTGCGCAGCGCGATCACCGAGCCCAGCATGCCGAGCCAGAGGAAGATGCTTCCGGCCAGCTCGTCCGACCAGACGATCGGATGATGGAAGGCATAGCGCGCCACCACGCCGGTGAACAGCAGGCAGACCTCCACCACGATGAGCAGCGCGGCGACGAGGTCCACGCAGCGGCCGAGCCAGAGCTCGACCGCGCCGACAAGCGACGGCAGCGCTGCGCCGGCAACGGGCCCCGAAGCGTGCGATGAAGGGCCCTGCCCCGCCATCACGACAGCGATCCGCCGGCGGCTTCCTCCAGCACCTTCCAGGCCGGCTCGCCGAACTTCTTGCGCGCGTCGGTGTAGTAGCCCGAGGCGGTAAGCTTCTTGCGGAAGGAATCGGCGTCGACGTTGTTGAAGGCCAGCCCGGCCTTGGCCATGGTGTCCTTGTACGACTGCTCCTGGCCGGCCAGGTCCTGGCGCTGCGCCATGCCGGCCTCGTTGAGGCGCTTCTCCATGATCTGCTGCAGGTTGGCGGGCAGCCCCTTCCAGACGCGGCCGTTGATGAGCACCCAGTTGCCCTGCCAGATGTGGTTGCTCAGCGAGCAGTATTTCTGCACTTCATAGAACTTGGAGGTCAGGATCACCCCCAGCGGGTTCTCCTGGCCGTCGACGATGCGGGTCTGCAGCGCGGGGTAGACCTCGTTGAACTGCAGGCTGGTGGGCGCGGCGCCCAGCGCCTTGAACAGGTCGACGTAGGCGGCTGCTCCGGGCACCCGGATCTTCATGCCGGCCAGGTCGTCCACCGCCTTGATCGGCCGCACCGAGGAAGTGATCTGCCGGAAGCCGTAGTCCCAGATCGTGGCCGGCGCATAGAGGTTGGCCTGCAGCAGCGCGGCGCGGATGTAGGCGCCGAGGCTGCCGTCCATGGCCTTCATCACCGCCGCCGAATCCTTGAAGGCGAAGCCGACCCCATCGAGCGCGGCCGCCGGCACCACGCTGGACGCGATCAGCCCGCCGACCACGAACATCTCCACCGCGCCGGAGCGCACCTGGTTCAGCAGATCGACCTCGCCGCCCAATTGGTTGTTCGGGAAGATGCGCAGCTCGATGCGGCCGTCGCTGTCCTTGGCGATCTTCTCGGCGGCTTCCTGCAGCCGGAGATTGGTCGGATGCGTGGCGGCCAGCGGATGCGCCACCTTGAAGACGTACTCGGCCGCGCGCGCGCGGTTGATGAACGGCACGCCCCAGAGCGGAGCGGTGGCGACGGCGCCGAGGATGGCGCGGCGTTGGGTCGAGCGGGTGATGGTCATCTCCTGTTGTGGTTGAAAGGGTCGGCGGGCGACCCGCCTAGAGCTGGTCGGGGCGTCGCTTGAAGATCGGCGAGAAGCTGCTGGAGCGGCCCAGTTCGCGCGCCGTCTCGAGCAGCGCCGGGCCGAGTTCGAGCATGCGTTCCTCGGGCATGCGGCCCATCGGGCCGGCGATGATCAGCAGCGCCAGCACCTCGCCGTCGGCGCCGTGGATCGGCGCGGCCATCGAGTTCATCGCTGGAAGGAAGACGTCGACCGTCGTGCTGAAGCCGCGCTTGCGCGCTGCGCGCACATGGGCCATGACCGCCTTCATGCTCCGGGGCGCCGCCGGACCGTAGTCCTCGGGGTTGCCGAGGCCCTGCTTCGAGAGCAGGCGCAATGCCTCGTCCTCGCTCTTGGTGGCCAGCCAGGCGAAGCCGGCCGCGCTGCATGCCAGCGTGACCGGGCGGCCCATCTCCGGGTCGTAGCGCAGGCCCTGGGTGGCGCCCTGCGCCTTGGCGACGAAGATCAACTGGTCGACGTCGACCAGGGCCAGCCGTACCAGCTCGCCGCTGCGGGCGGCCAGGCGCTCGAGCGCCGGCTGCGCGACGTCGACCACGCCGCTGGCGCTCAGGAAACGCAGGCCGAGCGAGACCACCTGCATGGTCATCGTGAACTCGCCATGGCGCTCGTCCTTGCGCACGTAGCCGCACTCGATCAGGTCGTTGAGCAGGCGATGCGTCGCGCTCAACGGGATGTCCATCTTGGTGGCGAGCTCGGACAGCGTCCTGCCCTTGGGATGGGAAGAAAGCTCCTCGAGGATCTTGAAACTGCGCTCGATGATGGTGCTCATGGGACTGGCCGGGTGGTCTTGGGGCCTCCAGTCTAGGGAGCCCGTCGTGCCGCGATTATGCAGAAGTTATTTCCAATTTGGAAGCCACTTCCAAATTTGCGATCACTTGCACCTCCACCTCCGTGCTCTCACGGAGTTCGATCTGCGGGGATTCCCTATAGGCGCAACGCCGTCTCTCAATTAATTTCTCCACGTGAGAAATTAATTGAGAAGGAAAGGCGTCGATGGACGGCCACAGCATCCGGGGCCAGGTGTTGGCTTTGATCAGGGACCAGGGGCCGACGCCCCGGGCGGAGCTTGCGCGCCGCCTGGCCCTGTCGGCGACCACCATCACCCGGGTCGTCAACGAGCTGGAAGCCGACCGGGTGCTGGTCGACGGCAAGGCCCTGGCCACCAGCGGCGCGGGCCGGCCGGCGACCACCCTGCACCTGCGCGCCGACACCAGCCACGTCGGCGCGGTCCAGATCGGCATCGGCGTGATCCAACTCGGCATCTACGACGCCATGGGCCGGCCGCGCGCCACCGACCAGTTCAGCTACCCGGTCGAGCTGGGCGCCGAGCAGGTGCTTCGGCTGGTCGCCAAGGGGCTGGAACGGCTCTGCGCGGCCCACTCGATCGAGCCGCGCGCGCTGCTCGGCATCGGGGTCGCGGTGCCGGGGCCGGTCGATGCGGCGGGCCGGCGCATGCTGGTCTCGATCCACCTCCACTGGCGCGACATCGCGGTCGCCGACATCCTCGAATCTTTGACCGGGCTGGCCGTCACGGTCGAACACAACGTGCGCTCGATGGCGCTGGCCGAGGTCCGCTTCGGCCAGGGCCGGGGCGTGGCGAGCGTCGCCTTCGTGTACCTGCGCACCGGCCTGGGCGCCGGGCTGGTGGTCGAGGGCCAGCCTTTCGCCGGCGGCGTGCACGGCGCGATCGAGCTGGGCCACATGCCGGTGATCCGCGATGGCCTGGCCTGCGTCTGCGGCGGCCGCGGCTGCGTCGAGACGGTGCTGTCCGAGGCCGCGCTGCGGGCCACGGTCGAGCGCCTCGGGCTGGCGCTCGGTGCCGAGCCGCTGACCGCGCTCTTCCTCGCCTCGCGCAAGCGCCGCGACGCGGCCCGCGCGCTCGATGCGATCGTCGAGCCGCTGGCCATGGGGCTCAGCGCGCTGACCACGCTTCTGAACCCCGAGTTGCTGCTGCTCGGCGGCGCGCTGGCAGACATTCCGGACGAACTGTTCGAGCGCATCGTCCAGGCCTCCTGGCGCGGCACCTTCCCAGTAGTCCGCGCCTCGATCCGCATGGGGCGCTCGCAGCTCGGGCCCGACGTCGGGCTGGCCGGCGCCGCAACAGTTGCCCTCGACCGCTTCTTCTACGCATGAATTCGAGCCACCCATGACACCTGCCATGACCCACTCCACCTCCGATCCCGCGGTGCTCGCGGCCGAGATCGTGACCCCCGAGAGCGAGCCGCCCGCCTCGATGCTTCCGCTCTACCTGGCCACGCTGCTGCTGGGACTGGGCCTCTGGTGGCTGGCCTCCGCCCGATCGGCCAATGCGCTGGTGCCGAGCCCGCTGCAGGTGGCCGTCGCCGGCTGGGAACTGGTCCGCGACGGCACCCTGCTGGCCAATGCCACGGCCAGCCTGGGCCGGGTGATGGCCGGCTTCGTGCTGGGCGTCGCGCTGGCCATTCCGGCGGGCTTCCTGATGGGCTGGTACCGCCTCGCGCGCGGCCTGGTCGAGCCCTGGGTGCAGTTCATGCGGACCGTGCCGCCGCTGGCGCTGATCCCGCTGGTCATCGTGATCCTGGGCATCGGCGAGGACGCCAAGGTCTTCGTGATCTTCCTGGCTTCGTTCCTGGCCTGCGTGCTGGCCACCTACCAGGGCGTGCGCAACGTCGACAGCACGCTGGTCAATGCGGCGCGGGTGCTCGGCGCGGGCGACTTCACCATCTTCAGGCGGGTGGTAGTGCCGGCTTCCACGCCCTTCATCTTCGTCGGCATGCGGGTGGCGCTGGGCTCGGCCTGGGCGACGCTGGTGGCCTCCGAACTGATCGCCGCGCCCACCGGCCTGGGCCGCATGATGCAGGTCGCCACCCAGTTCCTGCAGACCGACCGCATCGTGGTCGGCATCATCATGATCGGCTTGCTCGGCTTCCTCATGGACCGGCTGCTGCTGTGGGCCGAACGCCGGCTCACCGCCTGGCAGGAGGTGCGCGCATGAACACCCCTCCCGTGAACGAAGCGGCGATCTCCATCCGCAATGCATCCAAGGTCTACAGCAGCGCGCGCGGCCGCACGGTGAGCCTCGACCGGGTGAGCCTGGACATCGCGCGCGGCGAGTTCATCACGCTGGTCGGGCCCTCCGGCTGCGGCAAGTCGACGCTGCTCAACCTGATCGGCGGCCTCTTGATGCCGAGCAGCGGCGAGGTGCTGGTCGACGGCCGCGCGGTCACCGGGCCGGGCCCGGACCGCGGCGTGATCTTCCAGCAGTACGCGCTCTTCCCCTGGCTCAGCGCCCGGCAGAACGTCGAGTTCGGCCTGCGCATCCAGGGCCTGGGCGCCGCCGAGCGGGCCGAGCGCGCGCAGCACTACCTGCGCCTGGTGGGCCTGCAGGACTTCGGCGACGCGCTGCCCAAGGAGCTGTCCGGCGGCATGAAGCAGCGCTGCGCGATCGCGCGCGCCTATGCGGTGAACCCTTCGCTGCTGCTGATGGACGAGCCCTTCGGCGCCCTCGACGCGCTCACCCGGGTGCAGATGCAGGACGACCTGCTCGCCACCTGGCAGCAGGAGCGCAAGACGGTGGTCTTCATCACCCACGACGTGGACGAGGCCGTCTACCTGGCCAGCCGGGTGGTGGTGATGAGCCCGCGCCCGGGCCGCATCAGCGAGATCATCGACGTGCCCCTGCCCTATCCGCGCGACGACGAGCTGCGCCTGTCGCCCGCCTTCGCCGAGATCCGCGCGCGCGTCTGGCGCGGCGTGCACCACAAGGAGGGCGCTGCGCATGCGACGACCGTGCCGTCCCCGGCCATCGATTCCCCGACCACTTCATCCCAAGGAGACAACTGACATGACGCTGATCCAACGACTCGCAGGCCGCGCCGCGCGGCTGGCCTGGACCTTCGCCGGCGCCGCCGCCCTGTTCGGCAGCGTGGCCGCGCTCGCCCCGGCCGCCGCCAATGCACAGGCGGCACGCCCGCGCGTCAGCCTGACCGTCGGCTACATCGACACCAGCATCAACGGCGTCGGCGTGATCGCCACCGCCAACAAGCTCGACCTCTGGTCCAAGGCCGGCATCGACGTGAAGCTGATCCCCTTCACCAACGGCCCGACCCAGATCCAGGCGATGGCGGCCGGCTCGCTCGACATCGGCTACGTCGGCGGCGGCGCGATCTGGATGCCGGCCTCGGGCCAGGCGGTGATCATCACGCCCAACGAGAAGACCTTCGGCGACTTCCTGCTGGCGCGGCCCGGCAGCGGCATCAAGACGGTTCAGGACATGCGCGGCAAGAAGGTCGGCGTGCCGGACGGCGGCTCGGGCGAGATGATCCTGACGCTGGCGCTGGAGAAGGCCGGAATGACGATGGCCGACATCCAACGCGTGCCGCTCGATCCGCCGAACGTGGTGTCGGCCTTCGTCGCCGGCCAGATCGACGTCGCCGCGATCTTCTCGCCCCTGTCGAACCAGATCCGCGACCGCCTGCCCGACACGCTGGTGCTGGCCAACAACAAGGACTTCCCGAACACGCAGTTCATCGGCGCCTGGGTCGCCTCCAAGCAGGCGCTCGCCGGCAAGCCCGAGGCGGTGCAGCGCTTCCTCGAGGTCTGGCAGCAGGCCAACGACTACCGCATCAAGAATCCGAAGGACGTGGTCGCCTGGTCCTCCGCCGCCTCGGGCGCACCGGCGCCGCAACTGCAGGGCCAGGTCGATGCGCTCGAATGGTGGCCGTCCAGCCAGATCCTGGCCGACAACAAGAGCGGCGTGACGCGCCAGCGCTTCGTCTCGATGCAGGAGCTGTTCGTCAAGCTCGGCCGCATCAAGTCGCCGACCGCTCCGGACGCCTTCATCAACACCGACCTTTACAACCGCGCGATGGAAAGCCAGAAATGAGCCCGCTTCCCTCCGGGTCATCGAGGACGCCGGTGCGCATCGCCATCCTCGGCGCCGGTTTCGTGGCCGACTTCTACCTGCGCGCGTTGCAATACGTGCGCGGCCACGAGGTGGTGGTGCTGATGGCGCGATCCCCGGACAAGGGCCGGGCGCTGGCCGAGCGCCATGGCGTGCCCGAAGTGGTGGGCAGCGTCGCCGAAGTCGTGAGCCGCGACGACGTCGACCTGGTGCTGCTCGCGCTGCCGCACGACCTGCACGTCGAGGTGGCGCGCCAGGTCACCGAGGCAGGCAAGGCGCTGGTCTGCACCAAGCCGCTCGGTCGCAATGCCGGCGAAGCGGCGGCCATCCTGCGGATGGCGCGCGAGGCCGGCGTCTGGCACGGCTATGCCGAGACCGAGGTCTTCGCGCCCGGCCTGGTCAAGGCCAAGCAACTGGCCGACAGCGGCGCCATCGGCAAGGTGCTGTCGGTGCGCGCGCGCGAGGCGCATGGCCATCCGCACCTGCATGCGCGCGACCCCGAGCGCATGGGCGGCGGGCCGCTGCGCGGGCTGGGCTGCCATTGCGTGGCGATCGGGCGCTGGTTCCTCGGTCCCGACAACCCACCGGTGGAGGTCATGGCCTGGGGCGACCGGCTCTATCGCGAGGACGTGCGCTCCGAGGACAACGCGGTGGCCATCGTGCGCTTCGCCGACGGGCGCATCGCCCAGGTCGAGGCCGCATGGACCCACGTGGCGGGCCTCGACGTGCGCAACGAGATCCACGGCAGCCACGGCTGGATCGGCACCGACGAGACCGGCTCCACCGGCGTGCATGCCTTCGCCGCCCGCGATGCCGGCTACGTGCTGGAGAAGGCCGGCGCCTCCACCGGCTGGATGACGCCGGTGGCGCAGGAGCCCTGGGTCTACGGCTACCACGGCGAGCTGGCGCACTTCGTCGAATGCTTCGCCGCCGGCCAGGCGCCGCGCCAGACGCTCGCGGACGGCGTGATCGACAACGCGGTGATCGACGCCGCCTACCGCTCGATGCGCTCGCGCAGCTGGGAGCCGGTCGACCTGTCGGGCCTCGAACCCACCGCCGCCCCATCCGCCTGAATCCACATCCTCCTTTTTTCCGAAAACTACGGCCATGCCCGCGCACCGTCGACCCAACATCGTCTTCATCCTCACCGACGACCACGCTTCCCATGCCATCAGCGCGTACGGCTCGGCGGTCAACGACACGCCGCGCATCGACGAGCTGGCCCGCACCGGCGTGCGCTTCGACAACTGCTTCGCCACCAATTCGCTGTGCACGCCGAGCCGGGCCAGCCTGCTCACCGGCACCTACAGCCACATCAACGGCGTCTCGACGCTGGTGACCCCGATCGACGCCAGCCAGCCCACCTTCATCTCGCAGCTGAAGGCGGCCGGCTACCGCACCGCGATGGTCGGCAAGTGGCACATGGGCGACGGGCCCGGCCACGACCCGCAGAATTTCGACTACTGGGACGTGCTGATCGAACAGGGCGAATACCACAACCCGCGCTTCCTGAGCCCGGCCGGCCTGCGCGAGGTCGAGGGCTATGCGACCGACCTGATCACCGACCTGTCGCTGGCCTGGGTCGACAGCCTGGAGGGCGACGAGCCCTGGGCCATCCTGATCTGGCACAAGGCGCCGCACCGGCCCTGGCAGCCGCATCCGCGCCATGCCCACCTCTACAGCGAGCCGATCCCGCTGCCGCGCACCTGGAACGACGACTACGCCACGCGCAGTTCGTCGGCCCGGCGTGCCGCGATGCGCATCGCAGAGCACCTGAGCGCCGAGGACCTGAAGCAGCTGCCGCCCGAGGGTCTCTCCTACGAGGACGAGGCGCTATGGAAATACCAGCGCTACATGGAGGACTACCTGCGTTGCGTGGCGGCGGTCGACGACAACGTCGGGCGGGTGACCGACTGGCTGCGCGCGCGCGGCGACTTCGAGGACACGGTGCTGCTGTACGCCTCCGACCAGGGCTTCTTCCTGGGCGACCACGGCTGGTTCGACAAGCGCTTCATGTACGAGCAGTCGCTGCGCATGCCGCTCTTGATGAGCTACCCGAGGCGGGTCGCCGGCGGCCAGGTGCACGACGGCATCGTCACCAACGTCGACTATGCGCAGACCCTGCTCGACTTCGCCGGCGTGGCGCCGCATCCGCGCATGCAGGGCCGCAGCTTCGCCGGCGACCTGCTGGGCGCGCCCACCGCGCCGCCGGCCGAAGGCATGTACTACCGCTACTGGGAGCACGACGACATCTTCCACAAGGCGCCGGCCCACTACGGCTGGCGCGATCGGCGCTACAAGATCATCTACTTCTACAACGACGGCATGGGCATCCCGGGCACCGGCTTCTTCACCTATCCGGGCGAGTGGGAGCTCTACGACCTGCAAGCCGATCCGGACGAACTGCGCAATGTCTTCCATGCGCCTGAATACCGGTCGGTGCGGGATGCGCTGCAGCTCAAGTTGCGACGGGCGCAGGAGGCGGTGGGGGACGTGCCGCATCCTGGCCAAGCGAGGCCGTCGCTGCCATGAGAGGGCGGTCCGCCTTCAAGTTTCTACATGTTGACACCCCTGGTGCGCGCGGCTAGCATCGATGGCTTTTTCAAGGGGAAGACCGTGCCCACGACGTCCATCAAAGCCGAACAGACAGTCCAGGAATGGGGCAATGGCCTGGCCGTTCGTCTGACGGCGGCGGTCGCGCGCGCGGCGCACCTGGTGCGGGGAACACCTGTCGTCGTCGAGGTCGTGGAGGGCGGCATCTTCCTGCGCGTGCAGGGCGAGCCCAAGCTTTCCCTTGCGCAGAAGCTCAAGGCTTTCGAGCCGTCCAGGCATGGCGGCGAGGCCATGCCCAGCGAGCGCCTGGGGGCGGAGTCCTTCTGATGGCGGCACGCGCGCCCTGGGTTCCCGAGCGACGAGACATCATCTGGATCGATTTCAACCCGCAGGTCGGCCGCGAAATGAAGGACATGCATCCCATGCTGGTGTTGTCGCCAAAGGCATTCAACGATCGGACGAGCATCGTGATAGGCCTGCCGATGTCGACCGCGTCATACAACGCAAGCAATCCATTTGCGATCCATTTCACCGGTCCGAAGCAGGTGGAGAGCTACGTCCTGGCGCATCAGCCGAAATCATTCGACTGGCGAATTCGACGCGCCAAGGCGCATCCGTGGAAGCAGGTTCCGCTCGCCGTCTTCGAAGCGGCGCGCGAGGCTCTGGACCAGATCATCGAGCTCTAGGCTCGCGCATTCGGTCGTGTCGCCAAGCTACACCACGAAAGGCACGAAGCGCCGCGTGCGCCGCATGTAGTCGTGATACGCCTCGCCGAAATGCGCGAGGCATTCGCCCTCCTCCCTGAAGGCGGTCACGACCAGCAGCCCGGTCGCGACCAGCCCCAGCAGCAGGCCGGGCCAGGTGAACTGCTGCAGGAAGATGCCCCACACGAGGCAGATCAGCGCGGTGTACATCGGGTGCCGGATGTAGCGGAAGGCGCCCGCCGTCACCAGCTTGCTGGTCTTCTCGAAGCCGATCAGGCTCTTGTCCTGCCGCACATCGCCGCTGGGATGGCCCAGGCGCCTGAGCAGCCGGAAGGCATGCAGCGGCAGCAGCACCGAAGTGACGAGCAGGGCCAGCGCCAGCGCCTGCTGCGGCCCCAGCGGATCGTCGCCCCAGACCGGCAGATTGATCCAGATCAGCAGCAGGATGCATTCCCAGGCCAGGAAGCGGGTGAAGCCATGCGAGCGCGGCCGGCGGATCGCGCCCCAGGACATGTAGACCAGCACGGAACTCACGACGACGAAGGTGTGCCCGTAGTAAGCGGGAGGAAGAAGCATGGCGCCAAATCTACACGCAGCGCGGCCGTCGCCGCAGCCCCGCGCGCTACAAGCCCTTCAGGCTGCGCGACGCCGTGGTGTAGCCGCCCCCGCCCCCATCCACGAAATGCACGTGCAGGCTGTCGCTCGGCGCCGTCACCAGGCAGGTCATCAGCGCCGTGTCGGAGACATGGACGCCATAGCGCAGTCCGCGCGTCGCCGCCGTCTCGGCCATGTAGGCGCGGATCGCGGCCACGCCCTCGACGGTGCAGTCGATGACGAAGCACAGCGTCTCGTCGTGTCGGCAGAAATCGGTGTTGGTGACGATCTCCTGCCGATAGCGCTGCGGATCGAAGCCGCCGATCGGCTTGCCGCGCGCCAGCACGATGCGCGCCAGCAGGGTCTCGGCCAGCACCCGCGCCGCCCACACCAGCAGCGAGCCGCCGCGGCGCCGCGCGCGGGCCTCGAGCATGAAGCCGCGCGGCGGCCAGCTGGCCCTCAGCTTGCTGAGGCTGACCGGACGCGACTGGCTGTCTTCCGGGCCGGCGATGCGCATGACCTCGGCATGCACCTCGCGCAGGTCGCTCGGCCCCTGCACGATCAGCGTCAGCATCTTGCCGCGGGTCGAGTTCAGCGTGTCCCATCGGCATGACAGGCCTTCCAGGTCGACCGCCTCGCCATCGTCCAGCGACTCGGGGATGGCAGCGATCCGCGACAGCTCGGGATGCGCCTTGCCTCGCACCGCGCTCTCCAGCACCCCGACGCCGCCGCCGACGAAGACGCCGAAGCTGTTGCCGGGCGTCGGCTCGAATCGGCCCACGCTGAGCTCGCAGCCGAAGCGGCGCAGGCTGCCGACCGTCGCCAGGCCGGCGCGCAGCTGCAGCCCGAAATCGCGCGCCGCCTGCCCGCGGGCACGCGCCAGCTCGACCCGCGCAGCCTCGACCTGGGCGGGCGGCACCAGCACCACCGCGCCGTCGCCGCCGAAGAGGAAGGGAATCGGCACTGGCGCGCACAGGTTGCGCAGGCCCGCGATGCCCATCGCCGCCACGAAGTTGACCGTCTTGTGCAGGCCCCGCTCGATGGCGCCGGTCGAGTCGACGATGTCGGTCACGACCAATGCCCAGTCGTCGGGCGCCGGACGGAAACGGCCGAGGTCGAAGGTGTCGCGCTCGGTGGCGATCAGCGGCAGCGCCGCGAAGAAGCCCGCGGATGCGGCTGCGTCGGCTGGCGTCGGGGTGGCGATCACGAGGGCGATGCTATCTGCATGCGCTCGGGGCCGCCACAAGGCCGACGCCGCGGTTCAGATCCGCTCGCCGCGATCGGCGCCCGGCGCGGGCTCGGTGCCCAGCGCATTCGGGATGGTCGGCAGCCCGGTACGCGCGACCCATGTCGACAGGTCCTGGGTCAGCTCGCGCAGCCGGTTGCCCATGTGCAAGGCGATGTTGTGCAGCAGCTTGGCGGCCAGCGCCGGATGCTCGCGCCGGAAGCGCTCCAGGCTGTCGACGTGCAGCCGCAGCACGGTCAGCGGCGTCTCGGCCACCGCGTCGGCCGAGCGGTGGCCGCGGCTCAGCGCCGCCATCTCGCCGACCATCGTGCCCGGCGCGAAGGACACCAGCCGGCGCCGGCTGCCCGGCAGGCGGATGCCGAGATCGCCCTGAACCGTCAGGTAGAAGCCGTCGGCCAGGTCGCCCTGGCGGAACAGCAGCATGCCGGCCTCCAGCCGTTCGACCTGCAGCTCCTGGCGCAGCAGTTGCAGCTCGGCCGCATCCAGGCCCTGGGCGAGCAGCGTCTGCCCCAGCTCGATCGCCTGGTGCTGCGCCTCGGGCAGCGCGGCGCGGGCCAGCAGCCGGTCCTCGGCGGCTTCCAGCGCCTGGTCGACGTCGCTGCCGAAATCCATCGGCGGGAGGCCGGCGCTGCGGGCGATGGCATCGACGACGCCGCGCCGCGGATCGTCGAGCGCCCATTCGGCACCGACCACATGGCGGCCCTGCCGGGCCCAGTCCTCGGCCAGCTCGAGAAGGATGCGCGCGCCGGTGGCGTCGATCTCGCCGACCAGGTAGAGGTCGAGCACGACGGTGTTCACCGTGGACGGCAGCCGGTCGAGGCTGGCGCGTACCGTGTCGGCGGTGCCGAAGAACAAGGCGCCCTGCAGTTCGAGGATGCGGATGGCGGCGCCTTCGCGCTGCAGCGTCGCGCTGGCCTGCGGCGAGCGGATCTTCATCGAGCGGCGCTGCTCGCCGCTGCGCTGGCTGCGCACCACCTGGCGCATGTTGGCGCGCACGAAGAGCAGCACCGCCAGCGCCGCGCCGACCGCCACCGCCGCCGCCAGTCCCAGCGCCAGGCTGGTCGCGACCACCGTGAAGGAGACGATCCAGTTGTCGCGCAACAGGCGCCGCTGGCCGCGGTCGTAGGCCGGCGCGCCGGGCGGGCCGTTGCGGCGCAACAAGGCCGGAATGCGCCACATCCACGGGTCGACGATCTGCACGCCCTGCAGCAGCAGCACGCCGCCGATGGCGCTGACCGGCAGCCAGCCCAGCACCTGCGGAAACGCCAGCACCACCGCCAGCGCCGCGGCATAGCCCAGCACGCTGCGGCGCCCGCCCGGCGACACGTCGACCAGGGCCAGCGAGCGCAGCACCGACGGCGAATTCGGCAGGCCGCCGGCCAGTCCGGACAACACGTTGGCCAGGCCCTGGGCGCGCAGCTCGCGATTGGCATCGCGCACGCTGCGGGTGCGCCCGTCGACGATCGAGGTCACCAGCAGCGTGTCGAGGGCGCCGAGCATCGCCACCGTGGCCGCGAACACGAAGACCGGCAGCCACAGCGCCTGCTGCGCGGGGAGCGCCAGCAGCCAGCCCGCATCGGGCAGCTCGGCGAACCAGGGACGCGCCAGCGCCGGCACCCCGATCAGCGGGCCGACGGCAATGCCCAGCGCCTGCATTGCCGCCTGCACCGCGCTGCTCGCGACCAGGCCCGGCAGCGTCGGCGGAATCAGCGGAAAGCGCCGTGCCGAGAACCAGGTCACCGCGATCGCCACCGCGGCGACCAGCATGGCGGCAGGCTGGGGATGCGCCAGCGCGTCGGCCAGCCCGTGGCCAAAGCCCCAACCAAGGGCCGTCGGCAGCGCGCCGATCAGCAGCAGCACGCCGACCGCGCTCATCAGGCCGCTGCGCACCGGATGCGGCGTGAACTTGACGATGTTGCCGATGCGCAGCGCGCCGAAGAGCATCTGCAGCGCCCCGGCCACCACCAGCCCGACCGCCACCAGCCCCAGGATGACGGCGGGCGCCAGCGGCCCGTTGGCTGAAGGATGCGCCACCAGGGTGCCGACCAGCCCCGAAGTGAGCAGCGCCAGCGCGGCGCGCGGCGCGGTGACCAGCCGGCCGGCGCCCGCCAGCGCGATCACGATGTTGGCCAGCACCGCACCCACCAGCGCCATCGCCATGGCCCGCGCCGCCATCGCCGGCCCCATCGGCGCCAGGGCGAGCAGGCCGTAGGCGACGCTCTCTGGGGCCTGCGACCATGCGGCGGCCAGAAGCCGCAAGATGGCGCCGGCATGCCGTCGCCTCCGACCTTCGAGTGGAACCATGCGCTTGTGGATGGTGTTGTTCTGCGCGCGAAGCCTCGGTGGATGCCGGACGGCGACCAGCAGCGCAGCCGTTCCAATGTATAGCGAAACCGGATGTCGAATCGGCGACGGTCGGCGCAGGCAGGCAGGCAGGCCGGCCCAGGCGCTAAGCTGCGCAGGCCCCGGGCGATGCCCGCCCCTTCCCGACCGGACCCGCGCCATGGACACGCTCGAATCGCTGCAATCGCTCGGCCTCACGCTGCCGAGCCCGGCCTACATCGTCGGCTCGGTGCTGTTCGGCCTGATCGGCATCGCCGCCTTCCGCTACGGCCGCAAGACCGGCCGGCCGCGCAGCAAGTGGCTGGGTGTGGCGCTGATGCTCTATCCCTACGCGATCCCGCAGACCTGGCTCATGTACCTGGTGGGCATCGCGCTGTGCGCCGGCCTGTGGATCGATCGAGGCTGAAGGCCGGAAGCCTGCCCGTCTCAACCCAACGGCGCCAACGCCCCTCCGCAATACGGCCGGCCGAGAAGCAGGCCCCTTCCAGGCCACCCACGGAACCGGCTTCGCCGGGCCGTCGGGTGCGCCCCCCTCCAAGCCGAAGGCGCCAGAGAGGGGGGAGCGGCGAAGCCGCTCGGGAGGTGCTCAAGTTCCGGAGCGGCGAAGCCGCCCGGGGGTGTCAGCCAATATTCATCAGGCTGGCATTGCCCCCCGCCGCCGCGGTGTTCACGCTCAGCGCGCGCTCGACCACCAGCGCCTCCAGCGGGATCGCCGCATCGCCGGGCGCGAAGCCCCGCACGCCGACGATCGGGCCCGGCCGCTGCGCGATCTGATCCAGCACCGCGCGCAGGCCGGCTTCGCTGCCGTGGTGCAGCACGGCATCGAAGGCCGCCTGCGCGGCCGTCCAGTCGCTGACCGTCACGATCTCCAGGCGCACCTCGGCCGGCAAGCGCGCACGCAAGCCCTCGAACTGCGCCGGCCAGACGACGCGGCTGCCGACCGCCAGCAGCGCGGCCAGTTGCGCGAGCCGGTCGTCCTCGCCGTCGGCCAGGCCGAGCACCGCCTCGCGCGGCGCCAGGCTGTAGACATCGCGCTCGCCGGTCGGCCCCGGCAGCGTGCGCGCGCAACCCGATCGCGACCGCTGCGCGAAATCGCTGCAGAGCCGAACCAGCGGCGCCCTGCCCTCGGCTTCGGCCCAGCGCGCCAGCGCGGCCAGCGCCGGCCGCGGAGCGATCGCTTCGACCGGCGCCATCGCGCGCGCCAGCACGTCGTTCGGCCGGCCCGCCAGAAGACGCGGCATGTAGAGCGGCCCACCGGCCTTCGGACCGGTGCCCGACAGGCCCTCCCCGCCGAAGGGCTGCACCCCGACCACAGCGCCGACGATGTTGCGGTTCACATAGACGTTGCCGACACGCGCCGCCCCGACCACCTGCTCAATGGTCTCGTCGATGCGGGTGTGGACCCCGAGCGTCAATCCGTAGCCGGTCGCGTTGATGCGCGCGACCAGCCCCGCCAGGTCGCGGCGGCGGTAGCGCACCAAGTGCAGCACCGGGCCGAAGACCTCGCGCTGCAGGGTCGAGATGTCGTCCAGCTCGATCAGCGTCGGCAGCACGAAGCTGCCGCGCGCGAGCGCATCGGGATCGGCTCGCCCCAGGCGATGCACGGCGAAGCCGCGCTCGCGCATGGCTGCGACGTGGCGCTCGATCAGCTCGCGCGCCTCGGCATCGATCACCGGTCCGACATCGACCGCGAGGCGTGACGGATCGCCGACCTGCGCCTCGGCCATCGCACCGCGCAGCATCTCGCCCAGCCGGTCGGCCACCTCTTCCTGCACGCACAGCACCCGCAGTGCCGAGCAGCGTTGCCCTGCGCTGTCGAAGGCCGAGGCCATCACGTCGGTGACGACCTGCTCGATCAGGGCCGACGAGTCGACGATCATCGCGTTCTGGCCGCCGGTCTCGGCGATCAGCGGCACCGGCGCGCCGCCCTGCCCGAGCCGGCTGGCGAGGCTGCGCTGCAGCAGCCGCGCCACCTCGGTCGAGCCGGTGAAGAGCACGCCCTGCACCCGCCGATCGGAGACCAGCGCGGCGCCGATGATTTCGCCCGGGCCGGGGAGCAACTGCAGCGCCGCGCGCGGCACTCCGGCCTGCCACAGGAGCCGCACCGCCTCGGCCGCAATCAGCGGCGTCTGCTCGGCCGGCTTGGCCAGCACCGGATTGCCGGCCGCCAGCGCCGCGGCGACCTGGCCGGTGAAGATCGCCAGCGGGAAGTTCCAGGGGCTGATGCAGACGATGGGGCCGAGCGGAAGATGGGTTGCGTTGTCGAAATCGGCCCGCGCCTGCGCCGCATAGAAACGCAGGAAATCCACCGCCTCGCGCACCTCGGCGATGCCGTTGGCCGCCGTCTTGCCGGCTTCGCGCGCCAGCAAGCCCAGCAGGATCGGCATGCGGGCCTCTAGCAGCGCGGCCGCCTTCTCGAGCGCATCGGCGCGCGAGGCGGGCGGCGTCGCGCTCCAGCTCGACGCGACAGCGGCCGCATCGGCGAGCGCCGCCTGCACTTCGTCGGACGTCGCGTCCTCGACATGGCCGACGATGTCGCGATGGTCGGCCGGATTGCGCAGTGGCGCCGCGGCTGACGCATCGGGCGCGCGCTCGCCGGCGAGCATCGGCGCTGCCGACCATGGCTCCGATGCACTCCGCGCCATCGCCTCCGAGATCTGTCGCAGGCTGTCGTCGCTGGCCAGGTCCAGGCCCATCGAGTTCAGCCGCCGTCCACCAAAGAGAGCCACCGGCAGCGGGATCGCCGGATGCGGCAGGCCCACCGCGCCTTCGCGCAGCGCGGCCTGCTCGACCGCCGCGACCGGGTCCTGCACCAGCGACTCCAGCGGGATCGACGGGTCGGCGATGCGGTTCACGAAGGAGGTGTTGGCGCCGTTCTCCAGCAGCCGCCGCACCAGGTAGGCGAGCAGCGTCTCGTGGGTGCCGACCGGCGCGTAGATGCGGCATGCGCGACCAAGCCTGCCTTCTTCAACCGGCCCGACCACCTGCTCGTAGAGCGGCTCTCCCATGCCGTGCAGGCACTGGAACTCGTACTGGTCGGGGCTGAAGCGCGAGGGGTCGGCCAGCGTATGGATGGCCGCCACCGTGTGGGCGTTGTGGGTCGCGAACTGCGGGTAGATGGCGTCGGGCGCGGCCAGCAGCCGGCGCGCGCAGGCCAGGTAGGCCACGTCGGTATGGGCCTTGCGCGTGTAGACCGGATAGCCATCCATGCCGTCGATCTGGGCGCGCTTGATCTCGCTGTCCCAGTAGGCGCCCTTGACCAGCCGCACCATCAGCCGGCGGCCGCTGCGCCGCGCCAGGTCGACCAGCTGGTCGATCACGAAGGGGCAGCGCTTCTGGTAGGCCTGGATCACGAAGCCGATGCCCTTCCAGCCGGCGAGCGCGGGCTCGAAGCAGAGCTTTTCTAGCAGGTCGAGCGAGAGCTCCAGCCGGTCCGATTCCTCGGCGTCGATGTTGATGCCGATGTCCTGCGCATGCGCCAGCAGCGTCAGGTCGCGCAGCACCGGATAGAGCTGCGACATCACCCGCGCATGCTGGGCCCGGCTGTAGCGCGGGTGCAGCGCGGACAGCTTGATCGAGATGCCCGGCCCCTGATAGACGCCGCGCCCGTTCGAGGCGCGGCCGATGGCGCGGATGGCGCCTTCATAGGCGAGCCGGTAGCGCTCGGCATCGGCGGCCGTCAGCGCGGCCTCGCCCAGCATGTCGTAGGAATAGCGAAAGCCCTGCGCCTCCGGCCCTCGCGCGTGGTCCAGCGCCTGTTCGATGGTCTCGCCGGCCACGAACTGCTCGCCCATCATGCGCATCGCCATGTCGACGCCCTTGCGGATCAGCGGCTCGCCGCCCTTGCCGATGAGCCGGGTCAGCAGGCCCGACAGCGTGGACTCGCTGTGCGTGGCGACCAGCTTGCCGGTCAGCAGCAGCCCCCAGGTCGCGGCATTGACGAAGAGCGAAGGGCTGCGCCCCGCATGCGCCTGCCAATGGCCGCGGGCGATCTTGTCGCGTATCAATGCATCGCGGGTGGCGAGGTCGGGAATGCGCAGCAGCGCCTCGGCCAGGCACATCAGGGCCACGCCTTCCTGCGAGGACAGCGCGTATTCCTGCAGCAGGCCCTGGACCAGGCCGGACCTGCCGCCGCCCTGGGGCCGCGAGCGCAACCGACGGGCCAGGCGGCGTGCCAGCGCGTCCGTCTCGACGCTGGCCGCGGCCGGCATCCGGGCTGCATCGAGCAAGGGCGCCACCGCCTCGGGCTCGGGAATACGACAGGCTTGCGTGATGCGGCGCCGCAGCGGCGAGGGGTCGGCGAGGCCGTCGGCGAAGCTTCGGATCGGAGGCATGGCGATGCTGGCGTTGGAACTCATGACAGCTCGAATTGGTGGTGATATCTTCGATATTCCTCTAGAGCTTGCAAAATTAGTATCCAACGAGACAACGATTTGACGAACAAATCACTAGCGGACCTGGACCGCATCGACCTGCGCATCCTGCGCGCGCTGCAGCAGGACGGCCGCATGTCGAACCTCAAGCTGGCCGAGAGCATCGGCCTGTCGGCCACCGCGGTGCTGGCCCGGGTGCAGCGGCTCGCGCGCGAGAACTACATCCTGGGCTACGAGGCGAGGCTGAATCCGCTGATGCTCGGCGCCGGGCTGCTGGTCTTCGTCGAGGTGCTGCTCGACCGCACCACGCCCAATGTCTTCGAGCAGTTCAAGGCGGCGGTGCAGGCGCGGCCCGAGATCATGGAATGCCACATGGTGGCCGGCGGCTTCGACTACCTGCTGAAGACCCGGACCGCCGACATGAACGCCTACCGCGAGTTCGCCGGCGCGGTGCTGTGGCAGCTGCCGGGCGTGCGCGAGACGCGCACCTATGCGGTGATGGAAGAGGTCAAGAACTCGACGCACCTGCACCTGGCTTGAGGCGCATGGGAAGGCTGGCGACGGGAAGCCTCAACCGCCCTTCTCGATGCTCCCCCCAAGATACGCCGCCCGCACCGCATCGTTCGACCACAGCTCCGCCGGCTTGCCCGACACCGCCAGCCGGCCGGTCTCCAGCACATAGCCGCGATCGGCCACCGACAGCGCCATGCGCGCGTTCTGCTCGACCAGCAGCACGGTGGTGCCGCGCCGGCGGATCTCGCCGATGATCGCGAACACCTTCTGCACGATCACCGGCGCCAGTCCGAGCGAAGGTTCGTCGAGCAGCAGCAGCCGCGGCTTTGCCATCAGCCCGCGCGCGACCGCCACCATCTGCTGCTGGCCGCCCGAGAGCATCCAGCCCAGGGTATCGGCGAAGGGCCGGATGTCGGGAAACAGGTCGAACATCTCGTCCGACTCGCGCGCCAGCTCGGCCTTGTCCACGCGGCCGCGGTTCGAGGCGCCGAGGATGATGTTCTCGCGAGAGCTGAGCCCCGGGAACAGCCGTCGTCCTTCCGGCACGTGCGCGATGCCGAGCTTGACGATCGCCTCCGGCGACTGGCCGGCGAGCGACCTGCCGTCGAAGAGCAGCTCGCCGCCGGCCGGCTTCAACAGGCCCGAGATGGCGCGCAGCGTGGTCGACTTGCCGGCACCGTTGCCGCCCAGCAGGGTGACCACCTCGCCGGCCTCGATCGCCAGCGAGATGCCGTGCAGCGCCTCGATCTCGCCGTAGCGGACGACCAGACCTTCAAGAGAAAGCAGGGGCATCGGGTTCGCTTCCGAGATAGGCGGCGATGACGTCGGGCTGGCGCAGCACCTCGGCCGACTCGCCGTCGGCGATGCGGCGGCCGAAGTTCAGCACCGTGATGTGCTCGGCGACCTCGGTCACCAGCGTCATGTCGTGGTCGATGATCAGGATCGTCAGGCCCTTCGAGGCGATGCGCCGCAGCAGGTCGCGCAGGCCCAGCTTCTCGGTCGAGTTGAGGCCGGCCGCCGGCTCGTCGAGCAGCAGCAGGGTCGGGTTGCCGGCCAGCGCCCGGGCGATCTCGATCAAGCGCTGGTGGCCGTACGAGAAGCCGGTCACCAGCTCGTGCGCGCGCGCCTCCAGCCCGACGAAGTCCAGGGCCGCGCGGGCCCGCTCGACCAGCGCCGCATGGCCGCCCTCGATCTCGTTGCCGGGCTGCTCGGCGCCGATCACCACGTTCTCCAGCGCGGTCATCGAACGGAACAGCCGGATGTTCTGGAAGGTGCGGCCCAGCCCCGCCGCGGTGCGCGCATGCGGCGGCAGCGCGGTCACGTCCTGCCCGCCCAGCAGCACGCTGCCGGCGGTCGCCTGGTAGATGCCCGACAGCACGTTGAGCGTGGTGGTCTTGCCCGAACCGTTCGGCCCGATCAGCGCATGCACGCCGCCGCGCCGCACCGAGAACGAAACCTCGTCGACCGCCCTCACGCCGCCGAAATGCTTGCTGAGCCCCTTGACCTCCAGCGCCATCGGCGACGCGCCAGCCGAGCCGGGCTTGACCGGCGCCAGCGCCAGTTCGGCCGGCGCATCGGCAAAGGGCGGCGGCGCCAGCCAGCGGCGCAGCCGGTTCTGCACGAAGCCCCAGATGCCGTCGGGCATGTAGCGGATGATGAGAATGATCGACAGGCCGTAGATCGCCAGGTAGAGGCCCGGCACGCTCTTCAGGAAGCGCAGGCTCTCGGGCAGCACGATCAGGAGCCCGGTGCCGATCAGCGCGCCGACCGGCGAGGCCACGCCGCCCAGCAGCGTCATGGTGATGAAGACGATCGACTCCGCGAAGCTGAACTGGTCCGGGCTCACATAGGCGAAGCCGCCGGCGAAGAGGCCGCCGCCGATGCCGCCGAGCAAGGCCGACAGCCCGAAGGCCGCGACCTTGATCCTGTAGACGTTGATGCCCGCGACCCCGGCCGCCAGTTCGTTGTCGCGCACCGCGCGCATCGAGCGCCCGAGCGGCGTCTGCGGCAGGCGCCAGACCAGGTAGCCGATCAGCGCCACCGCCGCCACGCACAGCCCGAGGAAGGCCTGCGACGACTGGAAGAGCTGCGGCCGCTGGATGCGCCCGACACCGTCCGGTCCGTGCGTCACCGCGATCCAGTTGATCATGATCAGCGTCACGATCTGCTGGAAGCTGATGGTCACCATCGCCAGGTAGTGGCCGCCCAGGCGCAGGGTGGTCATGCCCAGGAAGGCGCCCATCACCAGCGCGATGCCGGCGCCCATCGCCAGCGCCAGCCAGAAGTTCATGCCCAGGTCGGCGGTGCCCAGCCCGACCGCATAGGCGCCGAAGCCGAAGAAGGCGGCCTGCGCCAGGTTGATCTGCCCGCACAGCCCGAGCACGACGGTGAGGCCGAAGACCGCGATCGCGAAGGTCGCGGTCTGCACCAGGATGTGGCTGGTGTAGTCCTGCATCGGCACCAGCACGACCGCCGCGACCGCCACGACGGCGAGGAGCAGGTAGGCGATGCTGCCGACGATCCGCCTGCCGCTCACGCCTTCTCCGCCACGCGTTCGCCGAAGATGCCTTGCGGACGGAAGATGAGGAAGGCCACCAGCACCAGGAAGGCGAAGCCGTCCTTGTAGGGCACCGAGACATACGCAGCGCCGAAGGTCTCGATCACGCCGAGCGCCAGGCCGCCGATGATCGCGCCCTTGACGTCGCCGAAGCCGCCGATGATGGTCGCCGCGAAGGCCTTCAGCGCAATGGTCGAGCCCATCTGGATCGAGACGAACAGGATCGGCGCCACCAGGATGCCGGCCACGCCGCCGAGCAGCGCCGAATAGACGAAGGTCAGCATGATCATGGTCGCCACCGGAATGCCGAGCAGCGAGGCCATCTCCTTGTCCTGCGAGGTGGCCTGCAGCTTCTTGCCGAGCAGCGTGCGCTCGAAGAACCAGAAGTTGAAGGCCACCAGCGCCAGCGTCACCACCATGATCAGCAGGTACTGGCTGTCGAGGTAGACCGGCCCGACCTGGATGCCCGGCGTGTCGAACCAGCCGGGCAGCGCCTGCGGTTGCGGCCCGTAGAGCGCCAGCACCGTGTTCGACAGGAAGATCGAGGCGCCGATGGTGGCGATGATCACCGGCAGGAAGCTGCGATGCCGCAGCGGGTAGTAGACGCCCAGGTTGAACACCACGCCCAAGAGCGCCATGCCGGCCAGCGCCGCCAGGAAGGCCCAGCCGTAGGGCCAGTGCAGGTCGACCGCGAACACCACCATCAGGTAGGCGCCGACCATCGAGAACTCGCCCTGGGCGAAGTTCACGACATTGGTGGCACGGAAGATCAGCACGAAGCCGAGCGCCACCAGCGCGTAGACCGCACCGATGCCCAAGCCCGTGAAGAAGAGCTGGAGCGCGAGATCCATCGCGGATCAGGAAGTCGATTCGACGTGTTTGTCGAAGACGATGTTGCCGTTGTCGTTCTTGACGATGTTGTAGCCGTGCAGGCCGTCGCCGTTGGCGTCGAAGTTGTATTCGCCCTCGGCGCCGGCATGGCCCTTGATCGAGAGGATGGCCTCGCGGATCGCGTTCGGGTCGGTCTTGCCGGCCTTGTTGATGGCCTTGGCCAGCACCGTGACGGCGTCGAAGGTCCAGGACGACTGGTTGTCCGGCGCCACCTTGGCCACGTCGCGGTAGGCCTTGCCGAAGGCCTTGGCGGCATCGCTCGACTCCTCGGCGTAGTCGGCAACGCCGAAGGTGCCGTAGAGCGCGGGGCCGGCAAGCTTCAGCGCGGTCAGGTTGACGATCGATGGCGAGCCCACGTAGGGAATGGTCACGCCGAGCTGGCGCAGCTGCCGCGCGAAGACGCCGAGGTCGTTCTCGAAGGTGAAGTAGGAGCCGAGGATGTCCGCGCCCGACTGCTTGATCGCCAGCACCACCGGCGTGAAGTCCTGGCTCTGGTTGGCATAGCCCTGGTCGAGCACGATGCTGGTGCCCGGCAGCTTGCCGAGGCCGGCGGTCAGCGCCTTGCCGCCGGCGGTGCCGAAGGCATCGGTCGAATGCACGATCGCCCACTTCTTCTTGCCCAGCGTCTGCACGCCGTAGGCGGCGATCACGCTGCCCGAATAGGAGTCGTTGGGACGGAAGCGGAACAGCCACGGGTTGCCCATGTGGGTCAGCGCCGGGTCGGTGCCGCCGATCATCACCGGCTTGCCGATCTTGAGCACGTCCGGCGCCATCGCATGCACCTGGGTCGAGCGGATCGAGCCGAGGAAGGCGACCATGTCCGGCTGCGAGGCGAGCTTGGAAAACGCCAGCACGATGCCGGGGTTGGTGGTCTGGTCGTCCTCGACGATGAGTTCGATCGGCTTGCCGAGCACGCCGCCCGCCTTGTTGACCGCATCGACCGCGATCTTGGCGCCGATCTGCGCGTAGCGTCCCGACTCGGCGGCCGGACCGGTGACCGGCGCGCACATGCCGATCTTCATGGTCGCGCCCTGCGCCGAAGCCCGCCCGATCAGGCCGGGGAGCGCGACGGCTGCCGAAATCGCACCGGAAAACTGACGACGTGAAATGCCCATGTCTTGCCTCTTGGTGTTTATCTGGGCGCTTGGACGGTGCCGGCCGCTGCGCACGCAGGTCAATGTATTGCAAGCGCCGCAGGAACCGACCCCGGGATTTCATCCATAGGGCTTTTGCGCATCCAGCGCCGCGTCGATGCCCGCCAGCGCCCAGCCGTTGCCGGCGGCAACGGCCTGCGCGCGCACCCGGCGCAGCCGATCGGCGGCGGCCAGACCGGGCCCCGACGCAGCGGCCCCACCGGCCGCGTCGCCGGCACCAGCCGCGCTGGAGGCACCCGCCGCGACGATGGCGTGGGCCCGCTGGGTCATCAGCTCCACCCAGGGCAGCGTCTCGACCTGAAACGCCTGCTCGAGCGCATTGGCATAGTGCAGCGCCGACACGGTCTCATGCGCCGCCAGGCAGGCCTCGATCGCATCGCGATAGAACCACAGATGGCTGTGCGCCAGGCCGGTGTCCTTCAGCAGGGCCTGCCCCTCGGCCAGGTGCGCGGCCCGTGCCTCTGCCACAGCGTCGACCCGCGCCCATCGCGCCAGCAGCGCCGCGCCGATGAAGCCGAGTCCGGTCTGACGCGACAGCTCGTACGCCTGTCCGAGCAGGCTGCGGGCCGCATCAGGGTCGCCGCGGCGCAGCGCGAGTTCGGCTGCGCAAAACAACAGGGTTGCCTCGTAGCGCCGCGAACCGGCACGGCGCGCCAGAGCCAGCGCGTTGGCGCAGGCGTCGCCGGCTTCCCCGAAGCGGCCGGCCTCGGTCAGCACCTGGGTCATGGTCGTCTCGGCGAAGACCTGCACCGGCACCACGCCGAAGCGCTGGGCATCAGCACTTGCCGACCGGGCCTGCTCGATCGCGGCATCGAGCTGATTGGCATACCAGAGGCAGTGGCCGATCATGCAGCGGTTCGGCCCGGCGATGCGGATCTGCGCTTCGCTGAGCGCCACGCAACGCCTGAAGTAGCCGAGCGCGCTGGTCATGCGGCCCTGGGCGTAGCGCGCGTCGCCGAGCCCGCTGAGAGCACGGGCCTGGCTCCCGGCGTCGCCGCACTGCTCGGCGAATCGCAGCGCGAGCACGTGCTGGGCATCGCACTCGGCGATGCGACCCTGCGCGAAATAGAGATTGCCTTTGGTGTGATGCAGCGCGGATTGCTCGATGCCGAGGCCGCGCCGCTCGGCGATCGGCTCGGCCTCGCCGAGCGCCTTCATCGCGGCCGCGAACTCGCCGGTGACCCGGTACCCGGCAGCGATGCCCATCGAGGCGCTCAGCCGCTGCGAATCGTCGCCAGCCAGTTCGAGTGCCCGCTGATAGGCAGCGATCGAGTCGTTCGAGCGACCCACCTCGCGCAGCAGCTCGCCGCGCAGTAGCGCCAGTTCGCAGCCGATCCGCGCGTCGGCGTGCGCCGGCGCCTCGGCCAGCGCGGCGCCGCGTTCAGCCAGGCGCAGCGCGCTCTCGAAGCGCAACCGCGCGGCCTCGCTGGCCGCTGCGCGCAGGCATGCCTGAGCCGCAGCCGCATCCTGGGCGCGGTCCAGGTGCTCGGCGCGCAACACCGGGTCGTCGTCGCCGAACCAGCGCGCCGCAGCCCGATGCAGCTCTCGGCGCCTGCTCTTGAGCGTCGAGGCATAGACGGCCTCCTGGATCAGCGCATGGGCAAACAGGAAATCCGAGCCGTCAGGCCGTACCAGGTCGGCCGCCATGAGCACCTCGCAATCGGCATCGGGCACGCCACCGACGCCACGCAGGTTGGCGAGCGAGAAGCGCTTGCCAATGACCGCCGCGGTCTGCAGCGCTGCGCGATCCGGCGCGGCCAGCCGATCCATGCGCTCCAGCACCAGGCTCTGGATGGTCGGCGGTACCGCTGGCGCCACGCCCGGCGTCTCGCCGGCGCGCGCGTTGCGCAGCAGCTGTTCAAGGAACAGCGGATTGCCTTCGGCACGCTCGATGCACAGCAGCGCGAAGCGGCTCGATGCCTCGACCAGGCCTCCAGCCAGCAGCCGAGCCTCCCGAGGCCGCAGGGGCGCAAGATCGATGGTCATGAAGGCGCTGCCATGGACCGAAGCGCGCCAGGTCTTGTCCAGCGGATCGCCTTCGATGCGCGAGGTCAGCAGCAGCACAAGCGGCGCGCGCGCCGCTGCGCGGGTCACTGCGGCGACCTGCCGCATCAGTTCGGGCGAGGCCCAGTGGATGTCCTCGATCAACAGCAGCTGCGCCCGCGCGGCCGCTGCGCGCTGCAGCAAGGCGCCCAGCGCCGCGCCGGCGCGCTGCAGCCGGGTGGCGTTGTCCATCGCCTCGAAGATCGCGGCCAGCCCATCGGGCTGCGGCAGGTCGAGCCATTCGTTGACGAACAGCAGGTCCTCGTCCGACACAAGTCCACGCCCCCGCGCAGCCTGCAGCGCGGCGCTCCGTTGCGTCTCGTCGGCCAGCGGGCCGAGTTGCAGGAGTGCCTTGAGAAGGGTCGCGATCGCGTCCTGGCCCTTGCCGACGCCGAAGTCCAGCACCTGGGCCGAGAGCGTATCGAAGCCGAGGTCGCGGGCGCGCGTCTGGAATTCCTCCACCAGCCGCGACTTGCCGATGCCGGCGTCGCCGCGCACCAGCAGCGTCGCGCCCACCCCGGTTTCACGCACTGCGTCGAGCGCACCGAGCAATTGCTTGAGTTCGGACTGGCGGCCAACGAAGGGCAGGCGCTCGCCACGCGCCTCGCGCAGGCCTTTCACCCGCCACAGCGCGACGGGCGCCGCGAAGCCCTTGACGGCCTGTTCGCCAACGGGGCTGGCCTCGACCGCCGCCGCGACTTCGCGGTGCAGCGCGTCGGAGATCAGCGTCTCGCCGGCATGCGCCAGCGCATCGAGCCGGGCCGCGAGATTGACCGGGTCGCCGGTGATCGAATACTTGGGCTTGCCGCCGCCGCCGATCTCCGCGGCCACCACCTCGCCCTTCGCGATGCCGATGTGCAGCGCCAGCGGCGCGCCGTCGCAATCGGCCATGCCCGATGCCGCGCGGTGCATCGCGAGCGCCGCGTGCACCGAGCGCAGCGCATCGTTGCCGTGCGCGATCGGCGCGCCGAAGACGGCCATCACCGCGTCGCCGGCCCGGTCGATCACCCGGCCGCCATGCGACTCGACCACCGAGTCCATCGCGTCGAAGAAGTGTCCGAGCATTTCCTGGATCTGCTCGGGATCGCTGCGCGCGCACAGAGCCGTATAGCCGGTGATGTCGGCGAACAGCACGGCGACCTGGCGCCGGTCGGCATTCGCGGGATCGGGTGCGGCGCTGCCGGGGCGCGTCGCGGACGGCACCCTGGAGGCGGCACCGTCGATGGCAGCGGAAACACCAGCCGGCTTGGCAGCCGGCCCTGGCGCCGGCACGACCGGCGACGCGGCGTCGGCGGCAGGCGTGCCGCACTGGCTGCAGAACTTCGCCCGCGCGCCCAGTTCGTGGCCGCAGCAGGCGCATCGGCGCGCGAGCGGCCGGCCACACTCCTCGCAGAAGCGGGCCCCCGACGCATGCGGATGACGGCAGTGCGCGCATTCCATCCGCGCAGTGTCCGCACCGCGGCGCGGCTTGTCGATAGGCTGAAAGGCGGCAGCGAGCGAAGTCGCTTTCCAAGCCGCTCGCCGAAGCCTAGACTCTGGAGCGCCGCGCGCCAGCAACGACCTGTCAGCGCGATGCAGCGACAACAAGGCTTCAGCCCCTCGAAAGGCCTCGAAAAGAGGCACCGAATTGGCGCCGGCTGATCGCCAATTCCTCCAGGCAACTCTCAGCCGATATTCGGAGGCAATCATGGCCATCAGCGAATCCAGACTCAACGATTTCATGGGGCGCTTCGTCGGCGACCTCGGCGCGGTGATGCACGCCGCGACCGTCGTGGTCGGCGATCAACTGGGCCTCTACAAGGCGCTGGCCGAAGGCGCGGGCGATGCCGAGACGCTGGCGCGCCGCACCGAGACCGACCCACGCTACCTGCGCGAGTGGCTTTCGGCGCAGGCGGCCAGCGGCTATGTCGACTACGACCCTGCGACGCAACGCTTCAGCCTGAACGACGAGCAGGCCTTCGCGCTGGCCGAGGAAGGCAGCCCGGCTTTCATTCCGGGCGCCTTCCAGATCGCAGTGGCCCAGTTCAAGGCAATTCCCAAGATTGCCAAGGTGATGCAGACCGGCCTGGGACTGGGCTGGCATGAGCACGACGGTGCGTTGTTCAACGGCACCGAGCGCTTCTTCCGCCCCGGCTATGCGGCCAACCTGGTCGCGAACTGGATCCCGGCGCTCGATGGCGTCGAAGCCCGCCTGAAGGCCGGCGCCCGGGTCGCCGACGTGGGCTGCGGGCACGGCGCGTCGACGATCATCATGGCGCAGGCCTATCCGGCCTCGCGCTTCTTCGGCTTTGACTACCACGCGCCCTCGATCGACCATGCACGCGGCGCGGCGAAGCGCGCCGGCGTCGACGACCGGATCGACTTCGAGGTCGCTCGCGCGCAGGACTACCCGGGCGAGGACTACGACCTGGTGGCGGTATTCGACTGCCTGCACGACATGGGCGACCCCGTCGGCGCCGCGGCGCACGTGCGCCGCAGCCTGCGCTCAGACGGCACCTGGCTGATCGTCGAGCCCTTCGCCAACGACCGGCTCGAGGACAACCTGAACCCGGTCGGTCGGGTCTTCTATTCAGCGTCGACCTTCATCTGCACGCCGGCCTCGCGCTCACAGGATGTCGGCGCCTGCCTGGGCGCCCAGGCCGGCGAGGCCAGGCTACGCGAAGTCGTGCAGGCCGGCGGCTTCACGCACTTCCGGCGGGCGACGCAGACGCCATTCAACCTGGTGCTTGAAGCGCGGGCCTGAACCTCGACACGATCCGGCCTGACCGAAGGCGTCGGCGATTCGACGTGGATCGGCGGTGCTGCCTCGGCAACGCTGGCCCATACTGGGCCCATGACTGCCCGCCTGCTGGCCGAACTGGTGCTGATCCTGCACGGCCTGTTCATTCTGTTCGTCGTGCCGGGCGGCTTGCTGGTGTGGCGCTGGCCGCGCCTTGCATGGCTGCACCTGCCGGCCGTCGCCTGGGCTGCCTGGGTCGCGGCCAGCGGCTCGATCTGCCCGCTGACGCCGCTCGAGAATTCGCTGCGCCGGCAGGGTGGCGAAGCCGGTTACAGCGGCGGCTTCGTCGAGCACTATCTGCTTGGCCTCATCTATCCCGAAGGGCTGACGCGGCCGATGCAGGCGGCGCTCGGGCTGGGCGTGCTGTTGCTCAACCTGGGGCTCTACCTGTTCGTGTGGCGGCGCGGGCGGCAACGGGTGGTGGCGGCGAACTGAGCGATCGATCAGCCGACCCCGGCCAGCCCCACGAAGGCCAGCACCGGCGGCAGCACCGGCCCGCCGATCCACTCGATCGGCCGGGCGATGGCGCCCACCAGCGTCACGTGGTTGAGTCCCTCGAATTCGCGCACCTCCACCGGCACGCCATCGGCGCGCAGGCGCGCGGCCATGCGCTCGGTGTTGCGCTTCGGGTCGACCAGGCTGTCGTTGACCGCCGCGATCAGCAAGGCTGGCGGCGAGGCCGACGAGGCGTGCGCCAGCGGCTGGGAGGACGGCTTGGTCGAAGGCCAGTCGAAAGCCACTTGCGTCAGCGGATCGCCGATCGGCAGGAAGTCGTAGGGGCCGGCCAGGCCGATCCAGCCCGACAGCCGATCCGGGCTCGAACCCAGCGCTCCGAGCCAGCGCGCGTCCAGCGCCAGCATCGCGGCCAGGTAGGCGCCGGCGCTGTGGCCCATGACATAGACGCGCTTCGGATCGGCGCCCAGGCGCTCGGCGTTGTCGATGCCCCATTGAAGTGCCGCCGCGCTGTCCTGCACGAAGACCGGGTAGGTCACCTGCGGCGACAGCCGGTAGTCCGGGATCACCGCCACCGCGCCATGCGACGCCAGCGCCTCGCCGACGAACTTGTATTCGGCGCGTTCGCCATGCGTCCAGCTGCCCCCGTAGAAGAAGACGATCAGCGGACGCCGACCCGGCGCCGGCACGCGCGATTCCAGCGGCCGGTAGACATCGAGCAGCTGGCGCGGCTGCGGACCGTAGGCGATGCCGCGATCCAGCTCGTAGGTGCTGTCGGGCACCAGTCCGTTGAGCAGCCGTACCGGCGAGCAGCCCGCCAGCGCCGCCGCCAGCATCGATGCCGCGCCCGCGGCCAGGGTGCGGCGTCGGGTCCGCGGAGATCCGATGTTCATGCGCCTTCTACGCCGCAGCGGCCGGTCCGGATCACCGGCCAGCCGGACCGCGATGCACTCGCGCGGTCCCGGCGATCAACGACAATCACGCCGACTCGGCTCCAGAGAGGTTCACATGCAGGTCCAGGCCATGTATCAGCAGCGGCGCACCAGTGCCGCGGAGGCCGTGCGCCAGGTGCGCAACGGCGACTTCATCGTGGTTCCCACCGGTGTCGGCGAGCCGCCCACCCTGCTCGGCGCGCTCTCGGAGCAGCGGCGCGACTTCCGCGACGTCAAGGTCGGCCAGATCCTCGCGCTGCGCAAATACGGCTACCTCGACCCGGACACCTGCGAGCATGTGCGTCACGTCGCCTTCTTCTACGGCGGCGCGACGCGGCCGGGCGGGCAGGCCGGCTGGATCGACTTCATTCCCAACTACTTCTCCGAGATACCGGTGCAGATCGAGCGCGGGCTGATCCCGGCCGACGTGGTCTTCAGCATGGCCTCCCCGATGGACGGCGACGGCTACTTCTCGCTGAGCCTGGGCACCGACTACACGATGGCCGCGGTGGCCAGGGCGCGCGCGATCGTGCTGGAGGTCAACCCCAACGTGCCCTTCGCCAACGGCGACTGCAAGGTGCACATCTCGCAGGTGACGGCGCTGGTCGAGAACGAGGAGCCGGTGCTGGAGGTCGGCCTGCCGGCCATCGGCATCGTGCAGGAGGCGATCGGCAAGTACGTGGCCGACATGATCGACGATGGCTCGACGCTGCAGATCGGCTATGGCGGCATCCCCGATGCGGTGGTGATGCAGCTGGCCCACAAGCGCGACCTCGGCATCCACACCGAGATGCTCGGCGAGGGCATCCTCACGCTGGTCGAGAGCGGCGCGGTCACCAACCAGCGCAAGAACTACCTGCCGGGCAAGATGGTCGCCACCTTCGCGCTGGGCTCGAAGAAGCTCTACCGCTTCATGGATCGCAACCCGATGCTGGAGATGCATCCGGTCAACTTCACCAACGACCCGTGGCTGGCCGGCCAGAACGACAACCTGGTCGCCATCAACGCAACGCTGCAGATCGACTTGCTGGGCCAGTGCGGCTCCGAGAGCCTGGGTTCCTCGCCCTTCTCGGGCACCGGCGGCCAGAGCGATTTCGTGCGCGCGGCCAACCGTTCGCGCGGCGGCAAGGCCTTCATCGTGCTGCCCTCGACCGCCAAGGCGGACAGCCTGAGCCGCATCGTGCCGGTGCTCGCGCCCGGCACCCACGTCAGCACCAGCAAGAACGACATCAACTACGTCGTGACCGAATACGGCGTGGCCCAGCTGCGCGGCAAGTCGGCCAAGCAGCGGGCCCAGGAGCTGATCGGCATCGCGCATCCGGCCTTCAGGGCCGAGCTCACGGCCGAAGCCAGGCGCATCAACCTGCTGTAGGTCGCCGGCCCGTGGACAAGCACTACCTGACACCGCTGCTGGCGCCCGATTCGATCGTGGTCTTCGCCGGCCAGGCCGACGACGGTGCCGGCCAGACCGCGCAAGCCCGTACCGTGAGCGAGGCACTGCGTGCCAACCGCTTCAGCGGCCGCCTCCAGTTCCTGGACATCCGCGCCACCGGCACCCTGGCCGACCTGGCCCAGACGCGGGCCGACCTGGCGATCATCGCGCTGCCGCCCGAAGGCGTCGAAGCCGCGCTGGAGGCCGCCGGCCTGATCCGCTGCCGTGCCGCGCTGGTGATCTCCAGCGGCATCGGCGCCGAGCTGGCGGCGCGGCTGCGCAAGATCGCGCAGCGCGAGGCGATCCAGCTGCTCGGGCCGAATTCGCTGGGCTTCCAGCGGCCGGCGCTGCATCTCAATGCCAGCGCCGCCGGCGCGCTCGCCAAGCCGGGGCCGCTGGCGCTGGTCTCGCAATCGGGCGCGCTCACCGCGTCCATGCTCGACTGGGCAGCGCAGAACGCGGTCGGCTTCTCCAGCGTGGTCTCGCTGGGTCCGCACACCACGGTCGACATCGCCCAGGTGCTGGATTTCTTCGCCAACGATCCGGCCACGCACAGCATCCTGGTCTACCTCGAAGGCATCTCGGCCGCGCGCCGCTTCATGAGTGCGCTGCGCTATGCATCGCATGCCAAGCCGGTGGTGGTGCTCAAGGCCGGGCGCAAGCCGGCCGGCAACGAGGCCGCGCAGACGCACAGCGCGGCCATCGTCGGCAGCGACGACGTCTTCGATGCGGCGCTGCGCCGCGCCGGCGCGGTGCGGGTGCGTTCCTTCGTCGAGCTGTTCTCGGCAGCCAAGTGCCTGGCCTCGCGCTATCGGCCGGTCGGCCGGCGCCTGGCCATCGTCACCAACGGCGGCGGCCCCGGCGTGCTGGCGGCCGACTGGGTCAACGAGATCCACCTCGAGCTCGGCAAGCTCGGCCCCGAATCGCAGGCCGCGCTGCAGCCGCAGTTGCCGCCGCTGGCATCGCTGGCCGACCTGATCGACCTGTCGGAAGAGGCCCGGCCCGAGCACTTCAGGGCCGCGATCGAGGCGGCCTCGGCGGATCGCGGCATCGACGGGGTGCTCGCCATCTATTCGCCCAAGCCCGGCGGCGACGCGGTCGGCGCCGCGCGCATGCTGGCCGCCATTCAGCGGCCGATGAGCAAGCCGCTGCTCTCGTGCTGGATGGGCGACGCCTCGGTCGGCGAAGCGCGCTCGGTGCTGGCCGAGGCCGCCATCCCGGCCTTCCGCACGCCCGAGGCGGCCGTCGGCGCCTTCGGCAACATCGCGGCCTTCTACCAGAACCAGCAGTTGCTGCAGCAGACGCCGCCGCCGCTCAGCACGCTGGCCAAGCCCGACATCGAGGGCGCGCGGCTGGTGATCGACAGCGTGCTGGCCGAACGCCGCCGGGTCTTGACCGAGATGGAATCGAAGACGCTGCTGTCGGCCTTCCACATCCCGATCACCCGCACCATGCTCGCGCGCAACGCCGGCGAGGCGATGATGATCGCCACCCAGCTGGGCTTCCCGGTGGCGCTGAAGATCGACTCGCCCGACATCGCCCACAAGTCCGACGTCGAGGGCGTGGCGCTCAACGTGATGAACGGCGCCGGCGCGCGCGATACCTACCTCGACATGATGGAACGGGTGGCCCGCCTGGCGCCCGGCGCGCGCATCAACGGCGTCACGGTGCAGAAGATGGCACGCGCCCGGCGCGGCCGCGAGATCTACGTCGGCCTGGTGACCGATGCGCCCTTCGGGCCGGTGATCGTCTTCGGCGCCGGCGGCACCATGATCGAGCTGCTCGACGACCGCGCGATGGAGCTGCCGCCCCTCAACCAGTTCCTGGCGCGGCGCCTGATCGAACGCTCGCGCGTGGCCGAGACCCTGGCCGAATGGCGCGGCGCGCCGCCGGTCGACATGGAAGCACTGGAACACGTGCTGCTGCGGGTGTCGGAGATGGTCTGCGAGCTGCCCGAGCTGCGCGAGATGGACATCAACCCGATCATCGTCGATGACTCCGGCGCGGTCGCGGTCGACGCGCGCATCGTGGTCGATGGCGCGCCGCAGACGGTCAGCGGCCGCGGCAGCTCCTACGAGCACCTGGCGATCCTGCCCTACCCCGCTCGCTACCGCCGCGAATGGCCGCTGCCCGGCGGTGGCAGCTACGTGGTGCGCCCGGTGCATCCGGACGACGCGCAGATGCTGCAGCAGCTGGTGCAGGGGCTGTCGCCCGAGAGCCGCTGGTTCCGCTACGTCTCGCGCTTCCACGAGCTGCCGGCGTCGATGCTGTCGCGCTTCACGCTGATCGACTACGACCGCGAGATGGCGCTGGTGGCGGTGGTGCCCGAGCGCAGCCTCGCGGCCGATGGCGGCACGGTGGAGCGCGAGCGCATCGTCGGCGTCTCGCGCTACATCACCAATCCCGACCAGACCAGCTGCGAGTTCTCGCTGGTGGTCGATGACGAATTCAGCGGCAAGGGGCTGGGCTCCCGGCTCATGGAAAGCATCATCGACGCGGCCCGCGACAAGGGCCTGGAGGAGATCGAAGGCCTGGTGCTGGCCGAGAACGCGGCGATGCTGAAGCTGGTGCGGCGGCTGGGCTTCAAGGTGAAGACCTTCGCGGACGATCCGGGCTTCCGGCTGGTGACCCAGCATCTCTAGCGAAGCTCCGCCAGCCATGATATAAATCATTCGTTGAACTATTCATCGAATGATTCATGACTGCCGCAGCTGACGCCGAGAACGCGCGGGTTTCCGCACTTCGCGTGGCGTTGTCCCAGGGGCCCAGGCCGATCGATGCCCTGCTGGCACAACTGGGAATCAGCCAGCCGACCTTCTCCCGAACCATTCAGGCAGCGAAAGCCGAGGTGATCAGCTTTCGCGAGCCCGGCATTCGCACGCCTCGCTACGCCCTGGTCCGCGACGAACCCGTGCCATCGCCCCAGCCGTTGTTCCGCGTCGACACGGAAGGCAAGGTCATCGAGATCGGCAAGCTCAGCTTCCTGCGCGGCGGCGGCACCTGGGTCGACCTCGGTGGGCCCGCAAGCACGCTGCATGAAGGGCTGCCCCCGGCCATGGCCTTCGCGGCGCCTTCGGGCTACCTGGGCGCGCGCATCGCGAGAAGCGTGGCCGCCTCGATCGGCGTGCCCTCGTCATTGCGGGACTGGTCGGACGATCACAGGATCAAGTACCTCTGCACATTGGGCGCCGATGTCGCGGGTTCGCTGATCTGGGGGCAAGGGTCCTTCGCACTGCACATGGCCGCCCGGCGCATGCGGCCCATCGCGACCCGCGACATCGAAAGCACCTACCGCGACCTGGCAGACGCGGGCACGCAGACCGGCGCGAGCAGCGGCGCTGGCGGCGAGCAGCCCAAGTTCACCTGCGAGACCGAGGAGAGCGGTCATCTCATCGTCAAGTTCGCGCGCATCGGCACCCGGTCGGCCGATCTGCTGGTCATGGAAGAGCTGGCGCTTCGGGCCTTGAGCGATTCGGGCGTGCCGGCGGCGGCGGCCCGCTACATCCGGAGCGAGCCGGCAGGCCTGGGCTACCTCGAAGTCGCTCGCTTCGACCGCGTCGGCCGTTTCGGTCGCAGGGGAATGATCTCGGCGGGCGCGATCGACGACGAACTGTTCGGGCGGCGGGACAACTGGCCCGCCTTCGCCGAGCGCTGCCGGCAGCAAGGGCTGATGGACGATCGCGCCGTGCATCAGGTGCAGGTGCTGACCGCCTTCTCGGAGCTCATCGGCAACGGGGACCGCCACTTCGAGAACCTGTCGCTCATGACCGATGAGCACGGAAGGCCTTCAGCGCCGTCACCGGCCTACGACATGCTGCCCATGATGTATGCGCCTGCAGGCGGCGGCATCGAGCCGCAGCTCGGCGAGGTGTCGCCCTCCTTCGAGACGCTGGGCGCCCGGCCCGAGGTGTGGGGCATCGCCTCGGTCGCGGCCATCGCCTTCTGGCAGGCCGCGGCCGGCGACGCCCGCCTGTCGCGGCCGATGCGCAAGGCCAGCGCCAGGAATGCGGTCGTGGTCTCCGAGGCCGTGGCACCCCTGCTGGGTGCCGACGTCGGCCAAGCCCAGCCGATGCGCCAGCGGCCGGCCCGCCGCCTCTAGGAACGCGGCGACCGCAAGAAAGGCGCTCGCTCAGGGCCCCCGCAGCGAATCGGCAATGGCCAGCAGGTTCTGCGGCGCCACGCGGATCAGGCCATTGCGCGGGCTGTCGATGTCGGCAATGAGGAAGAAGCACACCGACATCAACAGCGGCAGGATCAGCAGCAGGCGCCGCTCCATCCTCGCGTTGCGCGCGCCATAGCCGACCAGCACATGCGAAGCGGCGGCAATGGCGGCCAGCAGCAGCCAGGCCGCCGGCGGGATGCGGTTCCACCAGGCGGCCTGGGTGTAGCCCTGCGCGTTCAGCACGTCGTTCATGCCGTTGACGGCCAACGCGATGATCGGCGTCGGCGCGGCATTGGCCGAGCCCACCACCACCGCCCACAACCGGGTCTGCAGCTGCGCGGTCTTGTCGTTGACCTGCTTCAACTCGGCCGGATCGCGCACCGTGTAGAAGAGCAGGCGCTGGTCGAAGTAGTCGCGCAAAAGCGCGCGCACCTGGGCCGCGTCGGCCTTGGGCAGCAGGTCGGCACGGACGAATTCGGTTCCTATCGCATTGGCCTCGGCCTCTTCCAGCACCTTGCGCTGGTCGTAGCGGCTGATCGCCATCGAGAAGGTGAAGCCGATGATCAGCCCGAGCAGCGTCAGCGTGGCCGCGAGGATGGTGCTGAAGTCGTCGCGCAGCGTGTCGTCGGGCGGCCAGAAGCGCTTGAGTACCTGCGCGCCGAACCAGACGCAGCCCAGCAGGAACACCAGCGACACGACGAAGACCAGCGCGGGGAATTCGACCAGTTTCATTTTCAGGTGGGTTCCGTCCGATTTGCGCGGCCGGGTGGCGCGGCGCGGCTCATTGTGCCGTCGTCTCGGGCCGCCGTGGCCAGGTGCGGCGCCAGCACCTCGACCAGCCAGTCCATCCAGGCCTGCACCCGCTTGGCCAGATGGCGGCGATGCGGATAGACCAGCCAGACCGGCATCGGCTCGGCAGTGAATTCGGGCAGCACCTCCTGCATCGGCACCTGCGCATTCATCGCGGCCAGCCCGATGCGCGGCGCCTGGATCAGGCCCAGGCCGGCCAGGCAGGCGGCCTCGTAGGCATCGGTGTTGGTCACCGCCAGCACGCTTCGCATCGGCCGCAGCCGCCAGCTGTCGCCATCGCGGTATTCCCAGTCACCGCCGCCCGCGCCCAGGCTGCTCACGTAGCGCACGATCCGGTGGTGGTCGAGGTCCTCCAGCGTTCGCGGCATGCCGTGCGCCGCGATGTAGCCGACGCTCGCGATGTTGGCCATCGGCAGCTCGCCGAGCCGGCGCGCGACCAGGCCCGAATCGTCGAGCCGGCCGATGCGCAGCACGCAATCGAAGCCCTCGTGGACCAGGTCGACCCGGCGGTCGGTGGCGCTGAGCTCGATCTCCAGCAGGGGATGCGCGGCGATGAATTCGGGCAGACGCGGGATCAGGACCTGGCGCGCGAGCTTGGTCGGCAGGTCGACCCGCAGCCGGCCGCGCAAGGCGCTGGGCGACTGCTGGAACATCGCCTGCAGTTCGTCGGCCTCGCCGAGCAGCTGCCGGCAGCGCTCCAGGAACTGCTCGCCATCGGCGCTCAGGCGCACCGTGCGCGTGGTGCGATGCAAGAGGCGGGTGCCGAGCTGCAATTCCAGCTGCTGCACGCCGGTCGAGACACTGGCCTTCGGCAGCCCCAGCTGCTGCGCCGCCCGGGTGAAGCTGGCCAGCTCCGCGACCTTGGCAAAGATGCGCAGGCTGGCGAGTTCCAGGGCGGGATGGGGCTGATTGTTCTGCATGGACGAACAGTTATATCGAAATAAGGCAGTTTATCGGCGGATTGTCCTTCAATAAAGTCCAGTCATCTCATCAACCCATCTGAAGGACACGCCACATGAACAAGCCCATCACCCTCGTCACCGGCGCCAGCCGCGGCCTCGGCAGGAGCAGCGCGCTGAAGCTGGCGGAACGCGGCCACGATCTGATCCTCACCTACCAGCATCAGGCCGAAGCAGCGCAAGAGGTCGTGCGCCAGGTCGAAGCGCTGGGCGGCAGCGCGATCGCGCTGCAGCTGGATGCCGGCCGCAGCGCGGGCTTCGACGCCTTCGCCGAAGAGGTCAGGGCCGCGCTGGCCCGCGTCTGGCAGCGCGATCGCTTCGATCACCTGGTCAACAACGCCGGCATGGGCATCCATGCCTCCTTCGCCGAGACCACCGAGGCCCAGTTCGACCAGCTGGTCGCGGTCCATCTCAAGGGCACCTTCTTCCTCACTCAGAAGCTGCTGCCGCTGATCGCGGACGGCGGCCGCATCCTCAACGTGTCGAGCGGGCTGGCCCGCTTCAGCCTGCCGGGCTACGCGGCCTATGGCGCGATGAAGGGCGCCATCGAGGTGCTGACCCGCTATCTCGCCAAGGAGCTGGGCGCGCGCGGCATCGCGGTCAACGCGATCGCGCCCGGTGCGATCGAAACCGACTTCGGCGGCGGCGCGGTGCGCGACAACGCGCAGCTCAACGGCTTCGTCGCGGCGCAGACCGCGCTGGGCCGGGTCGGCCTGCCCGACGACATCGGCGGCGCGGTGGCGGCGCTGCTATCGCCGGACAACCGCTGGATCAGCGGGCAGCGCATCGAGGTGTCGGGCGGCATGTATCTCTGAGCATGGGGCGGCCGGCGCGGCCGCGGCGCATCAGCGGCCGCCGCCGGCGAGCGGCGCCTCGCGCAGGCCGCTGAAGCGGCTTTCGCGCCGGGCCGCGAGGACCCGCACCGCGTCCGGCATGCGGCCGGCCTCGAGCAGCGCGCCGTCGATCGAGAAGCGGCCGGCGCCGCGCCAGGCATAGCTCAGGAAGATCACCATCATCAGCACCGGATATTCCCAGCCGCCGCCGGCGGACGCCCAGATGAAGCCGAAGCGGAAGTGCCCGCCGATCAGCGTGGCGATCAGGAAATAGAGCGGCGCACCGAGGCCCGCCAGCCGGGTCAGCACGCCGCAGCCGATGCCGATCGCGATGCCCAGCTCGCAGAAGCCGCCCAGCGTCACCATCGCCTCGGGCGCCGGCAGGCCGAAGGCCGCGAAGGCCTTCACGTCTTCCATGAAGGGGCCGGGCCCGGCGAAGAGCTTCTCGGTGAAGTGCGGCACCATGTCGAAGCCGGCGTAGATGCGCAGGAACGCGAGCTGCCACTGGCTCGCATTGAAGGCGCGCAGCTGCGAGGCCTTCATGTCGGCCCGCACATGCTGGAAGAACATCCCCAGGTAGAGCAGGAAGGCGCCGAGCAATGGCAGCCACACCGTGCGCAGGCCGTAGAAGCCGCCGATGCGCCAGCCCACCAGCAGGCACAGCAGCCCCAGCAGGAAGCCGACGTCGAAGTAACGCGGCAGCACCAGGAAGCCCAGCAAGGTGGCCAGGGCCAGCCAGCCGATCATGAAATCGCCGGCGCTAGGCGGCAGCAGCGGGTCGGCCGCGCCATACCTGGCATAGATGGCGGCTGCGAGACCGAAGGCGGTCAGCAGCGCTGCGGCCATTGCGAGAAGGAGTGGAGGACGCCGGGACGTGGCCATGTTTCCCGCAAAGTGTAGAGGGGCGCTGAATACGCGCGCAAGCAAAGTGGAAGCGTCCGCAATACATGCGAACCTTCGACTTAATTCTGCGTATCAGGCCGATTCCAACGCGGGACAGGCGCTTCTCAGCAGCCTCAGCCCTGTTCGCGCAAGAGCATGGTCGCGCGAATGTCCTTCTTCAACACCTTGCCGATCTTCGAGCGCGGCAGATCGGGCCAGATCTCGACCTGCTTGGGCGTCTTCACGCTGCCGATGCGGGCCTTCACGAAGGCCTGGATCTCCTGCGCGCTGCGCTCGGGATCGTGGCCGCGGCCCGCATGCAGTTGCAGCACCGCCACCACCCGCTCGCCCCACTTGTCGTCGGGCAGGCCGATCACCGCGCTGTCCTGGACGTCGGGATGCTGCATCAGCGCCTGCTCGACCTCGACCGAATAGACGTTGAAGCCGCCGGTGATGATCATGTCCTTGGCCCGGTCGACGATGTAGAGGTAGCCGTCGGCATCGAGCCGGCCGATGTCGCCGGTGTGGTGCCAGCCGTGGCGCCAGACCGCCTCGGTGGCGGCCGGGTCCTTGTAGTAGCCCAGCATCACCAGCGAACTGCGCACCACGATCTCGCCGGTCTCGCCGGTGGCGAGCAGCGCGCCGTTCGCGTCCATGGTGGCGACCTGCACCAGCGGACCGGGCCGGCCGGCCGAGGACAGCCGCTCGCGCGCCACCGAGCCGTCGGGGTTGAAGTGATCGCGCGGCGCCATCATCGAGATCATCATCGGCGCCTCGGTCTGGCCGAAGAGCTGTGCCATCACCGGGCCGATCTTGCCCAGCGCCTCTTCCAGCCTGGCGGCCGAGATCGGCGCCGCGCCATACCAGAAGCATTGCAGCGAATCGAGCCGCGTCGATGCCAGGCGCTCGTGCTGCAGCAGCATGTAGATGAGCGTCGGCGGCAGGAAGGTGTGGGTCACCCGATAGCGCTCGATCAGCCCGAGGAAGTCGCTCAGGTCGGGCTTGGGCATGATCACCACCCGGCCGCCCAGCGCCATCACCGGCAGGCACAGCACGCCGGCCGCATGCGTGAGCGGCGCCAGGGCCAGGTAGGTCGGCCGGCCATCGAAGGGATAGCCCATCAGGGTCAGCGCCGACATCGTTTCCAGGTTGCGGCCCGAGAGCATCACGCCCTTGGGCTGGCCGGTGGTGCCGCCGGTGCCGGCGATCATCGCCAGGTCGTCGACCGGTGCCACCTCGAGCGGCTCGTCGCCCAGGCCCTCGACCCATTGCGCCCACGACGGCGCGAAGTCGAACGCCTTGTCGAGGCAGACCAGGGTGCGCAGCTTCGGGCATTCGCCGCGGATCTGCTCGACCATCGGCGCGTAGTTGCTGTGGAAGATCAGGCAGGCGCAATCGAAGGCATCGAGCACGAAGCGGTTCTCGCTCGCCTCGTTGCGCGGATTGATCGGGCACCAGACCGCGCCCGCGCGCGAGATGCCGAACACGCAGGCGAAGGCGGTCGCGTCGTTGCTGGCCAGCACCGCGACCTTCTGCCCGGGCTCGATGCCCGATCGGCCGAGCGCGCGGCCGACCCGGTGGCTGAGCCGCTGCACCTGCGCATAGCCGAGGTCGAGGTCGCCCATCGTGAAGCAGGGCGCGTCGCCGCCCAGCTGCGCTCCCTTGTCGAGGTAGTCGATCAGGCGCATGGTTCGCGGCGCTCGCTCAGCGGTGTACGGTCAGCACCGGCTCCTGCACCAGGCCGAAGCCGCGCAGCGCGCCCAGCAGCTCGTGGTGGCCGAAGGCCTGGCAACCCGATGCGAAACCGGCGCGCCGCGGCGCCTGCTGCAGCAGCGACGCCGCCGCATAGGCCTGCAGCATGCCGGTCTGCTTGTAGTTGCAGTTGCCGAAGATCACGCAATGCGCGCGCGCCAGCGGGCCCGAGGCATGCACCGAATCCACCGACTTGTTGATCCGCGGGTTCTCGCGCGGCGGCATGGTGTTCATCACGCCGGCGGCGGTCCTGGCCAGCGCCTCGTAGCGCTCGTCGGGCTTCATGCCCTCGGTGGCCTTGAGCGCGGCCGCGACGATCTGCGGCACGCCGAGCATCAGCGGCTTGTTGAAGACGCCGCCGAGCACCTTCACGTTGGCCACGCGCGGATCCTTCTTGAACCACACCGGATGCGAGGTGCCGCCCCATGGCAGCGCCAGCGCGGCCTCGTGCTGGCCGGGAATCGAGAGGTTGTAGAGGCCGGCGTCGGCCTGCCACTCGACATACTCGTTCTGCTCCAGGTAGTAGGCCTTGGCCATTGCGGCATTGACCAGGATGGTCTGGGTCGAGGCGATGGTCGGGCTGCCGCCCCAGAACACCGCGATGTCCAGGGTGTCGAGCCCGGGCGTCTCCAGGCACAGCTGCGCGGCGATCTCGCCGGTGGTGTACATCTGCGCCAGCCCGGGAGAAAGAAGCAGGCCGGCCTCGGCGAACTTGGCGCCGAACTCGGCTTCGAGCGTGATCAGCCAGTCCTGCTCGCCGGTGGTGTCGGTGTAGTGGCACTTGGCGGCCAGGCAGGCCTGCACCACCTCGGGTCCGAACTTCGCGAAGGGGCCGACGGTGTTGAGCACCACCGACGCGCCGCTGAAGAGCTCGGTCAGCGCATCGACGGTGTGGGCCACCTCGACCACTTCGTATCTGGCGGTCTCGATGCCGGGCACGTTGGACTTCATCGCATCGTCCAGCTTGTCCTTGCTGCGGCCGGCGGCGATGAAGGGCAGGTTGTATTCGCGCAGGTATTCGCAGACCAGCCGGCCGGTGTAGCCGGAGGCGCCATAGACGACGACCGGCTTCTTGCTCTTGTTCTTGCTCATGTTGTTCTCCTTGCGTTCGTTCACATGCCCATGCCGCCGTCCACCGGCAGGCCCGCGCCGGTGATGAAGCGCGCCGCGTCCGAGCAGAGGAAGACAACTGCATCGGCCATGTCGGCCACCTCGCCCAGGCGGCCCGCCGGCGTCTGCTCGACGATGGCGCCGACCGCCGCATCGGGCGACGGGAAGAGTCCCGCCGCGACGACGTCGCCGGCCAGCTTCATGCCCATCTCGGTGGGCACCAGGCCCGGGTAGATGCAATTGACCCGCACGCCGTAGCCGAGCTTGCCGGCTTCCATCGCACCGACCCGGGTCAGGCGGTCGACCGCCGACTTGGTGGCCGAGTAGCCGGCGATCGCCGGGAAGGCGATGGTGGCGGCGACCGAGGAGATGTTGACGACCGCACCGCCCTTGCCCGCCGCACCGCCCGGGCGCATCGCGCGGAAGGCGTGCTTCATGCCGAGCGCGGTGCCCACGATGTTGACGTCGAGCATGCGGCGCAGTTCGGCCGCATCGATGTCGGCCACCAGCGCGGTGATCTCGATGCCGGCGTTGTTGATCAGGATGTCGAAGCCGCCGAGCGTCTCGACCGTGGCCTTGACGGCGGCGGCCCAGTCTTCCTCCTTCGTGACGTCGAGCGGCGTGAAGTGCACCTTGGCGCCTCCGGCCGAGAGCTTGCCGGCGGTATCGCGCCCGAGCGGCGCGAGCACGTCGGCGATCATCACCGCCGCGCCGGCCTCCGACAGGGCTCGCGCCATGCCTTCGCCGAGGCCGCGTGCCCCGCCTGTCACCAGGGCCTTCCGGCCGGTCAAATCGAACTTCTGCATGATGTCTCCTGCTTTATTTGGACGATCGTCAAGTAACGCGAGGGCGATGCTAGGAGTCGACTTGACGACTGTCAAGATTTATCAGGACACTTGTCAAGACACCCGGGTTTGCCCCGATGCGCCGGCTTCTGCCCGGACCGGGCGATCCTTACAATCGAGCCCATGCCCAAGACGCCCCGCACCACCGATGCCAAGTTCGCCGAGCGCCGCGCCGAACTCGGCGAGGCCGCGCTCCAGACCCTGGCCGACCTCGGCTATGCGCGCACCAGCCTGCGCGAGATCGCGCAGAACTCGGCCTTCTCGCACGGCGTGCTGCATTACTACTTCACCGACAAGCTCGACCTGATCCTGTGCAGCGTGCGCCAGTACAAGGCGCGCTGCGTGACCCGCTACGACCAGGTCACGACCGAGGCCGAGAGCTTCGACGAACTGCTGGAAGGCTTCTGCGCGGCCCTGGCCGACACGCTGCGCAAGGACGCCAGCATGCACAGGCTCTGGTACGACCTGCGCGCTCAGGCATTGTTCGAGGCGGCCTTTCGCGACGACGTGGCCGAGATCGACAAGAGCCTCGAACGCATGATCTGGCGCGTGCTGTCGCGCTTCGCGGAATTGCGCGGCACGCCGGTGCGGGTGCCGAGCGGCGTGGCCTATGCGATGTTCGACGGCTTGTTCCAGCAGGCCCTGCTGAAGCACCTGGCGGGCGACCGGCGCGCGGTCGCGACGCTGCGCTCGCAGGTGCGGCTGGTCATCGGCCAGGTGGTCGGCGAGGCGGCGACCTCCGCCGCTGCGCGGCCGGCACGGCGCACGCCAGCTGCGGCACCTTCCGCCGCCCGCACCCGCCGGGTCGCGGCGCGCGCGCTCGGGCACTGAGGCGCGCGGGCCCCCGGCCTCAAGCCTTCGCGCCCACCTCGTCCATCGTCGCCAGCAAGGCGGCCATCGCCTGCCTGCAAGCCGCGAGGTCGACATGGCTGGCGCGCAAGGCATCGAGCGCCCGGTCGATGGCCTTGTCGACGCGGTGCCAGTCGGCCGCCGAACGCGGCTTCAGTCCAGCCTCGGCTTCGTCCCAGGCGGTCTCCAGGTCCTTGATGCGGGTCTCTGCGGCCGCTGTGTCGCCGCGCTCGACCATGGCGGATGTGTCCTGCGCGATCGCGCGAAAGGCCGAGAGATCGCCCAGGCGCGCGACGCTGGCCGCCTGCGCTGCCTGCAGCGGCAGCACGGCGGCGCCCGCCATGGCAATGGGGCCGAGCAAGCCGGCGCTCAGGATGAATTGATGGATCGAATGGCTTCTGCGACGTGACATGAGTGGGTCCTCCAAAAGGTGATGGTCGGGTGCGAGCGATGTTCCCCGACCATCGCTTACCGCCTGCTTATGCGCCGCAACCTGCATGCATGGCCATGCGGCATCGTGCCGAGGCGTCTGCGGCGCAGCCCCGGTAAGTGCTTGATAAGGCACCGCTGCATAGACTCGTCCAGGTGCAGCGACAACACCTCCCAATACCCGACGCGCGCCGCCATCGGCGCCCGCCGCGCCTCATGCGCGCCGGCCTTCTCGCCATCGCCATCCCGATCGCCATCGCTGGCGCACTCGCACTCAGCGGCTGCCAGGCCTATGCGCCTCGAGCGCTCGACCGCGGTCCGCCTGCATGGACCGCGCCCGATCGCGTCCTCGTCGATACGGCCGCCGTGCGGCTGCCTTCGTATGCGGCATCGCATCGCTTCGACCCGTCCGACGGCCTCGATGCGATCGAGGTCGCGACCCTGGCCGTGGTCAACAACCCCGACCTGCGGCTGGCGCGCGCCGACCTGCATGTCGCGCATGCCCAGGCCTTCGCGGCGGGCTTGCTGCCCGACCCGCAGGTCTCGCTCAGCGGCGAGACCGCCCGACCCAGCCAGGCCGGACTGGTGCCGGCCTTCAATTCGGCCGTCACCTTCGACATCGGTGCCCTGATCGCGCGTTCGTCGAAGCGCGCCGCGGCCGATGCCGATGTCGAGAAGGCGGACCTGGGACTGCTCTGGCAGGAATGGCAGGTCGCGAGCCAGGCCAGGCAGCTCTTCGTCAAGCAGCGCTCGCTGACGCAGTTGCGCGATGTCGTGCAGTCGATGCTCGCGCTGCAGTCGCAGCGCTACGACGCCGCGCGCGACGCGCTCGGCAAGGGCAACCTGGCGGCCGATGCGGTCGGCCCCTACCTGCAGGCCCGCGAAGACTGGCGCAAGCAGCTGGCCGACACCGATCGACAGCTGAGCCAGACACGGCACGACCTCGCCGCGCTGCTCGGGCTCGCGCCCGACTCGGTGCTCGAACTGGTCGGCCCGGCCGATGCGCCGCCCGTCGACCCGCAAACGCTCGCGACGCGGCTGTCACGCCTGTCGCAATACCGGCCCGACCTTCTTGCGCTCGAAGCCGGCTACGCGGGCCAGGACCAGAAGTTCCGCGCCGCCATCCTGGCCCAGTTCCCGGGGATCACCATCGGCCCGACCCGGCTGCGCGACAACACCGGCGTCTACAGCAGCGGCTTCAGCGCCAGCATCAGCCTGCCGATCTTCAGCGGCAACCGCGGCAACATCGCGGTCGAGCGCGCGACCCGCGAGCGCCTGCGCATCGAATACGACAACCGGCTGCGCGCCGCCCATGCCGACGTCGACCGCCTCGTGGCCGACCAGCGCCTGCTGGAGGCGCAATGGAGGGACGCGGTCGCGACGCTGCCCGAGCTGCAGCAGACGGCGCAGCGCGCGGCCGTGGCGCTGGCCGCGCGCGAAATCACGATCAGCAGCTATGTCGACCTGCAGGCCGCCGTCGCGGCGCGGCAGGTCGAGATCCTCGGCCTGCAGCAAGGGGTGTGGACGCAGCGCATCGCGCTGGCCGCCCTGTTGGGCGATGACCTGCCCTCGCCCACCGATCATTCATGAAAGCCCTTCGCATCATGCGTTCCCGATCTTCCAGAGTCCTGCTCGCCGCAGGCCTTGCCGGCGCCGTGGCCGCGCTGTGCGCCGCTGTGCATATCGCGCAGGCGGCGCCGCCTGCGCCGGCCGCCGACTCCACTCCCGCGCCGACGGCGCGCGTCAAGACCGTGCCGGCCCGCCAGGGCCCGATCGCCGAGACCCTGCATGCCTGGGGCAGCATCGACTTCTCCAACGCCGAGCTCAGTACGCTGGGCCTGCCCTACGCCTCGCAGCTGAGCCGGCTGGCCGTCTCGGCCGGACAGGCAGTACGCAAGGGCGCGGTGCTGGCCGAGATGACGGCCGATCCGGCCGTCGCCGCCACCTACGTGCAGGCGCAGTCGGCGGCCAATGCCGCGCGCGACGAGTTGCGCCGCACGCGGTCGCTCTACCAGCAGCAGCTGGCTACCCAGTCGCAACTGGCATCGGCCCAGAAGGCGGCGTCCGATGCCGACACGACGCTCGCCGAACTCGATCGCCAGGGTGCCACGCCCGGCCCGCGCGCGCTGAAGGCGCCTTTCGACGGCGTGGTGATCAGCATCGCCGCCGCCCAGGGCGATCGGGTGGCCGCCGGCGCGACCGTGATGCAGCTCGGCCATCAGCCCGATGCGGGTGCGGTGCATGCATCGCTCGGCATCGATCCGGCACGCGCGGGGCTGGTGCGCGCGGGCGCTGCAGTGCATGCGGCGCCGCTCGGAGGCGCAGCCGCTTCGAGCGGCTTCGACGGCCGGGTGGCGGCGATTCGCCAGGTGGTGAATCCGCAGACCCGACTGGTCGACGCCTCGGTGCTGTTGCAGCCCGCTGCCGGCGCGACGCCGCTGCCCGGCACCGCGGTGGCCGCCGAGATCGAGGTCGCTCGCAGCGTCCACTGGATCGTGCCGCGCTCGGCCCTGCTGGAGGATGCGCAGGGCGCTTACGTCTACCAGGTCGCGGACGGCCATGCGCACCGTGTCGCGGTGAGCAGGCAGGTCGAATCGGGCGACGTCTATGGCGTCGACGGCCCGCTCGCGGACGGCGCACCGCTGGTCGTGCTGGGCAACTACGAGTTGAGCGACGGCATGGCCGTGGCGGAGGCGGCGCCATGAGCCGCCCCTCACGCACGAGCGCCGCGGCCTGGCTGCAGGCCCACCGCCGCTCGCTGCTCTTCGCGCTGGCGCTGCTCGCGATCGCCGGCATCGCCACCGGCTGGGGCTTGCCGATCTCGCTCTTTCCGAATGTCTCCTTTCCTCGCGTGGTGGTGTCGCTCGATGCCGGCGACCGGCCGGCCGAGCAGATGGCGGCGCTGGTCACGCTGCCGGTCGAGCAGGCGGTGCGCCGCGTGCCGGGCCTGGTCGACATGCAATCGACCTCCAGCCGCGGCAGCGCCGAGCTGTCCATCAACTTCGACTGGGGCACCGACATGGCCCAGACCACGCTGCAGGTCGATGCGGCCATTGCCCAGCTGCTGCCCAGCCTGCCGCCGGGCACCCGCTCGGACGTGCGGCGCATGGACCCGACGGTGTTCCCGATCATTGCCTACAGCCTGACCTCCGACCGGCAGTCGCCGTCCGAGCTCTACGACCTGGCCCAGTACCGCCTGCTGCCGCTGCTGTCGGGCATTCCGGGGGTGGCGCGGGTGCAGGTGAGCGGCGGTGCGCGGGATGAATACCGCGTGGTGGTCGATCCGGCGCGGCTGGCCGGCTACAAGCTGGCGCTGTCCGACCTGAGCAAGGCCATCGCGGCCAGCCACGTCGTGCAGGCCGTCGGCCGGGTCGAAGACCACTACAAGCTCTACCTGGTGGTGGTCAACCAGCCGATCGCCTCGGTGGCCGACGTGGGCCGCACCGTGATCGCCTCCGGCCCCAATGGCATCGTTCACCTGAGCGACATCGCGCGCATCGAGCGCAGCAGCGAGCCGCAATGGACCCGGGTCACGGCCGACGGCAAGGACGCGGTGCTGCTCAACATCTACCAGCAGCCCGGCAGCAGCAGCGTCGGCATCGCGGCCGAGGTGCGACGCCAGCTCGCCGCCTTCCACGACCAGCTGCCGCCCGGCGTGCGCCTCGCGAACTGGTATGACGCCAGCGTGCTGGTCACCGATTCGGCGGCCAGCGTGCGCGACGCGATCCTGATCGGCGTGCTGCTCGCCGCAGCCACCCTCTTCGCCTTCCTGCGCAACTGGAAGATCACGCTGATCGCGGTCGGCATGCTGCCGGTGGTGCTGGCCTGCGCGGTGGTGCTGCTCGGCCTCTTCGGCATGGGCTTCAACATCATGACCCTGGGCGGCATGGCGGCGGCGGTGGGCCTGGTGATCGACGATGCGATCGTCATGGTCGAACACATCGTGCGGAGGCTGGGCGAGACGGCGGCCGAGGCCCCGCCGTCGGCATCGGGCGGCGTGATGCGCGCGGCGCTGGAATTCGCGCGGCCGCTGGCCGGCTCCTCGGCCGCGACGCTGGTGATCTTCCTGCCGCTGGCCTTCCTGAGCGGGGTGACGGGCGCCTTCTTCAAGGCGCTGTCGCTGACCATGGCCAGCGCGCTGCTGATCTCCTTCATCGTCACGCTGGTGGCGGTGCCGCTGCTGTGCGCAGGCTGGCTGCGGCCGCGCGACACGCAGCATCGCGCGGACGGCCGGGTCTTCGGCTGGGTGCGCGCGGGCCACGCGAGCGCCTCGCGCTGGCTGATCGACAGGCCGCTCGTCGCGCTGCTGGTGCTGCTCCCTTTCGTCGCCGTCTGCTATCTCGGCTACAGCCGGGTGGGCACCGGCTTCATGCCGGCGATGGACGAAGGCGGCTTCGTGCTCGACTACCGCGCGCCGCCCGGCACCGCGCTGGCCGAGACCGACCGGCTGCTGCGCCAGGTCGAGGCCATCGTGCAGGCCGACCCTGCAGTCCAGACCTACTCACGGCGCACCGGCACCGGGCTGGGCGGCGGACTCAGCGAGGCCAACCAGGGCGACTTCTTCATCCGGCTCAAGCCGGCCGGCCAGCGCGCCGCCATCGACGCGGTGATGGAAGGACTGCGCGCCAGGGTCGAGTCGCAGGTACCCGGCCTCAACATCGAGATGGCGCAGCTGATGGAGGACCTGATCGGCGACCTGACCGCGGTGCCGCAGCCGGTCCAGATCAAGATCTTCTCGGACGACCCGCAGGTGCTGCAGGCTTCGGCGCAGCGGGTCGCGGCGGCCATCTCGAAGATCGACGGGCTGGTCGGCGTGCGCGACGGCATCAACCCGGCGGGCGATGCGCTCGAACTGCACGTCGATGCCGAGGCCGCCGCGCTGGAAGGCGTCGACGCCGACTTCATCGCCAGGGCGGCCAGCGACCTGTTCAGCGGCAGCGTGGCCAACCAGTCGCTGCAGGGCAGCAAGGCCATCGGCGTGCGCCTGTGGATCCCGCAGTCCCAGCGCGCCGACGACAGCGCCATCGGCAACGCCCTGCTGCGCGCGCCCGACGGCCACCTGTTCGCGCTGGGCCGGGTCGCCAGGCTGGTGCCGGTGATCGGCCAGCCGCAGATCGGCCGCGAGAACATGCGGCGCATGGTGGCTGTGACAGCGCGCATCAGCGGCCGCGACCTCGGCTCCGCGATCGCGGATGTGCAGAAGACGATGCAGGACCCATCGCTGCTGCAGGGCAAGGCCAGCTTCGAACTGGGCGGCCTCTACCAGCAGCAGCAGATCGCCTTCAAGGGATTGATGGTGGTGTTCGCGGCGGCGGTGGCGCTGGTCTTCACCCTGCTGCTCTTTCTCTACGAAAGCTTCCGGGTGGCCGGCGCGATCATCCTGATGCCGCTGCTGGCAGCGGGCAGCACCCTGGTCGGGCTCTGGCTTACCGGCATCGAGTTGAACATCTCCTCGATGATGGGCATGACCATGGTGATCGGCATCGTCACCGAGGTGGCGATCTTCTACGTGTCGGAACTGGCGGTGGTGCGCGCCCAGGGCCTGCGTGGCAAGGAGGCCTTCCTGCAGGCCGGGGCCAACCGGCTGCGCCCGATCGCCATGACCACCCTAGCCGCCATCCTGGCGCTGCTGCCGCTGGCCCTCGCGATCGGCCAGGGCTCGGCGATGCAGCAGCCTCTGGCGGTGACCATCATCGCCGGCCTGCTGGTGCAGATGCCGCTGGTGCTGCTGGTGCTGCCGGCCTTGCTGAATGCGATCGAGCCGGCCCCGCGGAGGATCGAGCAGCCGCTTACCGCACCGCCGCCCCTGGACGAGCCGCCGCTGCCCGTGCAGTGAAGCGGGCCGCGCTGGCCGCCTTCAATAGATCGGTGGCTCCGGCGTGCTGGCGTTGCCCTCCAGGCTCGCGAAGTCGCAGCCCCGATGCGCCTGCGTCACCTCGTGCTGGAACATGCGCGCATAGCCGCGCTGGTAGGGCTGCACCGGCGCGACCCAGGCGGCCCTGCGCCGCGCCAGTTCCTCGTCGGGCACCAGCATGTCGAGGCGGCGCTGGCCGATGTCGAAGCGGATCGTGTCGCCGGTCCGCAGCAGCGCCAGCGGGCCGCCGACTGCCGACTCGGGCGACACGTGCAGGATGCAGGTGCCGTAGTGGGTGCCGCTCATCCGCGCGTCCGATATGCGCAGCATGTCGCGCACGCCCTGGCGCAGCAGCCGGGTCGGGATCGGCAGGTTGCCCCATTCGGGCATGCCCGGGCCGCCGACCGGGCCGCCGTTGCGCAGCACCAGGACGCTCGATGCGTCGACGTCCAGGTTCTCGTCGGCCATCGCGGCCAGCATCTCGGCGTTCGAGTCGAAGACCAGCGCCCGGCCCTCGTGGCGCAGCAGCGCGGGCGTGGCGGCCGAGGGCTTGATCACCGCGCCGTCGGGGCACAGGTTGCCGTGCAGCACGGCCAGCGCGATGCCGGCCTCGGGGCAGTCGGGGTCCGGCGCCTTCAGCGGCGTCGACGGATCGAGGATGGTGCCGTCCTCCTGCGCCGGCCAGCCCGCGATGTTCTCGCCCAGCGTGCGGCCGGTGACGGTCAGCGCCGACAGGTCGAGATGCGCCGAGATGCGGTTGAGCAGCGCCGGCAGCCCACCCGCGTAGTGGAAGGCCTCCATCAGCTTCCCGCCCGAGGGATAGAGGTTGGCGATCACCGGCACGACCCGCGCGATGGCGTCCAGCTCCTCGAGCCTGAGCTCGATGCCGGCGCGCCCCGCCATCGCCGGCAGGTGCACCGCGGCATTGGTCGAGCCGCCCAGCGCCATGTAGGCGGCCATCGCATTGTTGAAGGCGGCGCGCGTGGCGATGAGCGAAGGCCGCAGGTCTTCCCAGACCATGTCGACGATCCGTGCGCCGCAGCGCCAGGCCATGCGGCCGTGCTCGGCATCGACGGCCGGAATGCTCATCGCGCCGGGCAGCGTCAGCCCCAGCGCCTCGGCGATCGCGGTCATGGTGCTGGCGGTGCCCATCACGTTGCAGGTGCCGGGCGAGCGGGTCATGCGCGCCTCCAGCCCGATCCATTCGTCCTTCGAGACATTGCCGATCGTGTATTCGGCCCAGAACTTCTTGGTGTGGGTGCCAGCGCCGACCGCCTGGCCCCGGTAGCGGTCGTCGAGCATCGGCCCGGCCGGCAGGTAGATGGCCGGTATGTCCATCGACAGCGCGCCCATGATCAGCCCCGGCGTGGTCTTGTCGCAGCCGCCCATCAGCACCGCGCCGTCGATCGGCAGGCTGCGCAGCAGCTCCTCGGCCTCGATCGCGAGCAGGTTGCGATAGATCATGGTGGTCGGCTTGACCATCACCTCGCCCAGGCTCAGCGCCGGCAGTTCCAGCGGATAGCCGCCGGCCTGCAGCACCCCGCGCTTGACGGCCTGGGCACGCTCGCGCAGGTGGGCATGGCAGGGCGAGAGTTCGCTCCAGGTGTTCAGGATGCCGATCACCGGCCGGCCCATGAACTCCTCGCGCGCCAGCCCCTGCTGCTGCATGCGCTGTCGGTGTGCGAAGCCGCGGATGTCGTCGCTGGCGAACCAGCGCTGGCTGCGCAGCTCCTCCAGGGTCTTCTTGCGGACGGGTTGGGTGGACATGGCGGATGGCTCTCTCTCAGTAGCTGGGTGGCGCGGCCGCCGCCGCGGCCGGCAGCTGGCGCTGGAAGCGCGCGGCGACATCGTCGGCGCTCTTGCGCAGGAGCACCTGGTCGGTCGCGACCGCGACGAACAGCGCGCCGAGCGCCAGGCATTCGCGCGCCCGGGGCTCGTCGATCATCAGGATGCCGGGCGCCTTGCCGCAGGCCAGGATGCGCGCGATGGCGTCGTCGATGGCCGCGCGCACCGTCGGATGGTTGACCTGTCCGGCGACGCCCATGCTGGCCGACAGGTCGCCAGGGCCGATGAAGACGCCGTCGATGCCGTCGACCGTCGCGATCTCTTCCAGCTGCGCCAGTGCCTCGACGGTCTCGACCTGCACCAGCACGCAGAGCTCGCGCTCGGCCTGCGCCACGTAGCCGGCATCGCGGCCGAAGCGCGATGCGCGCATCGTGCCGCCCATGCCGCGGATGCCCCGGGGCGGATAGCGGGTCGCGGCCACCGCGGCTTCGGCCTCGGCCCGGTTCTGCACGAAGGGCAGCAGCAGGCTCTGGGCGCCGATGTCCAGGTATTGCTTGATCAGCACCGGGTCGTTCCAGGCTGGCCGCACCACGGCGGAGGTCGGCCGATCGCGCTCGGCCTGCACCGCCTGCAGCTGCTGCAGCATCAGCACCGGATCGCTCGGCGCATGCTCGGTGTCGAGCATCAGCCAGTCGAAGCCGGCGCCGGCCAGCAGCTCGGAGATGAAGGGATAGGGCAAGGTCGACCAGAGGCCGATCTGCGGCTTCTTCGCGGTCAGCGCGTGCTTGAAGTGATTGGTCGATGGCATGGGAATGGGTCCTTCAGCGGAATTCGGCGCCGCGCCAGAAGGCGATCTGCGCGGCCACCTGGTGGTCGATCATCGGCCGGCCGCCGACCACGGCAAGTGCACGTTCAGCAGCCGCGGCCATCAGCTCGGTGTCGCGCGCCGCGGTGATGTCGAAGACCGCCGCGCCGGCACGAAGCAACGCGGGATCGAAAGGCAGCGGGTCGCCGGAATGCAGGCCCAGCGGTGTCGCATTGATGGCCAGCCCCGCCTTGCGCAGGCCCTCATCGGCATCGCTGCTCGCGCGCAGCGCCGGATGCATCTCGCGCAACGCGTCGAGCAGCCGGCTCGCGCGTCCGGCATCCGAGTCGTGCACATGCAGCCGCGAGACGCCAGCGGAGGCCAGCGCGAAAGCGATCGCGGTACCCGCCCCGCCCGCGCCGAACAGCATCACCGGCTCGTCGACGCGCAGCACCCGATGCGCACGCGCCGCCGCGACGAAGCCCACGCCGTCGAAGCTCTCGCCCGCCCAGATCCCATCAGGCTCGATGCGCATGGTGTTGACCACCCCGGTGCGACGCGCCTCAGCGCCGAGCCGCTCGCACAGTGCATGGCCGGCGCTCTTGTGCGGAATCGTGAGATTCAGCCCCTGCAGGTTCGACAGCCGACCCAGTCGCCCGACCGTCGCCGCGAAGTCGTCCGGATGCACCCCCATCGCCACCATGCACCAGTCGAGCCCCGCCGCCGCAAACGCCGGGTTGTAGGCCGCCGGCGCGCGCACGTGGTCGACCGGATGCGCCAGCACCGGCACCAGCCGCGTGGCGCCACTCAAGCCCGCCGAAACGCCGGCCTTCGTCTCAGTCATCGACAGGCCCCGCTCCGCGGCCGCGAAGCCGGCCGCCCCTTCCAGGGCACCCACGGAACCGGCTTCGCCGGGCCGTCAGGTGCGCCCCCCTCCCCGCCGAAGGCGGTAGAGAGGGGGGAGCGGCGAAGCCGCTCGGGGGGTGCATCACTTGACTGCTCCGGCCGTCAGGCCGCTCACCAGGTAGCGCCGCACCAGCATCGAGAAGGCCAGCACCGGCGCCATCACCAGCGAACCGCCGGCGGCGATCTTTCCCCACTCCCAGCCCTCGTAGTTCATGAAGTTGACCACTGCCACCGGCGCGGTGCGCGCGTCGGTGCGGGTCAGGATCAGCGCGAAGAAGAAGTCGTTCCAGGCATAGAGAAAACACAGGATCGCAGTGGCGGCGATGCCGGCGGTGGCCATCGGCATCACGATCTCCAGGAAGACCGTGGGGAAGCCCGCGCCATCCATCAGCGCCGCCTCTTCCAGCGACGCCGGCACCGCATCGAAGAAGGGCTGCATCATCCAGATCACCAGCGGCAGGTTGAAGGTCATGTAGATCAGGATCAGCCCGCTGCGCGTGTCGAGCAGCCCGGCCCAGCGGTAGGCCAGGAAGAAGGGGATGGTGAAGGCGATCGGCGGCGCCATCCGGGTCAGCAGGATGCCGAGCCCGAGGCCGAAGCGCCCTCGCCCGCTCCAGCGCGACAGCGCATAGGCCGCCGGCACGCCGAGCAGCAGCGCCAGCAGGGTCGACACGCTGGCCGTCACCAGGCTGTTGACGAAGGAGTCGGCGAAGCCCGAGTTCCACAGCCCGATGTAGTGCTCCAGCGTGGGCACGAAGAAGAAGCGCGGCGGAAAGGCCAGGATCAGCGGCGTCGGCTTGAAGGACATCTGAAGCAGCCACAGGAAGGGCAGCAGCATCAGCAGCAGGACCAGCGGCACCGCCCAGCGCGCCAGCGGCCAGCGGCGGCGGAATGACGAGGAGGCCCGGCTCATCACTCGCCCCCCGCGTTGCGGCTGCTGCGCATCGCGACCCAGCTGATCAGCACCGTCGCGGCCAGCAGCACCACCGTGATCGCGCTCGAATAGCCCAGCTCGCCGTTGTTGAAGGCCACGATGTAGGCGTAGTAGTTGGTGACCTCGGTGACCGAGCCCGGCCCGCCGCCGGTCAGTAGGAAGATCAGCGGGAAGGCCTTGATGCTGTCGATCAGCCGGAAGAGCGTGCACACCAGCAGCACCGGCCCGATGTAGGGCAGCACGATGTGGCCGAAGACGCGCCAGGCATCGGCGCCGTCCATGCGCGCCGCCTCGACATGCTCGGCCGGCAGGTTCTGCAGCGCGGCCAGCACCATCAGGAAGGTGAAGGGCGCCCATTCCCAGGTGTCGGCGATGACGATCGACCACAGCGCGAAATCCACATGGGTGGTCAGCGCCGGCAGCGCGAAGCCGAGCACGCGCGCGGCCTGGTACACCGGGCTGATGTCCGGCGTGTAGATCAGCTTCCAGATCACCGCGACCACGATCGGCGGCAGCACCATCGGGATCACGAACAGGTGGCGCAGCGACTGCCAGCGCTCCTGCCCCGAATGCACCAGCAGCGCCAGCGCGGTGCCCAGCAGCACCTGCAGCACCACCGTGTAGACCGACAGCCGCGCCTGCACCAGCAGCGAGCCGACGAAGCGGTCGTCGCCCGGCAGCAGCTTGTAGTTGAGCAGCGGGTTGCTGAAGTCGCTGAGCGACCCCGGATTGACCAGCGCGCCGGGCGTCAGGCTGGTGACCAGCAGGAACAGCGTCGGCAGCCCCGCCACCAGCAGCAGGAAGACGATGCTGGGCGCGATCGCGGCGCGCACGAAGCGGCGCCGCTGGCCCTCGTAGGAAGCCGCTGCCATGGACACAGCCCCGCCGCGATCAGACCTTGGCGCCGCTGCGTCGCAGTCCGTTGAGCGCCGCCTCCTGCGCCGCCTTCATCGATTCGGCCGAGGCCATCTGGCCCGACACCACGCGCTCGACCGCCTTGTTCACCACGTCGCCGACGATCGGGAATTCCTTCACCTCGCGATAGGCCATGTAGTTGCGGCCCTTGCTCGGCTGGTCGAGCACGTCGAGGTAGAGCTTGCCGATGTCCTGCCCGTTGACGGTGTTGATGCGGCGGTATTCGGCGCTCTCGATGATCGAGCGGCGGCACACCGACGGATGGCCGGTGTCCTTGACGATGCGCGCCAGCAGCTCGGGGCTGAGCATCCACTGGATGAACTGCCAGGCGGCTTCCTTGTTCTTGGCGTTCTTCGGGATGCCCATGCCCTGGCTGTTCGAGCCCGGGAAATCGCCCTTGGGCCCGGCCGGCATGCGCGTGACCAGCGCCGTCTCCTTCACCTTGCTCTCGGGAGAAGTCAGCATGCCGGTGATCCAGGAACTGGAGTGGATGAAGATGTTCGAGCGTCCGGCCAGGAGCGCCGCGCGGGCCTGGTCCTCGGTGTAGCCGAGCACGCCCTGCGGGCTGTACTTGGACAGCAGCGTGGTGTAGAAGGCCGTGCCCTCGACCGAGGCCGCGCTGTCGAGCGCGGGCGTGATGTTGCCGGGCGGGTCGACGAAGAAGTCGCCGCCGAAGCCCTGCACGTAGGGCGGCAGGAACCAGTGGTGCAGGTTCGAGCTCACGAAGCCGGTGACCGGGCCGGCGCCGCCGTCCTGGCCGTTGATCGCCTCGGCCGTCTTCATCAGCTCGTCGAAGGTCTTGGGCGGCTGCACGCCGCGCTTCTTCATCAGGTCCATGCGGCTGATGCCCATCAGCATCGCGCCGCCTTCCCAGGCGAAGCCGAAGGTCTTGCCGGCCTTGTCCATGTAGGGCAGCTGCGCGCCCTTGACGAAGTCGTCGGGCTTCCAGCTGGCCGGCGTCTGCCTGGTGTCGTTGGCGAAGTCGTCGAGGTTGGCGAGCAGGCCCGCCCCCACCCAGCGGTTGGCCAGGATGAAGGTGACGTTGCAGAAGTCCCAGGAGCTGCCGCCCGAGGACAGCTCCAGGTCGGCCTGCTGGTTGTAGACCGGGAAGGCCGACAGCTGCAGGTCGACCTTCATGCCGGTCTTCTCCTCGAACTCGGGGATGTACTTCTGCAGGATGTTGAAGAAGCCGTGCTGGTAGGCCGCGCCGCGCAGCTTGAGGCCGTTGAAGGGCTTGGTCTGCGCCAGCGCCGGGAAGCCGAGCGTGCTGCCGACGGCGACCGCTGCACCGGCGGCGGCGGACTGGATCAGGCGGCGGCGCTGGCTGTCGACGGCGGGCTGTTGCGGGTTGTTCATGAAGCGGTCTCCTTGCTGGGCGACCGCGAATATGACAGACAATTTATTTGATTCGATTCATGGTAAACCCGAAACTTGACGGCAAATCACCTCGTATAACCTCCGCCGGTCCCGTCAATATGTCTGACCATAACCCACCCCAACCCAACGCCGGCGCGCCGGCCGCGCGGCGCGGCCCGCTGGCCGTCACCGAGGAATTCGCACGCCGGGTGATGACCGGCGAATGGCACGACGGCATGGCGCTGCCGACCGAGGTCGAGCTGGCCGAGCAGCTCGGCGTGGCCCGCACCTCGGTGCGCGAGGCCCTCGCCCGCCTCAAGGCCAAGGGGCTGCTGGCCTCGCGCCAGAAGGCCGGCACCCGGGTGCTGCCGCGCATGCAATGGAACATGCTCGACGAGGACGTGCTGCGCTGGGCCTGGTCGGGGCACGACCGGGCGCAGATGGCCCGGCACCTGATGCAGCTGCGGCGCATCGTCGAGCCGGCGGCCTGCGAAATCGCGGCCAGCTCCGCGCCGGATGCGGCCATCGCCGCCATCGAGCGGGCCTACCGCGGCATGGACGCCGCCGGCATGGACCCGGTGGCCTATGCCGGTCCCGACCTGGAGTTCCATCACGCGCTGCTGGCCGCCACCGGCAATCCTTTCCTGGTGGCCTTCGGCGCCACCATCGAGGCGGCCCTGCGCACCTCCTTCGAGCTCTCGACCCGCCAGCCCGGCGCGCCACGCAAGAGCCTGCCGCTGCATCGCGCGGTGCTCGACCAGATCTGGGCGCGCAAGCCGCAGGCCGCGCGCCGCGCGATGGAAGAGCTGCTCGGCTTGACCGAATCGAATATCGAGCGCGGCGTCGCAGGGAAGTGAAGCACCCCCTGCGGCTTCGCCATGAAGAACTGAAACGACCACCCAAGCAGGCACGCATCCATGGCCGAGATCCGACTGAAGTCCATCAGCAAGCGCTTCGGCGATGTGGAGGTCATTCCCGACCTCGATCTCACCATGCCCGACGGGCAGGTGACGGTGCTGCTGGGCCCTTCGGGCTGCGGCAAGTCGACCCTGCTGCGCATGATCGCCGGCCTGGAGACGCCCAGCGGCGGCGAGGTGCTGATCGACGGCCGCACGATGAACGACGTGCCGCCGGCAGAGCGCGGCTGCGCGCTGGTGTTCCAGAACTACGCGCTCTACCCGCACAAGACGGTGCGGCAGAACCTCGCCTTTCCGCTGCGCATGGCGAAGCAGTCGGCGGCCGAACAGGAGCGCAGCGTGGCGCAGATCGCCGACACGCTGGAGCTGACCGCCCTGCTCGACCGCTATCCGCGCCAGCTGTCCGGCGGACAGCGCCAGCGGGTCGCGATGGGCCGGGCGATGATCCGGCACCCCGAGGTCTTCCTCTACGACGAGCCCCTGTCCAACCTCGACCTGGAGCTGCGCGTGCGGCTGCGCCTGGAGATCGCGCGCATGCAGCGCCAGCTGAAGGCCACCGCGGTCTACGTGACGCACGACCAGACCGAGGCGATGACGCTTGCCGACCAGATCGTGGTGCTGCGCCGCGGCCGCATCGAGCAGGTCGGCTCGCCGCTGGCGCTCTACCGCTCGCCCGCCAATCTCTTCGTGGCCGGCTTCATCGGCACGCCGCGCATGAACCTGTTCAAGGTCGATGCCTGCACCGAGGTCGCCGGCGGCACCCTGCTTCGGCTCGGCGACACGCAGCTGCAACTGCCGCTGCGCATCGCCGGCATGCCGGCCACGCTGGGCTTTCGCGCCGAGCAGGTGCGCATCGGCGAGCCCGGCCCGGGCCAGGTCGAGATCGTGCTGCGCGATGGCGAGACCCAGGCGGTCGAGCAGCTCGGCGACCGGGCCTTCTGCTACCTGCGTTCGTCGCTGGGCGAACTGGTGCTGCTGGCGCCCGAAGCGCAGGCCCGCCTCGAAGGCACGCTGCGCCTGGGCGTCGACGCCGGCGCGCTGCACTTCTTCGATGCGGGCGAGCGCGCGCTTTCCAGCGAGCCGGTCCGCGCGGGCTGAGACGGATCAGTCCGGCGTGTTCGAGACCCGGTCGCGGTACATCTCGCGCATCCGCGTCTTCAGGAACTTGCCGGTCGCGGTCTTGGGCAGCGCCTCGACCCATTCGAAGTCGTCCGGCAGCTGGAAGCGGGCCAGCTTCGGGCGCATGAACTCGCGCAGCGCCGCGCTGTCCACCTCCGCGCCCGGGCGCTTGACCGCCACCACCAGCGGCCGCTCGCCCCACTTGGGATGGCCGATCGCGATGACCGCCGCCTCGGCCACGCCGGGATGGCCCATGGCGATGTTCTCCAGCTCGACCGAGCCGATCCATTCGCCGCCCGACTTGATCATGTCCTTGCTGCGGTCGACCAGGCGCAGGTAGCCCGCCGCATCGATCACGCCGACGTCGCCGGTGCGCAGCCAGCCGTCGTCGCTGAACTTGCCGGGGTCGCGGGGCGTCGCGTGGTAGGCGCCGGTGACCCAGGGGCCGCGCACCTGCACCTCGCCGGCGGATCGGCCGTCCCAGGGCTGGATGCCCTCGACCTCGTCGACGATGCGCATCTCGACCAGGGGCGTCGCCATGCCCTGCAGCGCGCGCACCGCATGCAGCTCTTCCGGCGGCAGCTTCAGGTGCTCGGGCCGGATGACCGGCACGCTGCCCAGCGGCGAGGTCTCGGTCATGCCCCAGCCCTGCACGATGTGCATGTCGCGCGAGGCGAAGTTGGCGACCATCGCTGTCGGCACCGCTGCGCCGCCGATCAGCATGCGCATGCCCTTGACGAGCCGGCGCTCGCGGGTCGGCTGCACCAGCGACTGCCAGATCATCATCCAGATGGTCGGCACGCCCAGGGCCATCGTGACCTGGCCCTCTTCCATCAGATCGAGCAGGTCCTCGCCGCCCAGGTGCGGGCCAGGCATGACCTGGCCGGCGCCGACCATCATGGCCGAGAAGGGCACGGCCCAGGCATTGGCATGGAACATCGGCGTGACCATCATCACCTCGTCGCGCGCCGACAGCGCGAAGATGTCCGGGATGCAGCCGGTGATGGCGTGCAGCACCATCGAGCGATGCGAATAGACCACGCCCTTGGGCCGGCCGGTGGTGCCGGAGGTGTAGCACATGCCCACCGCCTCGTTCTCGTCCTGCGCCGGGTATTCGTAGCCGCTGGCATCCAGGTCGATGAAGGCCTCGT
>Ga0265327_10000237_pt1 | contig 110403 bp, 105 predicted proteins | sample 41621metaG_FD_202089 | JGI IMG/M metagenome (GOLD analysis project Ga0265327, IMG submission 202089) | Rhizosphere microbial communities from Carex aquatilis grown in University of Washington, Seatle, WA, United States - 4-16-21 metaG | ecosystem: Host-associated > Plants > Roots >...
AGACCAAGTTTGAGCCCCTGAATTAACAGTTTAAAGTGGCTTCATTACGCCGAAAATCACTGGCTCCTTAATGCCGAAAAGTGACAACTTGTCAGAGTTGAACACAACTTTTCCAATAATGAGAATTAAAATACAAAATTCAAGAAAACTGCTCTTTGTGCAAGCATCGAAACGTGCATGCTTTGCAAGTGCAATGCGCCCGATCAACTTAGCTCAAATTTGGCGAAAAGCTACAAGGAGGTTACAAATTGGAGAATGAAGAAAATATTGTGGAATCGCCCTGTATCGACAACTGTTGCCTGAATGCACAGGATATATGTTTGGGGTGTTTTCGGTCATTGGAGGAAATATTGCGGTGGGGAAGTGCCGATAACCGGGAGCGCAATATTATTTTACGAAATTCCCGGCAGCGTCGTGATGCTGCTGTCTGGAGGGATGCTTAAGTTTTCCAGCTTGCCGGCCAGTTGGACTGGTTTGCCCTGATCTATGGCGCTGTCTCCGGTGATATGGGAGGATTGTGAAAGAACTGATAATTATTTTTGCCATTCGCCTTTGCAGTGTACATCGCTGTATCGGCATTTTTCATCATGAGTTGGCTATCCATCGCATCATCCGGATAAATGCTGATGCCGATGCTGAAAGTAACAATCAGCCGGGAGTCGCCTATGATATGTTCTTCAGACATGGCATTGACAATCTTGGCTGCAACGTGTGATGCATCGTTCGCGTTTTCAATTTCAGTCAATAGCACCATAAATTCATCCCCCCCCTGGCGGCAGACGGTGTCCATTTCACGCACGCAAGACTTCAGCCGGATTGCAACGGACTGCAATAGCAGATCGCCCGCCTGGTGTCCGAGGGTATCATTGATGTTCTTGAACCGATCCAGATCCAGAAAGAGCAGGGCGACTTTCCCCCCGGTGCGCCTGGCCGTGGTCAGTGCCTGCAGCAGGCGGTCGCCAAACAGAGTGCGGTTGGGTAATTTTGTCAGCGCATCATAATGGGCAAGAAATTGAATGTGTTGCTCCGCTTCTTTGCGCTGGGTGATATCGGTGAACAGGGAAATGTAATTGATGACTTCCCCGCTGGCATTTTTTACAACACCTATGGATAGCCATTCCGGAAAGATTTCGCCATTTTTGCGCCGGTTCCAAATTTCCCCTTGCCAATATCCCATCACATTGATCGATTTCCACATATCCTGATAAAACTCTGCGCTTTGTTTGCCTGAACTCAGTATTTTCGGATTTTTACCCGTCACCTCCTCGGAGCTATAACCCGTTATTGCGACAAACGAAGGATTGACAGCTATGACACATCGTTCTGCATCGGTGATAAGAATCGCTTCCCCGCTGTTGTTGAATAACTTGGCAAACAGTTCAAGTCGCTCATTGGCGTGTTGCAGATTGCCAACCAGTGCGTTGAATGTTTTTGCCATTTCCCCGATGTCGGCATTGTGTTCATCAATATCCGCCCGTTTGGATAAATCCATATCGCGCTGAATTTCCGCCATCGCGAGCTGAAGTTTCTTAACCGGCTTGGCTATGTTCTTGACAATGAGGATACGCACGAAGAGTGAAATGATGATAGACAACAATACCTGTATGCCGAGCTGGCCCAGCCACAGCAGATTTTTAATTTTGGAAATGTTGGCTTCTTCTTCCGTCAAGTCGATAACGACGCTAGCCGCACCGTTTACGCTGCCGGATTTCACGTGATGACAGGACAGGCAATTGGTACCCCTGAAATTTTCCCGGGCGATGAACGGAACGACCACACGCAGCATAGAGGCGCCGCCCTCAGCCGATATTTTTTGAAAGACGATTTTTCCTGTGGCAAGCACTTCGCTGTCCACTTCATCCAGCGGGCGCTCTTCCGGTAACCCCGGGCCGAATTGGTCGCTGACTTGTTTTGCGCGAATGATCCGCAATTCGCGGATCCCGTTTGATTGGCTCATTTTCTTTAACAGCAACTGACGATTGTCCGGGTTGGAAATCGTCCCGGTTAACATCAGCATGTTCATGCCATTAATCAATCCATCCGCCGTGTCTATGGCACGCGCTTCGACGGAGTTCGTTACATGGCTTTCAAACTGGCTAATGACCCATTCTACGGAAATAAAGAACAGGAAGATCAGCGAGCCTTGTATCAGAATGTGCAACTTTTCCTGCACACCCATTGAGTTCCATTTGTTAATCATGATTTGTGGGTAAGAATAAACCGCATAAAATGTGAGCTAACAGATTGACGTCTATTCTAAACCTACTTGGATGGACTGGTAATGTTCATTAATAGTATTTGCAACGATTCAATGTTTTCTATATCATTCGCAGCCTTGCTCTGGGGCAAGGTTGTCGGGAATCAAGGTATTTGTTCCCGGCCAGGTTTAACAAGCCGAATTGGTGACCGAAAGAATTGTGCCCGTAGCTCAACCGGATAGAGCACCAGCCTTCTAAGCTGGGGGTTGCTGGTTCGATTCCAGTCGGGCACACCAGACAGTGCGGCTTGAGTCAGTTCAATGGTGGTCGTAGCTCAGCTGGTAGAGCCCCGGATTGTGATTCCGGTTGTCGTGGGTTCGAGCCCCATCGATCACCCCAAATAAAAACCCGCTAATTTGATAAGTTAGCGGGTTTTTTTTAGCCCAATTTCGTGTAATACTCAATGCTTTCTCAGTTGAGACTCAAGCTCCCTGATCGGAACCGGTTTGCCGAACAGATATCCCTGAAAGTGATTACAGCCATTTTGCATTAGAATTTGTTGTTGAGCTTTCGTTTCCACTCCTTCTGCAATGACTTCAAGCCCCAAGCTTTCTGCCATGGAGATGATAGTACGCACGATCGCTTGATCGTTATTGTCGGATACTAGGTCTCTCACGAATGATTGGTCAATCTTGAGTTGGTTGAGCGGTAACTTCTTCAGATATTGCAATGACGAAAAGCCTGTGCCGAAATCATCCAATGCAAAGCGGACGCCGATAGCTTTCAATGCATTCATGGTTGCAATGGTCACTTCTATATTTTCCAGCAGTATGCTTTCGGTTGGTTCCAGCTTGAGCAGCGCCGGATTGATCGCATTGAATTGCACGGCGTTATGCACTTGTTCTGCAAAAAAGGGTTCATGAAACTGCTTGGCACTCACATTTACCGATAAAGTGAGTTCACGGGTGAGATCACGATCTTGCCATGCTTTGAGTTGCGCACAGGCTGACTCAAGAACCCATTTTCCGATAGGCAATATCAGCCCGGTTTCTTCTGCCAGCGGGATGAATTGGGCTGGAGATACCATACCAAGCTCGGGGTGTTGCCAGCGGATTAATGCTTCTGCACCCAGGGCGTGGTGCTTGCTATCCACTTGAATTTGGTAATACAACTGAAACTGGCGGTGTTCAATTGCGATTTGCAATTGTCGCTCAAGGGCCGCGCGCGCGTTGATACTTGCCTGCATCTGCAGATCGAAGAAGCGCATGGTGTTGCGGCCTGCATTCTTGGACTGATACATGGCTATGTCAGCCTGTTTGAAAAGCTCATCGGATCCGGACTGATGATCGTTGAACAGGGTGGCGCCGATACTGGCGCTGTTTTGGTACTCGTATGAGGCAAACTGATAGGGGCGGTTAAGTGCCGCAAGGATTTTTGTGCCGACGGCTTCGGTTTGTGACGCAGCTTCAAGATCATGTTTGCTCAGTCCTTCCAGCATCACCACAAACTCGTCCCCCCCCAGGCGTGCCACAGTGTCGCCTTCACGCACACAGGATTCAATGCGTTGTGCAGCCTGTTGCAGGAGCTGGTCGCCGCAGTCATGGCCCAGAGTGTCATTCAGAATTTTGAAATTGTCGAGGTCGATAAATAACAGGGCGCCTTCCTGACCGCTACGGTTACTCGAGGCCAACGCCAGCCTGAGTCGGTCAATCAGGAGTCGCCTGTTGGGGAGGCGGGTAAGCGGGTAAGCGGGTCATAGAATGCCAAATGCTGAATTTCATCTGCGGCGTTTCTGCTCATGGTGATGTCGGTGAGGGTGCCAACATAGTTGGTAACCTTGCCATATTGATCCTTCACCGCAGTGATGATCAAATGTTCGGGGTAGATTTCTCCATTCTTGCGTTTGTTCCAGATTTCGCCTTCCCAATAACCCAGACGGGCAATGCTACCCCACAACGCGGTATAAAAAGCCGCGTCATGGCGTCCCGAACTGAGCAACTTCGGATTTCTGCCGATCACTTCTTCCGCCGGGTAACCCGTGATACGAGTGAAGGAGCGGTTTACATTGACGATCAAGCTGTTGGCGTCGGTCACCACCATCCCTTCCTGGGACTCGAAGACGATTGCCGCGATACGCAATTTTGCTTCAGCCAGCTTGAGTTCGCTGATGTCCGTCAGCGCAATCCGCAAAACAGGCTGGGCATCCACTATTTCACGACGCATGCAGTTGAAATGAACATGCATGGCAGTACCGTCGCCGCGTATCATTTCCAGGTCAAATGCTTGTTTGTCAAAATCGGCCCGTGTCATCATATGCGTCAACAGGCGATGCCAGCGATCCATATCATGAGGCGCAATGTATTTTGAGAGACGCCGATTGAGCAATTTTGCACGTTCGACTCCCAGCAGCGCGCAACCGGTCAGGTTAATTTCGCTGATCAGCGCATTTTTGCACAGGGTGAGGTAGCAGGCCGGGGCGAATTCAAACAGATCTGCATAACGGTCGCGCGATTCTTCCAGAGCGAGCTGTGAATGACGCAATGTCTCGTTTTGCATTTCCAGTTCGATCTGATGCACGCGGAGTTCGTGCAGGACTTTCTCGGGGGATAGCTTGGATGGCTTCGTCGACGGACTCTGCGCGAGTCGCGCCTCGGCTTCTGTGCGCAGGGAATCCGGCTTGTCTCGCTTCCTGTTCATGAGGTTCCTTTGCGTTGTTCACCTTGCGGCAAGATGTGCATAACGGAACTATGTGATCAGGCAGCGCAACTATGAGCGTGGCTTATCGTGTCAGGGCATTTGTGAGGCAACTCTGACCATAGCTTGTACGAAAGATACCATGCATCGGGTAGGGTGACAATATTTCCCTATATATTCAACGATACATTGGAAATGCTCATTAGAGCTTGAGGTTCAATGTTACGGAAAACTGGCGCGATTTCCCCGGATGAGCGGCAATGTCATTAGGGTTGGACAGGCTAATGTGCTAGCTTGCCGCTGCGTAACGGCTAAATTTTTGGATGACTATGGGTATGCCGATGTCCCGCATCTTTTTCTGCGGAGATCAGATTGAGTTGCCCGTGGCGCACGCCGCGTTCGGCTATCAGAGCATCGCTGAATTTCTGTACATCCCGCGTTGCTCCGCGCAGTATGACTGTCTCCAGGCAGTTGTCATGGTCAAGATGAACATGGGTTGAAGCCACAACCAGATCGTGGTGCCGGTGTTGGATAGAAGTGAGACGCTCTGCCAAATCGCGTTCATGATGGTTGTAAACATAGGACAGGTTTGCTACGCAAAAGGGGGATCGATATTTTTGTGCATGCAATGTGTTGAGCTGGCTGCGTAACATATCGCGTACTGCTTCCGAGCGGTTTTGATAGCCGCGTTCGCGTATTAGCCTGTCGAATTCGACGGCAAGATTTTCGTCCAGCGAAATGGTAAAGCGTTCCATGAAATGTTATCTCATCGCAATTACAAAAATATTTGCGGGAGATTGCGGATCATGCGCTTGCAGTACGATGTTGCGCATACTTGGCAAACCAGAAACTTCCCGCAACGACTGCAACGACACAGGCGCCTATGAGCAATTCCCGACCGTCCTGCCATGCCGCGAGGTCCGGTAAAAATTGGCGGGACAGTCCCAATCCTGCCACACTTAGACTGAGCAGTGCCACGGTTATTCCCATGATGCGTGAAGTAATGCGGGCGCCGGCATCGGCACGCCGCAACAAATGCGAAATCCACAGCCCGTTCACGGCATCGGTGACCATCATTCCTGACATGAAGCAAATTGCCAGCAGCAGTGCGTAAATGACGCCGCCGAATTGGGTTGCGGTGACGGAGAAGAATGCCGCCTGGGAGAGCGTGTCAAAAGACAGGGCAAATAGGGCCCCTACCAGTGCGACCAGAACCGGATTGCCCGCACTTTTCAGATTTCCCAGCCAGCGCCCCTTGAAACCCGTCATCTGTACCATCTCGTGCGAGGGGGTCGAGAATACGGCATGTAAATTGAGCACCCCCAGTAGCAGCAGAAAGGAGGCTGACACCCATGTTCCCACCTGATCCATCCAGGGAGGGACTGCTTGATGCCGGAATAGTAAACTGGCTGTAATCGCCACCATGCACACTACGATGCCATGCCCGAGAGAAAATAGAAATCCGCATAAGCGTGCGAGTCGCGCCCTTCCGGCAGATAAGTTATAGCGGGTCAGTCCGTCTATTGTTGCCAAATGATCGGCATCCATGCCATGTTTAAGTCCCAGCACAAAGGCGAGCGCGATCAAGGGGTATATGCTTTCGTGCCCGGATTCCATGCGTACCCCGTTAAGAAGTTTCTTAATTAATGCATAACAAGAAACATGCCAAGGATAAATGGGCTACTGCCTTGCCGGATTTAACCGGGATCATGGCGCAATTATTTGATTTGTAATGGCAATATGTTATTCGTGCGGAATGATCTGTTTGAATATTTCTTTAATGCTATCACTGAATGTGATCTTAATGTTTTCAAACTGGAAAGATACTTTCCGAATTGGTGCGTAAGTTAAAGGGGGCCTAAAGATATTTGTTGAGATATAAAACATACGCGATGATTGCCATTGCCACGTTTACGAGCAGCATCATCGAGATCATCCACAGTATCGTACGTAACCAGGATTTCCTTTTCGGGGGAGCAAGAGCCGGGTTATGACTGGCCGATTGCATTTCAGTTTCAGACATGGTCATTCTCTCCAAATTTAATTGCTTGCCGAAAAATGTTCCACTCCGAAACGACCGATCCAGCCGTCTTTGGCATGTGCCTCTATAACGACCCGATGCAAGCCCTTGGGAAGGTTGGGGGAAATGTGCAAATTAACAAGGGCATGGGTAACAGGGGCTAACTCCAGGTTTTCAGTTTCAAGCTTATAGCTTCCTTCCGGAATTCCCTTGACGGATAACGTCAGTTGCGCGGGAGCGTAAATCTTGTTTGAGACCTGAATTTGATAGTCACTCATGGTGATTCCGGAGGATTTCTCAGAACGGTAGGCCACAATGTTATAGGGGGCATAATTCAAAAATCCCCAAACGAACAGTCCGCTTCCTATCAGAAATATTGCGCCGGCCCATCCCAGTCTGGAAAAAAGATTATCCACATTATTGCGCCACGTATTATCAAGACGTTGTTCGCCAAACTTGAATTGCAGCAAGCCGGGAACCCCTTCAGATGCATGTAATTTGTTGCAGGAATCTATGCATTCGCCGCAGTTGATGCAACTGTCGTAAATTTTGAAACGGGTCGGATTGAAGTCCAGAAAGCAGGAGGTTTCGCAATAATTGCATTTGTTGCAATCAGAGGCGCGACCGGCATCATATTCGACATGCAGGGTTTGTTTGGTTTTGAAAATGTGTTGCCAAATCCGGTATAGACAAAAATAATTACACAGGACGTTCCGGATCATGGCTATATCCAGAAAGATGGCAAAAACGACCACGAGATACAGGTAATAAGTAAATCTGGGCAGTTTGGGATCCGGCTTGAACATGATCAGAGACGAGACTGCATCGACCGGATAAAAATACAAAAAAGGAATGATCGCCAGCACAAATGAAATAGACAGCACGCCCAAAGCAAGAGCAAGCCAGTTGGCGAGGGTGTTTTTTGAGGCGGCAACCTTGGATTTTTCGCTGGTTATCGTGATGCTGGCGCGCTTGCCCAAAAGCTTGTAAGTCAGGTGATTGATCCATTCTGAAAGTGAATTTTGCGGGCAAGCCCAGCCGCACCAAACCGTCCCTATGGTTGAATAGGTCATTGCGGCGGCGGTGGCCAGCATGATCCAGAACCCCAGCATCAGGTAATAATCCGACCACCATATTTGGCGACCAAGAATCACAAAATTACCTGCCTGCAAATCAATCCGGAAAAGTCCGCTGAGCGGAATCAGAACAAAAAGCAAAAGCGTGGCAATCTGGGTTGTCCTTCGCTTCCAGTGATATTTTGGCGGGGGTGAGCACGCCCCCTTGGCTGGAATTGACGCGAACGATTCATTAATTTTCATGACTCAAATCTCCATGCGATAGATCCGACCAATAATTCCCCGGCTATTGATCCCACTTGTCGAACCATTTATACAGCACACCGTTGCGTTCAAGGATGAAGAATAGCGCGATACCGCCCAGAATTCCAATGCCGAACCACTGTACTATTGTCATAAGCCTTCTTTCTCATTATATGCAGCGGAAAAGCGCTGCCCCTTCGTGAGGCTTTACATTACCTCTGTCTAACCTGACAATACAGGTACAGTTATAAATAAAATTGCTTGTACTGTACTGGGATATCTGCCATGACAATTATCAATATAGACTCTGGCGACAGCTTGCCGCTTATTTATCAGATCACCAATGGCATAAAAGCGCTGATAGACAATCGTGCAATTCGCAGCGGTGCCCGTATGCCATCAATCAGAAATTTCGCCAGCGACCACGGGGTGAGCCGGTTCACCGTGGTGCAAGCGTACGACAGGCTGGTGGCCATGGGGTATTTGAATTCGCGCCTGGGTTCCGGGTTTTATGTGTCGGCGCGGCCCAAGCCTCGCGCAGCCACTGAAATCAGCAAATTGGATGATTCGATTGACGTGGCCTGGCTGTTGCGCAGTGCACTGGAAGATCACACCAGCAAGACCATGCCCGGAGCTTGGTGGTTGCCGGCAGCCTGGATGGAAGAAACCGGAATTCAAAAATCCCTGCGAGCCCTCTCGCTGAAACAGGGAGAGTTTTTTACTGCATACGGAACGGCTGCAGGATACCAGCCGTTGCGGGAACTGTTGCAGGGCAAGCTTGCCTCCATCGGGGTGAATGCCGAGGCCACGCAGATTGTGCTTACGTCCGGCGTCACCCATGCGATGGATCTCATTACACGGTATTTTGTCCACCCCGGAGATGTGGTGCTGGTGGATGACCCCGGGTTCTTTATCCTGTTCGGAGGGCTGAAATCGTTCGGGGCAAAGATTGTAGGTGTGCCGTGGAACCATGACGGGCCGGATATCCCCACGATGGAAGCGCTGATCAAGGAACACCGTCCGCGCATTTATTTCGCAAACACGGTTCTGCATAACCCAACCGGGGTCAGTATCAGTCAGAGTGTGGCTTATCGTATGCTGCAACTGGCCGAAAAGTATGACATGATCCTCGTTGAGGATGACATCTACGGTGACTTCCATCCGTCAAAAATCACCCGACTCGCCACGCTTGATCAATTGGAGCGGGTTATCTACGTCAGCAGTTTCTCCAAGACGCTGTCAGCCAGCCTGCGGGTCGGCTACTTCGCTTGCAAGAAAGAATTGGCCGCAGCCCTCTGCGATATGAAGCTGCTGACCGGACTGACTACATCGGAAGTGAGCGAGCGCATCATTTACCAGCTTTTGTCCGGCGGATATTACCGCAAGCATCTGGAGAAATTGCGGCTTAGATTACAGGCGGCGAGAACCTCCACTATCGATAAATTGGAGAAGCTCGGCTTTTCTATTTATCTTGAACCCGAGGCTGGGATGTTCATTTGGGCAAAGTTCAATGATGGTATCAGCATGACTGCACTGGCGGCTCAAGCCGCAAAAGAAGGGATAATGCTGGCTCCCGGCAATGTATTCCGGCCTCATCAGGAGCCTTCGCCCTGGCTCAGATTTAATGTGGCGCATTGTGAAAATGCGGCGACATTTGAAGTATTAGCCAGAATCACCGGAAATGCTCATGAGTGACAAATTTTTGCGGAGTGGAGGGGGGCTGTTTTAATCGGATAAGACTGAATTGGAATGTGCGACACCCTGCGCTGTGTTCTGAGCCGGGCGGGGGCAAATATGCTTTGCCGATCATTCATGAAATTCTACCGCCCATCTGAATTTTGACGCCACTGATGCCGGGTTGAACGAATCTGACTGGCATGCTTTGTTGGTCTCCCTTGATTTGATACTGTGTGCATCACTTGATATGTTGAAAAACTGAAATATCAAGCGATGCAGCACCCTATTCAACATCAGGAAAAGGAACCGGCTTGTCATGATTTATTTAAAATGGACCAGGATAGGATTAAATATTTCGTGGGGCGACATGTTAATTTTGGCCGCACTATTGCCGATGCCGTCACTTGCACAATCATTTGAGGAAAGCCGGGTTTTGGATTTAACGCTGGCAGAGGTACCGCAACCCGTTATCTCCATATCCAATAAGAATTTTGTTCTCTCAAAAAAAACTGGATGTGGCAGGATTTACCGGTCAAACTGGCAGCATGAAAGCGGAAGAAAATGCGTCCGGAGAGGCGGAATACGCAAGCAATAATAAATATGGAATGATGAGTCGCGATGACAACCTGTTTGGGAAGGGTGATCGGGCATCTGTTGCTGCAAGCGCCCCCAAGCCCATGGTTAGCCTCGTGCACTACCTAATAGAGTCGGTGCTTCAGACCCCCGCTGATAGCGCGGTCACCAAGTGGATTCAGTTCTTTTCACTGGCTATCACACAAAGAATCAATACGGTCATTTCGTATTCGGCAAAGATCAATAAATTTAGCAGCTTTGATTCGGTTATTACGTGGAAATTGCATCCAGTCACGGATTCAGGCAGATCCGATATGGGCGCCAATGTTCAATATGTGGTCAGATTTTGATGTCGGGCACTTCTTCACGGTACGGGAAACTTGGATTTTCTGTTTTGCAGGAAGAGAGGCGATTAATACCGAATGCCGCTGACATTTCAAAACAGTCTAATCCCGATTATCAGAACGAATAGTGCAAACAATATATTCAAAAAGAACGGACTGGTTATAAACGTTGCAAATTTATTCATTTTTGAATTTCTTTCAATTTTGTTTTCGATATAACTAAACATGACTCAATTTTCTCCTGTCGGAATTTCTATCGTATAAACCTTACCGATTCTGTTCTGTAAAGCTTCCCACAGTCCGGAAGAATTGGCTTGCTGCAAAACGTAGCAATGATTTGTTTTGATCCGCGCAATGAATAGTTCTTACCCTCTGAGTGAGTGCAAGTTCTATGGCTGATTTGATTTCAGTTCTATTCAATAATCTATTTTTTCCATGCCAGAAGTGCCCTGTTTCCGAATCCACTGATACCGTGGGAGGAGATTTTCTGGATGTCATGGGCATTGCTCCTATAAATTTGCGCAAAACGTGTGCAATAAACACACGATGAGAGAACTATACGTGTGTTTATTGCACACGTCAATAGTTTTGCCAAAATATTTCTGAATAATTCAGACGTCTCCAAAATAACTTAGATGACGCAAAGAAATTCAGATGCAATTCCCGCACCCAATGGGGTAATTTAGTAAGTTGAAGTAACCCATCCGTAAATTTCGTGTCTTTCGTTATTTCGCGGATGAAAAGTGCCTTATAGGATTATTTTTTACTAATCTCCGCAATGCGCATCCTGCAAAAATTTAGGATGCCAATTACAAAAAGTTGTTACATAAGTTTGGAATTTTGTTAATAATTCAGGTCGGAACTTTTAAAACAGGAAATTTCATGGACGATCAACTACGCCGGGATGCGCTGCAATACCACCGACTGCCCGTACCGGGGAAAATATCCGTCATGCCAAGCAAACAAATGGTCACGCAGCGTGATTTGGCTTTGGCCTATTCCCCCGGAGTGGCGGCAGCATGCGAGGCTATCGCGGCAGACCCGGGCGAGGCCCGTAATCTGACCGCTCGCGGTAATTTAGTTGCGGTTATAACCAACGGTACGGCCGTACTTGGATTGGGAGCGATCGGTCCGCTGGCATCCAAGCCTGTGATGGAAGGCAAAGGAGTGCTGTTCAAGAAGTTTGCCGGAATAGACGTATTTGATATTGAAATCAATGAGCACGATCCCGATAAATTGGTGGATATTATTGCCGCGCTGGAGCCGACTTTCGGCGGAATAAATTTGGAGGACATCAAGGCCCCCGAATGTTTTTATATCGAGCGCAAATTGCGCGAGCGCATGAAAATACCGGTATTTCACGACGACCAGCACGGCACCTCTATCATCGTGGGTGCCGCCTTGCTGAACGGCCTCAAGGTGGTCGGGAAGCAGATTGCGCAGATTAAACTGGTCGCATCCGGAGCGGGGGCTGCTGCATTGGCCTGCCTGGATATGCTGGTCTGTCTCGGTGTCCGTATGGAGAATATTATTGTCACCGACATCAAGGGCGTAGTCTACCGCGGGCGCACCGAGGAGATGGATGACAACAAGGCACGTTACGCAAAAGAAACCCATGCACGTACGCTGGACGAGGTAATCGCCGGGGCGGATGTGTTTCTGGGACTGTCAGCCGGCGGCGTGCTGAAACCGGAAATGGTGGTGAAAATGGCGCCCGATCCGTTGATATTTGCGCTGGCCAATCCTGCACCGGAAATACTGCCGGAAGATGCCAAGGCTGTGCGACCCGATGCTATTCTGGCGACGGGCCGCTCTGACTACCATAATCAGGTAAATAACGCGTTATGTTTCCCTTATATTTTCAGGGGGGCTCTGGATGTCGGTGCCTCCACAATCAACGAGGCAATGAAGCTGGCAGCCGTTTATGCGATTGCCGAGCTGGCCAAAGCAGAGCAGTCGGATGCGGTGGCGGCGGTATACGGGGAAGAGTATCTGAGTTTCGGCCCCGAATACTTAATTCCCAAGCCTTTCGACCCGCGATTGATCACCAAGATCGCACCTGCGGTGGCGCAGGCCGCCATGGATAGTGGAGTGGCAACCCGTCCTATTGCCGATATGGCCGCCTATCACGAACAGCTGTCAAACTTCATTTATCATTCCGGGTTGTTGATGAAGCCGGTATTCAATCTGGCGAAAAAAAATCCAAAGCGTCTGGTGTATGCGGAAGGCGAGGACGAGCGTGTGCTGCATGCTGTGCAAATGGTAGTGGACGAAGGACTGGCGCTGCCTATTCTGGTCGGGCGTCCGGCGGTCATAGAACAACGTATAAATAAACTGGGCCTGCGAATCCGGGCGGGAGAGCACTTCGAGATCGTCAACCCGGAAAATGACCCCCGTTATCGTGCATACTGGATGGAGTACCACCGTCTGATGCAGCGCAATGGTGTCACGCAGGAATATGCCAAGCGCGAAATGCGGCGCAGCAATACTCTGATCGGCGCAATGCTGATTCGGATGGGGGCGGCAGAGGCCATGCTGTGCGGCACTTTCTCGCGCCCGCAGGAACATTTGCATTACATACGTGAAGTGACGGGTTTGCGTCAGGGGGCAACCGTGTTTGCAGCCATGAATATCTTGCGGCTGCCCAGTCGGACCCTGTTTATTTGCGATACCCATGTCAATTTTGATCCCACTGCGGAACAAGTGGCCGAGATGACCCTGTTGGCTGCGGAAGAAGTGCGCCGTTTCGGAATTGCTCCCAAGGTGGCTTTATTGTCCCATTCCAACTTTGGCAGCTTTGACAATGCCTCCGCTCATAAGATGAGCTGTGCACGGAAACGGTTGGAACAGCTTGCTCCCGATCTGGAAGTGGAAGGTGAGATGCACGCCGACGCCGCTCTTTCGGAAGTGTTGCGTTTGCAGATATTTCCCAACTCGCGTTTGAAAGGCGAGGCAAATTTGCTCATCATGCCGAATCTGGACGCTGCTAATATTGCTTTCAATCTGCTCAAGATGATTGCGGGCGAAGGTGCCACGATCGGTCCTGTTTTGCTCGGGGCAGCCAAGTCTGTACACGTTCTGACTTCGACCGCAACCGTTCGCCGCATTGTGAATATGAGTGCGCTGGCGGTAGCCGGTGTCGAAGTTCATTAACTGGAAAATGAGCTGCACATTAGATTTGTGCCTTGCCGCCGGGCTGTGCAAACCGACACATGATTAAAGTATTATTTATTTGCATGGGCAATATATGCCGTTCTCCTACTGCCGAAGCGGTGTTTCGTGCGCGCGTCGAGGCGGCAGGGTTGGCGCATAGCTTTCAGATTGACTCTGCAGGAACGCATGATTATCACATCGGAGATGCTCCTGATTTACGCGCTCAGCGGGCTGCCAGACTGCGCGGATACGAGATGGGTAATTTGCGCGGACGCCAGGTTGAGACGTCCGATTTTAATTGTTTCGATTATGTTTTGGCGATGGATCAGTCGAATCTTTCCATCCTTCAGCGAATGCGCCCGCACGAAGCAGAGAGTCATTTGGGTTTATTTTTGGCGTATGCCCAACGTCATCATGAGCGGGAAGTACCCGATCCCTATTACGGTGGAGGAGATGGTTTCGAGCGGGTGCTGGATATGGTTGAGGATGCATCTGACGGGCTGTTGATGCATATCCGCAAAACGCACTTGTCCCGCTCGGTTTGATCAGGCGGTAAGCCTCCTTGGAGGTAATTTATTTTTTCCCTTAAATATGCGAAGGGATGTTATATATTATGCTGCCATGTTGTAATTTCCCCACTCCGATGCTTACAAAAATGACGAATTTATAGAACTTCTTTATAATTGGATGTCAATGTTAGGCTGCAATTACTCCTCCTCCCTCAATCTGCCTTAAAGGAAAAATCTTGGAACTCTCCAAACGCGTACAAGCCATCAAACCGTCCCCCACTCTCGCTGTTACCGCGCGAGCCGCAAAATTGAAAGCCGAGGGCAAAGATATTATCGGATTGGGTGCGGGCGAGCCGGATTTTGATACCCCGCAACATATCAAGGAAGCAGCCATAGCCGCGATCAACAAGGGATTCACCAAATACACGGCTGTGGGCGGTACGCCCGGGCTGAAAGCGGCTGTTATTGCCAAGTTCAAGCGAGACAATGGCCTGGATTATACGGCCAAACAAATACTGGTTTCCTGCGGGGGCAAGCAAAGTTTTTTCAATCTGGCGCTGGCGGTTATCAATCCCGGGGATGAGGTAATTATTCCTGCACCTTACTGGGTATCCTATCCCGATATCGTGATTATTGCCGAAGGCAAGCCGGTGATCGTTGAGGCCGGTATCGAACAGGGGTTCAAAATGACAGCCGCGCAACTGGAAGCGGCAATCACACCCAAAACAAAAATGGTGGTGATCAACAGCCCGAGTAATCCATCCGGTGCGGTTTATACGCCGGAAGATTTGTTGGCGCTGGGTGAAGTGTTGCGCCGGTATCCGCATGTCCTAATTGCCACGGATGATATGTATGAGCATGTCGCGCTGACCGACGCAAAATTTGCCAACATTCTGAACGTTTGTCCCGATCTGTATCCGCGCACCATGGTGTTGAACGGTGTATCCAAGGCCTACTCCATGACCGGCTGGCGCATCGGTTATGCGGCCGGGCCTGAAAATATCATCACAGCGATGGAAAATGTGCAATCACAAAGCACTTCCAATCCGACCTCGATTTCGCAAGTGGCAGCGGAAGCTGCTTTGAACGGTGACCAGAGTTGCATTACTCCGATGGTGAAAGCCTTCCGCGAACGGCATCTTTATGTTGTGAATGAGTTGAACAAGATTCCCGGTGTGCAGTGCATCATGGCGGGCGGCGCGTTTTACGCATTTCCGGATGCGCGCGGGGCGATAGCAAATTTGTATCAGCGCGGTGCGATCAAGGCTGCAACGGATATCGCGATGTCCGAGTATTTGCTTGAGCACGCCGGTGTGGCCGTGGTGCCGGGATCGGCTTTCGGTAGCGAAGGTTATATGCGTTTGTCTTTTGCCACCTCAATGGAGAATCTCAAGCAAGCGCTGGAGCGGATCGCGAAAGCGTTTGCATAAACGTTTTGTCTTGCGACGCAAAGGCGCGCAGAATGTGGAAAAGTTGATCCTGTTGCATTCCCCTTTTCAAGGGATGAGTTTTAATCAGGGCGGGATTAGCTTTTTCCGCAGGCTAATTTCCACAAAATTTCCAGCAAGTTGCGGGTTGGTACCGGTGCCCAGTCATCTGCCGAGAATTTGCTTTGGACCACATCGCCGCTCCCCATGTGTCCGGAATATATGGTAGATGAAAGCCTGCGCGCCTGTTCTGTCCGGCAATCGAATTCATGCTGGGTCTTTACGGATGTGTAAGGCTGGCCCGCAATAATCAGACTTGTTTTATTGTCAATTAGCGACAACATTTTTGCCTTGTTGCCGGAAGGGCGAATGCTGGTTGGATCCGCATAGCTGGTGAAATTGGCATTGGTGCCAATCGCTACCCAGTCTGCCATGGTATTGTTGCCAACAATAACCAGCAACATCATCAAAACAGTTTTGCTCATTGCAATCTCCGGCGCTATAGTATTCGAAATTCTTGCGGACTGAATATACCGATAGTGGCCTAATTTGAAAATATATTTTTAGTTGAAAGCCGAAGGCCTTGGACAGGCTCTCTGCGTTGCAAGGCGGGATTAGTGCCAAATTTGCCCTGATAAGGCATTTTCTGGCATAATCAGGGTTGCTATAGGTGTGATGCGCAGATGGGAAGTCAGCCCATGCGGAGTGTCTTAAGTTTTGAGTGCGATGGTGTTTTATGTGCTTAAAAATACAGATATTTTCTTCTGGATATGGCTAGTCTTATCTTGTATATTCAACCAGATAAGGCGAACGCAAGTTCGCCTTTTTTCGTAAATATCATTTTCAATTATTAAAAATTCCTTTGGGTAGCTGCCATGTTTGATTTTGTGCATGAGAACAAGAAATGGGTGCAAATTGTATTGGCTGTGGTTGTCCTGCCATTTACATTGTGGGGGATTGATTCTTATCGCAGGTCCAGCGTAACCGAAGCTCTGGCTACGGTGAACGGGGAAAAAATTTCCCAGCAGGAATTTGATAATGCCCTGCGCCAGCAGCAGTCCAGAATGCGTGAAATGATGGGGGATAAATTCGACCCGGCATTGTTTGACAAGCCCGAAGTTAAACACTCGGTTTTGGAAAATCTGGCCAGTCAACGTTTGATGACTATGCAGGCGAATGCTGCCGGATTGAAGGTAAGCGAAGAGCAACTGGCACAAGTTATTGCCGGAATTGAAGCATTCCAGAAAGATGGCAAATTCGACAAACAACAGTATGAATCCACACTGCGCAGCCAGAACTTGACCAAGTTTACCTTTGAGTCGCGTGTGCAGCAGGAGTTGAGTATGCGGCAATTGACCGATGCCTATTCGATTAACGGTTATGCTTCGAACAGTCTGGCAGATAATCTGATTCGACTTAACGAGCAACAACGCGTGGTCAGTATGTCGCAAATTGTGGCTGAACCGTTTATTAAACAAGTCTCGGTGGATGAGGCGGCAGTCAAGGCTTACTACGACAAAAGTGCGGCGGAATTTCAGACGCCCGAACAAGCGCGCGTTGAATACGTGGTGCTGTCGGCCGAAGCTTTGTTGCCCCAAGTGGCGGTAGAAGATAGCGAAGTAAAAAAATATTATGAGGAACATCAGCCGGAATTTGGCACGCAAGAACAGCGTCAGGCATCGCATATCCTGATTACAGTATCGCCCCAGGCATCCGATGCGGATAAACAGGCTGCCAAGGCCAAGGCCGAACAAGTGCTGCAGCAGGTCAGACAGTCTCCCGGAAAGTTTGCCGAATTGGCCAGGCAATATTCGCAGGATCCGGGCTCCGCGGCCAATGGCGGTGATTTGGGATTGTTTGGACGCGGGATGATGGTCAAGTCGTTTGACGATGCTGCATTCCAGTTAAAGCCGGGAGAAATTAGCGGCCTCGTCCAGTCCGATTTTGGTTTCCACATTATTAAATTGCTCGCGATCAAACCTGCCAAAGTACAAGCGCTTGATGAAGTAAAAAGCGCTATTGTGCAGAAATTGAAATTTCAAAAGGCGGGGGATAAATTTGCCGAGCTGGCTGAAAAGTTCAGTAACGTGGTCTATGAGCAGAGCGATACTCTCAAGCCTGCGGCAGAACTGATCAAAACTCCCGTTCTTCAAAGTGATTGGCTGAACAATAAAACCAAGGCAGGCGCTCCCCCCCCCTGGACGGAGAAGGCGCTGCAGGCCGTATTCTCAAAGGAAGTTTTGAAGGACAAGCATAATAGCAGCGCCATCGAGATTGCCCCTAATACATTGCTGTCAGTGCGGCTGTTGGAATACAAACCGGTCAGCACACGGTCGTTTGCTGAAGTGGGCGATGGAATACGCCAGAAACTGCTGCATCAGCAAGCATTGGAACTTGCATTCAAACAGGGGAAAGCGACCCTGGATCAGTTGAATCGAGGTGAGAATCCGAGTCTTGTTTGGAAAACAGGCCAGGTGATGACGCGTGCGCAAATTTCTGCCCAAGGCGGTGATGTGGTCCGCAAGGTATTTCAAGCGAATACATCCAAACTGCCGGCCTATGTCGGAGTTGAAAATGAGCTGGGGGGATACCTTCTGGTGAGGGTGGATGAGGTGAAGAATATTGCTGCGGTGGAAGATGCAAAACGTGCGCGCTATCTGCAGGAAATTCGCAAGCTAACCGGAGAGGAATTGCTTCAGGCTTATGTTGCCGATGCCCGGAAGCATGCGGAAATTACATTAAAAGACTTTCCTGTGGAAGAAAAGAAATAGCCAGCAAATAAACCTAAGGCCAACCCTGTTTGGCAATTTTATTGGGGTTGCCGTGTCTTGGTAAATGAATGAAGGCTCATGAAATGCTATGGCCAATCGTGATGCAATTCTCGGCGTTGTGTTTGCGTTAATTGCTGCAGTCGGTTTTTCTGCCAAGGCAATTCTGGTCAAGTTGGCCTATATTGACCATGTGGACGCCGTGACTTTGCTGGCGATGCGCATGGTGTTTTCGCTGCCTTTTTTTGCCGGTATCGCACTATGGGCGGGGCATCAACATGCTGACCCGCTCAAAAAGCATGATTGGTATTGGGTTTTTGCACTCGGTTTGGTTGGCTATTACCTTTCAAGTCTCCTGGATTTTCTAGGTTTGCAATACATATCAGCCGGACTGGAGAGGTTGATTCTGTTCCTTTATCCGACTATTACAGTCATTCTTTCGGCGCTGGTTTACAAGCAGGCTATCGGCAGGAAAGTTCTCGCCGCGATGGTTTTATGCTATGCCGGGATCATGCTGGTGTTTTTGCACGATGCGGGAATCAAACAAGGCGGCAGCGCAATATTGGGCGCAACGCTAGTGTTTGCCAGTACCTTATCCTATTCGGTTTATCTTGTGGGGGCAGGACATGCAATCGGACGCATCGGTGCATCGCGTTTTACCGCGTATGCGATGATAGTGGCGAGTGCGGCCTGTGTGTTGCAGTTCTTTTTGACCCGCTCCACGGATTCGCTGAATGTGTCCCTGCATGTGTATGAACTGGCTGTTGCGATGGCGATATTTTCCACTGTTATGCCGGTGCTGCTGTTATCCTATGCCATACGCAGAATTGGTTCCGGTAACGCCTCACTGATTGGTTCCATCGGTCCGGTCAGCACGATTTATCTGGCCTATGTATTTTTGCAGGAAAATATTTCCCTGATGCAAATTACCGGATCTTCGCTGGTGCTGATGGGGGTGCTTCTCATTAGTGCCGGCAGCAATAGTACGGTAAAATAATGGAACTATCTCGGCTGGGCTTGGGAGTAACGGAAATTGAACCCCCGTGGTTTTGGATTTGCCATGACTATCCCCGTGCTGCTTTGTATTTTCGCTTGAAAGGTTCGCCTTGAATTTGTCATCCGGCACCGCGCGTCAAGTATTCAACAGTATTCACACCCTGCCACCGGTGCCCCGCATTGCGCAGGAAATTCTATCGCTTAAAATAAACACCATCGAAGGCGAACGCGCTTTGCTTCAGGTAATCGAAAAAGACCCCCCTATTCTTTCAAAGATTATTGGCTTATCCAATTCACCTTTATTGGGTACCAGCCGAACCATATTATCTCTGCATGACGCAGTGGCCTTGCTGGGGGTGAAACGCATCAAGATGATCGCGCTGAGTTGCGCCATGATGTCATCGCTCTCCAGAAAACCGGCGGGTTTGCTTAATATTGACGGATTGTGGAAACATAGTCTGGCGGTGGCATTGACCATGGATACACTGGCCGGCTATATGGCGGATCAATTTCGCCCGGCAGATGATGGAATCTATCTTGCCGGATTGCTGCATGATATCGGATTCATGCTACTTGATTATGTTGATCCGGTTCTCAGTGACCGATTTCATGCCCGTTTGGCGGAAAATCCGCAACGGCTTGTTGAGGAAGTTGAAGCGGAGATGCTGAAAATGAACCACTGTGAACTGGGGACCGAACTTGCGACCTACTGGGGTTTGCCCGAATCGGTAATTAGTGTGATTCAATTTCATCATGCTTCAAGGACTGAACCGGCTTATTTAGACAATAAGTTGGTTGCCATGGCAAATCTGGCGGAAAAGTTATTACCCACTTTTGGTATCGCGGAAGCGGTAACGATTCGAATTGAGGTCGAAGAATGGCAGCGGCTGGGCATAGATCCACTCATCGCGGATGAAATACGAACCCGGATTGGCGGGCACGCAAGTGAAGTGGAGGCTATTTGCAGCAGATAGTATGATGATCCGACTTAATTCTCCGGATCAGATTATTTCGCAATACTCCTAAATTTTAGTGGGCAGTTTGTTTTATTTCGGGATCAACGTAATTTACGCAAACGTGTGACTGCCTCCAGCAGGATGGCGTCTTCTTTGGCAAAACAAAATCGAACCAGATTTTCCCCTTCGCTTCCCCGGTAAAAAGCACTGCCGGGGATACAGGCGATACCGGTACGTTCCAGCACATGCATGGCCGCCGTTTTTGCATCGGGCAAACCCAGATGTGAAATGTTGGCAAGAACGTAATAGGCGCCTTGTGGAACCAGGGGCGTGAGTCCGGCATCGGCCAAACCATCACACAAAATATCACGTTTACGCTGATAGGCTGTGCGCAGAGTTTGAAAATATTCCGGAGCCGCTTTCAACCCGGCCGCAACGCCATGCTGCAAGGGGGAGGGGGCACAAACATACAGCAGATCGTTAACCAGATTGATTGCGCTTGCCAGAGCAGGTTCAGCCACGGCATAGCCCAAGCGCCATCCCGTAATGCTGAACGTTTTGGAAAACCCCATGATACTTACGGTACGTCTGCCCAATTGTCCGACAGAGGCCGGTGAAATATGTTTGCGCCCGTCATAAGTGATGTATTCGTAAATTTCATCTGAAATAATGAGCAGGTTGTTTTCTTCGGCAACTCGGTCAATGATATTAAGCTCGTCCCGACTGAACATCTTTCCGCTGGGATTGGATGGGGTACAGACCACCATAGCTCGGGTATTGGGACGAATGGCAGCGCGCAAGTTCACTTCATCCAACGCAAACTCGGGTGCCGTCAGAGTTAAAAACTGAGGCTCAAGTTCACTTAACAGTATTGTATTCAGGTGGTAAGCATAGTACGGTTCCATCAGCAGAATACCGTCTCCCGGATTCAGTAATGCTGTCAACGCGGAGGCGAAGGCACCTGTTGTGCCACTGCTGATAACAATTTGCTTGTCCGGATCTACATCCAGTCCATTATCACGCCGCAGTTTCTCAGCCACGCAATAGCGTAAGCCGGGAATTCCTTCGGACGGGGTATAGGTATTGTATCCCGCCCTAATGGCCTGAATGGCCCCCTCTTTGACCGAGGGAGGCGTGGGTAAATCGCCTAAACCCTGTCCCAAATTGATGCCACCAACCCGTTCACATTCCCGGGTCATAAGCCGGATGTCGGAGGGCTGCAGATTGGCAATGCGTCGAGAATAGGGAAAATTCATTTGGTCGGTTTCACAGAGGGGGTGAAAAATGTAATCGGAACTATCTGTTACTTACCGGGCTGCTTTGGGGCGCGGCTTCATGTAGAGCTGGTTCAATTGAAATATCTCCTGCCAGACCTTCTCGGGAAATCCATCGCGATCCAGTCTGCCGCCGCCGCGACCATTGGGCTGCAACAGATCGGTTAAATAGGGGCCACAGTCAGGCGTATTCCAGAGCTTGACGATTTTTTCCAGAACATGGGGAAATTTATCTTCTAGCAGCAGCGGATATTGGCCCGGAAGACATTTCAGCGTTTGCTGGGCGGTTTCTCTACTGATCATGCACTTACTCCTAAATAGTCCAGGTTAAATTTTGTTTAAAGTCGCAGGAAATTTACCGCGCCCGCATTTATGCTTACCCAGCGCGGGCAATGCCCAAGAAAACATTAGTATTTAATTGCCGAAAACACTTTCTGAGCCAGTGCGCCGGTAGCTTGCAATGGATTGGCCCGTATTGCTTTTTCTTGTTCGGCCATCATCAAAAATAGGCCGTCCAGGGTTTTTTGGGTGACATAATCTTCCAGATTGGCATCATGCTGATCTATCAAACCAAGCTTTGCAGCTTTGCCCGCAAACTGGTCATATTTTTCGGCCAGTTTAACTTGCTGTACCGAACGAATGACAATCGGCTTGAATTTGTTACCCAGTGCGGATTCGGTGTTCTTGCGGAAATATTGGGTCGCAGCATCGTCGCCGCCAGTCAGAATGCCTTTGGCATCCTCCACGCTCATTTTCCCCACTGCATCAACCAGCAAATTTTCGGCCTCGGGAACTGCAGCCTCGGCGGCCCGATTCATCGAAATGGTCAGCTCATCGGCATAACTTCCCATACCCAATTGTCGCAATAGACCATCGGCCTTGTGCAAACTCTGCGGCAAAGGAATACGTACCTTTTCATTACCCAGAAATCCGTTTTCCCGGGCAAGGCTGGCAACAGCCGTTTTTGCTCCCTGGTTAAGTGCTTGTCTCAAACTACCCACCTGATCTTTGTTGCTAATATGGTTAAGGCCGGAGGCGGGAGCAGAGCCGGTATTAGAAGCGGGTGAAGCTTTCCCCGGGAGCGTATTTTCCAGTTTGCCGAGTGCATCTTTGTTGACCAGATCACCCAGATTTAAAGCGCTTCCGGGGCTGGAAACGAGCGCGGCGCATAAAAAGAGTAGTCTAGGAAAAAAATGACTTATGAACATATGCTGTTTCATTCGATCTCAAACGATCCGGAGTGCAGATATACCAGCACTGACTTCATCGCAGTAAAATGTAACTGTGCGCTATTTCGCTTTGCGTTCAGCAGCCTTAACGGTATTGGCGACCAGCATGGTGATCGTCATCGGGCCGACGCCGCCGGGTACGGGGGTAATCCAGCCGGCGACTGCCTTGGCGCTTTCAAAGTCCACATCGCCGCAGAGTTTGCCATCGGGCAGCCGGTTGATACCGACATCAATGACGGCCGCACCGGGCTTGATCATGTCACCGGTGATCATTTTCGCTTTTCCGGTGGCAACCACCAGAATGTCGGCGTCACGCGTGTATTTGGCGAGATCAACGGTTCGGGAGGTACAGATCGTCACGGTGGCATTTTGTTGTAACAGCATCAATGCCATGGGTTTGCCGACAATATTGCTGCGTCCGACAATGACAGCATGTTTGCCTTCAATGCTCACGCCGCTTTTTTCGAGCAGTTTCATTGCGCCGTAGGGTGTGCAGGGGGGGAGCAGGGTATTGCCGATGACCAATGCGCCCACATTCATCGGATGGAAGCCGTCCACATCTTTTTCAGGGCTGATGGCTTTGAGTATTTTGTCGCTGTCTATATGTTTGGGTACCGGTAACTGAACCAGAATGCCGTGTATTTTTGGATCGGCATTTAATACGGCAATTTTCTCCAGCAGTGCCGCTTCACTCGTGTCGGCAGGCAAGACAATATGCTCGGAATGCAATCCCAGTTCGGCACAGGCCTTTACCTTGTTGGCGACATACACTTTGGATGCGGGATCTTCGCCTACGATGATAACAGCCAGACCCGGGATGGTGCCGCGCGCTTTCAAGGCGTCGGCACGCACTTTCCATTCCGCGCGTACTTCCTGTGCGATGGCTTTGCCATCAATGATGCGAGCTGTCATTTTGATTTCCTGAATGATGGATGATTGCAATAATTAGAACTGGGGTTTATCCGCTGCGTTTTGATAGTTTGCAACCCCCTCCATGATTTCGGCACGTGCCTCATCGATGCCATGCCAGCCGCCGATTTTTACCCACTTGTTCGGTTCAAGATCTTTGTAATGCTCGAAAAAGTGCGAAATTTGCTTAAGGACGATCTCGGGTAATTCGGAGTGATTTTTCAAACCGCGATAAAGAGTGGAGAGTTTGTCTACCGGTACGGCCAGAACTTTGGCGTCCATGCCGGATTCGTCTTCCATGCGCAGTACGGCCAGCGGACGGCAGCGTACTACAACGCCGGTATTCAATGGTACGGGAGTAATGACGAGCACATCAACCGGATCGCCGTCATCGGAAAGTGTGTGCGGGATGTAGCCGTAATTGCACGGGTAGTGCATCGCGGTATTCATGAAACGGTCAACAAAGATTGCCCCGGATTCTTTATCCACTTCGTATTTTACCGGTTCACCGTGCATGGGAATCTCGATGATCACATTGAAGTCGTCGGGCAAATTTTTTCCGGATGAAACATTGTTCAAACTCATGGTGCAAGGCCTTAGGTTAAGAATAATAGAACGAGAATTATAGCATTTGGCAGGTATTAATCGAGAGTATATATCGGGAGCAGCTATAGATTCTGCTGTGTGCGACAGCGTACTGAATGGTCGAGACCATGGGTCCACAGTTCTCCAATATGTCGAATCTTGGCGCAGAAATTAATGACGCGGAGCAACGGGTGAATAATGGCTACGATCAAACCGAAGCAGGAAGCGGCATTTTCAATCACGCCCTGGAACTCGACAATAACTCCGGAAATCTGGCGCAATATTTTTGACGGCATTGACGACCCGGTATTTCTTCACGACGATCAGTTCCGTGTACTCATGGCAAACCGCGCCTATTGCAGGGAAGCCGGAATGGCGGAGTCCGAAGCACTGGGGCAATTCTACTGGGACGTTTTCCCTCGCGGTACAGGCCCGCTGGCCGGTTGCCATGAGGCAGTAAAAGGGATGGGGCAAAGTTGCAGCCGGGAAGAGGTGAGTGCCGGCTTGAAACTCTTTCTTTCCAAGGGGTACACCGTGCGCGACGAACAGGGCGCGCAGCTCTATTCATTGCATGTGCTGGGCGATATTACCGCGGAAAGACAGCTTGAAGTAACGCGGGAAAGCGTTCGGCACGCAATGGAGATTTCCCACGATGCCATCATTACCGTCGACAAGAAAAGCGGGTTGGTGACAGCGTGGAATCCGGCGGCAGAAGTCATGTTCGGCTATAGGCAGAATGAAGTAATCGGGCATGCCTTGCTGGGATTTCTGGCTCCGCCGGAATTTCGCGAAGTGGCATTGAATGGCATGGCTCATTTCGCCACTACGGGGGACGGGGTCACTGTCGGCAAGACGATTGAACTGGCCGCGCTGCACAAGGATGGATCGGAATTTCCCATTGAACTTACTTTGTCCGCATCGAATTCGAAAGGAAAATGGTTTACCACCGGAGTGGTGCGCGACATCACTGAGCGCAACCGCGCGCATGCTTCAGAAGAGCGCTACCGGCGGCTATTTGAATCTGCAAAAGATGGAATTTTGATTCTGGATGCAGAGTCGGGCATGGTGGTTGATGCCAATCCTTTCATCAGTGATTTGCTGGGCTATTCTCATGAAGATTTCCTCGGAAAGCACATTTGGGACCTCGGCTTTCTGAAAAATATTGCGGCAAACAAGGAGAAATTTCTGGAATTGCAGCGGCAGGATTATGTGCGCTATGAAGACCTTCCTCTGGAAACGGCTTCGGGAAAACTGGTGCATGTTGAGTTTGTAAGCAATGTGTATCTGGCCGGAAACATCCGGGTGATTCAATGCAATATTCGTGATATTACCCGACGCTGGCAGGCGGAAGAAAAGAATCACCGCCTTGGTCAAATGTATCGCACCATCAGTCGTTGCAATGAAGCACTGGTGCGCGCCCAGGATGAAATCGGGCTGGCCCATGAGATGTGCCGAGTGCTTACCGAGGATGGCAACTTTCGCATGGCCTGGGTTGGGTATGCAGAGCCGGGCGAGGATAAGCGTATCCATGTAGTGGCGGCTGCAGGCATTGACGAAAACCTTCTGGGCGGTTTAAGTTTGACATGGGCAAATGAGGGGTGCGGACGGGGAGCTGTGGGCAAGGCGATACGAAGCGGATGTATATCGGTGTGCAACGACATATGCAACCAATCCAATTGTTATTGCGGACTGGCGCATATCCTTCAGCAAGACTACCTGACAGAAGCCGCACTTCCGTTAAAGCTTGATCCGCACGGCACAGGCGTACTGGTTGTTTATGGATCAATGGCTAACGAAATAAACGAAGAGATTATTACCCTGCTGGGCGAACTCGCAAATGATCTTGCTTTCGGAATTGCCAATCTCAGGTCCAGAGGCGACCGTCTGGATCTTCTTGAAAAATTGGAGTATATCGCCCACTACGACGCATTGACCACTCTGCCCAACCGTGTGTTGCTCGCAGATCGCCTGTCACAGGCAATGGCTCAGGCCAACCGGCGCGGAGACCAGTTGGCCGTCGCGTATCTCGATCTGGACGGATTCAAGTGCATTAACGACAATCACGGACATGAAGCCGGTGACCGGTTGTTGATGATTATGTCTTCCCGAATGAAAGAAGCTTTGCGCGAAGGCGATACGCTAGCCCGTTTGGGAGGAGATGAGTTCGTCGCTGTTCTGACTGATCTGGTAAATATTGAAGCCAGCTTGCCCATGTTGACCCGCTTGCTTGCCGCAGCTGCCCAGCCCGTGCTGGTGTCCGAGGTCATGCTCCAAATTTCGGCCAGTCTGGGCGTTACATTTTATCCGCAGGCAGAAAATGTGGATGCGGATCAATTGCTGCGCCAGGCTGACCAGGCCATGTATCAGGCCAAACTGGCCGGAAGAAACCGCTACCACATCTTTGATAATGAGCAGGATCGCAATGTGCGCGGACATCACGAGAATCTTGAACGTATTCGTCATGCGCTGTGCAGAGGCGAATTTGTGCTGTATTACCAGCCCAAAGTGAATATGCGCACGGGAAAGCTCATCGGTGTCGAGGCATTGATACGCTGGCAACACCCGGAAAAAGGTCTCCTGCTGCCTGGGCTGTTTTTGCCTGAAATTGAGGATCATCAGCTGTCCATTGATCTGGGTGAGTGGGTGATCGACAGTGCGCTGGAACAGCTAAAGTGCTGGCATAGCGAGGGATTGGTCACTTCAGTCAGTGTTAATGTGGGCGCGCACCAGTTGCAGCATCCGGGCTTTGTTGAGCGCCTGCGCATCATGCTGGCCGCGCATCCGGAAGTGAGCGCCGGAGGTCTGGAGATGGAAGTTCTGGAAACCAGCGCGTTGGAAAATATGGCGCGTACATCCCAAGTCATCGATGCCTGTCGCAAAATCGGCGTGATGTTTTCATTGGATGACTTCGGAACCGGTTATTCATCGCTGACTTATCTGAGGCGCCTGCCGGTTACGCAACTCAAGATAGATCAGAGTTTTGTATGCGGCATGCTGAATGATCCGGGGGATTTGTCGATTCTGGAAGGGGTGCTCGGTTTGGCAGTTGCTTTCCGGCGCCAGGTCATAGCCGAGGGAGTGGAAACGGTGGAACACGGCGAGATGCTTTTACAGCTTGGTTGCGAATTGGCACAGGGATACGGTATTGCTCATCCCATGCCGCCACATGAATTATCCGCCTGGTCTAAAAGTTGGCGTACGCATCCTTCCTGGGTGGATCTGCCGTCCTTTAGTCGGGACGATTTGCCGGTGCTTTTTGCCGGTGTCGAGCATCAAGCATTGGTTGCTGCTGTAGAGAAATTTCTAAAAGGAGAGTCCGAAGAAACACCGGTTCCGAATTGCCATCAGTGTCGTTTCGGGATATGGCTGGATGCAGGCTCAATGGTTCGCCATGGCGCGCAGATAAACTACTTGGACATTGAGCCGTTGCACCGTCAAGTTCATGTTCTGGCGGCAGAACTGTGTGAGCTAAAGTCCGGGGGGCGGAACTCTGAGGCACTGGAGAAACTGGATAATCTGCTGGCGCTGCGGAAAAAGTTTATTTTGCGGGTTAAAGAGTTGGTGCGGGAAAACAGGAATTGGGTCAAAGCGATAATAGGGTAACGCCGCGCAGTCTAAATGGGGGGCACCCCTGACACAAAAGCTCACACAGCCCGTCAAATCCTGTACATGAGAACTGTCTGTACCGTGAAATAGATAAATATCGCGGCACAGACTGATCTCATATTCAGAAAAATTTAACCCGTCACGTAAAACTTAAAGCAGCGGCACGATCATCAGTGCAACAATGTTGATGATCTTGATCAGCGGGTTAACTGCAGGGCCGGCAGTATCCTTGTAGGGGTCGCCTACGGTGTCGCCGGTGACGGCAGCCTTGTGTGCCTCGGAACCTTTGCCGCCGAAATTACCTTCCTCGATATATTTCTTGGCGTTATCCCATGCGCCTCCGCCGGTGGTCATGGAAATGGCCACGAAAATTCCGGTGATGATGGTTCCCACCAGAACGCCGCCCAGTGCCTGCGCACCAAGTGTCAGTCCGACAATGACGGGAACGGCAACCGGGAGCAGGGAAGGGATAATCATTTCCTTGATCGCGGCCTTGGTCAGCATGTCTACGCAGGTGCCATATTCCGGTTTTCCGGTCCCTTCCATGATGCCGGGGATTTCCTTGAATTGACGCCGCACTTCGATTACCACGGTTCCGGCGGCGCGACCAACCGCTTCCATACCCATTGCGGCGAACAAATATGGCACCATGCCGCCGATGAATAAGCCGATGATGACCATGTGGTTCGACAGATCGAACAGCGTGGGATGGCCCAGATGGGCATCCAGTGCGTGCGTGTAATCAGCGAACAGCACCAGTGCCGCCAGTCCGGCAGAGCCGATGGCATAGCCTTTGGTGACAGCTTTGGTCGTATTGCCCACTGCGTCGAGTGCGTCGGTAATAACACGCACATCCTCCGGCAAACCGGCCATTTGTGCAATGCCGCCGGCGTTGTCGGTGATCGGACCGTAGGCATCCAGCGCCACGATGATACCGGCCATGGACAGCATAGAGGTTGCGGCGATGGCGATGCCGTAAAGTCCTGCCAGTGCATAAGCCCCGTAGATGGCCAGACACACCGCGATCACCGGTGCTGCGGTGGACTTCATGGATACGCCCAGACCGGCGATGATATTGGTGCCGTGTCCGGTCGTGGACGCCTCGGCAATATGGCGAACCGGGCTGAATTCAGTTGCGGTGTAATATTCGGTAATCCATACCATGGCTGCGGTCAGTACCAGGCCAATTATCGTGGCGAAGTACAAATTCAGTGACGAGACCATTTTCCCGTCTATCGTGACGCCGTCGCCCAGCATCATGGTGGTGATCGGGTAAAAGGCGACCAGAGCGAGTACGGCGGAAACAGCCAAGCCGCGATACAGCGCATTCATGATCTTGCCCCCCTCGCGGGCATTGACGAAGAAGGTGCCGACGATGGAGGCGATGATGGAGAAGCCACCCAGTACCAGCGGATAAATGACCGCATTGGTGCCGCCATTCGTTATCAGCAGACCGCCCAACAGCATGGTGGCGATGATAGTCACGGCGTAGGTTTCAAACAAGTCGGCGGCCATGCCGGCGCAGTCACCGACATTGTCGCCCACGTTATCGGCGATTACCGCCGGATTGCGCGGATCATCTTCGGGAATGCCCGCTTCGACCTTGCCGACCAGATCGGCGCCGACGTCCGCGCCTTTGGTGAAAATACCGCCGCCAAGACGGGCGAAGATGGAAATGAGAGAGCCGCCGAAACCGAAGCCGACCAGAGCATGGGTTGCCTCGGTGGAATTATTACCCGTGCTTATCAGGAAGGTGTAATAACCCGCCACACCCAGCAGTCCCAAGCCCACGACCAGCAGGCCGGTAATTGCGCCTCCCTTGAAGGAGACGTTCAATGCCGCGTTCAGGCTTTCCTTGGCTGCCTCGGCAGTGCGCACGTTTGCACGCACCGATACATGCATGCCGATAAATCCTGCCGCGCCCGAAAGTACTGCACCTATAGCGAAGCCTATGGCTGTTTTCCAGCCCAAGGCAAGAAGAATCACAAAGAATAACACTGCTCCGACGATGCCGATGGTCGTGTACTGTCGGTTAAGGTAGGCAGATGCACCTTCCTGTACCGCAGCGGCTATTTCCTGCATTCTTGAGCTACCGGTAGATTTACTTAATATCCACTTGATAGAAATTGCGCCATATAACAGAGCAGCAACTGCACATAACAATGCAAATCCCAAACCACCTGACATAATTATTCTCCTTGATTAAATGAAGCAGGTTAATTTCAGACCTTGAACTCTCCCAACTTTTTAGTTACAGCTATGTTTTTCAACTGGACATATTGAGGCAAACCATCTTTGTAGGGGGGATAGTCCTCCCCCTTAATCAGAGGTGCGAGGTAGGCGCGGCATTTATCAGTAATTCCAAAACCGTCTTTGCTGATGAAGTTTCGCGGCATCATCTTTTCTACGTTGGCCACATTTTTAAGTTGGGCAACGCTTATTTTCCATTTGTAGGGTTGGTCGGAGAGGCGCGTAATGGCGGGCATGACGGCGTTTTCACCTTTGAGCGCCAGCTCAACCGCTGCTTTCCCAAGCGCATAAGCTTGTTCGACATCGGTTTTGGATGCAATGTGGCGTGCGGCGCGTTGCAGATAATCGGCTACCGCCCAGTGGAACTTGTAACCCAATGCCTCCTTGATCATGTTGGCGATAACCGGCGCTGCACCGCCCAGCTGCGCATGTCCAAATGCGTCGCGTAGCCCCTGGTCTGAAAGAAATTTACCATCCGCGCCTTGCACACCTTCCGAAACAACCACTGAACAATAACCGTGCCTCTTTACCATGGTATTAACCTTGGCGAGGAATTTTTTCTGGTTGAATGCGATTTCCGGGAACAGAATGACAATAGGGAGTTCGCAACCCGCATCCGATGCCAAACCGCCCGCTGCCGCAATCCATCCGGCATGTCTTCCCATTACTTCCACCACGAAAACTTTGGTTGAGGTTTTTGCCATCGAAGCCACGTCAAAACTTGCTTCGCGAACCGAAACAGCTACATATTTTGCGACCGAGCCGAAACCGGGGCAACAGTCGGTAATAGGCAAGTCGTTGTCTACGGTTTTGGGTACATGGATGGCTTGCAGAGGATAACCGAGTTTTTCAGAAAGCTGCGAAACTTTCAAACAGGTATCGGCGGAATCGCCGCCCCCGTTATAGAAAAAATATCCGATGTTGTGCGCCTTGAATACTTCTATCAGGCGTTCGTATTGCACGCGGTTTTCTTCCAAACCTTTGAGTTTGAATCGGCAGGAGCCGAAAGCCCCCGATGGAGTGTGGCGTAGCGCGGCAATAGCTTTTGCGCTGTCTTTGCCTGTATCGATCAAGTCTTCAGTCAGTGCACCGATGATGCCATTTCGTCCGGCATAAACTTTTCCGATTTTGTCTTTGTGCTTTCGTGCCGTTTCAATGACACCGCAGGCTGAAGCGTTGATAACGGCGGTTACCCCACCCGACTGTGCATAAAATGCGTTCTTCTTAGCCATGATTTTCATTATCCTCTTTTTGTAGCAATAAGTCATCTTAACGCCAATATATGTTTGGCACTAATTAAGCTGGGCTGGTTTTGTTACACTCATGCAAATGAAACAATCTTTTGAAAAATGGGACAAGGAAGTATTGCTGAATTCAGCCTTTTTTGAGCCTTTGCATCCGGCGCTCTCCCGCCTTGGCGGAGAGCGATTTCCTTCCCTCTGCGATTGTAATACGCTCCTGTCGTTACGCCAACCGCTTATCACCGTCCGACAGGGACTGCCATTGCGTTTTGTGGAACAGCGGCTGGGCAGACTGCCATTCGAGGAACAGTACGAACCGCTTTGCTATATTAGGGGCGAAGTGCAGACACGCGAGAACAATTTACATGATCTGTTTAATGCGCTCGTGTGGCTTACTTTTCCAAAGTCCAAAACTGCGATCAATAGCCGGCATTATCAGGCCTTGACGGAAAGGGGCATTCCCGAAGATGGAAGCAGGGGGGCCGTGCGCGATATGAATACGCTGTTCGATGAATCCGGCCTGGTGGTGGTTTGTTCGGATACTGAATTGTTATCTCTGTTGGGGAATTTCTGCTGGAAAGAGTTGTTCTGGAATCGTCGCGATGAGGTCAAATCGAAAATGGCCTTCTATTTGTTCGGGCACGGCCTGTATGAAAAGGTTATGCATCCTTATATCGGGTTAACCGGTCAAGGCCTGTTTCTTAGCGTTGGGGATGAATTCTTTGTCCGGACGAAGGCTCAACAGTTGGAACTTCTGGATAGTTTGGTAGCGGACTATATACAATCGCCGTCACATTGCCTAAGTACGCGGGAACTTGGTCCGGTTCCTTTATTGGGTGTGCCGGGCTGGGCTGAAGAAAATTGCTGCGGGGCGTATTACGACAATACCGTCTATTTTCGCGGTGGAAGGCGGCGGATTAAAATGGGTGCATGAATTTAGCCCGCTATTCATATCAGGCAGCCAAGCTGTATATTTTGTTTGCACCGTTCAATGCTGTGCCCAGAGTACCTTCGGTTTATTGGTGGATAATCACTTTCTGGTACGTACGATTGTGCTATAGTGCGTGTGATTATTTCACACATAATGTGCACGGCATGACATGAAGTGGGGTATGAAGTGAGACTGTAGTGATATAAAGCCGGGCAAAATCCGATTGCTAACTGGAGAATTATGCGGAACTTTTTAACTTTGAATTTTCTTTGGTTTTGCGTGCTGTCCGGTGGTGCGCAAGGGGCACAAGCCAAGGATGAATCAATACCGGATACCCCAACTTATTTCCAGACGAGCGACTACAATTTATCCGGTTATACCAATCTCACTTTCAATGCGCCCGCCGGTGACAAAGCTACACTGAGCATGGATGATCTGAGTCTGTTTTCCGTCGGGCATATTAACCGGGGATTGAATCCTTTTCTCGAATCTGAAATTGGAGGACTTACGTTACTGCAGCAGGGAGGGAATCCGTTGTCCGCCGGTTCACCGCATTTCGTTCTGGAGCGTCTCTACAACGACAGCTACTTGACGAACAAATTATCTTTGCGCATCGGGAAAATGCTGGCTCCTTTCGGGGAGTGGAATCTTATTCATGCCGCCCCGCTGGTTTGGACCACTACACGCCCCATGACGACTTATCATGGTTTTAGCGAATATGCCAGTGGCGCATCGCTGATCTATTCGGGCAGCCAGGACTCACTTCCGGATATGCAGTTTTATGTGCAGCCGGGCGGTGAAATTCATCCGAGGACGCTGGATACGGTTGTGCGCGAATATGAGGATGTCGCCGGATTTCACTTGAGTTGGCCCACGGGACTTAATGACAAAATCGGACTTTCATTTCAGCACGCGCAAATTAAACATACGAACGCACAACAATCGCTGGTCGGGATAAATGTCAACAAAACATACGGTGTGGTCGAGTTTGAAGCGGAAGCGCATCTGACCCACATCTCAGGCAGCAACGACGGACGGATGCGGGACAACGAGTTGGGCACTTACGTTCAGGGTGCCTACGGAATAAACGATCAATGGTATTTGACCGGGAGATATGAGTATTTCGATGCGCGTTCTTACACTCGGGCTTCTGAAAATGCCCTGATCGGCGCTACTTGCAAGTCTGCGGGTGGCTCAGTCTGGAAGATTGAATACATAGAGCAGCATGGACAATTGATGGATATTCAAACCGGGCTGTATGCCTCGTTTTCGAGACTGTTCTGATCTGACATGCTCAAACGGGGAAAATTATGGGTCTGCGGATTATTGCTGCTGGGATGCGGCAGAATATGGGCTGCAGAATTTGTCATTATTGCCAATCCAAGTGTTCCGGTTAAAGCGCTGACCCAGGAAGAGTTGTCCGATATTTATTTGCTCAGAACCCATGTCTGGGATGATGGTATGAGAATTATTCCGGTCAATCGTGAATCCGGAAGTAATCCGCGCAGCCTATTTTCGGTGCGAGTGCTCAGGCAGCAACAATCCGCGCTCAGCGCATATTGGGACAAGATGCATTACAAAGGCATGACGCCTCCCCTGGTGCAGGAATCAGACCAATCCGTACTGGCATTTGTACAAAAAGTTCCGGGAGCAATCGGATATGTCAGTGCTTCGATGCAATTAAAGAATGTCAAGGTGCTGGCTGAAATCCAATGATCAATTGGATTTCAAAGTCAATCGCATTCAAGCTCGGCGCTTCTTTCTTCGCCGTGTTTATCATCACCTATGCGTTGACTGCAGCAGTAGTGTTTAGTGTCGCCAGGCAAACAATCACCCGTTCCGAAACCGATTCACTTTCGCAATATACCAACCTGAAGCTGGATCGCGTCGGCAATAAGTTTGAGCAATTGGCGACTAATCTTCATGCCTGGACCAGCCTTGAAATAATGAATGATCTAATTTCGGGGGATGTGGATAAGCGTGTGGCACGTACTCTGGAAGGTTTGAAGAGAAAATATGGAAATTTGGAGGGGGGGGATATTTATGCATTCGATACGAAAGGAAAATTAATTGCGGCGTCCACGCAACAAACAGAAACGGATGTCATGCCAAGCCAATGGTTACCGGTTGCCGAATTCAAGATGGTGGACAAACATGTCAACAAGTTTTCCCGGGATCCGATGGTGGCTCTGGTAACGCCCATTGCCGCCAGTTTCTCTTCAGACTACCAGGTCGGGTACCTGGCGATCACTTATCCCTGGGCGGAGCTGGAAAAGTTGATTTTTGATTCCGATCACAAAATGTTGCTGGTGCGGCAGGCCAATCCGCCGACTATCCTGGCCTCGGATATCCCCGGGGATATCGATGTGAATTTGATCAATGGAACGACAATATCGGTGACGCTGAATGGTGTGAACTATATTGCGGGCCGTTCCAGTACGCAGGATTCATGGGTGCCTGATTGGCGGATTGTGGCACTGAAGCCCGAAAAGGAGGCGCTGGCTTCGCTTGCAAAAGTGGGGTTTGAGCTGCTGCTGCTCGGTTTATTGCTCAGCATTCCCATTGTATTAGCCATACGCTGGCTTTCAAAAATACTCACCGATCCGTTGCATGAGTTGACCGACTTCGTGACAAATATTACCTCAAGCGGTGATCTTTCACGGCGGGTAAACATCCGTTCCCGTGACGAGCTCGGTACGCTGGCAAATTCATTTAACCAGATGACAGGTAATCTTGAACTCATCACGACTGAACGCGAACGGTTTGTTCGTGAACTGGAAGAATTGACCTGGACACTGGAAAAAAAGGTACAGGAACGCACCAGCGCCATGCAGGTCACCAACACAGACTTGACCAAGACTATACAGGCCCTGAAAGACGCGCAAGGACAACTGGTGCAGGCGGAGAAAATGGCATCCCTGGGCCAACTGGTAGCCGGGGTCGCGCATGAGCTTAATAATCCGGTAGGTTTTATTTACGCTAATTTCCCCCAGCTGGAAGAATACGTCAAAGAGTTGCTCGCACTAATCGATGCTTTATTGAATTTGCCCATGGATGAATCCAGTCACCGGCTGGCGCTAAGGCAGGTTGAAGACATAGAGCTGGACTCACTCCGTAAAGACATTCTGGACATCATCCGCAGCGGAAAATCCGGTGCGTCCAGAATAAAGGAGATTGTTTCCTCGCTGCGCAGTTTTTCGCGTCTGGATGAAGCAGAATTAAAAAGCGTGCTTCTGGAAGAAGGGATTAACGATACGCTGGCCATCCTCGGTCACCAGATCAAGAACCGCATCACCGTGGTCAGGGACTACCGTCTCAATCATCTCGTCACGTGTTTTGCAGGCCAGATTAATCAGGTGTTCATGAACATTATTTATAACGGAATCCAGGCGATGGGCGATGTAGGCACTCTGACTATCGGCACCCGCAAAGAGAACGAGATGGCGGTGATCACCATCGGGGATACCGGATCCGGAATTTCGCAGGACATTATAGGCAAGATATTTGACCCGTTTTTTACCACTAAAAAAATTGGCGAGGGTACCGGCCTGGGTTTGTCCATTTCGTACGGAATTATCGAAAAACACGGCGGATATATTGAAGTCGAAAGCGAAGTCGGCAAAGGGACCCGATTTACCATCCACCTGAAGTTGCGGTCAAGACTCGAAAGAAGAATGGTTAATATCAAGCCCGCAAGCGACCGAAGAAAGGCAGTCTAATGAGTGAAGCAAAGTTCAGGATCCTTTGTGTCGATGATGAGCTGGATGTGGTCAGCACTTTGCGCAGAGCCTTTCGCAAAGACTACGATGTGGTAATCACCACGTCGGGGCTTGAAGGTATTGAGCTGATCGGGACACAAGCGTTTGATCTTGTTATTTCCGATCAGCGTATGCCGGATGTGACCGGCGATCAGGTGCTCAAATTTGCCATGGAAAATCAGCCGGAAGCGATTCGGATTTTGCTGACCGGGCATTCTGACATGGAGTCACTGATAAAATGTGTCAACGATGCCGGAATATACAAATATATTTCCAAGCCATGGGAGCCGGAAATGCTGCGGCTTACCGTGGTACGTGCACTGGAAAGCCTCGGGCTGAAGAGAAAGCTTGCACTTTTTGCCGAGGAACTCAAAACCGGTTATCTTGATGTGGTGACCATGCTTTCAGTCGCTTGCGAAGGACGGGACGAGGACACGGGATATCATGTTCTCCGGGTGCAGCATTACACCAAGCATTTGGCGCTTGAAATCGGAATAGCGGCTGAGGATGCGGACCATTATGGCCTGATGAGCATTCTTCATGACATCGGAAAACTAAATATTCCGGACAGCATTCTCAAAAAGGCAGCAAAGCTTGACGAAGCAGAGTGGAATCTAATGCAGCGGCATGCGGAATTTGGAGTAAAAATCCTGGGAGAAAACCCTTTCTTTGCGGTTGCGCGCGAGATTGCAGGATCCCATCACGAAAAATTTGATGGTACTGGCTACCCGAAAGGAATGGCAGGAACTGAAATTCCGTTGTCGGCCAGAATCGTTGCCGTGGCAGATGTTTTTGACGCGCTTACTACACGGCGTCCCTACAAGGAAGCCTGGCCGGTGGAAAAGGCGATGGATACGGTGCGCTCCCAGGCCGGCTTGCACTTTGATCCGGCGGTCGTAGAGTGCTTGAATATTCTGCTGCAAAAAGGCATTATTCAAAGCATCATGCACTCGTTTACTGGCGAGCCTAAAGCAGAGAAAAATCCTGTCATGCCGGTTTCCTGAGCGTCCCCTTCTGTGCAAGTCTACATGATTGAATTAACATTTCACCCGATTACGCACTTTGCCGCAGGTGCAGCTTGTACCAAACAATGTATTTTTCCAACATTCCGCATAGTGATCTGAAGTTCCGGTTAACGAATAATGAGCTTTTTTGAATTATGAAAAAACTGGAAAAATTAGGAAAATATGAAATCAGGCGGGTGATAGGCGAAGGCGCAATGGGGATCGTCTACGAGGCTTTTGATCCGCTCATCGAGCGTGCGGTCGCCATCAAAACCATCCTGAAATCCACCATAGACAAGCACGACGCCGAGGAGATATTCAGCAGGTTCCGGCGCGAGGCGCGTGCCGCCGGCCGTCTTTCGCATCCCAAGATTGTTGCCATTTACGAGTATGGCGAAGTCGATGAAATGGCCTTCATCGTGATGGAGCTTATTCACGGCAAGGAATTGAAGGAATATTTCGACAGGGATAATAAATTCTCAATCGGCGTATGTTTGAATATTGTGATGCAACTTCTTGATGCGCTCGATTATTCACATGCGCGCGGTGTGGTCCACCGTGACATAAAGCCCGCCAATATCATGATCACGGATGAGGGGCAGATTAAAATTGCGGATTTCGGCATCGCCAAGATAGATACGTCAAGGCTTACGCAAACCGGAGTTGTAATGGGTACGCCGTCTTATATGCCACCGGAACAATTTCTGGGGCTGGAGGTGGACCATCGTGCGGATATTTACGCGGTTGGTGTAATTCTGTATCAATTTTTGACTGGCCAGCGCCCGTTTTCAGGCAGCATCATTTCCATCATGCATCAGGCTGTCCATCAGGATGCCTCTCCTCCATCCAAGGTAAATCCGGCGGTTTCAGAGCTATTTGACAATGTCGTCCAAAAAGCGATGGCTAAACGCCCTGAAGCCCGATATCAGAGTGCAGCGGAATTCATGGAAGCACTCAAAGCGGCCGCCCAAACATCCGGCATTGCTGCGTCTTCAGGGGGAGGCCCGGAAGAAAACATCGTTTTGGCTGATACGGAAAATTCGGGCGGTACACGGCGTGAGGACGAGATTTCGTTTTGGCGCAGCATAACCAATAGCCACATGCCTTCTGACTTTACCCGCTATCTGGAAGCATTCCCGGACGGAGAGTTTGCGGAGTTGGCGAACTTGCGTCTCAACTCGATTGAAAAGACGACCTCTCAGGCCAAGGCACAGGAAGAGCAGGAAAAACTCAACCAAGAAGCGAGGGAGCGGGCGGCTCTGGCCTCCTTGAAACAAAGGGAGGCATTAGAAAAAGAGGCAATGGAAAGGGCACAGGCCAAAACCCGCGAACTGGCAGAAGCCGAATCCCGACGCAAGAAAAAAGCAGTGGAGAAGGAACGTTTGGCGCGCAGAATTGCCGAGCTAAAAATAGAAGCCGAAGCCGCCAGAGTTGCCGAAGAAGCCAGACGCAAAAAAGATGCAATAGAGAAACAGCGGCGGGCAAAGGAACTTTTTGACATCATGTCAAACCGGTCCAGGCGATTGGCGGAAATTATTACCGAACGCGAAGCCATAGCCAAAGCCGATCAAAGAATGAAAATGGAGGCAAAACGAAAATTGGAGGAAAGTCTGCACAAGAAAAATGCCGGGATGTCATTTCTGTCTAAAAACGAATCAGCCGTGGGGATGCAGGCAGCAACTGCAGATAAGTGTATTCAGCATCAGGCTGAATTATCATCAGTCAATAATGAATTAACCGGTGCAATTGTAAAAGCTGAAGCTGCAGAAATGCTCAGGAGAAAAGCGGAAGCACGGATTGCGCAAGCCCAAAAGTTGAATCGCCCCCTGATCATCGCCGTGGGTGCAATATTGCTTGCACTGCTCATCGGCGCTTGGGTAGTCTGGTTCTGAATTGCGACGCCAAGCGACAGTTTGAGCCATGTGAAACTTCAATACTATTGTGCTTTGGTAAAATATTGGTTTTCAAGTAGCCCGGGGAATAATATATGTGGTAGAGCCGAGCCTGCCGCGCAATCTTTTATGATTACAATCATCCAATATGATGACTACGGCAGGGAAAATAACTATAGCGATGAAAACAATTTCTGCCATGCCCATGTTGCCCCCTTAAATTTGTATTCTGTTGAAAGTTGCCAATCAGCAGAACCGGACTTTGCGGCTTGTAGTCAGCACGGAAAGTGCAGTGTGGTTTCGTTTGGACGTTAGCATTGTTGCTCCGTCTGTCGTCCCGATACGAGAAAAGCAATATTCTGATCGGGGAAGACTACAAGGTTTAATTGAACGACATTATAGGACAAACACCTATGGCTATCAGAAAATGGCCTGCCTCCGGGCAACACAGACGTTATAAAGTATTGTTCCCAGCATCCGGATCATGCTGGAACGACTTCAAAATCTCCTGAATGATGCCTTTTTCAAGCAAACTATTAAAGCTGTTGACTACAGCGGGATCAAAGTGCAAACCCGCCTGGCTTCGAATTTCCGCAACCGCTTTTTCAAGATCCCAGGGTTCCTTGTAGGGGCGGTGAGAGGTCAATACATCGAATACATCTGCCACAGCGACAATTCTGGCAACGACGGGTATTTCAGTTCCCTGCAGTCCGTTAGGATATCCACTGCCGTCAAATTTTTCGTGATGGGCAAGGACAATTTTTCTGGCGATGTCGAAGAACGGGATTTCACCCAAAATTTTGACGCCCAATTCGGGGTGTCGACGCATGAGTGCCCATTCCGAGTCGTCCAGTTTGGACGGCTTCTTTAGAATAGTTTCGGGAAGATATAGCTTGCCGATGTCATGCAGAATGCTCATCAAACCAACTTGTTCCGCATCTTCGGCTGACAAACCCATTTCTAGAGCCAATTGCTGCGTGTAATGCTGCACCCGGAGCACATGAAAACTGGTGTCTTCGTCGCGTCCCTCGCAAGTTATGGAGAGCATGGTAACGACATCAATATAGCAATTCTTGACTTCCTCGGAGAGGCGGGTAACTTTACGCTTCAAGGCCACGCTTTCCAATGCGCGCGCGACGGTCAGGCGCAACATTTCCGGCTCCCAGGGTTTGGCGATATAGTTATAAATTCCGGCAGAATTGACACATTTAACCAGCGACTCTATGTCGGAATAGCCCGTCAACAAAATACGGACAGAGTCCGGTTGGGTATCCTTCGCGCACTTGAGCACCATGTCGCCGGTTACGTCAGGCATGCGCTGATCTGAAATGACGAGATCAAACGGCTGTGACTGGATCAGCCGGATTGCCTCTGCACCCGATGTGGTAGTCACCACATCGTAATCTTTGCGAAAAACCCGCTGCAAAGTGGAGGTGATATCCGCCTCGTCATCCACACACAGAATTTTGAATTTTGCTTCAACTATGCTCATGCTGTCCTTTGGTAGGCCTGCTTGAAAAATCCGGAATCTTATAAAAGTGACTAATCCTGCGCGTAGGCAATTACTCCGGCCTGGGCGATCTGACCATCCTGAAACGAGCGAACACCGCTGATACCCAGCCCTCCGGTGATCATTCCGTTTTTCAGCAGCGGCACCCCCCCTTCGGCGGGAATCACGCCGGGCAGGGCGAGATGGATCAGGCGCCCACTGGTGACGGCATCTTCGGAGGCTTTGGTCGGGCGCTGAAAGGCTACGGCGGCAGCGGCCTTCTGAATCGCGGTTTCCACGCTGCCAAACTGGGTGTCGTGGGTGCGTTGCAAATAGAGCAAATGCCCCCCGTCGTCCACTACGGCGATCACGACTTTCCACTCGTTATTTTTGGCCTCAGCTTCGGCCGCCAGAGCGATGCGCCGGGCATCGTCCAGCGTTAACACCGGCTTGCTGATCATTCGTGCGTTGCCAGTGAGTTGAAAATACGGTCTCGAATAGCGTCCACACTCCCGATGCCGGGAATGTTGATGCAGCGCGGTGCGCCTGCTTCTTTTGATTTTTCCCAGGAGGCATAATAGTCAACCAGGGGTTTGGTCAGTTCGTGATAAACCTCAAGGCGTTTTTTAACCGTTTCAGCCGCGTCATCCGGACGCTGCACGAGATCTTCGCCGGTGATGTCGTCTTTTCCGGGTGTTTTGGGGGGATTGAACGTGACGTGATAGGTGCGTCCCGAAGCGGGATGCACCCGGCGTCCATCCATACGCTGGATGATATCGGTGTCCGGCACTTCAATTTCAACCACGAAATCGATATGTATGCCCGCATCCTTCATGGCCTGTGCTTGCGGGATTGTGCGCGGAAAACCGTCGAACAGGAAGCCGTTGGCACAGTCGGATTCCTTGATGCGCTCTTTGACCAGATTGATGATGAGATCGTCGGAAACCAGCCCGCCCGCATCCATGATTTTCTTGGCGGCAACGCCCAGCGGGGTACCAGCTTTGACTGCTGCACGCAGCATGTCGCCGGTCGAAATCTGCGGGATACTGAATTTTTCCCTGATGATGTTGGCCTGCGTTCCTTTACCTGCACCGGGTGCGCCTAGCAGTATTATTCTCATGTTTGATCCTCCGTTGGTTGATTCTGTGAAGGGTAAAGGGAGAAGGGTAAAACCAGCTTCTCGCTCTATCGACCGGGGCATGGATTTTACCCTTAACCCTTCCCAATTATCCCTTTTTCATTTGAAAAAAATCTCTTGCTATTTGCAAATCCGCTTCCGTATCCACTCCCGCCGGGGGAGCCTCGTCCGTGACAGTAACACCGATTTTGTAACCATGCCACAGCGCGCGTAATTGTTCCAGAGCCTCGATCTGTTCGATGGCGGCAGGAGCGAGTTGGCCGAATTGGCGCAGGAAACCGGCGCGGTAAGCATAGATGCCGATGTGGCGCAGAATGGTCATATGTTCCGGCAGGGCACTATTGTGTGCGTAAGCGTCGCGCGGGTACGGGATCGGAGCGCGGCTAAAGTACAGCGCGTTGCCATCTTTGTCCAGTACGGCTTTGACTATGTTGGGGTTACGCATCGTGGCTTCGTCATGGACGGGATGGCAGGCCGTGGCGATCGCACATTCGGGATGGTCGTGAAGATGCTGCGCCACGGCACGGATCAATTCAGGAGGGATCAGCGGTTCATCCCCCTGCACATTGACGACGATAGTGTCATCCGGCCAATTTCGCTGCTCCACCACTTCGGCGATACGGTCCGTGCCGCTGGCATGGCGTTCATGGGTCAGGCAGGCTTTGAAACCGTGCTCATGCACGGCTGCAATGATAGGTTGATGGTCGGTGGCGACCCATATTTGGTGCGCGCCGCTTTTTGCCGCCTGTTCCGCAACCCGCACTACCATGGGTTTTCCGGCGATGGGCAGGAGTGGCTTGCCCGGCAGACGGGTGGAAGCGAAACGCGCCGGAATGACGACATGGAATGCAATCCCTCCCAGCCCCCCCTTGTCAGGGGCGCCAGTAGTTACATCAGTGGGGGGTGCTTCTTGCATTTTCAACTTCTTCAGCCGTCATAACGCGCGCTTCATCCGCCAGCATGACCGGGATGCCATCCTGAATTTTGAAGGCCAGACGATCCGCCTTGCAAATCAACTCCTGTTCGGATTTGCGGTAAACCAGCGGGGATTTGCACAGCGGGCAAACCAGAATTTCAAGCAGTTTTGCGTCCATTCGGGGCGATCCTTTCCAGGATGTGTTGGGTGAATTCCGGATTCAGCCGCGCTTCCACGCGCAGTACCCAGTATTTTTCAGAAGCGAATGCCGCGCATTTTACCGCATCTTTTTCTGTCATGAGTATCGCATCGGCATCGGCAAAGTTGAGATCGTCTGCAGTGTAGCGGTGATGATCCGGAAAAGGGTGGGGGTGCACCGTCAAACCCAAGCTGGACAGACAGGCAAAAAAACGTTGCGGATGGCCGATCCCGGCAATGGCATGAAGATGCAATCCACGGAAATCCGCTGCGCGCATGGTCGTGTTCGGTTTAAGCAGATTATGGAATACGCTACCGTCAAGTTGCATCGGGTATTCGCGGTTTGCGGCTATGCCGCCATTGACGACGACGGCATCCACCTCATGCAGCCGCGACAGTCCTTCGCGCAAGGGCCCGGCGGGAAGCAGGCAGCCGTTTCCAAAGCGGCGGCTTCCATCAATCACCGCAATTTCGGCATCGCGCTGCAAACGATAATGCTGCAGCCCGTCGTCGCTGACCAGAACATCGCATTCGGGGTGGGCCTTGAGCAATGCGCGTCCGGTGGCGGGACGATCGCGTCCCACCCATACCGGGCATATCTCCCGCTGTGACATGAGCGCGGCTTCATCGCCAATTTCTTCGGGAGCGCTGGCGGGGAGGGCTGCTCTGGGTGTCGTGGTTTCGATGCCGCCGAAACCGCGACTGATAATACCGGGATGCCATCCTTCATCAATTAACTGCTGCGCGAGCCACAACGTTAGCGGAGTTTTGCCGCTGCCACCCACGGTGATGTTGCCCACTATGATGACAGGTACAGGCAGTTTTTCGCTGCTTAGAATACCGCTACGATAAAGCACACGGCGTATTCCCGCCAGCAAATGGAAAATATAACTGGCAGGCAGCAGGATGAGGTGCAGCGGGGTGATGCGGTACCAGTGACGTTCCAGCCAGTGCATCCCGATAGACGCCGTTACTTCCGGCTGGTGGTAAAGGTAATGCGGCTGTAACCGGCAATGCGTGCCGCTTCCATGATATTGATGACAGACTGGTGGGGTGCCTTGGCATCGGCATTGATGATGATGGTGGGCTCCTGCTGCTCGCCGGCGGCTTTACGCAGAGCCTGAGCCAGCCCGTCCACGTCAACAAAAGCGGTGACCGCGTTATTGACGGCATAGTGTTCGGAGGCATCAACCGATACATTGATCTGGTTCACCTTGCCTGCGGCCTGTTCACCGCTTGCCTGCGGCAGATTAATCTGCAATTCGGAAAACTTTGCGTAAGTTGTGGTGACCATCATGAATATCAGAATCACCAGCAACACATCTATCATGGGAATCAAATTGATTTCCGGTTCTTCGCGTGTGCGTCCGCGCTGGAAGTTCATCTTGACCTTAACTCCTGCGTGTGCCGTGCACAATTTCCACCAGCTTGATCGCTTGCTGTTCCATTTCAATGATCAGTCCGTCCACCCGGGCACGGAAGTGGCGATAAAAAATCATGCTGGGCACTGCGACGATCAAACCGAAAGCCGTGTTGTACAGCGCAACCGAAATGCCGTGAGCGAGGACGGTCGGGGTATTGCCGACAGCAGTTTGCGCTCCGAAAATTTCGATCATTCCGACTACGGTACCAAACAATCCAAGCAAGGGACTGATTGAGGCGATGGTTCCCAGTGTGGTGAGAAAGCGTTCAAGTTCATGGGCGGCTGAGCGTCCGGCCTCCTCGATAGAGTCTTTCATAACCTCCGGGGAGCTTTTGATATTTTTCAATCCGGCCGCAAAGATTCGACCGAGCGGAGAATCTTCTTCCAACCGGGCAAGCATGCCATCGGTGACCCCTTTTTGTTTGAGTTCCTGTATGACCTGATTGAGCAAACCCGTTGGTGCAACATTCTTGTTGCGCAGAAACGTCAAGCGTTCGGCGATCAGCGCAACGGCGATTACCGATGCGATAATCAATGTCCAGATGGGCCAACCCGCAGCATTTACAATATCTAACACTCGACTTCTCCGATATGCTTAAATTGAGCAGCCGAGACTTTAACTGGTTGCGCATATTTGGGCAAGGTTTCTGGCAGGAATTCCACGTTAACTGCATTATTGTCTTCAGCTTCGTGATGCGGATTGAGTAGGAGACATGGATGGAAACAGGTATGAAAAATATATTTTCAGGAGGGCGCAGTGGTCTGTCATTAGTTGTGCACAGGAACTGTGGATAACTTTGTGAAGAAAGGGTAGGGAGGAACACTTAAGCCCTTATCGGATAACCGTTTTTGGATTGCTGCCTAATTTTTGAACTTTTAAATAAATAAACAAAAACAATTAGATAGCGTAAGTTGCTGTTGTCCGGACAGGGTTGATTGCCGCAACATGGCGTATTTGCTGGAGTTGTGAATTATTACGGATTGTCAACATGTTTTTTAATTCAAATGCACTTGAAAAAAATCGCGTTATTTGCGTGCGCGAACTAAACCTTGCTGCCAAGCGATTGCTGGAAAATGGGTTGCCTTTGTTGTGGGTGCGCGGCGAAGTTTCCAATTTTGTGAGCGCGGCTTCCGGGCATTGGTATTTCTCTTTGAAAGATGAACAGGCGCAGGTCCGCTGTGTCATGTTCCGGCATAAAAGCCAGTATCTGGACTGGCAACCGAGAAACGGACTGCAAGTGGAGGTGCTTGCGCTGGCGACGTTGTACGAAGCCCGTGGAGAGTTTCAATTGACGCTGGAGCAGATGCGTCCGGCCGGGCAGGGGATGCTGTATGAGGCTTTCGAGCGACTCAAAAGAAAACTGGACAGCGAGGGATTGTTCGATGCCGCGCGCAAACGTGCGCTGCCGGCGCTGCCGGCGCAAATCGGCATTGTCACTTCTCCCCAGGCTGCCGCTCTGCGCGATGTGCTGACCACGCTGGCCAGACGCATGCCGGGTATTCCCGTGGTGCTGTATCCCTCGCCGGTTCAGGGTGAGGGGGCGGCACAGAAAATCGCACTGGCCATCAAGGCGGCCAATGAGCGGGCAGAATGCGATGTGTTGATTGTCTGCAGGGGGGGCGGGAGTATTGAGGATTTGTGGGCATTCAACGAAGAGACGGTGGCACGCGCGATTGCCGCCAGCGCCATCCCGGTGGTCAGCGGTGTGGGGCACGAGACCGATTTTACCATTGCCGATTTTGTCGCGGACGAACGCGCACCGACGCCAACCGCAGCGGCGCAACGTGTTGTGCCGGATCGGGATGCTTTGCTCGGAACCCTGAGGGAAAGGGCGCAATACATGCAGCGGGCACAACGGGGCCGCTTGCAAAACGCCATGCAGACGCTGGATTATTTACAGCGCCGCCTGGTGCATCCCGCACAGCAATTGAAAAATAAAACCCTGCAATTGCAGCAGCTGCAACAACGCATGCAGCGTGCTTTTGCCTATGGCAGACAACAGCGATACTGGAAATGGGAATCGCTGGCGCAACGGCTGCGAACGGCAAGCGTCGACTTCAACCGTATGCGGGACCGGCAAGCCAGTTTGGCGGAACGTCTGATAAAGGCGATGCGCAATACCCAAGCGCAGCGTTTGCTGCGCATACAAAATGCCGCACAAAATCTCGCCTTGTTGAATCCCCGGCAAGTACTCGCCCGCGGTTACAGTCTGGTACAAAACTCCAGCGGCAGCATCGTATCGGATGCAGCGCAATTGCAGCCGGGCGACGAACTTCGTATTACCTTTGCCCGGGGATGGGCACGGTCTGAAGTGAAAGACACGGGTGGAGCGGGTTAAGTTCGCGTTTTTTAATTATCCACGAAGCGGGTTAAGCAGGGATGGGCGTATTTTGCCCAACTCGCAAAAACACGAAAATCACGAAACGAACCAATACTTTGCTTCAGTATAGCCACTCATCCAATGGGGGGGCGGTTAATTTCAGCATGCATTTGAATTGGTTCGTGTCTTTTCGCGCCTTTTGCGAACATCTGATTTTCAGGATTAATGCGCCGGATAGTGAGTGCAGAAATTGGAATTCACCCCAGCAGCGCAGTCATCGGTAAGTCCAGCCGCGTGATGTTCTGCTCTTTCAGAAAGCGCGCCTCATTTTTGGTTAACTCGCCCTCAATCAGTGCCCAATGCCGGTCGGATGAACGTTTCATGATCTGGCGCGCAAAGATACGATCCAGCTGATATCCGAAGCGGCAACCGATAAACAGGAAATTTTTGCCGACTCTGCGCTGTTGCACGATTTCCGGAATGGGCGTCTGAATATCGATCTCGGTCAGTATCTCGACATAGTCCGAATCCGACACGATGTAATTGTTGGCCGGGCTGGACGAGCCCAGCGGACGATACAGCATGGTCTGCCACTTGCTTGCCGTTGCCGCATCCGTTAACTCGCCCAGTGCGGTGTAATAGCGCACCCATTCGCCGTGATGTTCGGCCTGACTTACCCCCTGCACTTGTCCCCAGTCCGGATTTTGAATCAATGCCTGCTGCATGGTATCGTCGTACCAGGCATCGACCACCAGCGGCAATTTGTGCAGCGAGGCGATAAACTCATGCATCCCGGTGGGAGTGGATTTGCTTTCAAATGCCGACTTCATCAACCCGACCAGAGTTTTGCGGTGCTTGAAGTTCTCTATGTATTGCGCCGCCCCGGTCAGGTTCTTGCGCAGTTTGTGCGAAACAGTAACGCGTTCGGTGAGCTTGGCGACCAGTTGCAAATGGTCGGCGGGATGAGCGGGCGGCACAGGTGCCGCTGCCCAGATGCCATTGCCGAGATAAGGGATGACTTGCCCCGTTTCCAGCCCGGTCCTAATTTCGTTGATCGCTGTATTGCTCGACATGGCGGTTCCTTTAATTGATGACTAAAATCCGGACGAGAATCCCAGCAGTTCGACCGTGATATCCTCGTTGCCCAGCAACACTTGGCAGGCCAGACGCGATTTGGAGCCGATACCGATCAGACTATCCAGTTTTTCGTGTTCGGCGCGCTGTATTTTGGAAACACTTTTGCGGCCTTCCTGAATATAAATATGGCAGCTTCCGCATTGCGCCTGACCATCGCATTTATGCTGAATGGTTTCGCCGCTGTTCTTGAGTACGTCAAGCAGGCGACTGCCTGCGGCAGCTTCGATGGTTTTTCCCGATGGTTGTACGGATACGACTGGCATGTTCACTCCTGTTGGTTAAAAAATAAATTTGCGTCAATAGATGGCTGCGCCCGCACCGACATTTACCGATGCATCCTTCGCGGTTTTTACTATGAAGGTAATCTGGTCTTCGCTTAGGTGGGTATGAAAGGGCAGGGCGATGGCGCGGTCGGCCACTTTCTCGGTGACGAAACAATTTCCCTTGCGCCAGCCTTGTTCTATATAAAAATGTTCCAAATACAGCGGATGGCTGTACAGTTCCGCCTCGACGCCAGCGGTTTGCATGTCTTCGACGATGGTGCGGCAACTGCTGTGCGAGAAGCGCGTGCCGAGATGCACGGTGTAGAGGAACCAGTTCACTTCATCCACATCCGGGCCGAGATAGGGGGGCTTGATACCCTCGAAGGACTTGATCTGGTCCTCGTACCATAGCGTGACTTGTTTGCGTTTGGCGAGTATTTCGTCCACGCGCCTGAGCTGGGCGATGCCGAGTGCGGCAGTCAGCTCGCTGATGCGTGCATTCAGAGGGAGCAGGCGCGAGATGCTGATGGAATAACGCTGTTCCGGCTGGCGGTCGCGCAGATAACGCAACATGCGGTAGAAATCGAGATCGTCTGTGACTATCATCGCGCCTTCGCCGCAACACAGGGCGGAAGGCTGCGAGAAATCGAAAATCGCGCAGTCCCCAAAGGTGCCGACCATTTGTCCGGCGTAACGGGAGCCTATGGACTCGGTGCAGTCTTCGACCAGAAACAAATTGTGCCGCGTTGCCAGTGCGCGCAAGGCGCGCCAATCTGCCGGATGACCATTGGTGTTGCCGGCCAGCACTGCTTTGGTTTTTGGCGTGACTTTTTCCGCTGCTTTTTCCGGGGCAAGGGTGCCTGCCCAGTAATCGATGTCGGCAAACACCGGAGTGGCTTTGGCCAGGGAAATACCGCGGGCGATCTGATGCCAGGAATGCCCTGAAGTAACGACTTCGTCATTCGCACCGATTTCCTTTGCCTGCAGACAGAGCCACAATGCAAGTGTGGAACCGGACACTGCGACCGCATATTTGCGCCCCAGCCAACCGGCGAAAGCGCTTTCAAATGCGTCCACCAGTGCGCCCTGGCTCAGGCGTGGCGAGCACAATGCCGCTTCCACCATTTCCAATTCCGCCTTGGATATGTCGGGATCGGACAGCCTGATCAGATCGTCGGTCATGTCATTCCACTTCCGCCACGATCACTCCATCGGCGCATTCCAGTTTGTCAGTCAAGCGGATGCAGACTTCGCTGCGATCCATGAGATAAAGGTGATATTTGTCGGTAATTCGGTACGGGGTGCCATCCATATCCCCGGCACTGCAACGCACAAACATAATGCCCGGAAACATTTGGCGTAATCCCGGTACCAGCGGATTGTTTGTGGTCATTAATGCCTTGATGGAGGCTTCAATGGAGATGATCTGGGCTTCATTCAGCGGCATAATGGTTTTACTCGCGGTTGACGTGGCGTGCCTCGACGGTGATCGGCAAGCGAGTATCCGCCGCCAATTCAGGCAATTCCAGTTGCCAGCCGTTAGCCAGTGTGACTATCCCGCCCCACATATCCGGATTAGTCATGGAAACGATGGGTTCTTCCAGGTCTTTCTTGGGGGCATAGACCGAGGCAACTCCCTTGGCATTCTTGCGAATCATGACTTTCATGGTATGTTCCTTCAGGTAACGATTAATAAAATTTCATGTATTACGGCCAAAACACACGTTCCTCATCCGGCAGCAAAATCTCAAGCGCGGCATTCAGCGTGTCCACCACACTGTGCAATACCCAGGTGCTGTATTCGTGATCCTTGCGATACAGCAGCCAGTGCGGCTTCACATACTTCAGCATTGCGATATCGATGATTCCGCCGGCGGGTTCCACGTTGCGCGAACAGCACGGACTCTCAATGCGGTAGCCGTGATCCTCCTCGTCCGGAATGACCTGCGGTGTGACATAACGGTACCGTTCGCGCTGCGCCAGGGCGCGCTCAATGCGCTTGTGGTCAACCTGGTTGGGGTGCGCATGCATGAGCTTACGTCCCCCTCCCTAGCCCTCTCCCCGTAAGCGGGGCGAGGGGATATCGGCAGGCGCGATCTCCGGTTCCAGGCAGCCGATTACCTTTCCGCCGGGAAATTCGACCAGATAGACCGGCGTGTTGGATTCTTCGTGCATGCCGGTTTGCACAACCTCCCCCTGGGTGCCGCTGGCAATCAAGAGCTCATCCAGTTCAGAACCCGGATAGCTGCCGTCGTTGATCAAGTCGGTCAGTGCAACGACAGGCTGTCCCCATTGATATTTTGGATGTCTGATATCAAGCATGCTCTTCCTCGCTTTCTGCTTCCGTCTCCAATTTTTGCTCAAACGCCATCAGTTCTCTGGAGCGCATGCCCACCAGTGTGCCGCGCTCGTAAAAATCCACGCCGTAGATGTAATACTGCTGTAAAAAGGTACCGATGCTGGAGACATAGCCCACATCGCCTTTTTTTACCAGCAAATCCCCGATATCCCTACCCCGGTAGGTACCGTCGTTGCGAATGTTAAAACGCGCCACGACCTTTTCGCCGTAGTCATACAGCGGCGGTTCGTTCAGTTCGACAATATTGCTGTCGCGGCTAATTTTTGCCATGTTCCCTCCGTCCCGGTTCGTTTGACTCCATCGCGTTTTCCATCAGGCGCATCAGCGCCATTTCCTGCACCATTGCATCCTCGTCACGAGCCATCTCCCGGAGGTACCCCGCATCGATACGGCTCGCCACTTCATAGCGCACGCGCCAGTCAGCATCGCCCCGCAGCATGACCAGTTGTTGATCCGCCAGGCGCTTGGCGACGGCGAGCCGCACCGCACTATCCGGGTCGCTGACCATGGCCGGAAGCAGTTTTTCGTCTATCCGGCTGACCACAATTTCGCGCACGCTGCTGTCCGGGTCGCGTATCATTAATGCCAGCATCCCCTGGGGCAGGCGCTTTGCAACGACCACCCGCACAAAATAATCATCATCGTGCATCATCGGTTCCAGATCGTGCGGTTCCAGTTTGCTCGCCACACGAATACGGACTTCGCGATCCGGATCGTTGCGCATCTCCAGTAACTGGCGCTGCGGCAGACGCAATACCACCATGCTGCGCACTGTTTCATCCGGGTCGTGACGCAAGCGCGAGAGGTGAAACACGTCCAGATATTTCGACGCCACCGCGCGCACTTCAAAATACGGATGCGTGACATAATTCTGCGCCAACTCACGGTTCTGACCAAAGAACCGGTCTATACGCTTGGCGTAGCGGTCATGCACGCAGGCCAGCATCGGTTTGCATCCTGCTTCGGCGAGCAGGGCCGAATTTTCGCAGCAGCTACAGTCCACCTGCTTTCCTTGCCAGTCCAGCGTTTCAAGCGGATCAGTCATAGTCATCACGTCCCTGGCGCTCAACCACCTCAAGCAAAATTTTCGCCCCGACCTTGTCGGATGGATCGAGTTGGAGAGCCTTGGTGATGGCTGCACGGCCTCCTTCGAGATCACCCAGGCGCAGCTTGATGTAACCGTGAGCCTTGAGTGCAAACAGGTAAAACCTCGCCCACACCGCATCGTAGCTGCCGAATTCGGCATCGTGCGCTTGCGCCTTGCGCCAATCCGCGGGCAAACCGCTCTGTGCCGCCGCATTCACTATGCATACATCCAACTGTGCCAGCGCGTCATTCAGTCGCCCTTTGTAAAACAGGTAGCGGTAGTAGCCTACCTGCACGGCCAGATGCTGCGGCGCGATTCGCATGGCTTCAGTCAGATGACTTTCCGCCAGACTGTCCCGCGTATAAGCCAAACCGGCCAGTTCCAGATGACGCTCCGCCTCTGCCGGTAGACCGGCCAGTGAGCACGGAAGTTCACCGGAGTCTGCCGGGTTCACCTCAATGCCTGCGCTGAATGCTGGCAATGCTCACCGTGGCGCTTTGCGGCGGGGCACCTGCACTGGCACTGCTGCACGCGCACGATTGCGCATTCGGGTTAATGAAGCTCAAGCCGGTGGCCATGGCCGTGTCGGCGAAATCCACGGTTACGCCTTCCAGCATGATGCGGCTCTCGGCGGGCAGGAACAGCTTGACGCCGTTGCTGTCCAGCACCGCGTCGCCGGCCAGGGGGGCGGCTTCCACGGTGAAGCTGGAATTGAAACCGGAACAGCCTCCGGGTGACACCAGCAAGCGGAAGCCGGAATCCGCCGACCCGCCATTGAAGCGGATCATGCGACGTATGAAAGTGGCGGCTTTTTCGGTGATGGTGATATTCATGGTTAACTCCTAGGCGGCGACGTAGCGGGGATAGTTCTTGTCGATGATGCAGGTATCGTCCACCGGACAAACCGAAACGCACTGCGGCTCGTCAAAGCTGCCGATGCACTCGGTACATTTATCCGGCTTGATGTAGAACATGCCGCTCTTTTCATAAATAGCCTGATTGGGGCATTCCGGTTCACAAGCGGAACAGCCGGTGCAAAAGGTGTCGTCAATTTTGTATGCCATTTTTGTTTCTCCTTAATTTGTAGCCCGGATGCAGCGCAGCGAAATCCGGAAAAGTATTCGTATAACTCTCAACCCCGGATTTCACTGCGCTGCATCCGGGCTACCTCTTTTCTACGCCGCCAAATAAGCCCCTTGCCGTATCTCCGCATCCCCGCGCGTCTGATGCACAATCTCACCGCTTTTGACCCGCGCGCGATACCCGGCAAACCAGCCGAGAGCCGCTTTTTCAATGAATTCGTGCGCGTATTGCTCCACCGGCTCAATCCCGGCTTCCTTCAATTCGTCGCGAGGACAGGCACCGATCTTGGCAACCAGCACCGCATGACAATCGTTGATGGCGGTGACTATGGAGGGCAGTACATCATCTTCGCCCCAGCCGCCCTGGCAGTAATGATCCACCCGGCGGTGGCCGATAAAGGCGGTGCCCGATGCCGAGACTTCATAAATCTGGAACTCCTGCGCATGACCGAAGTGCTCGTTAACCTTGCCGTTGCCCTTGGTTGCCACCGCTACCAGAACTTTCATGCCGTCATCCGCGCCTTGTTCGGCCAGCGCGGCCTTTTTGGCCGAGACCTGCGCCGCCCGTTGCGCTTCCACTTTTTCCTGATAGGCACGGCGTTTGTCGAGGTCGTACACCACTTCCATTTTTTCTACCTGATCCAGCGTGAACTCATTGCTGCGGTCTTCGCCCAGCAAGCCCACCGCATCGGCACGGCACTGGCGGCAATGGCGCATCAGATTCGCTCCGCCCATGCAGGAATCCTGCACTTCTTTCAGCTCCTGTGCGGAGGGGCCGCGTTGTCCGGTGAGGCCGTACACCGTGCCGTGCTCGGCTTCTGAGATCAGCGGCATGATGTTGTGCAGGAATGCGCCGCGCGCTTTCACCGCCTTGTTTACTTCGATCAAGTGCCGGTCGTTTACGCCGGGTATCAGCACGGAATTAACCTTGGTCAGCACGCCGCGCGCGGTGAGCATTTCCAGTCCCAGCATTTGGCGCTCGGTCAGAATCTGCGACGCTTCACGGCCATGGATACGCTTGTGATTGTAGAAAATCCACGGATAGATTTTTTCGCCGACGGCAGCATCGATCATGTTGATCGTGATCGTCACATGGTCGATGTTGTACTTGCAGATTTCGTCCACATAGTCCGGCAGCATCAGCCCGTTGGTGGACAGACACAGCTTGATGTCCGGTGCTTTTTCCTGCAATTGGCGGAAGGTTTCGAAAGTTTTTGCCGGACTGGCCAGCGCATCGCCGGGACCGGCAATGCCCAGCACCGTCATCTGCGGGATCTCGGATGCGACAGCCAACACCTTCTTCACCGCCTGATCGGGCGTGAGCTTTTGCGACACCACGCCGGGACGTGACTCGTTGGAGCAGTCGTATTTGCGGTTGCAGTAATTGCATTGAATATTGCAGGCCGGCGCCACCGCAACGTGCATGCGCGCATAGTGATGGTGCGCTTCCTCGGAATAACAGGGATGGTTCTTCACCTTCTCCCAGATTTCCGGTGGCATATCGGCAGGGCCGTCGGAAGAGCCGCAACTCGCTTTGCCTTCTCCTCCTGTCGTACCGCAACCGGATTGTCCGGCCACTTCAACCCTGATTCCGCCCAATGGCTTTAATCTTGAAGGGGTGCTGCTTTCAAATTGGGATGCCATGCTGACCTCAATGATTTGGGTTTGTCATGCATGTTGTTTAGCAAGCCCCGTGCCATTTATAAAACAAATTAAAATCAATATCATATGTTTGTGCCGGGATGCGTTTGGCCGAGCCTGTCAGCATTGCGACAGCGTTTATGGATGATTTGCTACAAGGGGAAACCTTTCAATTGAAGGAAAAATATTTCGACAGGGGCGAGTAGGCGAATCGACACGCACGGGACCGGGAAATGCGTAAGTGCCAATTCCGGCACCAAAACCCTATTAAGGTGTATCCTATAGCGTAGTTCGCATACTCGGCCAAAATTGTTGTACCAGAGAGGTCATTGTGCTACGAAAAGTTTTGCTGTTGATTACGTCAGGATATGTGCTGGCTATCCTGCTGGTCTTTGCGCTCGGACTAATGGCAATATCTGGCATGAATGCCCTGCATTCGATCTCCCACAGTCTTTACGAGCACCCCTTCAGAGTCAACGCAGCGGCTCTCGATGCGAGCCGCTCGGTGGCATTGATCCGCGAACGAATATTGTTGATATCCCTGTCCGAAAATCCGCAACAAACAGCAAAATTAGCCTCGGAAATACCGCCTCTGGAAAAAGAAGTCGGCGCTCAACTCGATATTATTAAAGCCAATTTTCTGGGTGACATGCGGCGGGTCACAGACGCAGAGGAACTGTTGCAGGAATGGCAGGGCTTGAGGAAGCGGGAAATTGATCTGTCGCTGCACGGTCAAGCCGGCGAAGCCGACCGCCTTATGAGGAATTCGGGGGCCGAATTATTCACCCGGCTGAATGAAGAATTGAATTATGTCACCGACTTCAGCCGCCAGCGGGCAAGCGCCTTTATTGAAGAATCGGAAGCGGAGATGCGCACCCAGACTACCCGGATAGGCTGGCTGGTTGCCGTCCTGATTGCAATAATCGGTCTCGTCGGCTGGGTTGTGGCGCGTCGCGTATTGATCGAGGTACACCATGGCGAGCAACTGGAAAAATCGCTGTTGGAGAAAGCGCATCAGGCCGAAACGGCGATGTACACGCGCAGCCTGATCGAGGCGAGCCTGGATCCGCTGGTAACCATCAGCGCGGAAGGAAAAATTACCGACGTCAACAAGGCAGGCGAGGTAGTTTCCGGCAAGAGCCGCAGCGAACTGGTCGGGACGGACTTCGCCGATTACTTCACCGAACCGGACAAGGCGCGCGCGGGTTACCGGAAAGTTTTCACCGAGGGTTTCGTTACCGATTATCCACTGGCTATTCTCCACCGCGACGGCCACGTTACCGATGTGCTATACAACGCCAGTGTCTACCGCAATGAGGCGGGCGAGGTGTTGGGTGTATTCGCTGCCGCACGCGATGTTACCGAACGCAAACATGCAGAATTTGTTTTGCGCCAAAGCGAGGAAGCGCTGAAAGAAGCACAACGCATGGCCCATGTGGGCAGTTGGTATCTGGATCTGGCGACAAATCGGGTTGTCTGGTCGGAGGTGCTCTACCAAATGTACGGTTTCGACCCGGCACTGCCGCCGCCGCTCTACACCGAATCTGTGAAGCTCTTCACTCCGGAGAGCTGGGAAAAATTGAGTGCCGCCATAGCCCGAGCCACGGAAACCGGCATCCCCTATGAACTTGAACTGGAGATGGTGCCGAAAGATGGCGGCAGGAAGTGGATGTTGGCACGCGGGGAACTGGTGCGTGATGAACGTGGTGCGCCTGCCCGGGTTCGGGGCGTGGTGATGGATATTACCGAACGCAAATTGGCGGAGAATGCGATAAAGGAAAAGGAAGAGCGTCTTGCCCTGGCCACAATCAATAATGGCGTGGGCATCTGGGACTGGAATCTGCAAACCCAGCAAATGATCTGGGACGATTCGATGTTTGCGCTTTACCATATCCGCCGTGAAGACTTCATTGGCACCGAGGAGGCATGGCGCGCGTCCTTGCATCCGGATGACCTCGCGCGCGGCGACCAGGAAGTAGCCGATGCGATTTCGGGCAAGCAGCCTTTCGAAACCGAATTTCGCGTGGTCTGGCCCAATGGCGAAATTCGCCACATCAAGGCCGTGGCGAAGGTGTTCCGCGACGACCAGGGAACACCCTTGCGCATGCTGGGCATCAATATGGATGTGACGGATCGCAATAAAGCAGAGATGAAACTGCGCGAAAGCGAGGACAAGTTCAAGTATGTGTTCGACCATTCCCCCATCGGCAAAACACTCACTTTGCCTTCGGGCGAGTTACAGGTGAACCAGGCATTCTGCGAGATGCTGGGCTACTCCGATGAGGAACTCGGCCATTCCCGCTGGCAGGACATTACCCACCCGGATGACATTGAATTGACCCAACGAACGATTGATCAACTTCTGTCTGGAGAGCAGGACTCGGCGCACTTCGTCAAGAGGTACCTGCACAAGAACGGTTCCGTGGTGTGGATTGATATGGTCACGTCATTGCGGCGCGACGAGAAGGGACAGCCGCTCTACTTCATGACCAGCGTTATCGATATTACCGAGCGCAAGCGGGCGGAAGAAGAGTTGCGCAAATACCACGAGCATCTGGAAGAACTGGTGCAAGAGCGTACGGCAAAACTTGAAGCCGCCAACAGGGAACTGGAATCCTTTTCCTATTCCGTTTCACACGACCTGCGCTCGCCCTTGCGGGCCATAGACGGATTCTCCCGCATCCTGCTGGATGATTATGCCGGCAGGCTGGATGATGAAGGCAAGCGGCTGCTTAACGTGGTGCGCGACAACACCAGCCGGATGGGGCAATTGATTGATGACATCCTGAAGTTTTCCCGCACCAGCAGCCTGGAAATGACTTTTTCCGGGATCGATATGGAGGGGTTGGCACGCGAAGTTGTTGACGAACTCCGGCCTTCCGTTGATCACAGCAAACTCCAATTGGAAATCGAAGCTATTCCTCCGGCGACCGGCGACCGGGCCATGATGCATCAGGTGTTCGTCAACCTGCTGTCCAATGCTATTAAATTTAGCCGTTACAAGGAACCCGCCATGATCAAAGTTGGCGGTTCCCTCGATGGAAGTGAGGCTATCTATTTCGTGCGCGACAATGGTGCAGGTTTCGATATGAGGTATGCGGAAAAACTGTTCGGTGTATTTCAGCGCTTGCACGGGGTCAATGAGTTTGAAGGTACCGGCATCGGCCTGGCCATCGTCAAGCGCATTGTCAATCGTCACGGCGGACGGGTATGGGCGGAGGGCAAGGTCAACGAGGGCGCGACCATTTATTTTTCAATTCCGGCACCAGTTTTAACCCCGGAAGTCCATTAGGGAAGGTGATTTTGTTCTAATGAATTCGTTGGGTTTAGCTCAAAAGGAGACATCATGAACATCTCGATCGCGCGTTACATAGTGGCGATTCTGGCAGCAATAGGGAGTGTGGTCGCGCTTGCCGCGCCGGAGTCCGAGGAAGAGGCGCTGGCACTGGCCTACGGCGACAAGGACACCGTCAGCATCGCCACCGGCGGCAAACAGACACTGCGCCTTGCCCCATCCGTGGCCTCGGTGATCACCGCGGAAGACATCGCCGCCATGGGCGCGACAGACCTTGATCAGGTGATGGAGACAGTGCCGGGCGTGCATGTGTCCAAGCTGGTCACCCACAACATCTCGTCCTATCAGATTCGCGGCATCACCGGCAATGCCAGCAATCCGCAAGTCCTGCTGTTGCAAAACGGCATCCCGATGAATACTCTGTATCGCGGCGACAAGGGCGAGGAGTGGATCAGCCAGGGGCTGGAGAATGTGGCCCGCATCGAGATCATCCGTGGCCCCGGTTCCGCGCTTTACGGCGCGGATGCCTTTTCCGGCGTGATCAACCTCATCACCAGGAAAGCGGCGGACACGCCGGGCACCGAGTTCGGTGTGCGCGGCGGCTCCTTCAACAGCAGGAACGCCTGGGTGCAACATGGCGGCCAATGGGGGGCGGTGGACGTGGCGGCCTACCTGAATGTCGGTGCTACCGATGGCAGCAAGCAAATCATCTCGGCGGATGCCGGACGGCTGCACGGGGCCACCCTCGCGCCGGGGCCGGAGAATAACGGTTTTGACGCTGTAGATGGCAGCTTCAATTTAGGTTACGGCAAGTATCGTCTGAATGCAGGCTACAAGTTGCGGGACAATGCGGGCACCGGTGTCGGTCCGGCTTCTGCACTGGACCCCGTGGGCAAGGAAAAAAGCGAGCGCATCTCCGCCGACCTTTCCTGGAAGGATCCCCAGTTTGCCCAAAATTGGGAGTTGGGCTACAGCGGCAGTTACCTCCATTACCATGAAGAATCGATCATGCGGATATACCCTCCCGGCACCACCTTCACCACCGGGGTACTCCCGAATGGCGTGCTCTCCGGCCCTGGCCGCTGGGAAGATCAGGCGCGGGTGTCGGGCTACGCCGCCTATTCCGGTTTTTCCGGTCACCATCTGCGTCTTGGCCTCGGTCATGACAATTTGAACCTCTATAAAGTCAGAACGTTGAGGAATTACTATATCGGTACCACCCCCGGACCTCAATTCGGCGTAATTAGCCCCGATTTGGCCTTCAACGGCGGTCAACTGGTCGACTATTCCGTCAGGCTGCCGCACTTGACAACGCATGACCGTAAAATCGACTACCTCTACGCGCAGGACGAGTTGAAATTCGCATCGGACTGGAGGCTGACCGCCGGCGTGCGCCACGACAACTATTCCGATTTCGGCGGCACCACCAATCCGCGTCTGACCTTGGTGTGGGACGCCACGCTCGACCTTACCGCAAAACTGCTCTACGGCCAGGCTTTCCGCGAACCTTCCTACAACGAGATGTATGGCATCAACCCGAACTCCAACGGCAACCCGAACTTGATACCGGAAACCATCAAGACGCTGGAAGCTGCATTTACCTGGCAAGCGCGCACGGATACCCGGGTGAATCTGAATGTGTTCCGCTACGACATGAAGGACGTGATCCGTTCCGTGCAAAACGCCGTTCCCGGAACCGGATCGGTTTTTCAGAATACCGGCAAGCAGCATGGCAGCGGTCTGGAGCTGGAAACGACGTGGGACGCCAGCAGCAGCGTGCGTCTGACCGGCAACTACGCCTGCCAGGAATCCGTCGACGAGGCCACCCAACAGGATGCGGGCTATGCGCCGCATCACCACCTCTATTTGCGCGGGGATTGGCGCTTTGCCTCCGGCTGGCTCTCCAGTACCCAGATCAACCGGGTGATGGAGCGCATGCGCCCAGCCGGTGACACCCGGCCCGCGGTGCCGGACTACACCACGGTGGACATGACCGTGCGTACTGATCACAGCAAGAGCCGGTGGGAGGTTTCCGCATCGGTGCATAACCTGTTCAATGCCACGGGACTCGAACCCAGCCTCGCGCCGGGTACGGTTATCCCCAACGATTTGCCGGTAGTGGGACGCACCGTGTGGTTGCAAGTGATGCACAGGCTATGAGGCAAGCCGGCAAAATATTCGCAGCAATCCGGCGCAGCCGAGGCTTGATGGCCGGCCTGTTGTGCTTTGCTTTATTGATGGCGCTTGCTGGCAAGGCGAATGCCGATGCAAGCGGGAGTACGCTAATGAAGGTCGCACTGGTGTCGGGAACAGGCCCGGTCGCGGTCATCTACCCGGATATCGGTGAGCCTTATTTCACTGTGTTCGCCCAGCTCATCGGTGGCATCGAGGACAAGATAAAAATGCGTATCGTCAAATATGCAGTGGGACAGAACGAAGACATTGCCGACCTGAAAACCACTTTGCACCGGCAGAATATCAAAGTGGTGATTGCGCTGGGACGGCAAGGAATGAAGACCGCAGCCAGTCTGGATCGCGACTTCGGTGTGGTGATAGGAGGCGTCATCACGTCACCCGAAAATAACCTGCACGAGCTGCCGGTGAACAGCCTGTCGCCTGATCCGGCGCTGTTGTTTTCGCACCTCAGGGAACTGATGCCCGCCGCGCGGCGCGTGTTCACCGTGTACGATCCGCACCAGAATGCCTGGCTGATGCGTCTGGCGAAACAGGCCGCGATCTCCCAGAGACTGGAACTCGTGGCCTATGAAGCGCAGGACTTGCGTAGTGCAGTGCTTGCTTACCAGAAGATACTCGCCGCATCCGACCGCAACCAGGATGCCCTATGGCTGCCACAGGATTCCACTACAGTGGAGGATAGTTCGGTGCTGCCTCTGGTGCTGCATGAATCCTGGAGCCGCAATCTGGCGGTGTTTTCCAGTAGTCTCGGCCATGTCAGGCGCGGCGTGCTGTTTTCGCTGTATCCGGACAATGCCGCGTTGGGGCGTCACCTCGGCGAAACTGCGCAGGAATTTCTGGCTTCCGGCGACTACGGAGAGCACGGTATGGTGCTGATGCGCGAAGTATTGATGGCAATCAACTTGCGCACCGCCACGCACCTCGGACTCGATGCCAGTCCTCAGCAGGGTTTTGACATGGTGTTTCCGGAGCAATGACGACCATCATGAACCTGGTTATTAATAAATTGAACTGGTCGTTATACCGTAGGCTGGCGGCGAGCAACGCGAACCCCGGCATCTCAAGAACGACAAACGCCGGGGTTCGTGCCTGTGTCAATTCCGCATCGAGCTTGCTCGATAGCGGATTGCCTGACTTTGTTGCACCGCTAGCCTGCAGAACTATTGGATCGCCGGCCCTATTAAGATCATGAACAAAATTTTCGCCACATTTTTGCTCAAATTCACTTTCCAGCGCCAGCTCGAAATCACGATTACGCTCGGAATTTTCATGCTGGCGTTGTTTTCCTCCGTGGTGGGTTCGTGGCAGGCCAACGAGCGGGTGCGCAGCAACCTGCTTGAACAGGGACGACACATCACCGAGGGTCTGGCACGCCAGAGTACCCTGGCGCTGATTTATGTTTCCGCCGACAACGCGGCGGAAGCGGTGAACGCCACCCTGGATTTTCCGGGAGTAGTCAGCGTGGTAATATTCGACGCCAAGCAGCATGTATTGTTGCAGCGAGGAAAAATCGATCCCAACGAATTCCAGGCTCAAGTCAATCTGGCAAGCGGAATTGACAAAGCCGGAGGGGAGCAGTACGCCGCCATTCTCGACACGGAAAGCCCAAACGCATGGCGATTTTACGCGCCGGTGTATTCGCAGCCTGCAAGCTCACCCTTCCAAAAGATTGCCACCCCCGAGTTGCTTGGCCACGTTACGGTGGTGGTGAGCAAAGCGGCGCTGTCCCAGATGACTCACCGCATTTTTGTTGCTAACCTGATCACATCGTTTTCTTTCGCGCTGCTGCTTCTGCTGCTGATACGATTTCTGTCCGGTCGCATCACGCAACCTCTCAAACTGTTGTCGGTAAGCATGGGGCGCGCCGAGGCGGGCGAATCGCAGGTGCGAGCCGAGCTTGCCGGGCCCAAGGATATCGCCGACATGGCGCATGCTTTCAACAGCATGATGTCGGTGCTCGAAGAGCGCGCGGCAGAAATCCATCAGCTTAATATCGAACTGGAGCAGCGGGTGGCGCAACGTACCGCCCAGTTGGAAGCCGCCAACAAGGAGCTGGAGGAATTTTCCTATTCGATGTCCCACGACATGCGCACGCCGTTGCGGGCGCTCGACGGCTTCTCGAAAATATTACTCGAAGAACACAGCGATCGCCTGGACGACGAGGGCAAGCGCCTGCTGATAGTGCTGCGCGACAACGCCCGGCGCATGGGGCGGTTGATCGACGACATCCTGCACTTCTTGAGCATGGGCAGGCGGAGAATGGATTACAGTTCCGTGGACATCGCGCAAATGGCATCGGAGCTGGTCGCGGAGTTGCAGGCCGTTGCTCCCGCGCGTCACCTGCGGCTCGAAACCGGCAGGCTTCCGCCAGCCCGGGGCGACCGCGACATGATCCGGGAGGCGTTGCAAAATCTGCTGTCGAATGCCGTCAAGTTTTCGCGGGCGGATGGGGAGGCCTTAATTGAGATAGGCGGCGCGACGGAAGGAAATGAGAATGTCTATTCGGTGACGGATCACGGCATCGGGTTCGATATGCGTTATGCGGACAAACTGTTCAGAGTATTCGAACGTGTGCATGCGACCGGACAGTACGAGGGTTCCGGTATCGGCCTGGCCCTCGTCAAGCGCATCATCACCCGCCACGGCGGGCGGGTGTGGGCCGAGGGCAAGGTCAACGAGGGCGCGACGATTTATTTTTCGTTGCCGGACAGGGAGAAAAGTCATGGATGACACCAAAGTTCAAAAAAAACCATGCTTACTGCGCGCCGCAGCCGAGGCGCAACTCGGCCGCGTGCCAGCGCCGGCGGCATCGCCCCGCTCCGCCGATGAACTCCTGCACGAACTCCATGTACACCAGATCGAACTGGAGATGCAGAACGAGGAGTTGCGCCGCGCCCACCTTGCCCTGGAAGAGTCCCGCGACCGCTACCTGAGCCTGTACGAATTTGCCCCGGTCGGCTACCTCACCCTCACGCGCACAGGTCAGATAGCCGAAATCAACCTCACCGGCGCAGCTCTGCTCGGGGGCGAGCGCGCGAACCTGCTGCAACTCCGCTTCGACCATTTTGTCAGCCCGCAAGACCGTGACCGCTGGAACATGATGTTTGTCGGTGTAATGGCGCATACGGAAAAAATGGGGATAGAACTCGCGCTCCAGCACGGTGAGGGTTCCACGCTTTACGCCCATCTCGACTGCTTGCGCATTGAAGTCGCCGGCTGTCCTGCCGAAATGCGCATGACACTGACCGACATCAGCGCCATGCTCCTGAACCAGCAGCTCAGCGCGGCGCAGGGCGAGTTGATCGGGCAGTCGGAGTCGCTCCGGAAAAGTGAAGCCGCGCTGCGGGAGAGCGAAGAGCGTCTGCGCAAGGCTACGGAAACGGCGCGCGACGCGATTGTCATGATTGAGGCCGAGCACGGAATCATTATTGAGTGGAATCCCGCTGCCGAAGCGATATTCGGCTACGCCCAGGCAGAAGCGCTCGGCCGGGTGCTGCATGATTTGCTGGCACCGTCCCGTTTCCGCGAAATGGCGCAGCAAGGTTTGTCCCGGTTTGCCGGCACCGGGGAAGGTGCTGCAATAAACAAGACGGTGGAGTTGGTAGCCTTGCACAAGAATGGGACGGAATTCCCCATCGAGCTTTCCCTGTCTGCCATGCAGCTACACGGAAAGTGGCACGCCACCGGCATTGTGCGCGACATCAGCGCACGCAAGCGGGCAGAAGCCGAACTGTGCGCACTCAAGGACAGCCTGGAAGCCCGCGTTACTGAGCGGACAGCGCAACTCGAAGCCGCCAACAAGGAGCTGGAGGCTTTTTCTTATTCGGTCTCGCACGACCTGCGCAGTCCATTGCGCATCATAGACGGGTTCTCCCATATCCTGCTGGATGATTATGCCGACAAGCTGGAAGATGAAGGCAAGCGCCTGCTTAACGTGGTGCGGGACAATTCCAGCCGGATGGAACAACTGATCGATGATATTCTGAAATTCTCCCGCACCAGCCGCCTGGAAATGAGTTTTTCTGAAATTGACATGGAGAGGCTGGCTCACGAAGTTGCCGAAGAAATCCAGCCTGTTGTTGCAGACGGTAAGTTGCAATTGGAAATCGAGCATCTTCCGCCGGCACAAGGCGACCGTCCCATGATGCGTCAGGTATTCGTCAATCTGCTGTCCAACGCGGTCAAGTTCAGCCGCCACAAGGAACCCGCGCTGATTAGGGTAGGCGCTTCCGTCAAGGGGGACGAAGCAATTTATTATGTAAAGGACAATGGTGCCGGGTTCGACATGAAATACGCGGACAAACTGTTCGGAGTATTCCAGCGCCTGCATTCCACAAACGAGTTTGAAGGTACCGGCATCGGCCTCGCCATCGTCAATCGCATCATCACCCGCCACGGCGGGCGGGTATGGGCCGAGGGCAGGGTCAACGAGGGGGCAACGATTTATTTTGCATTACCGGCCAAGGAGAGAATTCATGAATGACGACGTGAAAGAAGTGGAAATCCTGCTGGTGGAAGATAATCCGACCGATGCGGAGCTGACTATCCGCGCACTGAAAAAAATCAGTCTCGCCAACAAATTAGTGTGGGTGAAAGATGGTGCCGAGGCGCTGGATTTTATTTTCGCCACGGGTGCTTATAGCGGGCGTACCTTGTTGAGCGGACCGAAGGTCATCCTGTTGGACTTGCGCCTGCCGAAGGTGGACGGCATGGAAGTATTGCGCCGGGTCAAGGAAGATGCGCGCACCCGAACTATTCCCGTGGTGGTGCTAACCTCGTCCAAAGAAGACCGGGATATTGCCGAGAGCTACCAGCTCGGCGTCAACAGTTATATCAGCAAACCGGTGGAGTTCGATGAATTTGCCAGAACTGTAGCGGAACTTGGGCTGTATTGGCTGCTGGTGAATCGCCCGCCTACGATCAAGTAGTCATTCCGGAGCAGGTTGCCATGGACAAAGTTTGGCGAATATTGATGCTGGAAGACACTCCAACTGATGCCGAGTTGGCAGAACATGCGTTGAGCAAAGCGGGTATGCACTTTATCTCTAAACGTGTGGATACACAAAACGCATTCCTGCTCGCGCTGGAAAATTTTCGACCCGATATTGTTCTGTCTGATTACAAGCTGCCCGACTTCAGCGGCATGGACGCTCTGGAAATAGTGCAGCGCGATCATCCTGAAATCCCGGTAATCATGGTCACCGGTGCGCTTCCCGATATCGAGGCAGTAGAGTTGATTCATGCGGGCGCCAAAGATTACGTCCTGAAAGACCGGCTGGCGCGGCTGGCACCGACCGTCCAGCGAGCGCTGTTGGCGGAACAGGGAACCCGTGCGCGCAAGGCGGCAGAGAAGGCGCTGCAGGAAAGCGAAGCGCGCTACCGGCGCATCACCGAAGGACTCACCGACTATCAATATACGGTGCGCATTGATAACGGACAGGCCGTGGAAACCACGCAAAGCACGGCCTGCGAGGTTGTGACAGGGTACAAGGCGGAAGAGTTTGCCGCCAATTCCAGCCTGTGGATACAAATGGTCGCACCGGAGGATCGCGACTCGGTCACGCAGCATGTAAGACAAATTCTGGCGGGGGAGAATGTTCCGCCGATGGAGCATCGTATCATCCGGAAAGACGGAGTGACCCGCTGGGTGAGCGACACGACCATCCTGTTCAAGGATGCCTACGGCAAGCTGCTATCTTACGACGGGGTGATCAAGGACATTACCGAGCGCAAGCGAGCCGGGGATGAATTGCGCAAATCCCGCGATGAACTGGAGAACAGGGTGCTCGAACGCACCGCAGAGCTGCAGGCCGCGAATACTGCGCTACTGGCCGAGAAGGCGCACCAGGAGGAACTCATCCGCAAACTCGCGGAAGCCCACAACCAACTGTTGCAATCGGAAAAAATGGCTTCCATCGGGCAACTGGCAGCCGGCGTGGCGCACGAGATCAATAATCCGGTAGGGTTTGTTAACTCCAACCTGGGAACCTTGAAACATTACCTGGAGGATATGTTCAAGACGCTATCCGCTTATGAGCAGAGCGAAGGGGAGTTGACGGCAGAAACTCGGGAAGCATTGGACGAACTGAAGCGGCAAATCGATATCGCTTACCTGCGCGAGGACGCAGCCAACCTGCTGTCCGAGTCGATGGAAGGGTTGCAGCGGGTCAAACGCATCGTTCAGGATTTGAAAGACTTTGCCCATGTTGGCGAGACTGAAAGGCAACCGGCCAATCTGGAGCGGGGACTGGACAGCACCCTCAACGTGGTACGGAACGAGCTTAAATATAAAGCCGAAGTCGTCAAGGAGTACGGCGGCATTCCAGAGATCGAATGTGTTTCCTCGCAGCTCAATCAAGTGTTCCTGAATCTGTTGATGAATGCGGTGCAGGCGATCGAGGATCATGGACGCATCACCCTGCGCACCGGTCAGGAAGAGGAGAATGTCTGGGTGGAAGTGGAAGATACCGGCAAGGGTATCAAGCCCGAGCATCTGGAGCGTATCTTCGAACCCTTTTTCACCACCAAACCGGTGGGGGCCGGCACGGGGCTGGGGCTATCGTTGTCCTATGGCATTGTGCAAAAGCACGGGGGAAGAATAGAGGTAAAGAGTACGCAGGGGAAAGGTACGACGATGCGCGTGTGGCTGCCGCTAAAAGCTGATAATGCCGGCCAGCCGGAAGGTGCAACTGAATAGGATTAATTGAGATAGGCAGAGTGGCGGAAGAAGAGGAGAATATCAACCCGGTAAAGGATCACGGCATCGGATTCGACATGCGCTATGCGGGCAAACTATTCAAAGTATTCGAACGCGCGCATACGACCCGCCAGTACGGGGGCCGGCATAGGCACGGCTCTTGTTAAACGCATCATCACACGTCACGGCGGGCGCGTCCGGGCAGAGGGCAAGGTTAATGAAGATGCAACCCTGATATTTCTCAATTCCGGTAGGTGGAATTTTAAATCCGCTACGAAAGTTTTGTGGTTTGGAGCTAAATTTTGGGAGATACGCACATGAACAATATGAACATGTTGTACTTCACATCGGTCAGTTCCAATGAGTTGGCAACAGCATTAATCGAATGGCGCAAGGCGTCCCCCGGTGTCGGGGTGTTGGCTTTGTTGCCCGAAGCCGGGAAGGATTCTGTGCCATTGTTGCAATCATTATGCGAGCAACACGGGGTTGCTCTGGCCGGTGGAATTTTTCCCGCACTGATCAAAAATGGAGAGTTTGTCAACCAAGGCGTGTGGTTGCTCCCCCTGGCCACCATGCCTTATGTCGCCCTGCACGAAAATCTGCAAGCCGGTGCAGAGGGCGCAGCACAGGTTGCACTGGAAATAGCCGGGGATTTGAGAACATATTTAAACGGGGTGCAAGTGCCTGCCACCTTGTTCATGCTATTTGATTCGCTGGTGCCAAATATTTCAACCATACTCGATGAGCTTTATCTGCAACTGGCTAATCGAGTTCACTACGCCGGAGCCAATGCCGGCAGCGAGACCTTTCAGCCTATGCCCTGCCTGTTCGATGGTAAGCGCTCAATTCAGAATGGCGTGCTGGTGATGTTGCTCAATCCGCATCATGGTGCAATTCTGGAGCATGGTTACTGTGTTCCCCCCCAGACCATGACGGCTACTTCGACCGAGGGAAACCGTATAGTGCAAATCGATTGGCGGCCTGCCTTTGAGGTGTATCGCGAACTGGTTAAATCGCGGTTTGAGGTGGAGATTACCCGCGAGAACTTTTACCAGTATGGCGTACATTTTCCCTTCGGTATCGTGCGTGCCAACCATAGCGTAGTCGTACGAATTCCAGTGGCGTTAGGCGAGGATGGTTCACTGTTCTGCATCGGGGAGGTTGCCCCGTACGCGGTACTGGCATTGCTGGATGCGCCGCCGGTAGATTCCACCCATACGCTGGATGCTCTCACCAAAGGCCTGGCCGGAATAGGCGGCTCTGTACAAAGAGATGTGTTGTTGTTTTATTGCGCCGGGCGCCGATTGCATTTGGGTATAGCCGCGGCTTCTGCCGAATTGGAAACGTTCATGCAGCGCACCGGTGCAGCACAGGTATCGGGGGCGCTGTCGCTGGGTGAAATCGGGGGCGCCGCGCAGTGGGACTATCCGTTATTTCACAATGCCACTCTGGTGGCTTCATTGTGGTAGGCCGCATTCAGGCCGACTGATATGCCGCGCGACGACATCCTTCCTATCCTCTACGAGATGGCTTTGGTCATCGGTGGGGAAATCAGTCTCAAGCCCTTGCTTACGCGTACGCTGCAACGGTTGCTTTATCATACCTCTTTTCCGGCTGGCTTTATCTGCCTTGATTTGCCGCTCCCAAGCGGAGATGAGAATGAAATTCAGAGCGTAAAAATTGATGCGGTCATCGGCGATTATGAGCTGGTTGAGCTAAAAGGGACGGTGCTGCCTTTGCCGGTTGCGTTGCTGTACGGAGAGGCTTTAAGTGTGGTTGAAGATGCACATCTTTTATCGGGTATTCCGGTTGCATGCGGGCGTTATCATGCCTATCTCCGTTTGCCGATCAAGGATTGCGGAGTGATCATCCTATTGGCCCAGAAGATGCCGGAAAATAATTTGCCCCTGACGCAAATGTTCCTGCCAGTCATGGAGAATCTGGCCAAAGCTATCAGGCTGTGCCGCCAGAATGATGCCCATAACTCGGAACTGATTTCCACACGCGAACACGAAACCAGCGAACGCAAGAGGGCAGAAATGGAATTGCGCGAGCTCAACAAAGACTTCATTACATTGCTGGAAAATACCGGGGATTTCATCTCTTTCAAAGACCGGGATAGCCGCATCCGTTTTTGCAGCCAAACACTGGCACGCATTACCGGTCATGCCAGTTGGCGGGACTTAACAGGTAAGTGCGACCAGGAAATTTTCCCTGAGGATACGGCGCGTATCTATTATGAAGAAGAGCAGTCTGTCTTTTTGCAAGGCAAGCCGCTTCTCAACAAGACAGACCCCTATTACGACGAAAATGGCAAGTTACGCTGGCTGAGTTCCAACAAGTGGCCGGTATTGGGTGACGGACAAAAGACTGTTGTCGGAATCTTCGGCATCGGCCGCGATGTGACGGAACTACGGGAAGCAGAGAGAAAAGTTAGCGAACTGAACCGGGATTTGGAGTCGCGTGTGGTCGAGCGGACGAGGCAACTTGAAGTTGCCAACAATGAACTGGAGGCCTTTTCCTATTCGGTTTCCCACGACCTGCGCACGCCGTTGCGTGCCATAGACGGCTTTTCCCAAATGCTGCTGGATGATTATTCCGGCAAACTGGATGATGAAGGCAAACGATTGCTCAATGTGGTGCGTGACAACACTCAAAAAATGGCGCATCTCATAGATGATATTTTGAGGTTTTCGCGCACCAGCCGCCTGGAAATGACTTTTTCGGAAATCAATATGGAAAAAGAGGTTCGCGAGGCTGTTGACGAACTTCAGCCTTCTGTTAAGGGATGCAATTTGCAAGTTGAAATCGAACATATTCCCCCGGCGAGGGGAGACCGTGCCATGATGCATCAGGTTTTTGTCAACCTGCTGGCCAACGCCATCAAGTTCAGCCGTTCCTGCGAACTCGCCAGGATCAGTGTGGGGGGGACGGCAGAAGGCAATGAAAATGTATATTATGTGAAGGATAATGGGGTCGGTTTCGACATGCAGTTTGCCGACAAGCTGTTCGGTGTATTCCAGCGTCTCCATGGGGCGAGCGAGTTTGAAGGAACCGGGATCGGGTTGGCCATTGTTAAGCGTATCATCATCCGCCATGGCGGGCGGGTGTGGGCGGAGGGCAAGGTCAACGAGGGTGCGACGATTTATTTTGTGTTACCGAATGAGGAGCAGGAACATGGATGAGACAGTAAAAGAAGTGGAGATTCTGCTGGTGGAAGACAATCCGACCGATGCCGAACTGTGCCTGCGGGCGCTGAAGAAAAATAATCTCGCCAACAAAGTGGAATGGGTGAAAGACGGATCGGAGGCGCTGGAGTTCATTTTTGCCACGGGTGCCTACAGCGCGCGTACACCGATAGACGTCCCCAAGGTGATTCTGCTGGATTTGCGACTGCCCAAGGTGGACGGCATGGAAGTGCTGCGCCGGATCAAGCTGGACGAGCGCACCCGCAGCATACCCGTGGTGGTGATGACTTCGTCCAAGGAAGACAGGGATGTGGTGGAGAGTTACCGGCTCGGCGTCAACAGCTTCATCAGCAAGCCGATAGAGTTCGATGAATTTGTCAAGACCGTGTCGGAGGTCGGGCTCTACTGGCTGCTGGTGAACTTGCCGCCGCGTATGGTGAAGTAGTTATGGTACAGGCGGTAACAATTCGGGAACTGCGTGTGTTGCTGCTGGAAGACACGCCTGCGGATGCCGAGTTGCTGGAAAACATGCTGCGCAAGACCGGGCTTTTGTTCATTGCTGAGCGGGTTGATACCGAGCCCGCGTTCAAAAAGGCATTGGAGGACTTCAAGCCCGATATTGTCCTGGCCGACTACCGTCTACCCTCCTATGACGGTCTCGCTGCGACGGAGTACATTCACCTGTGCTATCCGGATTTGCCCGTCATTATGGTCACCGGTGCCCTCGGCGAAGAAAAAGCCATTGAACTATTGCGGGCCGGAGCTTGGGATTACATTCTGAAAGACCGTTTGACGCGGCTGCCTGCCGCCATCCAGAGGGTGCTGGGGGAGCAGGAAGAAATACAGGCGCGGCGTGTGGCCGAAAACAGCTTGAGGGAAAGCGAAGAGCGTATTCGTCTGATTCTGGATTCGGCGCTGGATGCGGTGATCGGCATGGACAGTAGCGGTTTGGTTACCCACTGGAATGCGCGAGCCGAAAAGATGTTCGGTTACCCGTGCGCGCATGCAATCGGCAATCAATTGGAGGAGCTGATTATTCCGCCCGCCTATCGCACCGCACACTGCCAGGGATTGCAAAAATTTATGCAAACCGGGGTAGGCCCGGTGCTGGGCAGGTGTATCGAAGTATTGGCAATGCGCAGCGACACGAGCGAATTTCCTGCCGAGCTTGCGGTGGTGGCGGTGCCCCGGAAGCAGGGAGTTTTTTTCAGCGCGTTCGTGCGTGACATCACCGAGCGCAAACGGGCAGAGAATGCATTGATCGAGAGCGAAAACCGCTTTCGCCAGTTGGCGGATTATGATGCGCTTACCTGTCTCCCCAATCGCCGCCTGCTGAATGACCGCCTGGGGCAGGCCATGGTGGCCAGCAAACGCAGCGGACAATATTGCGCGCTGATGTTTCTGGATCTGGATAACTTCAAGCCGCTCAATGATACGCACAAACATGATGTCGGCGACTTGCTGTTGATCGAAGTGGCGCACCGCATCACGGCTTGCGTGCGTGAAGTGGATACTGTGGCGCGCTTTGGCGGTGATGAGTTTGTGGTCATTATCAGCGACCTGGATGTCAATCAGAGCGAGTCACTGATCCAGGCGAATAGTGTGGCTGAAAAAATTCGCAGCTCCCTGGGCGAGCCTTATGTGCTGATAGTCCGCCAGGGCAGCGAGGTAAAAACCATTGTGCATCATTGCACGGCGAGTATCGGAGTGGTGCTGTTCATCAATCACGAAGCCGCCCAGGATGACATCATCAAGTGGGCTGACAGGGCGATGTATCAGGCGAAAGAAAACGGACGCAATACGATTCGAGTTTTTAACCTGCCCACGGGTGCAGCGCAAGCGGCGGGGAGAAATTTTGGCTGATCCGCTACGTATTTTACTGCTGGAAGATACGCCTGCCGACGCGGAACTGAATGAACGGGAACTGCGCAAGGCGGGGATAGACTTTATCTCCAGACGCGTGGATACGCGGGATGCATTTGTCCGGGCGCTCGAAGAATTCCATCCCGATGTAATACTGTCCGACTACAATCTGCCCGGCTTCGACGGTCTGTCCGCGCTGGAACTGGTGCGGCGCGATCATCCGCACATACCTGTAATCATGGTTACCGGTGCACTCGCCGATGTCGAGGCAGTAGAGCTGATCCATGCCGGAGCCAGGGATTATGTGCTGAAAGACCGGCGCGCGCGGCTGGCGGTTGCCGTGCAACAGGTTTTGTCCGCAGAGCAAGGCATACGCGCGCGCAAGGCGGCAGAGGAAAAGTTCCGCAAGATCAGTGAATCGGCCCAGGATGCCATCATCATGATGGCAGACAAACGCATCTCGTTCTGGAATGCGGCCGCCGAAAGGATTTTCGGCTACAGCGCTGCCGAGGCAATGGGGCAGGAAGTCCATGCCTTGCTTGCTCCTCCCCAGGCACAAGCTCCATTCACGCTGGGATACCCGAATTTCCAGAAAAGCGGCGAGGGTCCGTCTGTCGGCAAAGTGCTGGAACTGACCGCAATGCGCAAAGGCGGCGAAGCGTTTCCCATTGAATTGTCAGTTTCCTCGACCCGGTTAAACGGACAGTGGCATGCCATCGGCATCGTGCGTGACATCAGCAAACGCAAGCAGTCCGAGGAGAAACTGCGCGTCAGTGCTGAAAGGCTCGGGCTTACCCTGTCGCAAACGGTCGATGCCGTTGCCTCCATGATCGAGTCGCGCGACCCTTATACCGCCGGACATCAACGCCGGGTGGCGACGCTTGCGGGAGCCATTGCCCGTGAAATGGGTTTCTCCGCCGACAGAATTCAAGGACTCTATCTGTCCGCTACCATCCATGATCTGGGGAAAATTCAAATTCCTGCAGAAATCCTCAGCAAACCGGGCCGACTCAGCCCGATCGAATTTGAGCTGATCAAGACCCATCCCCAGGCGGGTTACACCATTATCAAGAATGTGGAATTTCCCTGGCCCATAGCACAGATGGTGCTGCAACACCATGAGAGGCTGGATGGCTCCGGTTATCCGCAGGGACTAAAAAATGAGCAAATTCTCCCTGAAGCCAAAATCCTCGGCGTGTCCGATGTGGTTGAAGCTATGGCGTCCCATCGGCCTTATCGGCCCGCACTGGGGCTGGATGTCGCTCTGCAGGAAATTAGCCGGTATCGCGGTGAACTGTATGATCCGGCAGTAGTGGATTGTTGTCTGGCTCTGTTCAGGGAGAAGAGATTTTCTTTCGATTCGCCCTCCCCAAAGTAACAGCGGGACGCGATTGCTAATCGCTCCACTTCAGATCGCCGCACAGGACTATCAGTTCAGTCCCCCTATATACGGCTACCGAGAGTGTCACGCACATATTGCCGCCGGTGATGGAAAGATAAGGGCGGCTGGTCTGGATTTCGCCGGGTTGGTTAATTGCACGGCGGAAATAATGGCGTCTTGCCCAGATCGCATCACTGCTGTCGGAAAGCGGGTTAAAACGCGGGTCGGAGAATGAAGGGGTGGAAAATGACACAAAATTGATCCCCAGTTGTTTTCCGTCTTTATCCAGCAGGTAACAGCGCTCGGCACCGGGCAGGCCGAGAAAACTCTGGCACGCTGCAGCCGATTCCAACCCGCTCTTGAATTGGTTCAGGAATGAGTGGAAAGCCGTCAGATAAGTTTGTAACTTGTTCTTGTAAAAACCCGATTCGTCTTTGTTCGCGAGCGTGGACTTGGTACAAAGGTCACTGATGGAGCTGCGGCTTATATTATCGGGAGGAAGAATTTTAGCCGGCTTGGCGAAATAATAGCCTTGTACGAAGTCTATATCCGAATCTATGGCGATCAGCGCTTCATCTTCGGTTTCGACGCCCTCCATTAAACACAGGCTGCCTGCCTCGTGGATGAGATTGACCAGATTGGGTATGACGCGCCGCACCGAACGATTATTGGCTGCCTGAGTAATGATGCTTCGATCCAGCTTGACGATGTGGGGCTGAATGCGCCAGATGCGGTCGAAGTTGGAATGTCCGGCACCGAAATCGTCTATGGCAACCAGACAGCCCAATTCCTTGAAATACATGACCGCATCCGCTAATTGACCCTCATCCTGAATTTGTCCCTCCAGAATTTCAATGACGATGCGATGCGGGGGGATACGGTAACGCTCCAGCACATCGGCAAAGAATGCGCCGTGGCGTCTGCCGTAAACGGTGACCAGGGGATTGATATTAAGGAACAGCCAGTTAACTTCATCCGCCTGCGCCAGAAAATTGCGCGTGTGAACAATGCGGCAAAGCCGGTCCAGAAATACATTCTCCGCTTCGCCCTGTGCCATGGAGAAAACGGCAAGAGGGGAGAGGGGGGTCCCATCGGCTGCCACTGGCCTGAGCAGGGCTTCAAATCCAACCGCACGGCGGTGAGCCAGGCTGAAAATGGGTTGGAATCCGCTGTTAATTTGAATATCCCGAAATCTCCCGGAAACATGGTTGCTATGCAGCTGGATGAATGGCTCGATATGGTCGAGAGTCAGCCGCGCGGGGATCGCGTTAAATTGTACGTGGCTACCAGTCATGTTTTCCGGCAAAATAAATTTCATGTGAGCGTTATGTTGCCATGATTACCAATTTTATGAAACAGGTCATTCCGGGAAACAACCGGAGATTTACACCGGCGTTGCCGGACTGCGGCTGAATAAATTTAGTGCTCTCATTTCTGGCTCCTTTGAAGAGCGGCATGCCCAATTAACTGCTGTGCCTGATCTCCGGGAAGCACTAATATCGTTTTACATCAATTCCATATTTGGTGATTGCATAGCCCATCTGCCTGGGCGTGATGCCGAGCAAGCGGGCTGCCTTGGCTTGCACCCAGCCGCATTTTTCCAGGGCCTCAATGAGTTGGTGTTTCTGCGGATCGCCGAACTCATTGTTGTTTAAGGGCGGCGAGGGTTCCATGGGTGACGAATGCGGATCGTCTTCCGGCAGGTCTCTTGAAGACGGGGCACTGGCAATCGGATAGACGGCATGCTTGCTTTGTTGTTGCCACATGATGGACGAGAAACACATGTCCCGGTCACACAGCATATCTTTTTTGCGTATGACGTTTCCCTGTGTCATGGTCGTGATACGCTCCACGCAGTTGGACAATTCGCGCACGTTGCCGGGCCACTGGCAATTGCACATGGTCTGCATGGCTTCGGCAGAAAATTTCAGATGTCTGCCACTCTCCTCGTTCGCCTGTTGCAGGAAAAATTCCGCCAGCAGAGGTACATCCTCGCGCCGCTCGCGCAGGGGGGGGAGGAAAATGGAGACCACGTTGATGCGGTAATATAAGTCCGCACGGAATTCGCCTTTGGATACCGCTTCTTCAAGGTTGCGGTTGGTGGCGGCAACGAGACGCACGTCCACCCGTATGGTCTTGTTTCCGCCCACGCGTTCAAACTCGCGCTCCTGCAGCACGCGCAGCAACTTGGTCTGGAAAGCCGGTGAGACATCGCCGATTTCATCCAGAAACAGGGTGCCGCCGTGGGCCATCTCGAAACGGCCTTTGCGTTCCTGCGATGCGCCGGTGAACGAGCCCTTTTCATGGCCGAACAACTCGGATTCCAGCAGCGTTTCCGAGAGTGCCGCACAGTTGACTTTGACGAACGGTTTGTCCCTGCGCTGCGAAAGATGATGTATGGCGCGCGCGATGGCTTCTTTGCCGGTGCCCGACTCGCCGCGCAGCAGCACGGTGGACTTGGAGGGGGCTACCTGATGGACTTCCGCAAACACGCCTTGCATGATCTTGCTCTGGCCGATGACATTGTCGATGCTGTACTTGTCGTGCAACTCGGATTGCAGACGCTGCTTTTCATGCATCAAAGTGGCGCGGTCCTGTGCCACTTTTTGGTGCAGACGCACTGTCTGTCCGATCAGATTGGCAACCATGGAGAGAAAACGCACATCTCCGCCAAAATTCCGCAGGTCTTCCTGATTTTCCCGGTCGAAGCTGAGCACGCCAATGATTTCACGCCCCGCCTTGATGGGGACACCGATAAAGGAAATAACGCTTTTATTAACCCCTTTGCGGGAACCGGTGCGATTGAGGAACAGCGCTTCCTTGGCGATATCGGGAATGACGGCAGGTACGCCGGACTTCAGGATGCTGCCCATTACACCCTCGCCACTCTTGAAGCGGCCGTGGGCGATCTCCTCCTGATCCATGCCGGTTGCGGCGATGACCTGGAGAAATCCGTCTTCCTGCAACAGCGCGACCATGCCGCGCTGCATCTGCAAATGACTGGACAATACGTTCAGCACATTGCGCATGGTCTTGTGCAAATCGAGAGTCGAATTGAGTATCTTGCTCACCTCATACACTGTGATCAATTCGATATTGTCTTTTTTATAAACTCTCACCGGGTTTTCCTTAGTCATGCTCGTTTACCAATTATAAAAGCAAGTTACATGCCTCCTGAGACATTGATGCCTGGCTTTAGTTTCATAAGGCATTATATGGGGAGATTTTGTCGTAAACATTACAATCCGGACGTACACATTTGCGGCGCGTCCGCTTAAAACTCGACCAATACCGCATTTTTGAATTTGGCATAGTCCTTGCTGCGTATGTCTGCGAAGCGGGTGTTTTGTCGTAAGACTGGTAAGTCACCTGCCGTTTGCATCAGCATTATTGATTTTTTTAAGGACGAGCCATGAGCCAAACAGCAATTGCCGCACCACTCGATTTTACCGACAGTGCCGCCAGCAAAGTGAGCGCACTGATTCTGGAAGAAGGCAATCCTTCGTTGAAATTGCGTATTTATGTTTCGGGCGGGGGCTGTTCCGGCTTCCAGTATAACTTCGCTTTCGACGAGGCGAAGAACGATGACGACACCGAGATCGAAAAAAACGGTGTTTCGCTGTTGATCGATGCGATGAGTTACCAGTACATGGAAGGTGCTTCCGTGGATTACCAGGAAGGTCTGGAAGGTGCGCGTTTTGTCATCACCAACCCGAATGCCTCATCCACATGCGGGTGCGGTTCATCTTTTTCCGTTTAATCTTAACGTTGGCAAGGAGAAAATCATGGCAATCACATTAACCGAAACAGCCGCGACGCGGGTGCAAAATTTCATGAAGAACCGGGGCAAGGGAGTCGGGTTGCGTCTGAGCGTGAAAACATCAGGCTGCTCGGGTATGGCTTACAGTCTGGAGTTCGCCGACGAACTTGACGATGAGGATCTGACATTTGAAAGCTTTGGAGTCCAGCTGCTGGTGGATCATAAAAGTCTGGCCTACCTTGACGGTACGGAGCTGGACTACACCAAGGAAGGCTTGAACGAGGGGTTCAAGTTTAATAACCCCAACGTTAAAAATACCTGCGGATGCGGGGAAAGTTTCAGCGTTTGAGGCATACGTCCCCGCCGGGGATGATTGTAGGGGCGTATGGCATACGCCCTGTCGTATCAGGCATCACAGCCGGGTTCAAGGGGATACGCCATTAACTCTTCGCTGTGTTGTCCAATAGCACGGTTATCTTTGAATTCTTGAGATTCAAATCACGTTGCGGGAAAGGTATTTCGATACCGCGTTCCCGCAACTCCGATTCCAGAGCCCATACATAGTTTGCGTGGGTCGCTCCACGGGTTTTGACCGTGTCCTGATCTATCCATACCAGCAATTCGAATTCAAGTGCGCTTTCGCCCATACGCACCAACCAGACATCGGGCCGGTGGGCCTCGTCGTTTATCGTGGTGTCAACCTTCATGGTTGCGGCAATGCCGGCTTCCCTGACCTTATCCTTGTCTGTGCCATATGCCGTGGTGAAAGCAACGTGGATGCGCCGGATCGGGTCGGCGAAAGTCCAGTTCACCACACGCCCGCTGATGAATTCTGAATTGGGTACCAGAATGTCTATGGCATCCGGGGTGGTGATGCGGGTGTAGCGCAAATTGATTTCTGCAACCTTGCCGGTGACACTGGATTGCAACTCCACGATATCACCCACCTTGAGCGATTTTTCAAACAGAATAATAATTCCGGCCACAAAGTTGGAAAGAATGTTTTGTAACCCGAAGCCCAGTCCCAAACCAACCGCCCCGCCGAGGAAGGCAAAGCTGGAAAGTTCGAAGCCCATAAAATTCAAACCGATAAGCGTCCCGAGTATCCACACAAAATAACCCGCTACACGGCTTAATAAATAGACTGCGTGGTCGGACGGATCGGGATTCAGTCTGTTGATAGAACGCTTGATGATTCTGGCGATCTGATGCACCGCCACGATGATAAGCAGTAAACCCAGTAAGCGGAACAGGGTTAAATCCGTATGACCGATGTTGAACAGGGGGTCGCGTCCCATGTCCAGCGTGTCTTTCCATACCTCATGCAAAAAACTCATGCGCTGCTCTCCGTTCGTATAATCCCTTTGCCTGCGATCATTGTAGCCGGTACCGGCAATCTCATGTAGCCCGGATGCAGCGTAGCGTAATCCGGGGCTTATTTCGCCATGGATTAACTACTGCACCCCGGCGGGCGCTCCCGATTTCGCTGCGCTGCATCCGGGCTACGGGTTTATGAAATTCATTGCGGCGCAATAAGTTCTGACAGCGAGCGTATTGTCGCAAACACTACACCTTGAGCGCATTTTGTGGGAGAGCAAGTATTCCTTAATATCGCCGGCTCCAACTTTATCAGCTTGATTCACTTTGATAAAAATATGAAGTTGAGCTGTGGCACAGTTGTTGCTGAACTAAACCCGAAAGGGGTAAATCATGCACAACGAACACGGCAGCACTATGGTAACGATCAACGACACGACGTTGCGCGATGGCGAGCAGACGGCGGGGGTTGCCTTTACCGCAGACGAGAAAATTCGCATTGCACACGCTTTGGTTACTGCCGGTGTATCCGAATTGGAAATTGGCGTGCCGGTGATGGGCGAAGAGGAAATCGAGTCGATCAATGCGATTGCCGGGCAGCAGTTGCAGGCCGGACTGATGGTTTGGGGGCGTATGCATGAATCTGATATGGATGCGGTTTCCCGCTGCAAAGTGGACTGGGTGAACCTGTCCATTCCGGTATCGGACATCCATATCAACAAGAAGCTGCAAAAGGATCGTGACTGGGTGCTGCGCACGGTAAGACGTTTTGTAACCGAGGCGAGCGATATGGGATTTTATGTCTGTGTCGGGGGCGAAGATTCCTCGCGTGCCGACATTGATTTTGTGCGTCGTGTGGCTGAAACGGCGCAGGACAGTGGCGCTTTGCGCTTCCGTTTTGCCGACACGCTGGGGGTGCTCGATCCGTTCGCCACCCACGAACGGATCAACCTGCTCAAGAAGACCACCGATTTGCAAATCGAAATTCATGCCCACGATGATTTTGGTTTGGCTACGGCCAACTCTCTGGCTGCCGTGCGCGCCGGGGCCACCCATGTGAATACGACGGTGAACGGTCTCGGTGAGCGTGCCGGGAATGCTCCGCTGGAAGAAGTGGTGATGGGGTTAAGGCATCTGCATGGCGTGGACACCGGAGTGGATATGTATTTTTACCACGATCTGTCGAATATGGTGGCCCAGGCCTCGGGACGCGGTGTGGCAGCCAACAAGAGCATTGTCGGTTCGGCGGTGTTTACCCATGAGGCCGGAATCCATGTGGATGGCCTGCTGAAAAATCCGCTTAACTATCAGGCGTTCGATCCTGCCGAAGTGGGCATGGCGCACAGTCTGGTGCTGGGTAAGCATTCCGGAGCCAGCGCTGTGATCAAAGCGTATGCCGACATCGGTATCGTGCTTACAAAGAGCGATGCGCACAGAATTTTGTCCAGAGTGCGCGAGTTCGCATGCCGAACCAAGCACTCGCCGGAGGCGAATGATTTGCATCAGATGTATTTCGAGACGGTGGCTTATTCGGCCAGTATTTCTTAGGGGGACAGTAGTATGAGTGAAATTCTAAATGCTTTGGGCAAGCTTTCTTCGGCTGAAGAGTTCCTGAATTATCTGGGGGTCGAATACGACCAGCATGTAGTCAGTGTAAACCGCCTGCATATTCTCAAACGTTTTAACCAGTACTTGTCGAGGCACAGCTTTAGCGCCACCGGCGAGGACGCCAGCAAGGCGGAATATAAGGCACTGCTGGAAAAGGCATACAACGACTTCGTAAAATCCGATGCGGTAACCGAAAAAGTATTCAAGGTGTTTCAGGATGCGACCGGCGTAAAGAAATTCAGCGTGGAAAGTCTGCGCGCTTCGATGCCGGCAAGAAGCTGAACCGTAGCCCGGATGCAGCGCAGCGGAATCCGGGGAGATGTCTTGGATCGCTAGCTGCCCCGGATTCCGCTGCGCTGCATCCGAGCTACCCACTATATTTTCAGGAGAATGAAATGGCAAAACCGATCAAACATGTTTTTATTTGCACGCAATCCCGTCCGCCCGGTCATCCGCGCGGTTCGTGTGGTGCGAAAAGCAGCCCGTTGTTATTGCAGGAATTCATGCAGCAGTTTGAGCAGCGCCAGTTGTGGGGGCGTTTTGCGGTCACAGGAACCGGTTGTATCGGCCCCTGCGGCAATGGGCCCAGCGTGCTGGTTTACCCGGAAGGGATTATGTACGGCGGGGTAGGCAAGGATGATGTGGCCGCTATCATCGAAGAACATCTGCTGGGAGACAAACCGGTGGAAAGATTAATTGTGCCTGAAGAGATTTGGGGCTGAAACAGAGAAGGGATAAGAGGTAAGGGAGAAGGGTAGAACCTGCTCTTCAAATACAGAGCACGAGGGGTTTTCCCTTTGCCCTACACTCTCCCTCTTTCACTAATTGTTCACTAACTGATTTATTTACTTAAGGAAATGAAACCATGAGCGTCTCCCCCATCCAGTTTCTGGAAGAACAAAAACGCATGCTGAGTCCTGTGTACAGAGGCCCGTTGAAGAAAGCCGATGAAGGATTTCGCGGTGAAATTGCGTTGAAATTCGCCGTGCAGCTTGCAGATGAAGCGCGTCCGCCCGAAATTGCCGCAACCCAGACCATGTTTGCTGCCACCGGCGGAAAGTTTGATTTTATTGCCTGTGAACTGGATTCGCTGGCTTATCTGGAAAGTCTGCGTACCGTTCTGGGGGATTTCTTCAAACCCGAAGGACAGTATTTTGTGTTTGCGGGAAATTTGGATATTTCCAAAAAATATACCGTTACGCTGGAGGGTATTCCGTTCAATGTGTTGCCGCTGGACGAGGCGACGGTATACAACGAATTGCTCGATCTGATCGGTCTGGAACGCAATGACCTGAAGAAACTGGATACCGCAGCCAAGCTGGACAAAATCACCGAGTCCGCCGTAAAGTTCAAAGGCAAGTTCCCCGTCATCAGCTTTGAGCAGGGCGTGAAGGAAATGGGACCGATCAAGATTCCGGAAAATCGTCCGGTATAACAACAGGGAACACAGCAGATTGCTTGTGGCATGTGGCCAATCGGTGTATTTGTAAGCCGCTGCAAGTTTCTGCCAACATAATGGAATTACTGGGATCCCCTCGCGCGCTCTTCGGCGGCATGGCATCAGCCGAAGTAACAGGCTTGCTTGAGCGGGCAATGGCTTGTTATGCCGACACGCAGTTGGCAGAAACTTTGCTGTGGCAGGCACAGCGGGAGGCGCCAGAGTCGTTGCCCGTGTATTTTTCCCTGTATAAATTTTATTTTTACAAAGGGAATTTGGAGCAGGCGGAAGTGGCGGCCCGCATGGCATTGCTGGCTGCAGCAGTAAAGGGTGGTTTTAATGCCGACTGGCGCAGTCTGCAAGTGGATTCTGCGGATTGGCGGGATTATGCCGCAGCGGCCCACTTCTATTTGTTCAGTTTGAAGGCGCTCGCGTTTATTCGTCTGCGTCTCGGTGATACGGCTGAGTCGTCAGCCATTCTTTCAAAAATGCTGGAACTGGATCCCGATGATTCCGTCGGTGCATCGGTCATTCGCTCAATTTCGTCAAGTGTATCTTCTCTCCCGCTTGCGGGTGAGTGATAGGGAGAGTGTATTAATGGAGCAGCAACTTATCAGGCAACGCATCGCCGCTGCCTCGGAACACGGTGCAGAACTCATAAGCGCATTGCAGGCAAAGATTTCAAAACTCAATCTGCCGGGGGATGTCATCACCATTCCGTCTTTTGAGGCGGCGCGTTTCACGCTTGAGCACGACCTGTACAATGGCGAACAGACCTTGCGCGCTGCCTTCTACCCCTCACCGTATTATTGCATCGGTTTTTTGCTGTTTCACTTCGACGGCAGCAGCTTTGCCGAATACCATATCATGCGTCCGCATCCAACCCGGCCTGAACTATTCATCGAAGCGGTGGAGGCTTGGGTGCGCGATGGAAAAATTCAAACAGATACCCGCCTTGCAGTGATGCCGAAATAAGGTACGGCTTGTTCACATATTTACTTCAACAAGGGAATATGAGGCACGCTTATCCAATTAACATTAAGCCCCAGGCAAGTAGTCCAGCCAATACACCCCGGCAAATCACAAAACAGCCTCCAACCCCTTCCGATCCGGCAAGCTGAGCAATGTTAGGGAGGGGGCACTGGGGCACAGCTCTTGATCGAAATGCCAGTAAACGACACCCGTAACTATAAGGGTGCAAAGGTTCACAATTCAAAATGTGCCTTGCCCATCAAACGATGGTGCCGAACCGTTAGCCTTTGAACTGGATACCGATATTCCGTTTATTCAACACTTCCACATTGAATCGAGATAGTTGATAATATCCCTTAGATTACCCATATAATCCAACCAATAAAGTCATTAAGCATTCGTCATGAAATTGTGAGCAAACTAATTTGATGAAAATATCTCCTGTCATACTTTGCGGCGGTTCCGGTACCCGATTGTGGCCTCTGTCTCGCGCGGGATTTCCAAAGCAATTTCTTGTGTTGTCTGGCACGAATAGCCTGTTCCAGCAGGCGATTGAACGGCTATGTGGTATAGGTTCTGATGATATAACCGTTGGTGAAACGCTCATAGTCACGAATGAGGAGCATCGATTCCTCGCGCTGGATCAGTTGCGTGAAATGAAGTCCGTTTTAGCCACGCTATTGCTGGAACCGGTTGGACGGAATACCGCTCCCGCGCTGACCTTGGCCGCATTGCAGGCAACGGCCAACGGGGAAGATCCCATTCTGGTCGTAACGCCTGCAGATCAAACCGTGACTGATGCGGCGGCATTTACAGCTTCGCTACGTCATGCCGTGCATGCCGCCGAGTCCGGAGCGATTATTATTCTGGGTATCACCCCGGATCGCCCCGAGACAGGCTATGGATACATCAAAATTACCTCTGCTTCACAGGCATCGGGAAATTCGCTGCAACCTTTTGACGTTGATCGTTTTGTCGAAAAACCGGATACCGGAACAGCTCAGCGCTATCTGGCAGAAGGCGGCTATTACTGGAATAGCGGAATGTTTGTACTTAAAGCCAGCGTATGGCTTAAAGTTTTACAGCAGTTCCGTCCAGATATTGCCGATGCCATGACTTTGGCATGGAAGGGTAAAACCAACGATACGCCTTTCGTGCGTCCGGATAAGACTACCTTTTCATCCGCTCCCGGTGAGTCGATAGACTACGCAGTGATGGAGCCCCTTTCTGTCTCCAGCGCAACACTGACATCAGGTACTGAAGATTCTTTCCCCAAGCTTAAAATGGTTCCTCTGGCAGCGGGATGGAATGATCTCGGGGCTTGGGAGGCAGTTTGGCAAATTGGTGAGCGAGATCCAAACGGCAATGTCAGCCATGGCGACGTATTAAGCGTCGATAGCCGGGATTCCCTTATTCTTGCAAATAGTCGTTTGGTGACAGCAGTAGGCGTTAATAATCTGGTGATCATTGAAACGGCTGACGCTGTTCTGGTTGCCGACAAAGACCAAAGTCAAAATGTTAAAAAGATCGTCGCGATCCTGCAGAAGCAGGAGCGTGAAGAACACACCCTGCACCGCAAAGTGTATCGTCCCTGGGGGTGGTATGACAGCATAGACGAAGCCGAGCGATTCAAGGTCAAGCGTATACAAGTCAAGCCCAAGGCCAGTTTAAGCCTGCAAAAACATCATCACCGTGCCGAGCATTGGATTGTTGTTAAGGGAACGGCCGAGGTGACTTGCGGGGATAAGACGATTTTGCTTTCCGAAAATCAGTCTACGTATATTCCCTTGGGAGAAATACACCGTCTGCGTAATCCCGGCACAATTCCGCTTGAAATTATTGAAGTTCAATCCGGCAGTTATCTGGGGGAAGATGACATTCAGCGCTTTGAAGACAACTATGGCCGATAACAATTCATCAATAGAGAGTATTTAATGAGCCAAACAAAAAAAGTCGCACTAATAACGGGGATTACCGGACAGGATGGTGCGTATTTAGCCGAGTTGCTGCTTAAAAAGGGCTACATCGTTCATGGTGTCAAGCGCCGTTCGTCCCTGTTCAACACTGACCGCATCGATCATCTGTATCAGGATCCGCATGTTAACAATGCCCATTTCAAGTTGCATTATGGCGACCTGACTGACTCCACCAATCTGATTCGCATTATCCAGCAAGTTCAGCCGGACGAGATATATAACCTTGCTGCGATGAGCCATGTGGCGGTTTCTTTTGAGACACCGGAATACACGGCCAATGCGGACGGTATCGGCACCCTGCGTATCCTAGAGGCAATCCGAATTCTGGGTCTGGAACAGAAGACGCGGTTCTATCAGGCCTCCACTTCAGAGTTATACGGGCTGGTACAAGAGACACCGCAAAAGGAAACGACCCCGTTCTATCCGCGCAGTCCCTACGCAGTGGCAAAAATGTATGCTTACTGGATTACGGTCAATTATAGGGAGGCGTACGGTATTTATGCCTGCAACGGGATTTTGTTCAATCACGAAAGCCCGATTCGCGGCGAGACTTTTGTCACCCGCAAGATCACCCGTGCCCTGGCGAGAATTAAACTCAAACTGCAGGATTGTCTTTACCTTGGGAACATGGACTCCTTGCGCGACTGGGGGCACGCCAAAGACTATGTCGAAATGCAATGGTTGATGTTGCAACAAGATCATCCGGAAGATTTTGTTATTGCCACCGGAGTGCAATACAGTGTGCGGGATTTCGTCAATGCGGCCGCAAAGGAAATGGGTATCGAAGTGAGATGGGAAGGGCAGGGAGTGGATGAAAAGGGCTTTGATATTGCCACCGGAAAATGTATCGTTCAGGTCGATCCGCGTTACTTCAGGCCCACCGAAGTAGAAACATTGCTGGGTGATCCGACCAAGGCACGCCAAAAACTGGGATGGACACCCAAAACGACTTTTCAGGAACTGGTCTCTGAAATGGTGCGTGAAGACCTCAAAGCCGCCGAGCGGGATGAGTTGGTCAAAAAGCACGGCTTTGCTGCCTACGACTATAACGAATGAAGCAAAGTTGAAATGGACAAGCACTGCAAAATTTTTATTGCCGGTCATCGGGGGCTGGCGGGAAGTGCCATTTTTCGCGAGTTACAACACCGGGGCTACACAAATCTAGTAACACGCAGCCATGCCGATCTGGATCTGGAAGATGCGGGTGCGACGCAGCGTTTCTTTGAACAGGAACGACCGGAAATAGTGTTTCTGGCAGCAGCCAAGGTGGGCGGCATTCAGGCTAATAATACTTTTCCTGTTGATTTCTTGATGAGCAACTTGCTTATTGAAGCCAATATTTGCCGCGCTGCTTATACTACAAGAGTTAACCGGCTGATATTTTTGGGTAGTTCGTGCATCTATCCGCGTGATTGCCCGCAACCCATCAAAGAGGAATACCTGCTCACCGGTCCGCTGGAAGCAACCAACCGGCCTTATGCTTTGGCTAAAATTGCCGGCATTGAAATGTGCTGGTCATACAATCGCCAATACGGCACCAAATGGTTGGCGGCAATGCCAACCAATCTTTACGGCCCGGGAGACAACTACGACCTGGGCAATTCGCATGTTTTGCCCGCTCTGATTCGTAAAATGCATGAAGCCAAACTAATTGATGCAAAGGAAGTCGTGTTGTGGGGGAGCGGAACCCCCAAGCGCGAATTTCTTTATGTTGACGATCTTGCGCGCGCACTTGTTTTCCTCTCCACGCTAGATACGCAACGCTACGATGCTTTAGTTGATCCCGCGCAATGCCCGCTTATTAATGTCGGCTCCGGTGAGGATTTGAGCATACGCGAATTGGCGGAAACGATAGCTGAAGTTGTAGGTTACCGGGGGCAATTCATTCAGGACACGAGCAAACCGGATGGAACGATGCGCAAGGTAATGGATATATCGAAAATCCGCCATCTGGGCTGGATGCCCCAAACGACTCTGGCAGACGGAATTCTCCTGGCTTACAAAGATTTTCTAAATGATTGAGAGCTGATTATCGACCTGCAAAAAATTGTCGTGACACGTGACTATGGCGATGAAAAAGTCAAATGATCTTTACGACTGTAGCGGTTGCAGCTTGTGCCTTCTGGTATGCCCGGTATGGCGCAAAACCCGCGATTTCAGTCTGACTCCACTGGGGCGAGCCAAGTCATTGCAGAACGGGAGAGAAATTGAAACTGCCTCAGTTGAAAGCTGCACCCTGTGCATGGCTTGCAATCCGGTGTGTCCGGAGCAAATTGACCAGGTTGAAATAATTGCAAAGTTGCGCCGTCAACGCTATTTTGCGCAGGTCGGCAAGGGAGAGTTCCCCCTTGCTGCACGAGATAATTTCGCTGCGGATGAAGAAGCCGGCAGATTATCTGATCCGGTTACCGGTTTGACGGCAACCAGAAAATTGCTGACTTCGGGTAACTTTTCCGCTGGTTCTCAAACAACTGTGCTGATACCTGATTCAACACTGTTGGCTCGCCCGGATACCCTGGCTCGAATTGTAAATTTATTGGGCGGGTCGGGGGAAATCATCCTTTGTGAGGATGACGGATCAGATTTGTCTCTGGCGCTTGAATCCGGTACTGACCTTCCCGAACTGCGGTTGAAAGCGTTTTTGGCTGCCTTCAAGCCTGATAAGAAAATTATCGTCGCCGACGGATTGTTGTTGTATCAAATGAAACGATGGTTGCCGGCAGCACAATTGATCAGTCTGGGCGAGGCGTTGGGTACTCAGCCTACACTGCGCAGCAGGCTGCTTGCGACTGATTTATATGTAATTGAGGCACGCGCCTACCACGCTGATTATCAGCGTTTGGTCAGGCATTATGACAAACTGCGTGCTGAGTGCGGGAGTACGTTTAATCTTGATTTGCAGCGAATCGCCATACCCGCAACTTCGCGCAGCCTGCCACAACGGCTCGGCTTGCTGGCGCACGAAGATGTCGAACAGGCACAGTGGATTTTAAAAGGACGTAACATAAAACGCATCGTGGTTGAGCATTTTGATGACTACTTGGCGCTTGAAAAAGTCAGCACATTACCGATCATTCACTTGGCGGATTTGCTAAAAGATAAAGGATTGCATGCGTAACGTCGATGTCATTATCGTTGGCGCGGGACTTTCTGCTGCCGCAGCCGCCAAGCGTTTAATGGACGCCGGTCAGGAAACTATAATTCTGGAGCGTTATGCACTTCCGCGCCACAAAATATGCAGCGGCATACTTTCGCCCCGGGGCCACCGTTTCTTACTGGAAAATTTTGGCCCATTGCCTCCTGAAATCCTGCATGAGCCGACTTCATGCCGTGGTGTGACCTTTCATTTTCCCAGCATGGTTTCCATGCCTATGGATTTTTTCGGCGGCACCACCCCTCATTTGCACCGCAAATATTCAGATCATTGGGCAATTCAACGCAGCGGCGCTGAAATTCATGATCAGACGTCATTTACCGGACTGGAAGATCATGGTGACCACGTGCTTGTGTCGGCCAAAAGAAATGGCGAGCCTGTAACCTATCGGGCGCGTCAGGTAATCGGGGCAGACGGTCCGAGTTCGCCCGTGGTGCGTGCAGTTTATCCCGAATATCAAAAATCGATTCCGTGGTTTTTTGTGGGACAGAAATTTCACGAAATCATCGAGTGCCCGCTGGACGAACAATATTTTCATTTCTGGTTTCATCCCGAGCTGGGGCATTACACCTGGAGTCACGCGCGGGACGGGCGCCAGATTGTCGGCGTGGGCTTTAAGCGCGGAGATAACTTCGCCAGCAGGCATGCCAATGTGGTGAGCTATCTGGGGGACAAGCATGGCGTCAAGCTTAAATCCCATATCGACGATGAGGGGTGCGGGGAAAACTTCGGTCCTTCTCTCATCAACCGTTACGTGTTCGGGAAGGGGAATGTGCTAATTACCGGACAGGCTGCGGGATTCCTTAACATGATAGGCGAGGGGATGAGTTGCGCGCTCCATGCCGGTGCGATTTGCGGCGAAGCGCTGGTGGAAGCAAGGTTGCGTAATCGCCCTGTGCAAGAAATGTATCGCAGGATGATAGCTTCCGAAGTGCAACGCACAACCGATCAGTGGAATCCGCTCAAGATTGCCTTCGCCCGTCCGCACGAAGCGGATTTCCCCGCCGCGCTGATGGCGTTAAGTTGGTGGGATAGAGCCAAGGTATTGCGGGATATGGGACGCTTTGTCATGTTATACAGGGAATTTAAGTGGGGGCGTCAGATTATGGGGGCTGCCATGCATCGTTTGCTGCTCGGGAGCTATTCCGGCAAGGACTGGCAGTAAGCAACCGGATAGGCAGCCTGAACGTATATGGGAGGCAAAATTAAATTCGACAGCCGGCCGGGTAACGGGTTTAACGTGATGGTGGAATTGCCGCAGCCTGCAGCTTCCCAGCAAAGAAACGAGAGTTTTTCTCCCAAGCCTGTTCGGGGGGCTACTTTTTTCTGATAAAGAATATAAATTCCCCGTTTTCTTCTGCCGAGGATAAAAGTTCATTGCCGGTTTGTTTGGCGAAAGCCTCCATGTCCTTCAATGCCCCCTTGTCAGTGGCAACAATTCGGAGATGCTGTCCCGAGGTCATGCTGGCGAGTGATTTTTTTGTTCTGAGTATAGGCAGGGGACAGCCGAGGTTCCTGACATCCAGTTCTTTGTCAAAATTCATATCGTCTTATTCAGAAACCTCCAGGATATTCCGGATATTTAACTCCGTCACATTCCGGGATAACAAAAGGGAACTTACAAAGCTCACTATTTGATCAGTGAGAACATTTCCTTGACATTAGTGTGCCCCATACGCTTATGGATCACTGCCACTGCAAAGTGGCTGATGAGATAAGCCCACATCAGTGGCGCAATGGTGCCGTGGATACTGTGGAAGGTTGCACCCAACGGGGTCATGTGCCCCGTGCGGGACAAATTGAAGAAAATCACCGCTCCGGTTGCGGCCAAGCCGGTTGCAGCCAGAAGTCCCAGTCCATGAACCGCACCTGCCAGAGCATTGCTGTTTTCCGGATCGGGAAGTTTAAAGCGGATGAGCGCTAGGGCTTCGCTTTTAACTCGACTCATGTGATCTTTGCTGAACCAGGGAAAAAGGTGGGTTATGCCTCCTTGTACATGTCCGGAAAGGGACCACAGCCAGTGCAGTACAAGGATAACCAGTAATACCATGCCAATTTTTTCGTGCACTTCGAAGAGCTGAAGCGGCAAACCGGATGCCATTACTTCATCTTGGTCATCAGGTGCCTCCATGACCAGACTGAGCCCGAGTTGTGCTGTAACCCCTAATGCAATACCGGCATGCAGCCAGCGTGTTGTACGGTCATATCTCATTGTTTATAGCGCTTACCTTGCGACTTGTTTTTCGCGGATTTCGTCCAGTGTCTTGCAGTCTATGCATAAGGTTGCCGTCGGACGTGCCTCCAGACGGTTCAGTCCGATTTCCACCCCGCAGTTGTCGCAAAAACCATAATCCCCCCCGTCTATCTTGGCCAGCATTTCCTCGATTTTCTTGATCAATTTGCGTTCGCGGTCGCGGTTACGCAACTCAAGACTTACATCAGACTCCTGGCTGGCACGGTCATTGGGGTCGGCAAAAACTGTGGCCTCATCCTGCATGGTATGCACCGTGCGGTCAATGTCTTCACTCAACCCGAGTTTAATGTTGTTGAGGATCGAGCGAAAATGATCCAGTTGATGGGGATTCATATACTCCTCCCCCTTCTTCGGCTTGTAAGGGGGGACAGATTTGCTGGGTTGAACTGACATTTATTTCTCCAGATTATCGCTAACAGCGGCTAACAAAAATTTTAAAACGCGCTTTAATACCAGAAAGCACCGCATGTGGCAACTAAATTCATCTACCCCCTAGCAATTACAGAGAGTTGGAATAAGTTACAAAATGTGAAAACTCTGATTTTTTAACATACCGACAAGTAGGATGAGCGGCAAACCTACCAGCGCATTGGGGTCATCCCCCTCCATCCGGCTGATCAGCGCGATGCCCAGTCCTTCCGACTTTGCACTCCCCGCGCAGTGATAAGGTTGTTCTTTGAGCAGATAATTTTCAATCTCAACATCGCTTACATCGCGGAAGCTTACGCGGTTTTCCGCCACTTCGGTTTGCATTTCTCGGGTACGGGCGTTCAGCAATGCCAATGCCGTATAAAAAATGACGGTCTTGCCACGCATGGAGCGTAGTTGCAGCACTGCATTGTCGTGGGTTAGCGGTTTGCCGATCTGCTGCCCTTCCAGCAACGCAACCTGATCCGATCCAATGATCATTGCATCCGGATGGCTTTGGGACACTGCAAGTGCTTTTTCTTGTGCAAGCCTTCTGGAAGTTTGTTCGGCTGATTCACCGGGGAGCGGTGTTTCATCCACTTCCGGCGCGGCAGTTTGAAACGGAATATGCAGACGCTCCAACAGTTCGCGGCGATAAATAGAAGTAGAAGCTAGAATAAGCGGCTGAGAATTCAAGTACGTTCCTTAATCGTTGGGATGTATGGCAATACGCCCATAATTTCGTTGTCCATGATAGTAAAAAGGCGTATTGCCATACGCCCCTACGCTGGATTCCGCTTCTTCCGGCCTGGGGTTCCGTTAGGGTTTCTTTGACAGTGATACCCGAAATATATATCATGCGCGCCTCATGTTTGCACGGCATTTTATTGATAGCTTGGATTTTGCCCACAATGGCGGGGAGTTGCACGGTGTAGCGCCGCTGTCGGAAATGCCGAGATTACTGGATTTATTGGCTATTCCGGAAACGGCACACGAGTCAGGCAGTTCGGGAGAAATCAGCTTTTTTGTAAGCGGATTGCCGAATGTAAATGGCAAACCGATGCTTGAAGTGACTGTGAATGGAGCGTGTCAATTGCGCTGCCAGCGATGTTTGGGTAGTTTTACCCATCCGATTAATCTGGTGTCGCGTTTGTTGTTGGCGCGGGCCGGTGAGATAGATGAGTTTTCCGTAGAGGAAGACGACGAAGTGGACAGCATTGTTGCTGAAAAGCGACTGGATGTGCTGAACATGATAGAAGAAGAGATTCTGCTAAGTTTGCCGTTTGCACCCAAACATCCATTGGGTGATTGCAAGCCGGCAGTGGAATTGACCCAGGCAAGTAAACACCCCTTCGCTGCTTTGGAAGGGTTAAAAAATTTGTCCGGATTTAAAATCAAGTAATTATTATTAGTATTTGTTAGGAGTTAACATGGCTGTCCAGCAGAACAAAAAATCCCCATCCAAACGCGGCATGCACCGTGCACACGATTTTTTAACCAGTCCGTCACTGGCGGTTGAGCCATCGACAGGCGAACCCCATCTGCGTCACCACATTAGTCCGAGCGGCTATTATCGCGGCAAAAAAGTTGTCAAGACCAAGGCTGATTAATACAGCCTTGCTGTAACTGATGCGCTGGTGTTCGAGAATACCGGCGCATTCGCTTTTGTCGTCCATAATTGTCATTGTACTGCGAGGTTTGCTTGGTAGATGTCACATTAGCCATTGACGCCATGGGCGGCGACCATGGAACGCACGTCACCGTACCTGCCGCAGTAGCATACCTGCGAAAAAATCCCAGCGACACCATTATACTGGTCGGTCTTGCGCAAGAGATCGAGGCAGAGTTGCGCGCAATAAAAGTCTCCACCGGAGCCCATCTGCGGATTCAAACGGCCAGCGAAGTCGTTGGCATGGATGAGTCACCCCAATTGGCGATGCGCAATAAAAAAGACTCGTCGATGCGGGTAGCCATCAATATGGTTAAAAACGGGGAAGCATCCGCCTGTATCAGTGCCGGCAATACCGGGGCATTGATGGCGACTGCGCGCTATGTGCTGAAGACGCTTCCCGGCATAGACCGCCCGGCGATTGCATCTTACCTGCCAACCAACAAGGGGCAGGTGTGTATGCTGGATCTGGGGGCCAACACGGATTGCAATGCCGAGCATCTGCTGCAATTCGCCATCATGGGCTCGACGCTGGTGACTGCACTGGAGCATAAGCCCAATCCCAGCATCGGTCTGTTGAATATCGGCAGCGAAGAAATCAAGGGCAATGAGGTGGTGAAACAAACCGCACAGTTGTTGCGTGAAAGCGACCTGAATTTCTATGGCAACGTCGAAGGTAACGACATTTTCAAAGGGACCACCGACGTGGTGGTATGCGATGGATTTGTCGGAAACGTGGCACTGAAAACCACGGAGGGTCTTGCGCAAATGCTGGGAGGATTTCTGCGCGAGGAATTCAGCCGCAATGTGTTTACCAAACTGGCCGGGTTACTGGCAATGCCGGTATTGAAAGCGTTCAAGCGCAGGTTTGACCATCGCCGTTATAATGGGGCAAGTTTTCTCGGGCTAAAGGGGATTGTGGTCAAGAGCCACGGCTCGGCGGATGATTTTGCGTTCCTGTGTGCCATCGAGCGGGCAGCCGAAGAAGCGCGCGGCGGCATGTTGCATCAAATCAGCGAGCATGTCGAAAAATGGCATCGCGAGCGCCAAAACTCAGAGCAAGGAGTAATCTGATGTTTGCTAAAATTATTGGCACCGGCAGTTATTTACCGGCCAAAGTATTAACCAATTACGATCTTGAAAAGATTGTTGAAACATCGCATGACTGGATCGTGTCTCGTAGCGGTATTCATGAACGGCATTTCGCGGAAGACAATCAGCGCAGCAGCGATTTGGCGTTGCAAGCCAGTCTGCGTGCCATAGACGCGGCAGGCATAAGTGCCAACGATATTGACCTGATAATAGTGGCATCGACCACGCCGGATCAGGTGTTTCCAAGCACTGCCTGTATCCTTCAAGATAAACTCGGTATTACAAATCGCGGTGCGGCCTTCGATATTCAGGCTGTCTGCGGCGGCTTTGTGTACGCCCTGAATACGGCGAACCTGTACATACGGGGCGGACAGGCCAAGACCGCGCTGGTTGTGGGCGCGGAAGTTTTGTCGCGTGTGCTGGACTGGAATGATCGTTCTACGTGCGTGTTGTTTGGTGACGGAGCAGGGGCAGTTATACTGCAAGCCAGTGAAGCGCCGGGCATTGTGGCTGCAAAGTTGCATGCAGACGGCAGACATCGCGGTATGTTGTTGGCCGATCCTCTTGTCAAAATGGACGGACAGGGCGTATTTAAATTTGCCGTCAAGGTACTGAGCGAGGTGGTTGAAGAAGTGCTCGAAGCAAATCATTTGAGCGGCTCCGACATCGACTGGCTAATACCGCACCAGGCTAATATTCGCATCATGGAAGCCACGGCCAAGAAGCTCGGCTTGAGTATGGACAAGGTGATCGTCACGGTCGCTGCTCATGGCAACACCTCGGCTGCCTCCATTCCGTTGGCTTTGGACACAGCTGTGCGCGACGGGCGTGTTAAGGCAGGTCAAAATATCCTCCTCGAAGCTGTGGGGGGAGGGTTTACCTGGGGCGCAGTGTTGATTAAGTGGTAGGTTCTAAATATGACTAATTTCGCTTTCGTTTTTCCTGGACAGGGTTCGCAATCGCGCGGCATGATGAACAGCTATGCTGATTTTGCAGTGGTGCGCGAGACATTTTCAGAAGCTTCCGATGCCCTGAAGCAAGACTTGTGGCAATTGGCAACGGAAGGTAGCGATGCCGATCTGAACGCAACAGTAAACACCCAGCCGGTCATGCTTACTGCCGGAATTGCTGTTTACCGTGCATGGCAGGGGCAGGGCGGCTTGGCTCCGTTGGTCCTCGCAGGACACAGTCTGGGTGAATATACCGCCCTGGTTGCAGGCGGTGCTTTGAGTTTTACCGATGCGTTGCCGTTGGTACGCTTCCGCGCGCAATGTATGCAACAGGCTGTACCGGAAGGTGTGGGCGGTATTGCTGCAATATTGGGTCTGGATGAGGAGGCCATTCGTGCCGTGTGTATTGAAGGTGCGCAAGGAGAAGTACTGGAAGCGGTCAATTTCAATTCTCCCGGCCAGATAGTAATTGCAGGAAATCGTGCTGCGGTTGAGCGGGGGATGGAACTGGCGAAAGCCAAAGGCGCAAAACGCGCCATCATGCTGCCGATGAGCGTTCCGTCGCATTGTCAATTGTTGAAGGGGGCCGCAGAACAACTGCGCGAATATCTCGCGAATGTAACGATTCATACCCCTGCCATTCCTATATTGCACAATGCCGATGTCGCTGCCTACACTGATGCGGCTCAAATCAAGGACGCGATGGTGCGCCAGCTATATTTGCCGGTGCGATGGATCGAGACTGTGCTTGAATTTGGCAAGAGGGGCATTACCCATAATGTTGAATGTGCGCCGGGTAAGGTATTGGTCGGACTGAACAAACGTATCGATACCCAGCAGCAGGCATTGGCTATTAACGACGGCGAAGCGCTTAAAGCTACACTTGCCATATTACAGTGAGACTCAGCCCCCTTGGCAAAGGAAAAAGCAGGATTTTCGGGAGATAACTCGTGACACTACAAGGACAAATCGCACTGGTAACCGGTGCCAGCCGGGGTATCGGTCAGGCCATAGCACTTGAGCTTGGCAAGCAAGGTGCTACCGTAATTGGCACCGCCACCAGCGAGAGCGGTGCCCAAACCATCAGTTCCTATCTTGGGGCTTCAGGTATCAAGGGAGCCGGCATGGCGCTGAACGTGAATGACGCCACGCAGATAGATCAGGTTCTGGGCGAAATCCGCAGGCAGTTCGGCGAAATCTCCATTTTGGTCAACAACGCGGGCATTACCCGGGATAATCTTCTGGCGCGAATGACCGAGGAGGAATGGGATGATGCCTTGGCGACTAATCTCAAATCAGTTTTCAGACTCAGCCGTGCCGTATTGCGGGCGATGATGAAAGCGCGGGCCGGGCGCATTATAAGTATTGGTTCTGTGGTTGGCAGCATGGGCAACCCGGGGCAATCCAACTATGCCGCTTCCAAAGCCGGCATGATAGGTTTCACCAAGTCTCTTGCGCAAGAGATAGGAAGCCGCAATATCACAGTCAACTGCGTGGCACCGGGTTTCATTGATACTGATATGACTCAAGGCCTGGGCGAAGAGCAGCGTGCCAAACTGGTAGAGCATGTACCGTTGAAACGACTCGGACTACCTGCGGATGTGGCTGCAGCAGTGTCTTTCCTATCCGGTCCGGGGGCAGCCTACATAACGGGTGTTACTTTGCATGTAAATGGCGGGATGTACATGGAGTAGGCTATGCATTTGAGAGTTGCATTGATGCGATGACATCGTTGCAAATATAAATGAATCCCATAATTTGACCATGCGCGTATTGGCTGTTACACACTCTTTGGGATGCAATGGTGCAGCGTGGGCTCTGTGCCGTGTCCTTGTTGCCATCAAGGATGCGGGCGGTACAGTTGATGTTATTTATAAAGGCAATGAGCCTTTTGCCGAGTACCTGCAAGACCATGGTGTCGGAATCATAGCGCAGGCGCAAACCCGGCAATACGATGTAGCACTGGTTAATACCATCATAGATCACGGCTGGGTTGAAGAACTTGCCGCCTTTTTACCGGTAGTATTCTGGGTTCATGAAGGGGCGAGTTACCGGGATAATGAGATTCGCTTAGCCATCAAGTGGCAGCAGGCTTTCAGACTTAGCTCCCGCTTGGTCTTTGTCAATAAAGTAAACGAATATCAGTCGGAATCAGTTTTTAAATCGTTTCTTGGCGGAATTGAGCCCCACCGTGTACTGCATGTTAATTATGGGATTGATATCCCTGTGCAAGCCAGAGTCCGGCAAAATAGAGAATCACCCGGATCTTCAATAATTTCAGTAGGTAGCGTATATCCCCGCAAATGTCCCGACGATATTGTCGACGCAGTGACGCGCATGGGCAATCCAAAGATTCATTGCACATTTGTGGGGGGGCTGGATTGGATGCACTTGAACGGACAATCCATGAAAGACTCCCTTGCAAAATATCCCGCCCTGTTTACCCTGGCCGGTGAAATAATGGATGAGCAACAGAAACTCCGCTTTCTTCGTGATTCCGATGTTTTTTGCTCGGCTTCATGTGATGAGACTTTCAATATATCGGCTTTGGAAGCTGCATTTATGGGCTTGCCGCTCGCGCTGTCTGATCTGCCCTGTTATCAAGGAATATGGAAGCATGGTGTGAACGCATTGTTGGCCCCGGTCGGTGCCATAGACTGTCTCACCTGGAACCTGAGGGCACTAACGCAAGATCAACATCTGGCAGCCCGTCTAGGCCGTGCAGCCATGCAAACTGCTGCGCAATATACGTTAGAGGAAAATTTGCGCGGAATGACCGACGCGCTGCTTCAAGCGGTTCATGACCCTGTTCGTCGCCCCGGTTAGTCTCACTTTTTATGGGTATGTGCAAGCAAGGAAGCTTGATCGAATAAATCTATTCCATGTCAAATCTTAATGTACAAATAAGCAATGCAATGTCACAGGCAAGAGCGCATGTTCAGGCCGGTCGCCTGCAGGAAGCCGAAACAGCCTACCGCCGTATTATCGCCACTTACCCCGGATTCCACCCCGCCTATCAGGAACTTGGATTAATGGCTTTTGCAGCCGGGAAACTTTTATGGGCTGCCGATCTGTTTCAATCCGCCATTGCGCTCGATAAGAACGTTGCACTTTATTATCGAAACTATGGCGAGATTAGCCGCCGTTTGGGAAGATTTGGTGAAGCCATTAAAGCAGGTGCACAAGCCTGCAGGTTATTACCTTCAGATGTGGATGCCCATTTCAATTTTGGATTGGCATGTTCGGATGCCAAAGACGATAAAGGAAGTGCAAAAGCATATATCAAAGTTCTGGAATTACTGGAGCAACAACTGGCGAACGGTGAAGCTTCGGCGCAAATGTGGCATATGCGCGGCGTTTCTTTGTATCGTTTGAACAAGGTTGACGAGGCTCGCAAAAGTTATGAGCGTGCGCTCGAATTACAACCGAATTTCAGTGTCGCGCTCAATAGTCTGGGAAGTTTATTGAGCGACAGCGGTTTGGTACGTGAAGCACTTGATTGTTTCAACAGAGCGGTCGCACTTGCACCCGAATTTACCATGGCAAGACTCAACCTGGGCATGGCGCAGCTCAAGCTGGGTGACTGGCAAGCCGGCTGGGAAAACTACGAAGCGCGATGGACAGGTTCGGCTGAAAGTGGCAATGGAACATTCTCCCGCCCATACTGCCCGCTCCCGCAATGGGATGGGCAGGGAGGTACCGAAATGCAGGGGCTGCTGGTTTACACCGAGCAAGGATTTGGCGACATGTTTCAGTTCTCGCGATTTCTTGAATCGGCCGCACGGCGTTTTGCCAAAGTCGCTTTTGTATGCCCCGATACAAACACTCAACTGCTGATGCATAGCTCATTCGGTGACCAAGTGCTGATTTTGAAGAAAATGCCGGAGGATTTTTCAATTTGGGATTGGCATTGCCCCTTGATGTCATTGCCGCGTGCATTTCAAACAACAGCGGAGAATATTCCTTCCGACATCCCCTATCTCAAGGTGTCAACACCGGCGCTACTCCATTGGCAGGAGCGTCTCAACAAAGTTGCATCGAATCGATATAAGGTCGGGTTGGCATGGTCTGGACGAAGAACACATCAATACGATGCGCGCCGCAGCCTCCACTTCGATCAACTCCTGCCCCTGTTGGGTGATAAACGCATTAGCTGGGTCAGTCTGCAAAAATTGGGTGTGAACGATCCACGCCCAATCATACCGGATGATACAAATTGGATCGATTGGACAGAGGATCTGGTTGATTTTGCCGATACTGCCGCGTTGGTGTCCAATCTCGATCTTGTTATTTCAATTGATTCTTCCATGGTACATTTGGCCGGGGGGGTGGCGCGACCGGTGTGGATGCTCAACCGCTTTGATAGTGAATGGCGCTGGCTGGACCGGCGTGCTGACAGTCCGTGGTATCCGGCGCTGCGCATTTTCAATCAACCGCAGCAAGGCGATTGGGCGAGTGTGCTGAGTTCAGTGCGCTCAGCTCTTGCGGGAATTTTAATTCCGGAAGCGGCAGAGATGCTTTGAATGGCTGAATATTTTACTCAACCTTTTAAATTTCTGTATACAAAATTCATATCCCAGTTTGGAAATCTCGGCAAGTTTGGTAGAATACTGTCTGTTTTTTGAATTTATAACCTAAGGTAGGGAGTGTTACATGTCTAATATCGAACAACGCGTCAAGAAAATTGTGGCTGAACAACTTGGCGTTAACGAGTCCGAAGTCAAGAACGAGTCCTCGTTCGTCAATGACCTCGGCGCAGATTCCTTGGATACAGTCGAGCTGGTGATGGCGCTGGAAGAAGAGTTCGAGTGCGAAATTCCGGATGAAGATGCGGAAAAGATCACGACTGTTCAGCAGGCCATTGATTACGTCAACGCCCATCCCAAGTAATTCTTCTTCACTTTTCCGTTACCGGAGTCAGTTTGTCTAAACGCAGAGTTGTCATTACCGGACTGGGGATTATTTCCCCGGTCGGCATAGGGATTCCCTCGGTCTGGCAAAATATTGTCGCGGGGAAATCGGGCATTTCCAGAATTACTCATTTTGATGCCAGCGCAATGGCAGCACAGATTGCCGGCGAAGTGAAGGATTTTGACGTCACGCAGTTTCTTTCCGCCAAAGATGCGCGCCGTATGGACAGGTTTATCCACTTTGGTCTGGTGGCAGGCATGGAAGCGTTCAAGGACTCCGGGCTGGAAGTCACCGAGCAAAATGCCGAACGTATCGGCGTGAACATCGGTTCCGGGATCGGCGGTTTGCCCATGATCGAGGACACTCATAATGATTACCTTGCCGCGGGGCCGCGAAAAATCTCGCCGTTCTTCATTCCCGGCACGATTATCAACATGATCTCGGGCAATCTGTCCGTAATGTTCGGGCTGAAAGGCCCGAATCTGGCCATGGTCTCCGCCTGCACCACCGGCACACATTGTATTGGTGAATCGGCGCGTATCGTCGAGTATGGCGATGCGGATGTGATGATTGCGGGAGGTTCTGAAGCAACCATCGGTGCGTTGGCTGTGGGAGGTTTTGCCTCTGCCCGTGCGCTCAGCACCCGCAACGATGATCCCGCCACCTCAAGTCGTCCGTGGGACAAGGATAGGGATGGGTTTGTTATTGGTGAAGGCGCAGGAGTGATGGTTCTGGAAGAATACGAACACGCAAAAGCGCGCGGAGCAAAAATCTATGCGGAACTGAGCGGTTACGGAATGAGCGGAGACGCCTATCATATTACTTCGCCCAATACGGATGGCCCCAAGCGCAGCATGTTAAACGCATTGCGCAATGCCGGACTGAATCCGCACGACGTTCAGTATGTTAATGCGCATGGCACATCGACGCCCCTGGGCGACAAGAACGAAACCGATGCGATCAAGCTGGCTTTTGGTGATCATGCCAGGAAGCTCGTAGTGAATTCCACTAAATCCATGACCGGTCACCTGTTGGGGGGGGCGGGCGGAATCGAATCTGTATTCTGTGCTTTGGCCCTGCATCACCAGATTTCCCCGCCGACAATCAACATCTTCGATCAGGATCCGGAATGTGATTTGGATTACTGCGCGAATGTGGCACGTGACATGAAAATTGATGTTGCAGTAAATAACAACTTCGGCTTTGGTGGAACCAACGGTTCGCTGGTGTTCCGCAAGGTTTAACGTTTTTCGCCCAGATGCTGGTCAATGGCAAGCCGGGTAGCGTGATCAGCATCCGCAATCGCGGACTTCTCTATGGCGACGGGGTGTTTCGCACCCTGCGCACGGCCCAGGGCAAGGCACAGCACTGGCCCTTGCACTTTCAAAAGCTCCAACATGATTGCACCGCCTTGGGTATAAGCTGCCCGGAGGAGGCGCAACTTTCTTCCGAGTTGCATAATTTGCTCGATGTTCATTCCGATGGCGTGCTGAAAGTAATTGTCACACGCGGGGTGGGAACACGGGGATATGCGCCTCCGGCGGAAAGCAAACCTGTTCATCTATGGGATGCTTCAGCACTGCCAGACTATCCCCTTGACTGGGTTTTGCAGGGAGTCAAGGTTAGACTATGCCAAATTCGCTTAAGCCATCAGCCCGCTTTAGCGGGCATTAAACATCTCAACCGTCTTGAAAATGTTCTGGCTGCTGCTGAATCCACCGATGCATGCTGCGCTGAAGGAATTTTGCTGGATAGGGCAGGGAATGTCATTGAGGGCACGCGCAGCAACCTGTTCATGGTACGCAACGGGGAATTGATCACGCCTGAGTTATCAAACTGTGGCGTGGCCGGAGTCCAGCGTGAACGGGTGAAGCTTTGGGCGGAGGTTAATCAGATACCGTGCCGCGAAATTCAATTCGGTCTAACGGAATTGCTTGAAGCGGATGAGCTATTTTTAGTGAACAGCCTGATCGGGCTTTGGCCGGTGCGGGAGCTACAAGGTCGCATGTGGAGTCAGCATACGCTGGGCCTGCAGATACAGGAATGGTTGAACCGTGCGACCGATTAAACGCTTGCTAGCCCTCTTGCTCCTCTGTGTCGCGTTGTTGTCCGGCTGGGTGGGCTATTACGCAACTAGTCCGTTGAATTTGCCTTCTTTGCCGTTTGAATTTTCCATTAATCAGGGGGCCAGTTTGAAAGCTGCCGCACGTCAAATGCAGCAGGCCGGACTGTTGTCCAACGACTGGATGTTTGCCTGGCTGGGGCGAGTGCTAGGCAAAACGACTCAAATCAAGGCAGGGAACTATGAATTGGAAACCGCCCCCAGCCCTTTTGAATTACTTGACATAATGACCAAGGGCAGAGTCAGTCAAAGCGAGTTAAGTATAATAGAAGGCTGGTCATTCAATCAGTTAAGAAGTACTTTGAATGTTAATTCTTCCATAAAGCACGATACGGGGACACTTTCTGAGGCAGAAATCATGCAGCGGCTCGGTGCGTCGGAGGGGAAGGCAGAGGGACTATTCTTCCCGGATACCTATTATTTTGCCAGCGGCACGAGTGATCTGAGCTTGCTCAAGCGTGCCTACTTGAACATGCAGAAGCACTTGCAGGAAAGCTGGAAATCACGCGCGCAAAATCTGCCGTTTGAATCACCCTACCAAGCATTGATTCTGGCTTCCATCGTGGAAAAGGAAACGGGGCAATCCAAGGATCGCGATAGGATTGCAGGTGTGTTCATTAACCGTCTGCGCAAGGGTATGCTCCTTCAAACTGACCCGACTGTAATATATGGCATGGGAGCAAAATACGACGGCAATCTGCACAAGCGCGATTTAATGACCGATACGCCGTACAATACCTATACCCGAGCCGGGCTGACTCCGACTCCGATTGCGCTGCCCGGACTGGCCGCGCTTCAGGCGGCATTGCATCCGGCACAGACCGATGCTTTATATTTTGTGGCGCGAGGTGACGGCAGTTCGGAATTTTCCAGAACATTGGAACAACACAATCGGGCAATAAATAAATACATAAAATGAACAAAGCGAAATTTATCACTTTTGAAGGCGTCGATGGTGCCGGGAAGAGCACTCATCTGGCTTGGTTTGCTGATAGTCTGCGCCAGCGCGGATTGGATGTGGTGGTCACACGCGAACCCGGTGGCACCCCATTGGGCGAACGCTTGCGCGAAATTCTTTTGAATCACCCTATGCATGCCGAAACCGAAGCACTGCTGATGTTCGCGGCCCGTCTCGAACATATAGAGCAGGTTATCAAACCCGCCCTGAAACGTGGAACCTGGGTGGTGTCGGATCGTTTTAGCGATGCCAGTTTTGCTTATCAGGGAGGGGGCAGGGGAGTGTCCCTGGAAAAACTTGAACAACTGGAACAATGGGTGCATGCCGACCTGCAACCCGACTTGACCCTGTTGTTCGATATTCCGGTTGAGGTGGCACGGCAGCGGTTGTCGAACAATGCCACGCTGGATAGGTTTGAGCAGGAACAGGGTAGCTTTTTCGAGAAAGTGCGCATGGCTTATCTTGATCGCTGCAAGAAAGCTCCTTTGCGTTTTGCTCAAATCAACGCTAGCCAGACGCCCGAGCAAGTTAAAGCCGATTTAATAAAGATAGTTGCATCTATTTGAAATGATAAAGCTATATCCGTGGCAACAGGAGCCTTGGCAGCGCTGGACAGGATTGCGTACACGCCTGCCTCATGCCATCTTGTTGAAGGGGCCGCAGGGGATAGGCAAGTTCGATTTCGCTATTAACCTCGCCCAGTCCTTGCTGTGCGAAGCGCCGCTTGCCGATGGATTGGCATGTCAGGGGTGTCCGTCCTGCCACTGGTTTTTGCAGGAAACCCACCCTGATTTTCGTCTGCTACAACCCGATTCGATGTCAGAAGCAGAAGACGGCGAAGAACGTGACGCGGGCAAGAAGAAGCCTTCGCGCCAGATTTCAGTAGATCAGATACGCAGTTTGGCAGATTTTGCCAACCTTTCTGCACACCGGGGCGGGCATCGTGTGGTGCTCATCCATCCGGCGGAGGCGATGAATACGAATTCGGCGAATGCGCTGCTCAAAACGCTGGAAGAGCCATCCGCGCGTATGCTCATCTTGCTGGTCTCGCACAAGCCGCAGCAATTGCTGCCCACCATCCTGAGCCGCTGCCTGACGCTTGCCATGCCTATGCCCACGCTTGAAGAGAGTACATCATGGCTAAAACAGCAAGGTATCGGCAAGCCCTTGGAAATACTTGCACAGGCGGGTTTTGCCCCGCTACAAGCTCTGCGCATAGCCGAAGAAGCTGCAGGGGCCGATGAATACAACCGTTTTTTGCAGGAAATCAGGCATCCAGAAAAGTTTGATGTGTTTGCTCTGGCAGAGCAATTGCAGAAGACTGAACCCTCCAGAGTGATTCATTGGTTGCAGCAATGGTGTTATGACCTGAGCAGCGCAAAGTTAACGGGAAAAGTGAGATACAATTCTGAACTTTATGATTTAATTAATAAACTGTCAGATAAAATTTCCGCGCTTGAGTTAATGCGCTTTCAAAAGGAATTGCTGGTTGCCCGACGCGAGGCGCTACATCCGCTTAACCCCAAACTGCAATTTGAATCCATTCTGCTGTCTTATCGCCAGATGATGCTTTCCAGAAATTGATTGAGCTCACCATGTTTATAGATTCCCATTGTCATCTTAATTTTCCCGAGTTGGCCGAAAATCTTGATGCACATCTGGCCAACATGCGCCAGAACGAAGTTACTCATGCATTGTGCGTGGGGGTCAATCTGGAAAATTTCCCGCAAATTTTACGACTCGCCGAACTGCACGAAGAAATATACGCATCCGTTGGGGTACACCCTGATTATGAGCTGGAGGCTGAGCCGACCCGTGAGATTTTGGTGCAATTGGCGCAACACCCCAAGGTTATTGCTATCGGCGAAACAGGCCTGGATTACTTTCGCCTGCAAGGTGATCTGGAATGGCAACGCGAGCGCTTCCGGACTCACATCCGTGCCGCAAATGAATGTGGCAAGCCTTTGATTATTCATACTCGTGCAGCGGCGCAAGATACCTTGCGCATCATGGCGGAGGAGGGGGCCAATCAGGTCGGTGGTGTCATGCACTGTTTCACCGAAAACCTTGAAGTTGCACTGGCGGCTATCGCAATGAACTTTTACATCTCGTTTTCCGGCATTGTCACTTTCAAAAAGGCAACCTCAATCAAAGAAGTCGCCCGACAACTCCCCTTGGACCGCATCCTGATTGAAACCGATGCGCCATATCTTGCCCCGGTTCCGTTTCGGGGCAAACTCAATCAGCCTGCCTATGTCAAACATGTGGCGGAAGAAATTGCCACGCTTCGAGGAATTCCGTTGGCAGAAGTAGGGCGCATAACATCGGAAAATTTCAGACGCTTGTTTTCAGGAGCGCAACAGCCATCCTCATCCCGTTAAAATATATTGAACATTTTGCCGGGTTGAATTTTGACAGTTTGGCACTGGTCAATTTTTGATCAATGCTCCGATTTGGCACGATAAACCGACTATATTCCGTTGAAGGCTCCAATTATTATATGGTTAAAATTGTCTAACAGTTCTGGATTCCAATGGGGATTCCTGCACTGTTTAATCCGCATGGAGTATTAATATGAAATTGAATTTACCCCGCTTTGGTCTGGATAATATTGAAATTGACCCGAATACTCTCATCGAATTTCAACATGGAGTGGCAGGTTTTGAAAATTGCCAGCGATTCAAGCTATTCCATTCAGAGAATAATCCGGCGGTGTTTTGGCTGCAGTCAGTTGATGATGCCAATGTAGTATTTTCGTTGTCAGATCCAGTGTCGCTACAGGTGGTATACAACTTTCCGCTAACCGAAGAAGAGCAAACCGAACTTCAAATTGAGGACTCGGATGAACTGCAAATTGCCGTCATATTGCTGGGCCATGATGGAAACTGTGAAGCAGCGCCTAAGGAGCGCATGGCTAACTTTATGGCCCCCGTTGTGATCAATGTTTCCAAGCGAAAAGCGCTGCAAAAAACGTTGCAACACACTGAATATTTACTGGGTGCTTATCAAACGTCGGACATAGAGGATGATATTCAACTATCTCCAGCTACTGATCCTGATGAAAATACGGCTGCGCACTGTTTACCTGAAGAAAAATATATAATTTCGCCACGTGAACTGTCTCTTACTTTATGATAATCATTTAATTTTTACATGCACTGATTGGAATAGCCACGGCATAATGTGCAAGTTTTAGGAGTAACAGAACACCATGAAAATAGACAATACAAGTTACAACTTACCGCTTATTAACAATGGAGAAGCCAAGGCGCGCCAGTCATCAGGCAAGGCCGTGGAAAACACAACTTCCCCAACTGTCAGCGGAACCACTGTCAATCTCGGGGCAACATCCAATTATTTACCGCTGAATGCATCTAAAATAGCTGATATCAAACAAGCTATTAGTGAAGGGCGCTTTCAGATCAATGCCAACGTTGTGTCGGATACCCTTATCAAGTCAGTCAATGACCTGATTTCCGCCAACCCGTAGATTTCAGGCTAGCCCAATCCGCTCCTGTTGCAAGATCAAAGGAGCCAGGTTGAAATATTTTTCAACCCACCTATCACATTGGGAATTTGTGTTGTACGGATATTGTAAAGTCGACCTACAAGCAGGTCTTGGGGAAATTTCTTTAGAATTCCCCCCCGATTCCCGGGAGGGAATTAAATCAGACTATCTCTTACTTGCTGTTTAAACGACGGTCTTCAGTAATTACAACCAAACCTGCGAACAGAGGAAGTGCCAGAAGAACTATTTCGGTTACGCCCACGTTAATCTCCTTGAGTATTTTTTAATTTAAATATTTTTGCTTGTTATGATTTCTCATATCAGCAGAATAAATATTAACACAAATAACTTAGTAAAATACTATACAATAACCCTATCACATTGAAGTAATTATGGTTATTATTCTAGTGGCCAAATTACAGGGGACACTCTGATTGATAGACAAATACTGCATTCGTTGGTTGTTTTTATTGCTATATATGAATTTAGTAATATGCAATTCGATTTGTGGTGAATAGCTCATATTTGAGTAATCACTTTGCTTACTTCATTAAGCTTATCCGTGAGACAAATAGAAATTTCAGCTTTCTAAATTTTGCTTTACTGTGTCGATAACCGGAGCTTCGATACGATTGCAAAAAAACAGGACAGATGTAAGTGACATTCATTACAGACAAGTTCATCTTCGACCATGAAAATGCCAGTGCAAAATACTCCGGAGTCAATAAAGGCGGGATCATGAGTTCACCGAAATTCCATTGGAAAAGAAGAGTTGTACAAATTGCGAGTCTGTTGTTGTTCGTCATTATTCCCGCCACAGGATTGTTTCGCATCGATCTGGTAGCTGGAACCTTTGTGATTTTGGGCCGACAGATATGGTGGTCTGATTTTGCTCTGATGCTCGGGTTCGGAACCATGCTGGTTGCGGCTGCTATCGCGACTTATTCGACAATAGGAACGGTCTGGTGCGGTTGGGCTTGCCCGCAAAATCTGGTGTCCGAACTGGCGAATAATCTGACCCACAAAATGTTGGGAAAGCTTGCCAATGTCAATGTGGAAAGTGTGAATTCCCAAGTTGCAGCCAGCAAGAATAATGCGTTGAACTGGATCAGTCTGGGGCTTATATTTCTGGGGGTGTCGCTGCTACTGGGGTTGATCCCGTTTTACTATTTTTTTACTCCCGCCGAAGTCTGGTCTTTCATTTCGTTCCGAGCAGATTCAAGTTTGGCCCAATTCATGCACCGTTTGTATTTCATAAGCGTGGTGGCATTTTTTCTCGATATCTCGGGTATCCGATATTTCTGGTGCAATTACGCTTGCATGTATCGCTTCGGACAGCGTTTCTTCAAGACCAAAGATGCTCTGCATGTCAATTATGATGCAAGCCGTTCCGGGGATTGCACCAAATGTAATTATTGCGCGACATCATGTATAGCCGGCATCAATCCGGTGAGCTTTAAATCCACAGATACCTGTATTAATTGCGGGGAATGTATCGATGCATGTGACCGGTTGCACGACAAGGACGGAACACTGGGTTTGTTGCGCTTCAGGCTGGCCGAAACCCGGACCTTTTCAACAGGTGGAAAAAGGAGTGGGTGGCTCAATCAAGTAAACCTCTGGGTCAGTTTGGTATTTCTCGTCGGCTGCGGTTTGTTTGCGTGGAGCATAGTCAACTATTCTCCCTATAATATTGTTGCTTACCGTTCGGAAAAATCATCAGGCTTATCGGTCAGCGATTACAAAATACTCGTATCGAACAAGTTGTATACCCCCGCACAACTCCAGCTTACGATCAAGGGAATCCCGGAGGGAAGCTATAAACTGGATTCGGAGAATCTAGATTTGGCAGCGGCTACGCGCACCGGCATAAATTTGCAAATTTCCCCGGAGCTTCCCAAGGGCTTGCATCAAATTATCATTGAAGGGCATGCCAAAGACGGATGGGTAGGGCAATTTGGCGTGGAGCATTATTCGGCGAGGAACTGAATTTATGGAGTCTAATATGAATCAGGAAATGACGCATGCGGTCGGACATGAAACGGATAACAACACCCATACCCAGACGGTAATTCAGAAGAAAAAGAAGGTCAGCTGGTTGCATACGATGCTTTGGATGCTCTCAATGGTACTGTTAGCCAATATTGTTATGGGGATCGTAGCCTACTTCCTTTTTTTCAGGAAATAGGCAATGCAGGACTGAAATCGGGTGACGGGGACGCATGTTTAATAATGTGGCGGTCTTTCGTTTGCCGGCATCCCCTCATTCCTTGCTTCGGCCATTGATTCAATGTGCCTAACAAGCGACTCACAAACTGCTTCAAGCCGGTCCAACTTTTTTTGCTGCTGATAGACCAGTTTGTTCAGCTCTTCTATCAGGTCTTCCTGATAGGTAATTTTAGTTTCTATGTTTACCAAGCGTTCTTCAATCATGAGGTGGCCCTGAAAGTTTGGCGACTAGCCGGAGAATAGGGGGTATTTTAGCGCGGAGCGGAGGCTCATGCCCGGAGACAATAATATCTGAAGGACTTGGCGAAGCACACCAGGGAGATTCGTCCGAGTGCGTCCAATAGCCCGATCTCGATGAATCCATGCGTCCTGCAGCTATCTGGCTGACTAGAGTGCCAACAGCTACCCGTGGCCGTTCATAATAATTATTGCCCCGGGAAATTCGGGTTAGAATCCGGCTGTAAACATCCAAATACTTTCTGAACATATATTTTGAAAGCCTATTTATTACGCTTGCTCGATTGGCAGTCCAGGATATGGCATTCCGGCCATGGGCGGCCCATGGCAGTTGCCTTGCTCGCCGGTTTAGTGCTCCTGTTCATTTTTCCAGAAATACCCTTGTCGCCTTTCAAGCCGATCCGCGTGGTGTTGTTTGACAGATATCAGAGTCTGTCGCCGCGTATTCCGCAATCCGCCCCGGTTGTCATTGTTGAAATTGACGAGGCTACGCTGGGTGCGCTCGGCCAATGGCCTTGGCCGCGTAATTATCTGGCTGCTTTGATCGATGCAATTGCCGCGCTCAAGCCCGCGGCCGTGGGCCTCGATATTATTATGCCCGAACCCGACCATGCTTCTCCCCGGGCTGTCGCGGAATCGCGTCCCGACTTGCCCGAAAATGTGCGCAAGGGCTTGGTCGGCGCGCCCTCGAATGACAGTCTCCTGGCCGCAAGTATTTCAGGCGCTCCAATCGTATTGGGAGCTGCAGGGTTTCCTTTTCATACCTCTGAGACATTGGACGGGCTGCGTACCCGACCGGTAGAAGTGCAGGGGGATGATCCGTTGCCCTGGTTGAATTCTTACCCCTACGTATTGGCCAGCCTGCCGGAATTCCAGGCCGCAGCACACGGTCAGGCTCTGTTATCCAGTAATCCGGAGAATGGTGTAGTACGGCGTGCCTCGGTGTTGTCTAACCTCAATGGCACACTAATCCCCGGGCTTTCACTGGAAATGCTTCGCATTGCCCACTCTGCCAAAAGCATCGAAGTTGAAACCGACCGACACGGTGTTAAAGCGGTCACTATAGGCGATTTGCACATTCCATTACAGGGCAATGGCGAAGCATGGGTACACTTTGACAAGGCTTCGCGAGACCGCTCTATCTCCGCACTGAGTCTGCTCAAGGGCGAAGTTCCCCCCGAACGTATTGCCGGCAAGATGGTGCTGGTCGGGTTGACCGGCCTGGGGTTGCAGGACTTGATCACCACACCGATGGGAGATCGCCGACCAGGTGTTGAAGTCCATGCTCAACTGATCGAATCTATAGAGGATGGCAGGGTTCTGACGCGTCCCTGGTGGCTGCTTTGGGTCGAGACCGGAATACTGGTCTGCTGGGGATTGTTGCTGATCTGGTTTGTGCCTGAGTCCAAGCTACGCACTGCGTCGCGTCGGGGAGAAGCGGCACAACGCGGTGTTGCGCAACGCGGCACTGCACATAGAAGCGCCAGTTCGACTGGCAAGCCTGTGTTGCCCGGAAGTCCGGCGCAGCCGGTAGTGCATGAAAGAAGAAGCCGGGATCGTACTCAAGGGAACAAGTCAAAATACAGCAAGCTATTACCCGTTGTCCTGAGTGCATTGTTATTCGGTGCCGGTTTGGCTATTTTTCGCTGGGCTGATATGTTATTCGATGCGGCGAGCTTGTTTATGGCACTCAACTCTGTTTTGGGCAGCCTGTCCTATAGTAACGCCATCGAAATAAAGAGTCAGCACAAGAGGGCGGAACGCTCTCTACAGGAGCAGCGCATGAAGGCAGCTCAAGTGGCCGGTGAACTTGATGCCGCGCGCCGTATTCAACTCGGCACACTGCCGGTTGCCGCTACCGCTTTTCCCGGTGAAACCCGTTTTGAGATAGAGGCCATTCTGGAACCGGTGCGCCAGGTTGGCGGGGACCTCTATGATTTCTTCATGATTGATAAGCGGCGTTTGTTTTTTGTGATTGGCGATGTTTCCGGCAAGGGGTTGCCTGCCAGCTTGTTCATGGTGGTTACCAAAGCCCTGGCAAAAAGTGCTGCATTACGCGGAAATGATGGAATCGGCGCAATCGTCACCACGGCCAATATGGAAATGGCGCGAGAAAATCCGGAAATGCTCTTTGTTACGGCTGTCGCCGGAATCCTCGATGTGGAGAATGGGGCACTCGAACTGGTCAACGCAGGTCACGATGCACCCTGGCGTATCAGTTCGAGCGGGAGTCTTGAAAGTATTGATGGTGACGGAGGTCCTCCTCTGTGTGTATTGGAGGACTTTGTCTATCCGGTTCAGCAATTGCAATTGGCCGTGGGCGACACATTATTTTTGCTCACTGACGGTATTACCGAGGCTATGAATGCCAAAAAGGAACTTTACGGCATGCAGCGAGTCAACTCCCTGCTGTCCAGTTCTGCGGTGAATCAGCATCCAACTGAACTGGTCACTGCGCTACGGGAGGATGTCCGTGCTTTCGTCGGCGACACTGAACCATCGGATGACATGACACTGTTGGTATTACGCTGGACGGGGGCGGAGATACACAGCATCCCGGCTCTGTCAGACAATTTGGCGGAACCAAGTGAAAATCCAGTACCAACCGCTACTAATGCACCTACCTTTTAAGCCTTGCCTGCAAGGCGGGAAGGCTAGGTTTGTACCCCGGGAGTAGCTTGAGTTTGCATGATTGAACGGATACACGTTAAATTTTTATTCAGGGTGGGGAATCAGTAGTGTCCGGTTAATAATTGAACAAATTTAGTTGGTTGGAAATATCCGTCTGATCTTGGAACTGCCCACTGCCCGCGAAGGCTTGAGATAGCTGGGTTTTCTCAAAAACAGACACCG
>Ga0265327_10000238_pt1 | contig 109943 bp, 97 predicted proteins | sample 41621metaG_FD_202089 | JGI IMG/M metagenome (GOLD analysis project Ga0265327, IMG submission 202089) | Rhizosphere microbial communities from Carex aquatilis grown in University of Washington, Seatle, WA, United States - 4-16-21 metaG | ecosystem: Host-associated > Plants > Roots > Rhizosphere...
CTGAGATTTACCCGCAAATGGCTTTACCCAGTATCTAAGATGGAGAATTGTTGTGACCGAGCAAGACCAATTCCAAGACCCCGCCGCTGACAACCAGCTCGACGAGTCTGGCATTGCCGCAGAGACCGGCGCCGATGAGTTGCAGCAAGGCACCGATGGAACCGGCACCCTGCAAGCTGAAATAGAACAGCTGCAACAGCAGTTGGCCGAAGCCAAAGACCAGGTATTGCGCACCGCCGCCGAAGCACAGAACACGCGTCGACGCGCCGAAAAAGATGTCGAGAGCGCGCACAAATATGCGCTGGAGAAGTTCGCCGGCGCACTGTTGCCGGTGGCGGATAATATGGAGCGCGCACTGGAAGCCGCCGACCGCAATAACGAGGCGGTAAAACCGCTGGCGGAAGGCGTCGAACTCACCAGCAAAACGCTGCAGGATGTATTCAGCCGGTTCCAGATCGAAGTGCTGGACCCGCTCGGCGCACCATTCGATCCGCAATTTCACGAAGCGGTATCGATCGTGGATAACCCCAACGTCGAACCCAATACCGTGTTGCTGGTGATGCAGAAAGGCTACACGCTGCACGGCCGTCTGCTGCGCGCGGCGATGGTGATGGTATCCAAAGGCGCCGGCAAATCGATCGATGCCTCCGCTTGAGTAAGCGGGCGTAAAGACTAGGCCTATAAAGACTAGGCCGGCACTTGAATTCGCAGTTAACGCGCCAATATAAGGCGACAAGGTTAAACGGCTGACTCCTAGCTCTATCTAGTTAAAGAATAGGCGGCAGCATCAAGATTTGGCATCCGGAGAGTAAATTCATGGCAAAGATTATCGGCATCGACCTCGGCACCACCAACTCCTGCGTGGCCATCATGGATGGCGACAAGGTTAAGGTTATCGAAAACGCAGAGGGCGCGCGCACCACACCGTCCATCGTCGCGTATACCGACAACGATGAAATCCTGGTCGGCCAGAGCGCCAAGCGCCAGGCCGTCACCAATCCGAAAAACACTCTGTACGCGGTCAAGCGTCTGATCGGCCGTCGTTTCGCCGACGATGTCGTGCAAAAAGATATCAACATGGTGCCGTACAAAATCGTCAAGGCCGACAACAACGACGCGTGGGTCGAGGTCAACGGCAAGAAAATGGCGCCGCCGCAAATCTCGGCCGAAGTGCTGAAGAAAATGAAAAAGACCGCCGAAGATTATCTCGGCGAGGAAATCAAAGAGGCCGTTATCACCGTACCTGCATACTTCAACGATTCGCAGCGCCAGGCGACTAAAGATGCCGGCCGCATCGCCGGTCTCGACGTCAAACGCATTATCAACGAGCCGACCGCGGCGGCGTTGGCTTACGGCATCGATAAAGAAGGCGGCGACCGCACCATCGCGGTATACGACCTGGGCGGCGGCACCTTCGATATTTCGATCATCGAAATCGCCGATGTCGACGGCGAAAAACAATTCGAAGTGCTCTCCACCAACGGCGATACTTTCCTCGGCGGCGAAGACTTCGACATGGTATTGATCAATTACCTGGCGGACGAATTCAAGAAAGACAACGGCATCGATTTGAAAGGCGATCCGCTGGCGATGCAACGCCTGAAAGAGGCTGCGGAAAAAGCCAAGATCGAATTGTCGTCGAGCCAGCAGACCGAAGTGAATCTGCCCTACATCACCGCCGATGCCACCGGTCCGAAGCACATGGTGGTCAAGTTGACGCGCGCCAAGCTCGAAGCATTGGTGGAAACGCTGGTCGACCGCACCATCGATCCGCTCAAACTGGCGCTGAAAGATGCCGGTAAAAGCGCGCAGGAAATCGATGAAGTCATTCTGGTCGGCGGCCAAACGCGCATGCCGATGGTGCAGAAAAAGGTGGCCGATTTCTTCGGCAAAGAACCGCGCAAAGACGTCAACCCGGATGAAGCCGTCGCCGTCGGCGCCGCTATTCAGGGCGCGGTATTGAGCGGCCACGTCACCGATGTATTATTGTTGGACGTCACTCCGTTAACGCTCGGCATCGAGACGATGGGCGGCGTCGCCACTGCGCTGATCGAGAAGAACACGACGATTCCGACCAAGAAATCGCAAGTATTTTCGACCGCAGAGGACAGCCAGACCGCGGTTACCATTCACGTGGTGCAAGGCGAGCGCAAGCGCGCCGCCGACAATAAATCGCTCGGCCGCTTCGATCTGACCGATATTCCGCCGGCACCGCGCGGCAGCCCACAGATCGAAGTGTCGTTCGACATCGACGCTAACGGTATCTTGAATGTATCGGCGAAGGACAAAGCGAGCGGTAAACAGCAATCGATTCGCATCACCGCATCGAGCGGCTTGAGCGAAGACGAAATCAAGAAAATGGTGCGCGACGCCGAAGCCAACGCCGAGTCGGATAAAAAGTTCGCCGAGCTGGCGCAAGCCCGCAACACCGCCGAGGGCCTGGTACACGCCACGCAAAAAACTTTGCAGGAAGCCGGCGATAAAGTCAGCGCCGATGAAAAAGCGACGATCGAAGCCGCTATCAAAGAGGTGGAAGAAGTCGTTAAAGGCGAGGACAAATCCGCCATCGATGCGGCGACGCAGAAGCTGACCGAAGTCTCCAGCGGTATGGCGCAAAAGATGTACGCCGAAGCGCAAGGCAAAGGCCAAGCGGATAATGCCGATAACTCCGGTGGCGCCTCCTCTCACAAGGATGATGCGGTCGATGCCGAGTTCGAGGAAGTTAAAGAGGATAAATAATGCGCAGCTAGCAATAATTTGCGCGTTATAATTCGCGAGGTCAGTATGGCAACCCCATGCTGGCCTTGTCATTTTTAGTACGATTTTTTTGTAAGAGTATCTTCCCGCCCTGCCGGGAAGTCGATGCATGCAAGTGCTAAATCCTTAGTTTGTGCCGAAAGAAAAACTCATGTCGAAACGCGATTATTACGAAATTTTGGGCGTGGCGCGGGATGCCGCGGATGCCGACATTAAAAAGGCATATCGCCGGGTGGCGATGAAATATCATCCGGATCGAAACCCCGGCGACAAAGAGTCCGAAGATCGCTTCAAAGAAGCGAACACCGCTTATGAAGTTTTATCCGATTCGCAGAAGCGCTCGGCCTACGATCAATTCGGCCACGCTGCAGTAGACGGCAGCGCGGGTGGCGGTTTCGGCGGTGGTGGCGGCGGTGGCGCTAATTTCTCCGATATTTTCGGCGATGTCTTCGGCGATATTTTTGGCGGTGGCGGCGGTCGCGGTCGCGGCGGCCCGCAGCGCGGCTCCGATTTGCGCTATACGCTCGACATCAGTCTGGAGGAAGCGGTTAAAGGTACCACCGCAAAAATTCGCATTCCGACGCTAGTACATTGCGACGAGTGCAACGGCTCCGGCGCGAAAAAAGGCAGCTCGCCGATCACCTGCACGACCTGTAGCGGCGTCGGCCAGATTCGCATGCAGCAAGGCTTTTTCTCGGTGCAGCAAACCTGCCCGAATTGCCGCGGCAAAGGCAAGATGATCGCCGACCCCTGTGGCAAATGCCACGGTCGCGGCGTCGTCGAAGAGACTAAAACGCTATCCGTTAAAGTACCTCCCGGCGTCGACACTGGCGATCGTATTCGCTTGGCCGGCGAAGGCGAGGCCGGCGCCGACGGTGGACCGGTTGGCGATTTGTACGTGCAAATCTCCGTGCGCGAACATCCGATTTTCGAGCGCGACGGCAAACATTTATATTGCGAAGTGCCGATCAGTTTTGCCGATGCGGCATTAGGTGGCGAACTGGAAGTGCCAACCCTGGAAGGCCGCGTGAAATTAAAAATTCCGCCCGAGACACAGACCGGCAAGTTATTTCGTTTGCGTGGCAAAGGCGTGTCGCCGGTGCGCGGCGGCGGACCCGGCGATTTGATGTGCCGCGTCGTGGTCGAGACACCAGTCAATTTGGGTAAACGTCAGAAGGAATTGCTGCGCGAATTGCAGCAGTCGCTGGAAGTCGAGGGCTCGCAGCAATCGCCGCGCAAGGGGTCCTGGTTTGAAGGGATGAAGAGTTTTTTTGGCGATCCCAGTTGATCGATTAAACATGCGCCTGCGGCGAGCCAACGAGGTTTCGCCTGCTGGCGAGTTACTTTTTCTTGCCTCGCCAAGAAAAAGTAACCAAAAAGAATGCGACCCTCGCCGGGAGCGCCTCCGTGCAGCGGGTCATCGCGATGCGATGACTACTCGATTTTGCAGAAAGTAGCACTTTCTGCAAATCGACCGCCACAACAGAGGCAACTGCAATTCTATGAGATGCCGTTTGTAAGCAACCAGATGGAGCTGTTGCGGCTCAACATAACTTTAGGCGCCGCGCGCCATTAAGGAATCGTTATGACATTGCGTATTGCCGTTACTGGTGCCGCCGGCCGCATGGGTAAAACCTTGATAGAGGCAATAAACAATGCCGAGGGCTGCAAACTAACTGCCGCTCTCGAGCGCCCCGATAGCTCTTTGATCGGTGCCGATGCCGGCGAGCTTGCCGGACTCGGTAAAAACGGCGTCATTATTCACAGCGATTTAAACGCGGTGCTCGGGCAATTCGATGTATTGATCGATTTCAGCATTCCCGCCGCGACCTTGAGCAACGCTAAAATCTGCGGTGCCCACGGTAAGAAGATCGTTATCGGTACCACCGGTTTTACGCCGGAGCAAAAAGCCAAGTTGCTCGCTTCGCTCAGCGCCGTATCCGCCTGCATGGCCTCGAATTTCAGCACCGGTGTCAACGTCTGTTTTAAATTGCTCGATATCGCGGCGCGCGTTTTAGACGAGGACTTCGATATCGAAATTATCGAAGCGCACCATCGCCACAAAATCGATGCTCCGTCTGGCACGGCATTAAGTATGGGGGAAGTCGTTGCCAACGCGCTCGGCCGCAATCTGCGCGAAGTCGCTGTTTATGGACGCGAAGGCCAAACCGGCGCACGCAAAGCCGAGACGATTGGCTTTGCGACAGTGCGCGCCGGCGACATCGTTGGCGATCACACAGTCATGTTCGCCGCCGATGGCGAGCGCGTCGAGATCACCCACAAAGCCAGCTCGCGCATGTCGTTCGCGCGCGGCGCGGTCCGCGCCGCTAAATGGCTGGGCACTAAATCGCAGGGCTTTTTTAATATGCAGGATGTATTGGGGCTCAATTAATCATTGCCGGGGCGGTAGAAAATATCTACGGAGTGGAACGGCTCGCGCCTCGATACAAATGCCACCTAGGCTCAAGCCTAACGAAACCCGTCCGCAGTCGCCCAAACTCCAATGCGCGATGCGCATGGCATTAGACCACTAAGCAGCCTTTAGGCGCACTACGATAAAAATACGCTGCTGCGCACGACCGAATACCTTCGCAAAGAAATCCAAAGTCGCCATTTGCCAGCCGTATTTATCGAGTAACGCGCGATGAGCTCGTGCATTGTCCTCCGGGCGATCCAACAAATGCGCCTCGGCTTCCAACCAAGCTCCTAATATTTTGCCGCGCACATCGCAGGGTGCGATGCGTGCCCGCGCAGAATTGCGCAAGCGCTTGACTTTGCCCGCCTCGCCATTCGAAAACAGGTAGATATCCTGACCCCGCTGCGCAAACCAAACTGGAGTTTGCACTTCTGTACCGGTTTTGCGGAAGGTCGAAAAACTTAGATAGTTAGCCTTGGATAAGTCGATCATTATTAATCCTTAAAGCCCAATAAATGCCATACCCTAAAATCATTTATTACCAGCTGCAAAATCCAATGCTACTTCGCCAAGCGCTACACGCTAATCGCGACGATCCTTCATAAGATTCGCGTGAATCGCGGCATGAGATCGATCAATTGTCGTTGGCAGGCCAACGGTAGTCCAGTGAAATACCATTGCCGGTACGATTGATAGTCAGGTTGGCGCCAATCGCCGCAATCATCCGCAAACCGCGTCCGCTGCACTGAGAATCGTCCTGTTGGCGCGCGAGTAATGCGGCATAATCGAAACCCGTGCCACTGTCCTCGCACTGAATATGAAACTCGCCGACGCCATCCTTTACGCGACAGCTTAAATCGAAGCTGATCAGCCCTTCCTGCAAACTCTGCAGCCGTTGCTCGCGCAATAAATAGTATTCCATCAAACCTTCGCCGCGCTCTTTCAATGCGGAGTCCATGCCAAGCAGACCATGGTCCAATGCATTGGCGAATAATTCGGTAACTATCAACGATAGATCGGCCCTGGCCGCGCGGATGATCGGATGGGCAGGCAGACTGCTATAGAGTAAATCCAGTGGCTGCTCGGCCTTAATCTGCCGCGCGTTAAATTGCATTTGCATCCGCCAGCTAAAGCCATTCCATTGCGCGTAATCGGCATTGGCGCGCAAATCCGTACCGTCGCCAAAACCCGTGTACAGCGCTGTGTCCAAACAAAACACCGTGGCATCGTCGCTGAGCGAAACACCTGCCGCATGCCGATACAGCGCATCGGTCAACTGTTCGACAGCGGCCTCGCCCGACGCACCGCCGGTCAAAGCGGCGATCAGACGCTCCTCGCCGAACATCTCGCGCTCGGCATTGCTGGTCTCCGTGATGCCATCGGTATAACACAACACGCGCTGCCCACGCTGGAAATCCAAACTAAAAATATCATCCTCAAACTCGCTTCTGGCCAACGCGCCCAATGCCATATGGCTGGACGGCAGCAACGATTCGACGCGTCCCTGCCGATCGAAGATAACCAGCGGCGGCATGCCGCCCGACCAAATCTGGATGCGCCGGCCATTATCCATTACCGCCATCAGCGCCGCCGCACAGAGTAGATAGTCGGGCATACGCGCGCGAAATACCGTATTCATTTCGCGCGCGATATCGCCGACACCGACGCCGCGCTCGGTCAACGAAAAAAATATTTCAGCGATCGGCATGGTGCCGAGCGCCGCCGGCAAGCCGTGGCCAGTGATATCCGCCACCAGGACGTTGAAACCCTCTCCGGGACGCGGCGCCATCAACAGCAGATCGCCATTAAACGACGAAAATGGCGAAGCGAAAGTCGTGATGCCGGCGATCGCCGAAAGATTTTGAGTAAGAAAGCGCGAGAATACATCGGTGGCTATCTGATGATCGCTTTCGATTTGTGCGCGATAATTTTCCAGCTGTACATTATGCTGTTCGATTTGCGCGTACAGTTGGTGGGTGCGCTGTATGGCCAATAACTTGGCCAGCAGGACCGGCTGACTGAAAGGCTTGATAACGACATCGTCGCCAAAATCCAATAAATTAACCAATGTATCGGTATCTTCGGTGGCACTAAGAAATACGATCGGCAGGTAGCGCCCCTGTTGCGAACACCGCACTCGCTGCGCTAGTACCTCGGGCTCGATATCGGGCAGCAATACGGCGATGAGTATCATGCCGATGGAGTCGTGCTGCGCTAATACCTGCATGGCCTCGCCGCCGGACTCGGCAAAATAAACTTCGCAGCCCAGTTGATCGGCGGCGGCAAAAAATAGCAAGCGGGTTTCAGCCTCGGGATCGACTACCAATATATCCATAAAAAGTCTGTCGATCAGGCAAACTGAAAGACTTTGTCAAAACGGGCGATCTCTAGAATTTTGCGCACGGTATCGTTGGCATGCAGCAGACGCAATGTCGCCTCCGGGCCGAAATAGTTGCGCATCGATAACAACATACCCAGTGCGGCGCTATCGATATATTCGACAGCGCCCAAATCGACATCGACGCTAGTCGGCTTGCTTGGCAGCTCTTTATAGGCGCTATAAAACTCTTTATAGATCGAAAAAGTGAATCGCCCGCTAATTTTAAGTGTTAGATGCGTACCGTCCTGCTGCGCTACGACCATGCTAGCTCTCCACTCGACACTTTTTAAAATACCGGGTAACCATGCTATCCGCGTCGGCAGCTTTTCGCTGCTGCGATCATGCTGATAGGCCTTGGGCTGAAGGATAGTGTAGTCGCTGCCCCGGCATCCATAAAGCCGACCGATTATCGTTAACCGCGCGACAGTGACGAAACCGTAAATGCCTCCATACTAAATGCCTACCATCCTATGCATCATGGTTCTGCACTAAACAGCAAGTCCTTTTCTAATATGCAGAATGTGCTGGGCTTGAGCTGCCGTCAGCGGACGATGGCAGCGGCAATCCACATGCCGGTGTATCTCCCAGCAACACCAGGTCGGCGGTGTCTGCATCGGCCGACACGTATCCTGAAAAGCCAACATAAAGTTCGCGCGTGTTTAGCGCTCTGGTCACTTTGCGGCGCCTCTCACCGGTTAACGCATACCCCACCAAAATGCCATGCCTGTCCAGCAGCCCGACCGAGCGCGGCACTTGTTTAATGTCCGGGCGATAAATCCAGCCACGCACGGCGCGAAAACGCGGATCGTCCACCACGGTCGTAAATGCATCGATGGCGCCCTCACAAAGCGGGGCCTCTGCCGCGCCAGATGATACTGGCTGTCCAATGCGCTCGCGCACGCCGGTCAAGCGCGGATCCGCGAAAATCGATAGATGGCGTTGCCGCGCTACATCTGTCCACGCCAACGTAGCGTCTACATGCGGACTGGATTTAAGAATTTGTTGGCTATCGTGAATACCCATCTCCAATGCCAATGCGGCAATCAGACGCTCGAATGAATAGGGGTTGTAGGGATTAAGGGCACTCCTTTGATGTGGCAACAGTGTCAATGCCAACGCCAACGCCGCAATAGCTATCGCATAGAGAGCCGGGACATTATGTCGCCAGTGCAACATCGCTAAAATCAGCAACACACACCAAGCCATTAGCGCCGGAGTCATATATCGACTCGAAACGGCATAATGAATACCAAATCCCAATCTGCCACTGGCGGTCATCAACGCTGTCGCAGCGATGTATGCCAGAAAAGTCAGCAGGGCAAGCGGCAACGCCTCAAACGGAGGACGCATCAATATTCGTATCAGAAAAAATATCGACGCCACCGCCATCAACACACCCGCCAGTACCGCGAGCGTGACTGAGCCGTGAGGCAGATAATAGAAAGGACCGCCAAGATAGGCCAACGCGTAGAGAATTAATTCGCGCGGCCGATTGTTGATGACAGCCCAGGCCGATCCAGACGCCCCCCCCATTAGATAACCGTGCAGATACAGTATAATCAGACCAAGCGCCGCCAATACTAATATCAGAATTTTGCTGCGCTTCTCTCCCAATAAAAATGCCAGCAGCACCATACAGGGTAACGCGAAAATTCCATTCGCCATGGTACCGACGCATAAAATACCCAGCGCTACAGCCAGGCTGAACCACGAGTTCTTGCGCCTCGCCGCAATGGCAGATCGATACTGTGCGTAGAAAGCCAGCAGCGGCAATAGCTGCGCTAAAAAAAACTGACTCTGGAAACCCCAACTGAAGTTTTCGGATTGAATCCATGAAAATGTAAGCGCGACAATACTCGCACCCAATATCAGGTAGGGCTGAACCCTGGTTGCAGGGCGCAACTCCGTGCGTAAAATACTTAAAAAAGTCAGTGCAGCCGCGGTAGCCAGCAGATAATTGCATACAATTAAAAATATGACTCTGCCGTCAAATAATTTGAAATCGATCCAGAATAATATCTTTGCCAACGGTATTCGGTGCTCGTTATGCTGAGCCCACCAAATCGACCAATCCGCATCGCGCAGTATTAAGAAAAACCCCAGATAGCTCTCCCACATATCCCAAAAGGGAACCGGCGAATAACTGAATATCCCGCCGACGACTGCAGAAACCACATATGTCAGCGCGATGCAAAACGCCAATACTACCAAGCCTTTCGATATCGCTGAGCGATGGTAGAGAACACTTTCGCGGCCGGGCTGAGCTACCTCTGAATTAATTAAATCCATAGAATTCCGATTCACATTAAATTTATCGATTTGAAGATAGAAAGTAAGCGCATGCCTCACAACTTTACTATCGACTGCGCGCATTATGCATGATTTTTCCCCGCACCGTGCTGCACCAACCCAGCTACCCGATACGACAGCCAAAACATCCACCACAATATCCACCGCCCTGGAGCCTTACACAAAACCTTTGAGCATCGAAAAAGATGCCGCGACGATTTTCTCCAGCAATGTTTGCACATATAAGCTAATTGTCGATTGCACGCTCGATATCGGTACGGTGATCGCCCCAAAACCACTAGCCGCATATTAATTTCGCACGCAATGGCCTCAACTACACGACGGACACAAAACTACGGCTATCAGCCCCACCGTCGTCTATACTTTTCGCTCCCAGCTGTCCACCGATCAGTATTCAGCATCGATGCGACATCAATACACAAGCCAATCGACGACCCATAGCCATGCCCAAAGAGAAGATTTCGATTCATCAGCTCCAAGTTGGTTTATATATCGAGCTACCGCTGAAGTGGAACGAGCATCCTTTTTTGTTCAGCCGCTTTAAAATCAAGGACAGCAATGAAATCAAATTGATCCGGCAACTCGGGCTCGAAGAATTATGGTATTACCCGGAAAAATCCCAGACCGCGCCAGCACCCGCCCCCTCGCCCGAAGCGCCCAACCCTGAGCAAAAACAGGCCGATGACGCAGCCCTGCAAGCACAATGGCAGGAAAAAAATGAACATGCCGAGAGTTTGCGTCGCCGTCGATTGGAAATTCAGCGGGTGGAAAAGCAATATAACGAAGTGGTCGGCAACGTCAAAGAGCTGATGGCGATGATGACGAATGCACCCGTGCAGGCGATGACGGAGGCGACCAAAATGGTGGGCAGTATCGTCGCCACCCTACAAGCGGACAAAGAAACGCTTGTACACCTGATGAATGCCAACAATCTCGACGACGGCCTGTATTATCACGTACTGAATGTTTCGGTATTGTCTCTGCTATTAGCGCGCGAAGTGGGTATCAACGACAAGGAGCAGATGATGACGTTGGGGCTAGCCGCGCTATTGCACGATATTGGGCAGGTGAAATTACCCGCGCAAATTCTGCGAAAAACCACGCCGTTAACCAAACCCGAAAGCGATCTTTACGAACGTCACGTACGCCACGCAATCGAAATGATCGGCCTGCACGCCAAACTGAAGTTAACCGTCAAACCCATGCTGCTGACCATTATCGAACAGCATCATATATTGCTCGACGGCAGCGGCTATCCCAATATTGCCGCCGATAAAATGTTACCTCTCAGCAAAATTTTAGCTACGGTCAACTACTACGACAAGCTCTGCAATCACGTAGACCCGAAGCAAAGCATGACGCCGCACGAGGCATTGAGCCTGATGTTTTCCAAACAGGTGGCGAAATTCGACAAGCAAACGCTGCAGACTCTGGTAAAACTGCTTGGCATTTATCCGCCGGGCACGGTCGTGCAGTTATCGGACGATTCGATCGGTATCGTTATCTCGCTGAATCGCCGCGAACTGTTAAAACCCGGCGTGTTGATTTATTCGGCGGAAGTGCCGAAAGACGAAGCGGTAATCATCGACCTTAGCCGGCACACCGAATTGACGATTCGCAAAAGTTTGCGCCCCGCGCAACTCAGTAAGGAAATGTTTGAATATTTAAACCCGCGCGAGCGCGTCAGCTATTTCTTCGCATTGAATAAGCCGGGACAAGAAAGTAGTTAGGTTTTAGATTTTGGTAGTTAGTTAATGAAAAAAGGCGGCCCTTGGCTGCCTTTTTGCTTTTACTAACTATTAACAACCAACTACTAAAACCTAAATACTAACCCCCCCGCTTAGAGCCAGCCTTTCTGCTTGAAGTACCAGTACGGCGCAATGCCCGACAGCACCATCATCAGCACCGCCATCGGATAACCCCATTCCCAGTTCAATTCGGGCATAATTTGGAAGTTCATACCGTACATACTGGCGACCAGCGTGGGCGGCAAAAACACTACCGCGGCAATCGAGAAAATTTTGATGATCTGGTTTTGCTCGATGTTGATAAAGCCCTGCGCGGCATCCATCAGGAAGTTTATTTTCTCAAAGAGAAACGCCGTGTGCGACATCAAGGTTTCGATATCGCGGAAAATTTCCCGGCAGGTTTCCTGCTGTTCCGGATAACTGCGAATATGTCGCTGCAGAAAAGAAATCGAGCGCTGCGTATCCATCAAACACAGACGAATCTTTCCGTTGCTATCCTCCAGCTTTGCCAGTTTATCGATGGCGTCCTCGAGCTCGCCTTCGTCGTCCTCCAACACTAAATGGCTGACGTCTTCCAAGCGCTGGTGAATATTTTCGAGCGAGTCCGCGAGATTTTCGACTTTTTGCTCGAGTAACGCGAGCATGATATCGAGCGAGTTTTTCGCTTCGACCCAGCCGCGATGCGCGCGCATCCGCAGCAGCCGAAAATCCGGCAACTCGGTATCGCGAAACGTCAGCAATTGGCGCTCGTTGAGAATAAACGCCACCGAATCGGTTTTATGCCGGCCCTCGCTTTGATATAAAAACAGCGAGTGCACGTGAATGCCTTCGCTATCGATAAAATAGCGCGCCGATGCCTCGATCTCTTCCATCTCGTCGGGGTCGGGCAGCGGCGCTTTGTGCACGGCCTCGATCAACACCCGCTCTTCGGGCGTCGGATCGGTGACATCCACCCAGATCGCGTCGGCAATCGGCAACATGCTGCGCTCTTGGCCGGTGCGTCGCTCGCGGAGCGTGCCTTCGAGAATATTGAATACATGCAGCATGGCGTAAAATCCTGGCCTCTTGTGCAGGCGGCTTGCAATCGAGTGTATCGACTGTCGTATTAAGTAAAGGCGCGGCGGGCGCGGATGGTAATCACAGCGTGCGGAGATCGCAACCCTTATGCGCCATCGCCGCCAGTACAGATGCTGCGCCGGCGGTGTTCAAATCAGAGTAGCTGAAGGATAGGTCAAGAATATGAATGGCGCCGTCCCTGTCGCACTGCGCTCGGGTGGACAGTCGCGGCGCCGATCGCGTACAATCGCCGACCGCGATCCAAGGCGGCAAGATACTGTCAAAAGCGAGATGAGGCCGCCACTTCATCTCGCTTTTTTGCAACTGGGCTCCTCGTCATCGAGCTCTTCGCAACCGACCCAGCCGATCGCGAAACGCGCAGGAGATTCCTCGCCCTTTCTCGTTTACCCAGCCTGCCTAGGAGGTTCGTTTGACCGTACCCGCCCTACTCGCCCTAGAAGACGGCAGCCTATTCCGCGGTGTTGCCATCGGCGCCCCGGGTCAGGCAACCGGCGAGGTCGTATTCAATACCGCCATGACCGGCTATCAGGAGATTCTCACCGATCCCTCCTACGCTCAGCAAATGGTCACATTGACCTATCCGCATATCGGCAATACCGGCACCACCAGCGAAGACGAAGAAGCCTCTACCATTTGGGCAACCGGTCTGATTATTCGCGATTTGCCGCTGCTGGCCAGCAATTTTCGCAATACCCAATCGCTCGGCGCGTATCTGCAAGCTCGCAACGTGGTCGGCATCGCCGACATCGATACCCGCCGCCTGACGCGTATCCTGCGCGACAAAGGCGCGCAGAACGGCTGCATTATGGCCGGCGCAGTGGACGACGCTACCGCGCTCGCGGCGGCGCGCGGCTTTCCCGGCCTGAAGGGCATGGATCTGGCCAAAGTCGTATCGACCAAAGAACGCTATGAATGGACCCAGGGCACTTGGCAGTTGGGCAAGGGCTTTAAGCAACCCAGCGCTGCCGATCTACGCTTTCATGTAGTGGCTTACGATTACGGCACCAAGGCGAATATTCTGCGCATGCTGGCCGATCGCGGCTGCAAGCTGACCGTAGTACCCGCGCAGACGTCGGCTAAAGATGTGCTGGCGTTAAGCCCGGATGGCATCTTTTTATCGAATGGTCCCGGCGATCCCGAGCCCTGCGATTACGCCATCAAAGCCATCCAAGAGTTTCTGCAGACCGATATTCCAATTTTCGGCATCTGCCTCGGCCACCAACTGCTGGGTCTGGCCAGCGGCGCGAAGACCGTGAAAATGAAATTCGGCCATCACGGCGCCAACCACCCGGTGCAGAATCTCGACGATGGCACGGTATTGATTACCAGCCAGAACCACGGTTTCGCAGTCGATGAAAGCACCATGTCGGGCAATTTGCGGGTCACCCATAAATCGCTGTTCGACGGTTCGCTGCAGGGCATGCACCGCACCGACAAACCGGCGTTCAGTTTTCAGGGTCACCCCGAGGCGAGCCCCGGGCCGCACGATGCCGCGCCCTTATTCGATCACTTTATCGAATTGATGCAGGCGCGCCGCTGAAGCGCCGCGAAAATCGCTCAATGCACTGAGTAAGAAATGTCGAAGGGTGCAGAACTGTATCTCTTCGACAGAACACAAATAGGAAAGCCATGCCGAAACGTACCGATATAAATAGCATTCTGATCATCGGCGCCGGTCCCATCGTGATCGGCCAGGCCTGCGAATTCGATTACTCCGGTGCGCAAGCGTGTAAAGCGCTGCGCGAGGAAGGCTATCGTGTCATTTTGGTGAACTCCAACCCAGCCACCATCATGACCGATCCGGACATGGCCGATGCGACTTATATCGAGCCTGTGACCTGGCGCACCGTGGCAAAAATCATCGAGCAGGAGCGCCCCGACGCGATTCTGCCGACCATGGGCGGCCAGACCGCGCTGAATTGCGCACTCGATCTGGCCAAACACGGCGTGCTGGAAAAATTCGGCGTAGAAATGATCGGCGCCACCAAAGAAGCCATCGACAAAGCCGAGGACCGGCAGCTATTCCGCCAGGCGATGAGTCGCATCGGCTTGGAATCGCCGCGCGCGGCGATCGCGCACAGCATGGAAGAAGCGCTGCAGGTGCTCGATCAAATCGGCTTCCCGTGCATTATCCGGCCGTCGTTCACGATGGGCGGCTCGGGCGGCGGGATCGCCTACAACCGCGAAGAATTTATCGAAATCTGCGAGCGTGGCCTCGATTTATCGCCGACGCACGAATTACTGATCGACGAATCGCTGATCGGTTGGAAAGAATATGAAATGGAAGTTGTCCGCGATAAAAACGACAACTGCATCATCATTTGCTCGATCGAAAACTTCGACGCCATGGGCGTACACACCGGCGACTCGATCACCGTCGCGCCGGCGCAGACGTTGACCGACCGCGAATATCAAATCATGCGCAACGCATCGATCGCGGTGCTGCGCGAAATCGGCGTCGAAACCGGCGGCTCCAATGTGCAGTTCGGTATCGATCCGAAAGATGGCCGCATGGTCGTCATCGAAATGAATCCGCGCGTGTCGCGCTCGTCGGCGCTCGCATCGAAGGCTACCGGCTTTCCGATCGCCAAAATCGCCGCGAAACTGGCGATCGGCTACACGCTCGACGAATTGCGCAACGAAATCACCGGCGGTGCCACACCGGCGTCGTTCGAGCCGGCGATCGATTACGTCGTGACGAAAATTCCGCGCTTCACCTTCGAAAAATTCCCCGAGGCCAATACCCGTCTGCACACGCAGATGAAATCGGTCGGCGAGGTAATGGCGATCGGCCGCACCTTTCAGGAATCGCTGCAGAAAGCTTTGCGCGGTTTGGAGGTTGGATCGTCCGGCTTCGAACACAAACTCGATATCGATGCCGACGATGCCCGCGATGTATTGATACGCGAATTAAAAAATCCCGGTCCCGATCGCATCTGGTACGTAGGCGATGCGTTTCGCGCCGGTATGACGCGCGACGAAGTTTACGAATACTCGGCGATCGATCCTTGGTTTCTGGTACAGATAGAGGATTTGATCAAAACCGAAAACGGCTTGAAAACGGTGGCGCTGTCGGATATCGATGCCGATTTTATGCGCCGCCTGAAGCGCAAGGGCTTTTCCGACAAGCGTCTGGCGGTATTGCTTGCGGTCAGCGAAAAAGAATTGCGCAAACGCCGTCACACGCTCGGCGTGCGCCCGGTGTACAAGCGCGTCGACACCTGCGCCGCGGAATTCTCCACCAGCACCGCGTACATGTACTCGACCTACGAGGAAGAGTGCGAAGCCAACCCCAGCGCGCGCGATAAAATTCTTGTGCTGGGCGGCGGACCGAATCGCATCGGCCAAGGCATCGAATTCGACTACTGCTGCGTGCACGCCGCGCTGGCGATGCGCGAAGACGGTTACGAAACCATTATGGTTAACTGTAATCCGGAGACCGTATCGACCGACTACGACACGTCCGATCGTTTGTATTTCGAACCGGTAACGCTCGAAGATGTGTTGGAAATTGTCGCTAAAGAAAAACCGGTCGGCGTTATCGTGCAATTCGGCGGTCAAACGCCGTTGAAACTGGCGCGCGATTTGGAAGCGAACGGCGTGCCGATTATCGGCACCAGCCCCGATGCCATCGATCGCGCCGAAGACCGCGAACGCTTCCAGCAGATGATCGAACGCCTGCAATTGAAACAACCGCCGAACGCCACCGTGCGCTCCACCGAACAAGCGCTAGCGGCTGCGCAAAAAATTGGTTTCCCATTAGTGGTGCGCCCTTCGTACGTACTCGGCGGCCGTGCGATGGAAGTCGTGCACAAAGAGGACGAATTGAAACGCTATATGCGCGAAGCCGTGCAAGTCTCCGAGGATTCGCCGGTATTGCTCGATCACTTCCTGCACGCGGCGGTCGAAATCGATGTCGATGCCGTCAGCGACGGCAAGACAGTGGTGATCGGCGCGATCATGCAGCATATCGAGCAGGCCGGTATTCACTCGGGCGATTCCGCCTGTTCATTGCCGCCTTATTCGCTGAGCGCGGAACTGCAGGACAAAATGCGCGAGCAGGTAAAGCGCATGGCGCTCGAGCTCGGCGTAATCGGCCTGATGAATGTGCAATTGGCGGTGCAGGACGGCGAAATTTATGTAATCGAAGTGAATCCGCGCGCCTCGCGCACGGTGCCGTTCGTCTCCAAAGCAATCGGTATTTCGCTAGCGAAAATTGCCGCACGCTGCATGGCCGGCACCACTTTAGCCGCGCAAAATTTCACGAAAGAACGCATTCCGCCGTACTTTTGCGTCAAGGAAGCGGTGTTCCCATTCAATAAATTCCCCGGCGTCGATCCAATTCTCGGTCCGGAAATGAAATCCACCGGCGAAGTCATGGGCGTCGGCGACACTTTTGCCGAAGCGTATGCAAAAGCGCAGCTCGGTGCCGGCGAAAAATTACCGCGCGGCGGCAAGGCGTTCCTCAGCGTGCGCGAGCAGGATAAACCGGCGGTGGCGGCGGTGGCCGCAGATTTAATCGCACTCGGATTTACGCTGTGCGCCACGCGCGGCACCCAGCGCATACTGGCGGCCGCAGGCCTGGAATGCCAGAGCATTAACAAAGTGAACGAAGGTCGCCCGCATATCGTCGATATGGTGAAGAACGGCGAGATCGAGTTGATCGTCAACACCACGGAAGGCAAGCAAGCCATCGCCGATTCGTCGACCATTCGCCGCTCCGCTCTCACGCACAAAGTGTTTTACAGTACGACGCTGGCCGGCGCCGAAGCGGTTGTCTTAGCCTTGCGCTACGGCGAGGAAAAAGCAGTGCGACCACTGCAAACCATGCACAGGAGATTCGACGCATGAGCACTTTGATTCCGATGACTGTAGCCGGCGAAGTCGCGCTGCGCGAAGAATTACAGCGCTTAAAAAGCGTCGAGCGGCCGCGCATTATCCAAGCGATCGCCGAGGCGCGCGCGCATGGCGACCTCAAAGAAAATGCCGAGTATCACGCGGCGCGCGAGCAGCAAAGCTTTTGCGAGGGCCGCATCAACGAAATCGAAGGCAAGCTTGCCGACGCCCGCGTTATCGATATTTCGACAATTCCGTGCACGGGCAAAGTGATTTTTGGCGCCACGGTAAAAATCATTAATTGCGACACCGACGATCAAGTCACTTATCGAATTGTCGGCGAGGATGAGGCGGACGTTAAACAGAACCGCATTTCGGTGACCTCGCCGATCGCCCGCGCCTTAATCGGCAAGGAAATAGGCGATGTAGTCGTGGTAAAAACGCCGGGCGGCGATGTCGAGTACGAAATCGGTGACGTTCAACACATATAAAAACAGCGATTAGGTTTTAGTAGTTGGGCTTTAGGTAAAAACAAACAAAAAAAGGCGGCTGATGGCCGCCTTTTTTGCTTTTACCAACTACTAAAACCCAACTACTAACCTCAAACCGGCCGAAGCAGATTTGAAAGCCTGGGATTCGGCTTCTGCGCTTTGCGAAAAATCAGCACCACTTTCCCCACCGCCTGCACCAGCTCCGCGCGGTGCCGCTCGCACAGCTCGTCGGCCAGTGCGCGGCGCTCGGCAGGATCGGCAACCCCGAGCTTAACCTTGATCAGCTCATGATCCTCCAGCGCGCGCTCCAACTCCAGACTCACGCCTTCGGACAGCCCCCGCCCCGATATCATCACCACCGGATTGAGTTGATGGCCGATAGTACGTAATTGTTTCTTGCGATCTGAATCGAGAGGCATAGTAGTAGGGACGCTACAAGGGACGGGCGGGCAGTATAAAGCAGTCGACGGCGTAACAGAATGGCGATCGGCGCCGCCGGCAAATCCGGCAACCGTTGTGCAAAGAACATTTCGGCGCCGCCTGGGTCAAAAAAGTCTTGGGCCGCCGCTCGCGCGCCTATTGCAAACTGTTAGGGCTGGGCGTGGAAACAGGCTAATCGGACCAGCATGACGGCGATCGACCCAGGCGGCGCAATGTTTGCCGGTCGCGTACTCTATCGATAGCGCTGATCGCCAGATGAACGGCGATACGATTCAAATGATCGGCCGGCAGACGTTGCAATTTTCGATATACCCCCAATATCGGCAGAGGATCGGTGTCAATCAGCTCGGCGAAGCCGGTCCAATCGATTTGGTGTCGAAGTATTCACATCTGGCCGGCCAAGCGCTGCCAGGGCGAAGGCTCTGATGCTCTGCTAGAGTATCTGCGCATCGAACGCGAAACTGCGTTGCCGCGTAAACCATTGGCCAGGCTATGTATTAGAGAGTTTTTTGGCGATGGCGGTTAAATATTAGGTAGAAGTGCGGATCGCGTTGGCGTGGAGGCCGGCGCACTTCTGTAGTAGAGTGAAGTAGAGCCACCAGTCAGCAGCATGTTGTGCGCTGGAAAGCGGTGTTAATAGAGGATCCACACTTGAACGACATGGCAAAAAACCTGCTCCTGTGGCTGATCATCGCAGCTGTATTGCTGACGGTGTTCAATAACTTCAGCATGCAGCCGACCAAAGAGCAGCTCAACTATTCGCAGTTTATCGAAGAAGTGCGGCAAGACCGCGTCAGTCAAGTGACCATCGACGGCCAGATGATTCTCGGCCTGCGCAAAGATCACTCTACCTTCGAAACCGTGCGGCCCTATATCGAAGATCCGAAACTAATCGACGATCTGATCAACAATAAAGTCGACGTCAAGGGCGTTAAACCCGAGACCCAAAGCCTGTGGTCGCAGTTGCTGGTGGCCAGTTTCCCGATTTTAATTATCATCGCTGTATTTATGTTTTTCATGCGCCAAATGCAGGGCGGTGCGGGTGGCCGCGGCGGCCCGATGGCATTCGGTAAAAGTAAGGCGCGCCTGCTCGGCGAGGATCAGATCAAAACCACCTTCGCCGATGTCGCCGGTTGCGATGAGGCGAAGGAAGAAGTCAAAGAGTTGGTCGAGTTTTTACGCGATCCGGCCAAGTTTCAAAAACTCGGCGGCCGCATTCCGCGCGGCGTGCTGATGGTTGGCCAGCCTGGCACAGGTAAAACACTGCTGGCAAAAGCCATCGCCGGCGAGGCCAAAGTGCCGTTCTTCTCGATCTCCGGCTCGGATTTCGTGGAGATGTTCGTCGGCGTCGGCGCCTCGCGCGTCCGCGACATGTTCGATCAAGCGAAGAAACAAGCTCCGTGTATCATCTTCATCGATGAAATCGACGCCGTCGGTCGTCATCGCGGCGCCGGTCTCGGCGGCGGTCACGATGAGCGCGAACAAACCTTGAACCAATTGCTAGTCGAAATGGACGGCTTCGAAGCCAACGATGGCGTGATCGTAATCGCTGCTACCAACCGTCCCGATGTACTCGATCCAGCCCTGTTGCGCCCCGGTCGCTTCGATCGTCAAGTCGTGGTCGGCTTGCCCGATATCCGCGGCCGCGAGCAAATTTTGAAAGTACACATGCGTAAAGTACCGTTGGCCGACGATGTCGACCCATCGGTGATCGCGCGTGGCACGCCGGGCTTCTCCGGTGCCGATCTCGCCAATCTGGTCAACGAAGCGGCGTTATTCTCGGCACGCGCCAATAAGCGCACTGTCAGCATGGAACAGTTCGAACTCGCGAAAGATAAAATCATGATGGGCGCCGAGCGTAAATCAATGGTGATGTCGGAGGCCGAGAAGCGCAATACCGCTTATCACGAGGCGGGCCACGCCATCGTTGGCCGTTTACTGCCCGAGCACGACCCAGTCTATAAAGTCAGCATTATTCCGCGCGGCCGGGCCTTGGGCGTGACCATGTTCCTGCCCGCCGAGGATCGCTATAGCCATAGCCGCCGCTTTATCATCAGCAATATTTGTTCGCTGTTCGGCGGTCGCATCGCCGAGGAAATGATTCTCGGGGCCGATGGTGTCACCACCGGCGCATCGAACGACATCAAACGCGCAACCGAAATGGCGCGCAGCATGGTGACCAAATGGGGCCTGTCGGAAAAAATGGGGCCACTGCTGTACGATGAAAGCGAGGAGGAAGTGTTCCTCGGCCGCAGCGCCGCCAGCGCATCGCGCACGATTTCCAGTGAAACCGCCAAGCAAATCGATCAGGAAGTGCGCCGCATCATCGATGAATGCTACGGCCGCGCCAAACAATTGTTGGAGGAGAATCGCGATAAGCTGGAACTGATGTCGGATGCGCTGATGCAATACGAAACCATCGACTTAAGTCAGATCGACGACATCATGGCCGGCCGCAAACCGCGCCCACCAGCAGATTGGGATAGCAATCGCCCGAACAGCGGTGGTGGCGAAGCAACGTCGCAGGATGGCAATCGCGCCGGTCCGATCGGCGGACCCGCCGGCGAGCATTAAACTTATCGATCCTGTTTGTGCATACGGATAATGACTGAACCACTCCCTACCCCGGCGCTTAATTGCGCCGGGCGTCTTTTGGACCTATCGCTCCCTCGCGTAATGGGCATCCTCAACATTACTCCCGATTCATTTTCCGATGGCGGCGCGGCATTCGTCGACGGTCGCCTGGCGCTCGACAAGGCGCGCGCGCAAGCCGCAGAGATGGTGGCGGCTGGTGCGGCCATCATCGATATCGGCGGCGAATCGACGCGGCCGGGCGCAGCGCCGGTTTCGCTGCAAGAGGAAATGGATCGCGTACTGCCCGTCGTGGAAATCCTGGCGCGCGAGCTCGATGTCGTTTTATCGGTGGATACCAGCAGCCCCGAAATTATTCTGGAGGCGGCGGCACTCGGCGCCGGCCTTATCAACGACGTGCGCGCCCTAACGCGCCCGCATGCCATCGAAGCGGTCGCGGCCACCGGCCTTCCGGTCTGCCTGATGCACATGCGGGGCGAGCCTAGCACCATGCAACAAAACCCCGACTACCAAGATGTCGTGGCGGAAGTACGCCACTTTCTAACGCTACGTATCGCCGCCTGTACTAAACTGGGTGTCGCGCGCCGCAATATTGTCGTAGACCCCGGCTTCGGATTCGGTAAAACCGTCGCCCACAATCTGCAATTATTAAATCGCTTGGAACAACTGAGCGCGCTGGGCTGCCCGGTATTGGTGGGCCTATCGCGTAAATCGCTGATCAGCCATGTGCTCGGGCATCCGCTCGAACAACGGCTAGCCGGCAGTCTGGCACTGGCCGCATTAGCGGTCGTGCGCGGCGCCTCCATTATAAGAGCACACGATGTGCGCGAGACCTGCGATGTGGTCCGCCTGTGTGTAGCAGTCCAACAGGAGCAAGTTGAATGAGCAGACGTTATTTCGGCACCGACGGTGTGCGTGGCCTGGTCGGCGAGGGGCCGATCAATCCCGAGTTTATGCTGAAGCTGGGCTGGGCCGCCGGCAAGGTATTCGCGCGCGAAGGGCGCAGCAAAGTTATTATCGGTAAAGATACGCGTATCTCGGGCTATATGTTCGAATCCGCCCTGGAGGCAGGCCTAGTTGCGGCCGGTGTCGACGTTTCGTTGCTGGGGCCAATGCCGACTCCCGCGATCGCCTATTTAACGCGCACCTTCCACGCTCAGGCTGGTATCGTTATCAGCGCCTCGCACAATCCCTATCACGACAACGGCATCAAATTCTTTTCCAGCCAAGGTACGAAACTGCCCGATACGGTTGAGTTGGATATCGAACAGCAAATCGACCAGCCGATGACGACCATCGAGTCCGCCAAGCTCGGCAAAGTGATTCGCATCCAAGATGCCGCCGGCCGCTATATCGAATTTTGTAAGAGCACAGTGCCCTCCTACCTCAATCTCAAGGGATTGAAAATCGTCGTCGATTGCGCGCATGGCGCGACCTACCACGTAGCGCCGGCCGTGCTCGACGAATTGGGCGCCGAAGTTATCGCCATGGGCGTCGACCCCGATGGCCTAAATATTAACGACGAAGTCGGCTCGACGGCACCGGAGGCCCTGCGCAAACGTGTCGTGGCGGAGCAGGCCGATCTCGGTATCGCCTTCGACGGCGACGGCGACCGCGTGATGTTTGTCGATCATCGCGGCGAATTGGTCGACGGCGATGAGCTGTTGTATATCATTGCGCGCGATCAAATGCGCACGCGCGGTCAATGTAGCGGCGTAGTCGGCACGCTGATGTCGAACCTGGGCTTTGAGCTGGCGCTCGCAGAGCTGAAAATTCCCTTCGCGCGCGCCAAGGTAGGCGATCGCTACGTCAACGAAATGATGCAGGCACAGGGCTGGAAGCTGGGGGGCGAAAACTCCGGCCATATTATCTGCGCGGATGTCACCAGCACCGGCGACGGCATCATTGCCGCGCTAAAAGTTCTGTTTGCCATCAGCAGTACGGGCAAATCGCTGCACGAATTAAAACAAGGCATGAGCAAATTCCCGCAGATCATGAAAAATGTGCGACTCGCGCAAAAAGTTGATCTGACCACCATGCCGGCGGTACAAGATGCGATTGTCGTGGTGGAAAAAAAGCTTGCCGGCCGCGGCCGCGTGTTGTTGCGTCCCTCCGGCACCGAGCCGGTAGTCCGCGTGATGGTCGAAGGCGAGGATCATGCGCTGGTCGATACGCTTTGCGACGAGCTGGTCGGCGTCGTGAAGCGAGCGCTCGGCTAGCGGCCGCGTTGCTATTGGCCGGTCCCTATTCTCCTTGCCTTGTTTAAGGGGGGCGATTTAGTTACCATTGCCGGCCATTTTTAGCAAAGGCCTGCGCATGCGCCGCAAACTCGTGATCGGCAACTGGAAGATGCACGGCGACCACGCCGCGCTCGCGCAGTTGCTGGATTCTTTGCGGCACAGCCTATCAGCTCTGTCCAACACCGATGTTGCCGTTTGTCCGCCGTTTGTCTATCTGGCCGCGGCCCGACAACAATTGATCGGCAGTGTTATAGCGCTCGGAGCCCAGAATCTTTGCGCCGAAGCGAAAGGCGCTTTTACCGGCGAAATTTCCGCCGCTATGCTGCGCGATTGCGGTTGCCGTTACGTTATCGTCGGGCATTCGGAGCGACGTCAGCTGTTCCATGAAAATGATGCGCTGGTAGCGGCAAAAACGGCGGCGGCGCTGCAAGCGAATTTAACGCCGATCGTCTGTGTCGGCGAAACGCTGCAACAGCGCGAAACGGGCGCGACCCTCGGCGTAATCGAGGCGCAATTGACAGCGGTATTTGCGCGCCTCGACAGCGCGGATATCCAGCGCATTGTGATCGCCTACGAACCGGTCTGGGCGATCGGCAGCGGTAAAACCGCAACGCCGGCACAGGCGCAAGAAGTACATGCATTTATTCGTCGACAATTGACGATTGTTTTACCGGACGCTGCGACAGTGCCGATTTTATATGGCGGCAGCGTAAAAGCGGACAACGCCACAACGCTGTTCGCGCAACCCGATATCGATGGCGGCCTGATCGGTGGCGCATCGCTCAACGCAGAGGAGTTTGCCGCGATCTGCAAAGCGGCAGAGTAAAGAGCAATATGGAAACACTGGTTATTGTATTTCACGTGCTGGCGGCCATCGCCATTATCGGCCTGATCCTGATTCAGCAAGGCAAAGGCGCGGACATGGGCGCATCGTTCGGCTCCGGCGCTTCGCAAACTTTATTCGGCAGCCGTGGGAGCGGCAACGCGTTGACGCGCTCCACCGCGATTCTGGCCACACTATTTTTTGCCACCAGTCTTGCACTCTCAGTGCTGGCAAAAAATAAAGCCGAACACGCCGGCGCAATCGATTTTTCGTCCGCACCGCCGGTGCAAACAAATGCGCCGGCGCCGGCAAAACCAGTTGACGATATTCCCTCGGTCGAGCACAATTCCGCGCCTGCAACGGGAGACCTCCCACAAGCTCCCGCGGAGCCGCAGAAATAACCGTTTTTAGCCCAGGTGGTGAAATTGGTAGACACGCTACCTTGAGGTGGTAGTGGCGCAAGCCGTGCTGGTTCGAGTCCAGTCTTGGGCACCATACAAGCGTCTGACAACATCCACAGACGACCAGAAACCCGCGTAAATGCGGGTTTTTTTATGCTTGTTGCTCCATTACTGTCTTGTGGCATCCATAGACATACCAAAAATATGTTGGTAGATTTGTTGGTATCTGATTACCAACACGGATTAGATACCAACAATGTCGCGCTCAACCAACAAACTCACCGATCTGGCGATCCAGAACGAAAAACCGACGGATAAGCCGTTCAAGATTTCCGATGGTGGTGGTCTGCACTTGTTGGTGCAACCAGATGGCGGGAGGTACTGGCGTCTCGCCTATCGCTTTGCAGGCAAGCAAAAGACCTTAGCGCTTGGCGTATATCCAGCGGTGACTCTGAAGGCCGCGCGCAAGAAGGCGGCCGACGCAAGGGCGCTACTCGAAGCTGGCGCCGACCCGGCAGTTGAACGTAAAACCTCGAAGGCGGTGAAGCGTCTCAATGCCGACAATACGTTCGAGGCCATCGGGCGGGAGTGGTGGGAGAACAAGCGCGGGGAGTGGGTCGATCATCATGCTGAGCGAGTGATTGGCTACCTCGCCAAAGATGTGTTCCCCGCATTGGGCAGCAGCCCTATTGTCGAAATCACGCCGCCGCAGTTGCTAGACGTTATCCGCCGGGTTGAGCGCCGGGGCGCTCTCGACGTTGCGAGCCGAGAACTTCAGTTCTGCACCTCGATATTCCGCTTCGCGATCCAGACCGGGCGCGCAACCATTAACCCTGCCGCTGAGCTATCGGGCGCGCTGAAATCCCGTAAGCCGCAGCATCGCCCCTCGCTCAAGATCACAGACCTGCCATTGTTTTTCGAGAGATTGGAAGAGAGCCCATCCGGTCTGATCGCCAAAACTGCCGTGCGCATGATTATCTACACCTTTTTGCGCCCCGGTGAAATTCGCACCGCGCGTTGGCAGGATTTCGACCTCAAAAATGCAGAGTGGCGAGTGCCTGAATCGTTAATGAAAATGAAGACCGAGCACATAGTGCCGCTGTCGCGCCAAGCACTCGCGATGCTCGAAGAACTGCGCCCGCTCACGGGTCGCGGTGAGTTGTTGTTTCCCGGTGAGCGTAAACGTACGCAACCAATCAGTGAAAACACGATGAACGCCGTAATGAACCGCATGGGCTATCAAGGCATGGCAACACCGCATGGCTTTCGCGCAACTGCGTCGTCGTTTCTGAATGAGCAGGGGTTTCATCGCGACGCGATCGAGCGCCAGCTCGCGCACATGGAGCGCAACAAAGTTCGCTCCGCTTACACGCACCACGCTGAATATCTCGACGAGCGAAAACGCATGATGCAGTGGTGGGCCGATTATCTCGACGGTTTGAAAAGTGGTAGCAATGTTGTGCCGGTGAATTTTGCGCGGGGATGATCCAATGCTAGGAGTGATTACGGAGTTAGAGATTATGGAGCTCACGGGCAGGAAGCGACGCGATAAGCAAATTGAAGAACTGCACTCTATGGGAGTTCGCTTTCTTGTTCGTTCTGACGGCTCGCTAGTCATCGCACGCGCCCATGTTGAGAGTTTGCTCGGAGTAGTTGCAAAACCCATTAAGGAACCTGAGCTCAATTTGGGCGCTGCACGGGCGAGATAAAACGAATTTGCCTGCAAGGGCAATAAAGCGGGAGTGAAGGTGCGCTAACACCAACACCCCCTAACCACAAACCACCTGATAGGAAGGTGAAATATGGCTAAGACCGATAATACCACCACTCAAGATAGCACCCCTAAGACACCACTCACCAGGCTGCAATCCTTTGGCACTCTCACTACAGAACAGTTTTTTTCTGTTCAACCAAATCTTGACGGAGTCAAAGCGCTGGAGTTGGCTTCATGCCTCTTTGCATCGGCATCAAAAATGGTGAACGACCTAGATGAAGTGGTAGTAGAAGATGCTTTCGCCATTCAGCATATTATCGATACAGGAAAAGCACTGATTGACTCAGTAATTGGCGATGTAATACGGTCAAGAGTTGAAGTATCGGAGGTGAATCATGACTGACACTATGCTGCGAAATGGGTTTGACGTAGTGACTCGCTTCGACGTGGTCGGCGACCTTGAGCTGGCTATGAGCGCGCTAGACCCGATCCGCCCAATGATGCGAGCCGTCGAGCGATTGGCTTCTGATGATGAGACGGTTGCTGAAATTGCTAAGCATGTGCGGGGAATTATCGACATTGTTCATAACGATATTGACGTATTGCGCGAGCGTGCGCAAAAAGCTGGCGTTATCGGCGAGCTAGTTACAGAAGGCACTATTCATCGGCGATAAATGTTAATCAAGTTTGCAGCGCCTAGATCGGCCAATCGAAAACGGGTTTCCCTGACCCGCTGGCGCTGCGATCCATTACAAGGGTATGTGCTGGAGGGTATGTGCGTGAGCGAGAGTTTTGCTCCGATTGATAGAATTAAAGAATTATTAACCTTTGTTCAAGATTTTAAATGGCAAAAACGATTTAAAAAAACTGGGTTTAAGCGAAGTAACGATACTCCATTTGAGCAGATTTTAAGCTTTCGGCATGCGGTGCTTTCTGGGGCTTTACCTGATGCGGAAACGCTGGCTTGCATTGCATTCTCATTTGATCGTTATATTTCAAAACATGGAGAGCTTAGTCTTGATGAGGCTTTTAAGTTAAGGTCTAAGCCGAAGGCTGGAAACCCGTCCGCCCAATATTCGCGGGGAAATGAAATCAATTCTTTGTTATTCAATATGGCATGCCTTCGTGCCAACGATAAATCAATCAGCATCGAAAAAGCTGCTGGCATGGTTGCGCCTGATGAGGTGGTAAATACTGGAAATTTAGAGCGCCAGTACACTGAAAAACAATTCTCAAGAATCGAGGAAATCTTGCGCGGGGAATAATCGATCTATTCGCCGTGCTCGTCTTTGTCTAATCATCAAGAATCTCCGCTCGTGTTCACAAATGCCCAGTGGAGGCAAAGACTGTATGGCTACGTCAATCAAGCATGCTACACCCCCGCAGCTTACACTCAGTAAAGAAAATCCCCCTGAAACAATCCCTGGCGATTGCATATTGCGCTTCGGTGAGGTTCGTAAAAAAACCGGCCTTTGTCGTGCGCATGTACATGCACTGGCAGCACAGGGCCGATTCCCTAAACCTCTGAAACTGGTTCCGGGTGGCCGCGCCAGTGGATGGCTTTGCAGTGAAATAAATGAGTGGATCGCTGATCGCGTTGCAGCGCGTGATAGTGGTTCTGCTGCTGCATGAAATTACAGGCAATAAAAAGGCGCGCACCCGTCAAAGTTCCGCGCCCTTCAGTCAATCTGATCACTTTCATTGTCGGGAGACAACGAGCATGAAGTTTACTCCAAAGTATGAATATCCGGAACCATTGCGACAAATAATTGAAGATCACCTACAGCTTGCACTGGCTTCGATCACAGGGCCGCAGTATCGCCGGCTTTTGCAGTACATTTACGAAAACCCGGATCAATACACGCACATCATTGGGCGCGAGTGTGCTGTGGGTTATCCCCCGGCCCGCTTATGGGAGCTGAATAACGAGCTTTTGCCGCCGTTCGGTTTATTTATTCGCTGCCACGCACCGGAGCAGTGGCTAACTAACCGCTGGGGTGAGGTGTCACACGTTCACCAGTGGCGACTTGAGCTATTGCCTAATGTGACACAGGAGCGTGCGGCATGAGCGAGCAAATTTCCCCTGTGCGCGCAGCCAACGTTACCCAACTTCCGGTAATCCCAACGGCGACGGATTTGCTGCCGAAAATTCCCGCAGGAGTTTATTCGGTTACGTATGTCGCGCATGAAACCCATAAATTTTTCAGTCGCAGCAATAAAGTCGTATTTTGGTTCCGTATTATCGACTTTGGCGATTGCTTCAATGCGGTCTTGCCGCGTTACTACAACGTGAGGCGACTCACTGGCAAGCAAGGTCGCAGCGGTCAATTTGTACCGGGCAGGTCATCGGATTTTATTCGAGAATATTGCAAGGTGTCGGCCGCTCCAATTAGTAGGCTGGATCGACTGCCAATGTCAGCGTTTCAAAATGTGGCCATTAAGGCCCATGTCCGTGTTGTTACTAAGGATGGTAAACAACGTGATTTAGCTGAGACTTTGCACTATTCGGTAATCGATGAATTGCTGGGGTTAGACCAATGAACTTACCCCTTTACCTACACCAACACCTGCACCTACACCTACACCCACCTCAAAACCGCTGGAAGCCACGCCAGCCGTGGGCTGCGAAGAATTGCTATGGCAAACCCAATTCGCCGGAAATCGTGGAAGGCGGATAACTCAACCTGACTAACTATCCACGGCTCCGGTGGATCAACTGCTCTCGTATGTTGTGAAGCCGGAGTTCCAAAACAAATTAGATGAGCGAAAGCGTTGAACGACGACGACGGCAAAATTGAGAGCAACAAAACGGCGCGGGCTTTGCGCATGCAGAATCAGGCAAGGCGTGAGCGCAGTATTGCATCAACCAAAAGGTTTCACGACGGCCATTTCGAGCGCCGTGAAGCTTCTCGATTGGAAGGTGAAGCCGTTACTCTACTAACGGTCGACGTTGCCCCGGATATTATTTCTGGCGAGGCACTACCCAATTGGCAGAGGGGCGAGACTGCTAAGAAACTAATATTGCGCGATACCCTGACGGGCAGCTCTCAGATTGCCAATGATGCCAGCATCAATCGAACCGAATTATTGTTGAAGGAGAATTTCAATATCGCTGCAATGGCTGTCGATGCGGCGGAAACTGTGTCCGCCACACTGTTAATCCCACCACCTCTCAAAACGCCTCAAAGTACCTCTAATAAGCTCAATAAATACAGCATTTAATAAATCACTTGTCTCGCCACCTCTCACCGACTATCATCCAATCTCAAATTTTATGTTGGGTTTTATGTGGGGCTTTTATGATGATTGCAACGTATGCCCAAAAAAGCCGCTGAACTGAGCCCCCTCGAAGTCGCAAGGCTGACGAAGCCGGGCTTTCATAGCGTTGGCGGCGTTGCCGGTCTCGCCCTGCAAGTGCAGGCGAGTGGCGCGCGTAGCTGGATATTGCGCATAGTTGTCGGCGGGAAGCGTCGCGATATAGGGCTCGGTGGTTTTCCCGATGTGCCCCTCGCTTTGGCCAAGGACAAGGCCCGTAGTGCACGGTTAGATATAGAACGAGGGATTGACCCCGTACAGCAGCGCCGCTCTGCTCGCAGCAGTCTATTAGCAGACCAAGCTTCGGCAACGACGTTTGAGCAATGCGCTAAGGCTTACATAGCCGCACACGAAGCCGGATGGAAAAACGTCAAACACGGCCAACAATGGCACAACACACTGGAAACCTATGCTTACCCGATAATCGGACCTCTCCTTGTCAGCGACGTGAAATTAACCCATGTTCTGCAAATTCTGGAGCCTATCTGGACCACTAAGACCGAAACTGCATCACGGCTGCGCGGGCGTATTGAGAGCGTGCTTGATTACGCAACTGTCCGTGGCAACCGTACCGGTGATAACCCCGCTCGATGGCGCGGGCATCTTGATAAGCTCCTCGCGGCGCCCAAAAAGATCGCGATAGTCGAACATCATGAAGCGCTTCACTATGACAATATCGGCCTATTCATGGCCGACTTGCGCAATAAAGTTGGCATGAGTGCGCGCGCCCTTGAGTTTGCCATTCTCACGGCGGCGCGATCGACCGAAGTGCGCGAAGCGCCCTGGAAAGAAATCGATTTGAAAAAGGCTCTCTGGATTATTCCCAAAGAGCGTATGAAATCGGGCAAGGAACATCATGCGCCTTTGTCGGATTCTACGTTGAAATTACTCAAAGGCTTACCGCGTGGCCATGCTGACGATTTTGTTTTCCCAAATAGAAAAGGCACGGCACTGTCAGATAACGCGATGACGGTACTGCTCCGCCGTATGGGCCACACGGTCACGGCGCACGGATTTCGCTCGACCTTCCGCGATTGGGCCGGAGAGACCACCGCCTACCCTCGCGAGGTTATCGAACACGCCCTCGCACACCAGTTGCAAGATAAGGCCGAAGCAGCCTATGCGCGCGGTACGCTGTTTGATAAGCGCCGCCGGCTGATGGATGACTGGGCGCACTATTGCGACACCATTATTGCGGACGGCTCAAACGTGGTACCCATTCGCTCCGCAACCCTTGACTGATACTAATAGTGATACCATAATAGCCATGACTCAAATACATAAACTGTTGGTAGCGCTGCGCCAAAGCCCTCAAAACGTAGCGTTCACTGATCTGCAAAAGGTCTGCGATCACTACTTTGGCAAGGGTCGGCAGTCAGGCACCAGCCACGTTGTCTACCGTACCCCTTGGCCCGGTGATCCGCGCGTCAACATTCAGCGCAGCAAGGACGGCAAAGCGAAGTCCTATCAGGTGCGGCAGGTATTAGCGGCGATCGAGAAACTGGAGAGCTTAGGCAATGGTTAATCACGAACACTACACCTACCGCGTTACGTGGTCCGAAGAGGACAGCGAGTTCGTTGGTCTGTGCGCAGAATTCCCCAGCCTGTCACATTTGGCCGATACGCGTGCGGCGGCATTGGATGGCATCGCCGAACTTGTACGCGATGTCGTTGCAGATATGGCCGCAAATAGCGAGCCGATTCCCGAACCGATTGCAGAACAAAGCTTCAGCGGCAAATTCCTCGTGCGAGTTCCCCCGCAACAGCATCGTCTGTTGACGATTAAGGCCGCCGAGGCCGGCGTGAGCTTGAACCGTTACGTCAGCGCGAAGTTGACTGGCTAATCGTATTTGCAGCGCCTAGGACAGCCATCCGGAAACGGGTTTCCCTGTGCGCTGACGTGGTAATCAAAATCAATGAGGAGCGCTGAGGGGGCTATGACTCATGAAACCGAAAGCTGCGAAAATGCAATCTTTCCGAAGATTACGGATGAGTTAAAGTTGGCTCTACGCTGCATTGAGCAGCTTAAATCAGAAATCTATCGCCTACGATTGGCAATGGCCTTACTTCAACACAAGCGCCAGCGCGGAAGGCCTAAAAAGAGCATGACCGAAACAGCGCTGCCAGTTAGCGCAAATCAATCTCCTGAAAAGCGAAAAAAACGGAACATAGACGAAGATATCCAGCTGCTCTCTGGCATTGAAAAATTTATCGATGGTCATCGGGAGCGCACAGGTGAGCGAATTAAAAGGTCTCGCGCAATTGACCTATTGCTAAAAAACACTCACTTCTCTAACCCACAACATAGGACTCAGGCTAGGAAAGAGAAAAAAACCTTACAGAATCGGCTTAGCGAGGCCGCAAAGCATTTAAAGCAACTCGCTGAAAAGTAAAAACAAATTTATCCCTCCAACTTTTAAAAATTAGTCTGATTTTTCATTATAGTGCCGGGAATTTTTTTGCAATATCGTTTGTATCGCAACAACTCACTACGCCCAATTGGAGTAACGCGATATGAACAACCCCGCCACGATTGGCAGATTGCCCGAGTCAGGTTATCTGCGCCAATCTCAATTAATTCCCATCATCGTTCCATTCTCATCTGCAACGCTGTGGCGAAAGGTTAAGTCCGGCGAATTTCCTGCGCCGGTAAAACTGTCGGCGCGTATTACCGCTTGGCGGGTCGAAGACCTGCGAGAGTGGATGTCATCGCGCACTGCTTCGGCAGAGTAGGAGGCGGCAGAAATGACGATCAAAAAAAATGGCACTCCGAAGAGCACCACCAAAACACAGAACAATTCTACCAACAACTCATCGAAGGCAGCGCAACTAATTCGGCTGCTCACTGAATTACGGCAGCAGTCCGTTACATCATTTCACGCTCGCCACGAATTGAATTGCTACCACCCTAATGCGCGCATTCTCGATCTTCGCAACGCGGGCCACAAGATACACACAGGGTGGCAAGTAATCACGGATGAATGCGGCAGACCGCATCGTGTTGGCGTGTGGACATTACTGGAAGAGCCGAAGGCGCCGATGGAGGTTGCGCCATGAACATTGACGATATTCTCGATCGGCTCGACAAGGTTAAATCTAGCGGGACTGGTAAATGGCAAGCGTGCTGCCCGGCTCACGACGACAAAAGCCCCTCTCTGGCAATCAAAGATGCTGGTGACCGCGTGTTGTTGCACTGCTTCGGCGGTTGCACCGCGCAAGATATTTGCGCCGCAATCGGCATCGGCATTCACGATTTATTTATTGATGGTAAAGCGCCGCAGCAGGTTGCGCCCGGAGTCTCGCGTCGACAGCTTGCCGATGCGCTGGAAACTGAATTGTTGATACTCGCGCAATGTGCCGGCAGGCGATCAAGGGGCGAGAGCTTTTCGGATACCGACACCGACCGCGAATTGTTGGCGTGGAGGCGCGTCGATACTGCGCGGAGGGCTTTGTGATGCTGGCAGCCGATCAAGTATGGAATGCTGTCGATGCGGTTGCAGCCGGTGTTCCCTCGCCCAAATCTACGCATTCAGAACGCGCTACCGAGTCAAATTCCAACCGACCGCATTTTGTTGTTAATGATCGCGGAGTGTGGTTTCACGATTTTGATGATGCTGGCGAAGCGAAGCCGACGTTGTGGATTTGTTCAGAATTAACGATTGATGCACTGACTCGCGACGGTGCCGGCAAAAACTGGGGGCGTTTGTTGGCCTTTAAAGATCGCGACGGCAACGCGCACCAATGGGCGATGCCGATGGAATTGCTCAAAAGCGACGGCTCCGATTTGCGCGGCGAATTATTGCGGCAAGGGTTAGAAATTGCCAGCGGCATGAAGGCGCGGCAAAAGCTAACGGAGTATATCCAGAGTGCGCGTACAGGTTTGCGGGCTTTGAGCGTCGACCGAATCGGTTGGCACGTCGAACAATTTGTATTGCCGCATTGCACGCTGGGTAGTGGTCAGGAGGTAGTCATTTATCAATCGGCCAGCGGCGGCGAACATTCATTTGCAGCGAGCGGATCGCTCGACGGTTGGCGCGCTGATTTGGCGATGCCATGCGCCGGCAATAGTCGATTGGTGTTCGGTGTGTGCTGTGCGCTTGCACCTCCGTTGCTGCATGTGCTGGGCGAAGAATCGGGCGGCTTTCATTTGCGCGGTAACAGCTCGACAGGTAAAACCACCGTGCTCAATGCTGCCGCCTCCGTATGGGGTTCGCCCGACTATGTACAACGCTGGCGTGCCACTACCAACGGCCTCGAAGGGATCGCCAAGCTGCATAGCGACGTGTTGTTAATTCTCGACGAGCTAGCGCAAGTTGATCCGCGCGAAGCCGGCGAAATTGCGTACATGCTTGCCAATGGCCACGGTAAATCAAGAGCAGGCCGCGACGGCAATGCGCGTCGCTCTGCGCGCTGGCGCTTGTTATTTCTCAGTGCCGGCGAAATAGGTTTAGCGGATCACATGCGCGAAGCGGGCAAACGCGTGCGTGCAGGCCAAGAAATTCGCATGGTCGACATTCCCGCCGATACGGGCAGTGGTGGCGGCGTGTTCGATACCGTGACCACGCCCGATGAAGGTAAGGTTTATTCCGAGCAATTTAAAGAGGCGGCGCGCACGCATTACGGCCATGCAGGGCCGGCGTTCGTTACGCAACTAACCCAAAACCTGGGCGAGTTGCCGGAATGGCTCAAAGTCGGGCGCGCAGAATTTACCGCCGAGGTGTGTTCGTCCGATGCGGGCGGTCAGGTGCAGCGTGTCGCTTCACGTTTCGCCGTGGTCGCGATGGCTGGCGAATTGGCTACGCATTACGGATTAACGGGATGGACTGCCGGCGAGGCTACACAGGCCGCGAAAACTTGTTTTGCTGCTTGGATCGAAGCGCGCGGCGGCGCGGGCAATCAAGAGGCTGCCGCAATCCTAGCGCAAGTGGCCCGCATCATCGAGCAGCACGGCGATAGTCGTTTTGCAGATTTGGACGGCGACGGTCAGCGCACCGTTATTAATCGTATGGGGTTTCGTCGGAATATTAATGGCAGCACTGAATACCTGGTATTACCCCAATCGTTTAAAGCGGAAGTATGCGCCGGGTTCGATCCTAAAAGTGTCGCGCGCGTGCTACTCGATGCCGCTTGGTTGATGCCCGATAGCGATGGGAAGCCCGCGCAAAAATGCACGCTGCCCGACTTGGGCCGCCCGCGCGTGTACGTCATCTCGCCAAAAGAGGTGCAGTGATGCGGCAATTTATCGAGTTGCTAAAAACGCAGGGGCAGCAGGGGCAGCAGGGGCACCATGCCGCAAACCCAGCAATGGTGCGGGCTGCACAAGAGCTTGGGTCGCTGAACCATCCGGGGGCACGGCAGGGGCAGCGGGGGCGCGAAATATCTTACTATCCTGAACCGCCCCCGAGTGCCCCCGCACTGCCCTCGCGCTTAACAATACTTAAGGGCGCACCAAGGACCAGCAACGGCGCGGCCTCCAGCGAAATTGCCCCCAGCGCCCCCGCTGCCCCTGCAATATTTGATAAGTCCGAACACATTGCAGCAAAGCGCCCCGCCGTCACCGTGTGGCACTTCACCATCGATGGCAAGCACGTTACCGCCATCGACTATGAACGGCGCACCTATCCTGAAATGCTGGCAGACATGCAATCGAAGTTTGGTGCCGAGCGTGTCACGGGGCTGGAGCTTCGCGGTTAATCGGCGTGCTTTGCCGTAAGTGATTCCACGCACTTAAAAGAATGTCGGTCGCTGCCGCAGGGGTCGGTGAAATATTGATTTTTATTGACTTCGGTTTGGAGCATTTGCAATGCTGATGCACTAGCCGCATTAATCAAAACTGACCCGCGCTATCCATTTAATTAACGATACGAATACCTTTTAAAATCAGAAAGTTACATATTAATACAATTAATTTCAGTGACTTAGGCTCTAAACTAGACAGTTTAAAATTTGGCTTATATTTCAACGAATTAGCTTTGAATCAAATGGGGGTTTTTTTCTTCAAATATATGCGTTGGGGCATTTCCCTGCAGGTGGGGATATTCAAGTTATAGATGTTATGGGTTAAATTAACCCAAATATTAATAAGGATAATAAAATCATGAAAAAATTATCGCTTGGGATTCCCCTTCTCCTGCTTGCCACAGGGTGTTCACACCAAAAGCCGATGACTTATGAACGGGCTGTTGCTGCAGCGCAATTGGAAAATACCGACAACCTTTGTCTCGCCTCGGTCTCAAACACTCAATACAAAAATATTGTCGATGCGGAATTAAGCCGACGCGGTGCGGTTTGTGATTGGGCGAAAGTTCAATTAATGATGCAAGCTCAGGCCGCACAAGCAGCGGAGCAGCAGAGACTTAATGCGATAAGAGCCCAGCTCTATCAGGATATTTCCAAAAACATGCAACAAATGACTTACCGGCCACCTATTCAACCCGTCCAACAACAGCCGATTTATGACAATCCGCCTCCGCAGCAGCCAACTAACATTAACTGCACGACAACTCACAGCGGCAATCAGGCGCAGACACATTGTCAGTGACAATTTCAAGGTAAAGCACAATCCAACCGCTATATTAAATATCAAACTTGGTAGGGATTGAGTGCTATGAAGAACTGCGCTGAGTGCGAGCCTTTAATTAACGAATTGCGCGGGCAAATACGAGAGCTTGAGCTTGAAAACTCATTGCTCACTGTACGTTTGGAGTTGTTGGTCCTTATACAGGATACGTACCTACCCAACTTAGAAATAGAAGTCGTTGAGCTACCCGAGCCAAAGCGAGTGGGTCGTCCAAAGACCAGAGACATAGAAACCGAAAAAAAGCTGTTGGATCTCCTTAGCAACTTCATTGCCGAAGAGGAAAGGAAAACAGGAAAGAAAATTCCTCGAAGTAGAGCGATCGATTTTTTCCTTAAGCGCATCGACGATCCCGAATTTAAAAGCCCTCATAACCGGAATGCCGTGGCAAGCCTTAAAAAGACCCTAATGAATCGGTTGAGCGAACTCTCAAAACAAAAAGAGTAATTCTCTCCATCAGTGGAAATATCTTTCCCGAAAATTCACTCGATTTCAGTCCATATATTCGGGAAAAAAGCTTCTCTAATATCTGTTGCAAGCTGTAGCAAATGATCTTTCTGCGAAGCCTGACGTAGCAACATGCACAGCCCGCGTCAGGTTCGCCTGGAGCCCGACATGGCAAAAAAACCTCTTCCCGTTATCGAAACCCTCCGCAATTTCGATCTACTCCCGAATTCATCCCTCGTTCGCCCGCAGGTGATTGCTGCGCACAGCGACATCTCAATGGCGACGTTCTGGCGCCGTATTAAAAGTGGTGCGTTACCAGCACTCAAAGGGGGACGTATGAATGTTGGTGAGTATCGTCGGGTGATTGGTGCGCAGGTCGATTCAGCGTGAGAGCATTTGACCTAATTACAATTTACTTCGAGGCTGGTTAAGGCTTTTTTGTCTCGCTGCGTGTCACGAAATCGCAGACGGTTTTGATGGGTTAGATGTGGGGTTTTTCAGATGGATTGTCTGTAAGCCGCGTGGGCTGTGGATGTTTGGCGGAAGCTGTGGCAGCGAACAATTCACTCGAAAAAATGCTCGCGCACCAAATGGCCCTATGCCATCAAGCATCGTTTGAAATGATGGATAAAGCGCTAAATCAAAAGGACTCTGTGGAGCAGGCACGCCTCGCAAATGTTGCCGCCCGACTGATGACTACGTTTCAGCAGGGAATGGCGACCTTTCAGAAGTTGCGAACGGGTGGCAATCAAACCGTTACTGTGCAGCATGTTCATATTGAATCTGGCGGCCAAGCTGTTATCGGCAGTGTGCAAGGTGGGGGTGCCAACCCACCTGAATCAGAAAATGCGTGACAACCCCATGCAGAGTGCCCATGATTCCCCTCGGTGCGGTGCTCATGCACGCACTACGGGAAGCCCCTGCAAATCTCCTGCAATGATAAATGGGCGGTGCCGCATGCACGGCGGGAAAAGCCCTGGCGCACCGGCTGGGAAGCGAAACGGAAATTACCGGCATGGCCTATACACCAAAGATGAAATGCAGCGCAGTAGTGAAGTTCGAGAATTACTAAAAGCCTTGCGGCAATTGATCGGCTAGAAACCATTAGTTCACATAACAAAGAATAGGGATTGAAAAATGAAAAAAATAATCGTAATGGGATTTGTTGTCGGGTTAGCTGGATGCGGCGGTGGTGGCGGCGGCGGCGGAAGTTCAGCTACTACTCCGCCTCCTGCAACGGTTTCGCCGGCCGGCCTGTGGGACGGCACAACATCGACCGGGAGAGAAATAACAGGAATAGTTTTAGATACTGGCGAATATTGGGTTCTATACAGCTCTGTTGGCAATTCGTCAGTAGTAGGTGGATTTGCGCAGGGTAATGGCACTTCAACTGGCAACCAATTTAACTCATCAAATTTTCGTGATTTCAATTTTGAAGGCAGTGGCGTATTGGCTGGCACATCTGCTGCGACCGTTGTTTTCCAGCAGTCTTTCAATGGCAAGACTACCTACGATGCTACCCCATCCCAGCAATCAACTTACACAACAACATTCAACGCTGATTACAACGGGACACCATCGCTTGCCGCTATTGCTGGCACATACACGGGTGAAATCGATGGTGCTGCTGGCGCGGAGTTCACCACCGTCTCCATTAATAGCGCAGGAACGGTAGCGGCGTCAGGTAGCAGCGGTTGCAACTCAACTGGAACCGTAAAACCGCACGCTACCGGAAATGTCTACGATGTACTGATTACATTCGGGCCTTCACCATGCGCACTGCCGAATCAGAGCGTTTCTGGCGTTGGCTATTACAGTGCTGTTGATAAAGGGCTAGTCGTGGGTCTAATTGATTCGGGCCGTAATATTGGCGCGGTGTTTATCGGAGCAAAACCATAAGGCAATGCGTCGCTTGCTCGCGTATTTGTCTGCGCTTAAGTAATCGAAAATTGAGTTATATGGCTAGGTAGTGCCAAGGTTTTGTTGGTATTTTTGTTGGTATCATTGAAAAACACACTTTAAGTAATCGTTATAAATCAATGATTTTATTTGATTGGTATGAGTGCAGTCTTGGCACCAACTTTAAACAAAAAGCCCGCTATTTAGCGGGCTTTTTGTTTTCTACGACATGTCGTTATCAAGTCTTTCAGACTCTCTATTTTTCCATCGTGCGCAGGGCGGCGAAATCCGCGGGCTACCACGCAACGATTGCAACAAATGCTATTACACCCGGTCTGAACTCTGGATCACTGCTCTTTAAATGGACGAATCCACTCTCATGTTTAAAATCTCCAAAGCCGTATCGACAATACTAATTGTCCTATCGATGTTAACTTTATTTGCCGCAAGCGCCGATGCGCGCAGCCTTGGCGGTGGCAAATCATTTGGCCGGCAATCGAATAACTTCTCGCAGCGTCAAAGCGCGCCGCCGCAAAGCGCACCGACACCGCAGCGCACCGCTCCCACTGCAGCACCTACGCAACAACCCACCGCCGCTCCGCAGCCGCAACGCAACCGCTGGCTGGGGCCACTGGCGGGCCTCGCCACCGGCCTCGGACTCGCGGCTCTGTTTTCGCATTTCGGTATGGGCGGCGCGCTGGCGGAAAGCATCGGCTCGATGTTGCTGATCGCGATGGTTGTCATGATGGGATTATTTTTATGGCGCCGCTTGCGCGGCAATCTGCAACCGTCGCCCTCTAACACCATTAATCAGCCGCGCAGCGCATTCGATACGCAGAGCTGGCAACCACAAGCGGCTCAGCCAGTTGCCGATGCGACCTTTGGCGACAAACCGGAATTCAAACCGAACTGGAGTATTCCCGCCGATTTCGACGTCGATAAATTTCTGCGCTCGGCAAAGGTATTTTTCGTGCGCCTGCAAGCCGGCTGGGACTCCGGCGATCTGGCGGATATTCGCGAATTCACCACGCCGGAAATGTTTGCCGAAATAAAGCTACAACTCAACGAGCGCCGTGCCGGCACTAATATTACCGATGTAGTAAGCATCGATGCCGAACTGCTCGGTATCGAAGCAATGCCGCGCGATCAATTGGCCAGCGTGCGTTTCACTGGCACGCTGCGTCCAGGTGCCGATGCGCCGCTCGAGTCGTTCGATGAAGTGTGGAATTTAACGAAATCGCCGCACAATCCTGCCGGCTGGGTATTGGCGGGTATTCAACAGGCAAACTAGGGAAGCCGTGCGCGGCGATTATTATTCATCGCCAAAACCGGCGCCGCATTGCAATGCAGATACGGCGAAGTCGCAAGCCAGCGCTGATCGGGATAATACGAAAAAATAAATTGTCCGCCCTTCAGCGTATCGATCACCTGCCGCGCAACACCGGCGTTCAACGCAGGACATCCCCAACTGCGACCGATGCGGCCCTGCGTGCGCGCCATGCTCATATCCACATACGGCGCGCCATGCATCACGATAGCGCGCTCCAATGCCTTATCGTTGACACCCTCCTCGAGACCATCCATACGCAGCGAATAACCGTTGCTGCCGCTATAGGTATCCAAGGTACGAAATAAACCCAAGCTGGATTGCAAGCTACCGAGCGAGTTCGAAAAATGCTGCGCGTAGTTATCGCCTGAATTGCGACCGTGGGCGACCAGTTCGCGATACAACAAACGCTCGCGGTTTAAATCGAATACCCATAGACGCGGTTGGGTCGACGGCAACGAGTAATCGATGACGGCGAGCCGGTTGGACGGCGACATACCGTGCGCCGCCGCGCAATCGATGGCGGAGACCGCGAGTTCAATAACCTTGGGGTCGGCCGACGGAGCCGCCTTAACCAAGGCGGCGATGCGCGCTGAGGATGCAGATACACAGACTGGAGCTAGTGAAACAAGCAGCAAAAAAATGCCGCGAACAATACGAATCATCAATGTTATTCCGAGCTAAGACATCACAATTTGATGGCCCCGCTCTTTCGATTAAACTTCATTCAACGCGGCACTGTTGGAATATTAACCGGCCAAACCGCAGAATGCCACCCGACTGTTTAATTTATGAGCAACCCAGCACATAATTTTCAGGACAGCAATACATTTACCGTATTCCTACGTATATCGATGGTTACGCAAACATCAATAGCTACACTGCAGTTATTGCCAAGGAGAGACCACGTGATCATTCGCCGCATTCTGCATATCGCCATCGTCATGTTATGTACGCTTGGCGGCGCATTCGCCGACGACGCCTCGACCGCGCAATATATTCGCGAGCGCATACACCCGACCGCCACGGGCACGGAGGCAGTAGCCGCGGCGGTGGTCCAATTCTATGAGCAGCGAAACTTCGAGCCGATCTGGACCGAATACCCGCGCCTCGATCAACTCATTAGTGCCGTGGCTACCCTTGCCGACGATGGCTTGAATCCGGAGGATTATTATCTCGCCCAGCTAAAACAACAACGCTCGCTGTTGGCCGATACCCGCAAAGAAACCGCCGTGTTGCGCGCGAATTTGGATTTACTGGCGACCGAAGCCTATCTGCGCGCGTTGCATCATTTACTGCACGGCAAAGTCGATCCGGCCAGTCTCGATGAGGATTGGAATTTCGGGGCCAGCGGCGCTCCACCGCTAGAATCCGTACCGACGGTCACCGCGGCGATCGTCGACGGGAAAATTCCCGATCTCATTGCACAGGCACGGCCGCAACACCCACTGTACGGGAAGTTGCTCGCGGCGCTGGCGCATTTGCGCGAGCTGGCCGGCACCGGCGGCTGGCCGCAACTACCGGGTGGGCCTACATTAAAACCCGGAGTCAACGATCCGCGCGTTTTATTGTTGCGCGCTCGCCTGCTGGCCGCCGGCGACATAGCCAACGCCGCGACCGAAAGCGATCTTTACGACGACCAGTTGACCAATGCCGTCAAACAATTTCAGCGCGAACAATATTTGCAAAGCGATGGCGCGATCGGCCCTGCGACGCTCGCGGCGCTAAATGTTTCCGCGCAGGCGCGCATCGATCAATTGCGAGTGAATCTGGAGCGCGGCCGCTGGCTATTGCACGATGTTCCCCCAACCTTCGTATTGGTCGATGTCGCCGGCTACAAAGTCTCGTTTTACAAAGGTGGCGAGCGCATCTGGCACTCGCGCGTGCAGGTAGGCAAGCCGTATCGCAGCACGCCAATTTTTAAATCGAATATCAGTCACATCACGCTCAATCCCACCTGGACCGTGCCGCCCACTATTTTGCGCAACGATATTCTGCCGAAGGTACGCAACGATCCCGGCTACTTGGCGCGCAATAATATTCGCGTACTCAACAGCAAAGGCCAGATCGTCTCCGCATCGCAAGTCGATTGGCGCAATCCCGGCAATATCACCTTACGCCAGGACGCCGCCCCGGAGAGCGCTCTCGGCCGCGCGGCGATCCGCTTTCCGAATAGTTACTCGGTCTATCTGCACGATACGCCGCATCAAGAGTTATTCGATCAAAATCTGCGCGCCTTCAGCTCGGGCTGCATTCGCGTCGAACGTGCGCTGGACTTAGTTGCATTATTGTTGGCGGATACACCGCCGTGGAATCAAACAGCCATCGACGAAGCGCTCGCCACCGGCAAAACCCGCAACGTGAACTTAGCGCAGCCGATACCGATTTTATTAGCGTACTGGACGGTCGATATCGGCGATGACGGCCATACTGCTTTTAAACCGGATATCTATAGTCGCGATGCGCGATTATTAAAAGCACTGGAATCGAGATCCTTATAAAAACTCGACGTCGATTGCCGCGGCTTGCAACCAGCGCTTAACAACCCGGCTTAATGTTCGGTGCTGCCATCGCTGGTCGATAGCACGGCATACTCCTCCGGTCGTCGATCGCGAAATAGACCCCAACTGGCGCGACGCTTTTTAAGCGCTGCCAAATCGAAGCTATGAATCAATATCTGCTCGGTTTCGCGATCGGCCACCTGTAGCAGTGCACCGGTTTCATCGCAAATAAACGACGAGCCATAGAAAGTAATTTTAAGCGCATCGTCGGTTACGCTATGCTCCGTGCCGATACGATTGGAGGCAATCACCGGCACTAGATTGGCGGCCGCGTGCCCTTGCATGACGCGCTGCCAATGGTCCTTCGAGTCGATTGTGGCATCCTGCGGCTCGGAGCCTATCGCGGTCGGATAAAAAATCAACTCGGCTCCCATCAAGGCCATTGCGCGCGCGGTTTCCGGAAACCATTGATCCCAACAGATGCCGACACCGATGCGGCCAAATTGGGTCTGCCACACCTTAAAACCGGTATCACCCGGATTAAAAAACTGCTTTTCCTGATAGCCCGGGCCGTTCGGAATATGCGTTTTGCGATAGCAACCCAACACCTTGCCATCGGCGTCGATCATTGCGATCGTGTTGTAATACGCATTGTTGGCGCGCTCGAAAAAACTGATGGGTAAGGCCACCTGCAACTCGCGAGCAATTTTTTGAAAATGGAGAACGGCGGAATTTTCCGCAACCGGAGTAGCCAGCGCAAAATGCTGAGCGCTCTGATCGATACAGAAATACGGCGTCTCGAATAATTCCTGCAGCAGAATAATTTGCGCGCCTTTTTGCGCGGCGTCGCGCACCAGTTGTTCGGCTCGCGCGATGTTGGCGGCGCGATCCCATGTACAGGCCATCTGGGTTGCGGCGACGACGACATTACTCATGGCGATCTCCTAACTATTCTTGACAACTTTCTACTCCTCATAACGACCTTCCAGCATTCATTGCGACCGCTAAACAGCCGGCTGCTGTTGCGTGATGCAGTGAATATTGCCACCACCATACGCCAACTCGCGCGCCGGCAATTGCAGAATTTTATGGCGCGGAAATAATTCCGCAATTTGACCGCGCGCAAACTCGTCGCGTTTCTGATCGCCGAACGCCGGCATCACCACCCCGCCATTGGCGATATAAAAATTAATATAGGATTGCGACAGTCGCTCAGCGCCCTTATAGACGAACTCCGGCTGCTGCAGGGTAACCACTTCCAGTTTACGGCCACGCGCATCGGTAGCTTCGCGCAAAATGTGCAAATTGGTTTGCAGCGGTTGGTAGTCGACATCGTCGCGATCGCTACCGATTAAAGCTAGCACCACCCCCGGAGCAGCGAAGCAGGCGATTTCATCGATATGGCCATCGGTGTCATCATCCTTTAGGCCCTGCGGCAACCACAGTATTTTTTTGGCACCGAGATGTTTTAACAGCAGCGCTTCGATTTCATCTTTGCTCAAGCTCGGATTGCGATTCGGATGCAATAGACATTGCTCGGTGGTAAGCACGGTACCCTCGCCATCGACATGGATCGCGCCGCCCTCCAAAATCAATGGTGCATCGATGCAAGGGAACTTGCTGTGCTCGAGAATATGGCGCGCCACATGCTGGTCGTTGTCGTACGGATATTTGCCCCAGCCGTTAAATCGCCAATTCACGCCAGCCAATTCGTCGGCGGTATTTTTCACGAAAGTCGGACCAAAGTCGCGCATCCATGAATCGTCGAGCGGATATTCCCAGTAGTCGACCTGGCCGCCGCATAGCTGATATGCGGTGGCGCGATCCTGCGGGCGCACCAATAGTGTCACCGGCTCGAACTCCAGTACCGCGCGCACCACCGCCGCAAAATTTTGCCGAGCCACGTCCATACCGCGAACCCAGATCGCCTCGTTGCAGGGCCAAGCCATCCAACAACGGCTATGCGGCTGCCATTCCGCCGGCATGAAAAATGAGCTGCTCACCGTGGGTCTCCCTTGCCTAACAATAAGTACCGGCCTTTAAACAGCCTTCGACCGCAGTTTACTCGCGCCGGCCGGTGCCATGAATCCGCAACAATACACCGCATATAAAATTTGAGCATATGTTCCTAACTATTATGCATTATGAAAAGTCTATTGCGATTGCTACGCTGCGCGACCTGTTGCTACATCAACACCTGACCAACAAGGGTCTTTATGCAGTTTGAAATGATTTATGTGTTATCCGGCCTGTTGGTGGGATTTATCGTCGGTTTGACCGGCGTCGGCGGTGGCTCGTTGATGACACCGATTCTGTTGCACTTCGGCATCGCACCCACCAGTGCGGTAGGCACCGATCTGCTGTATGCCGCCATCACCAAATCGGGCGGCATCTATGTGCACAGCAAGAAGCGCAATATCGATTGGCGGCTGACCGGTGAGCTTGCGCTCGGCAGCCTGCCCGCGGCGCTGATCACGCTGGCTATTTTGCATTTTGGCGATTTCGATCCCGCCAAGGTGAACCACTTCATCAAGGTAATGCTCGGCTACGCGCTGGTGTTCACATCGCTGGCGATCATCTTTAAACAAAAGCTGCTCGACTATAGCCACCGCAATGATGTCTGGCTGACGCGCATGAGCCGCCGCGAACAGGCCGCCGCCACTATCGCCACCGGCGTATTATTAGGCGCGGTGGTAACCATCACCTCTATCGGCGCCGGCGCACTCGGCACCGTGGCGCTGTTTCTGTTATATCCGCTGCTTCCGACCGTAAAGCTGGTCGGCACCGAAATCGCTCATGCGGTACCGCTGACCCTGGTCGCCGGCCTCGGCCACGCCAGCGTTGGTAACGTCGACTGGCATTTACTCATCAATCTGTTGATGGGGTCGCTACCCGGCATTTATATCGGCAGCCATCTCGCTAATCGCGTCTCGGATAAATATTTACGTCCGGCGCTCGCGGCAATGTTGCTATACGTGGGTTCGAAATTAATTTTATAAAATATCGAATGCATAACGGAGCCGGCACCCCTCAATCGGCTATCGCGACGGGCATGCTAGACTGATGGCCAAAGTCGACCGAAAGAGGCGCAAATGATTTCCACCATAGAACTGTGGCAATGGATCGTACTGGGCATCGCGCTCTGTATAGTGGAAATTTTTATCACCAGCTTCACTATCCTCTGGTTCGGCCTCGGCGCCTTTATCGTCGCTGCGCTGAGCGCCGTCTACCCGTTCGCGCTATCGGTGCAACTCGCAATTTGGGCGCTCGCCACAACCGTATTGGCGGTCGCCTGGTTTCGCTATTTCAAACCGCGCATGCGCGATAAAACCAAGGCCGGCATTTCGCGCGAAGCGGCGGTCGGTCAGATCGGTACCGTAGTCAAAATCAGCACGGAACACGCGCGCGGCCTTGTGCGCTTCACCGTGCCGTTATTGGGCGAAGGCGAATGGCCGTATATCTGCGAAAATCCATTGCAGGAAGGCGATCGCTGCCGCGTCGTCGACGTATTGGGCAATGCTCTATTGGTAGAAAAATTCTAACGTAGTGGAAAAATTCCCAAGCTGAATGCAAGGAGCGAATCGCAATGAATTCACTAGTCGTTTTTGCCGCACTCATTATCGCCATCGGCGTGACCCTGGCGAAAGGCGTGCGCATGGTGCCACAGGGTTTTAAATTCGTCGTGCAGCGCTTCGGCAAATACCATCAAACGCTGCAGCCCGGCCTCAACTTTGTCATTCCGTTTATCGACGATGTCGCCTATCGCGTGACCACCAAAGACATCGTGCTCGACATCCCCAGCCAGGAAGTCATCACGCAAGACAACGCCGTAATCATTGCCAACGCTGTCGCCTATATCAACATCATTAGCCCCGAGAAAGCGGTTTACGGCGTCGACAACTACACGATCGCCATTCGCACGCTAGTACAGACCTCGCTGCGCTCCATCGTCGGCGAGATGTCGCTGGATAACGCGCTATCGTCGCGCGATACCATCAAGGCCAAATTAAAAGCGGCGATCTCGGATGATATCGCCGAGTGGGGAATTACGTTAAAAACGGTGGAAGTGCAGGATATTAAACCTTCCGCCACCATGCAGTCCGCGATGGAGGAGCAAGCTGCCGCCGAGCGTGCGCGGCGCGCGACGGTGACGCGCGCCGATGGCGAAAAAGCCGCGCGCATTCTCGAAGCGGAGGGACGCCTCGAAGCATCGCGGCGCGATGCCGAGGCCACTGTGGTTTTGGCGCAGGCAAATCAACAAGCCATCGATAAAATCGCACACGCCATCGGCCAAAACGAATTGCCGGTGATGTTTTTGCTCGGCGAGAAATATATCGAAAATATGGCGCGGCTTGCGACCTCGAACAACGCCAAAACTATCGTGCTGCCGGGCGACATACCCGGCGCGGTGAAAGGGTTGATGGGCATCCTGAATACAAAAGTGTGATCGCGTAAAGCAAGGTTACCCCTTCCCGGCCAGGCCGTCGCAATAATGCATTTAAACCTACACGCCGACCGCGTTGATCGCGGCTTCTTAAATCAACCCTTAGTAGGCTCTAAATAAATAGCGCGCAATCGTTCGCGAAACGCGTCATCTACACCCAACCCTTCGTGCAAATAATTATCGATCGAGCCGTAATCCTGCTGCATGGTATCGAAGGCGGCTTGCAAATAGCTGCGCCGCACTTCCATCATCGGTTGAACGCCCTTAGTGTCCGCTCTCCCCAGCGAAAAAACTCGCATCTTCAACAACGATTTGGCATTTTTCTGCTGCAGATAGGCATTGCTGGCCAAATAATCCTGCATCACCTGATCCTTCGTCACCCCGAGCGATAATAAAAATAGCGCGGCGGCCAGGCCGGTGCGGTCCTTGCCGGCGGTGCAATGAAATACCTGCGCGCCATCGCCGGTCTCCACCAAACCATGCAGCCAATCGCGCAGCGTAGGCGTAAATTCGCGCACGAATTTGACGTTGGCGTCCTCTAACGCGCGCTCCAGATTCAATCCTTGGGTATCGCCACTCATGATTTTTTTGACGAATTCGTTGTAGTTGCCGTTATTGAAGCCGACCGGCATATTGACATAGCGGACGCGTAAATCCGGCGGCAGCTTATCCGGCGCATCGGCGGCTTCGTCGGGTATCCGAAAATCGACAATGCGACGAATATTCAGTCGCTCCAGATACTTTTGGTCGTCGGCGCTCAGTTCGCTCAACGAATCCGTGCGATACAGCATCCCCCACTTAACCAAGCGACCATCGCTGGTGCTATAACCACCCAGGTCGCGAAAATTAGGCGCGCCTTGCACCGGCAGATGGCGGAAACCTATACGCGCCGACGCGGGTAATTCGCTGGTGACATAGCGCTGCTCCGGCGCCAATGAATCCGGCCCGCGACTGCAGGCGGATAAAGCCAGGGCTACCGCCAAAACCGGCCCGGCAATACGTATTGAAGACACTACTCATTCTCCCAAAATATTATGATTGAAAATTGTAATGGTAGAGCCGGCCCTTCAGCCGGGCTTATCGGCCAACATTCCTCCTTCGGGTTGGCGCACAGCTTCGACAAGCGAGAACCATACATAAAGAAACGCTGTCGCGGATCGAGCGGCCCAACCTCATCGCGGTCGACAAGAGCTTAGCCTCGTTCGCGCCAAAGATAAAAATTCGCGCCATTCTTGACAGCCCACCGACACGCCCCTACGATGCGACGGTCCTTATTGGTAGCTCCCGATCCATGCAGCAAATCAGAGCGCTGGTGAGCGGCGAATTCGCCGCGGTCAACCAACTCATCATCGAACAGCTCCACTCGAAAATCCCTTTAGTCGAAAACATCGGGCACTATATTGTCGATGCCGGCGGAAAGCGCCTGCGACCGCTGCTGGTCCTGTTGGCTGCGGGATGCCTAGGCGAAATTCGTCGCGACGATATCGCTTTGGCGGCGATTATCGAATTCATCCATACCGCTACGCTGCTGCATGACGATGTCGTAGACATATCGAGCTTACGTCGCGGCAGGCCCACGGCAAATGCAAAATGGGGCAATGCCCCCAGCGTTTTGGTTGGCGACTTTCTCTATTCGCGCGCATTCCAGTTGTTGGTACACCTCGGCAATATGCCACTGATGCAGCTATTGGCGGATACCACCAACACCATCGCCGAAGGCGAAGTGTTACAGCTAACCAAGGCAGGCGATCCCGAAACGACCGAAGACGCGTATTTTACGGTTATCGAAAGCAAAACAGCGGTGTTGTTTGCCGCTGCGACCAAAGGCGCCGCGCTACTGCATGGGGCGGCAGCCAGCGATGCGGATAAACTTTACCGTTATGGCCTCAACCTGGGCACCGCTTTTCAGTTGGCCGATGACCTATTGGACTACCTCGGCGACCCACAAAAGATGGGCAAGAATATTGGCGACGATCTCAGCGAAGGCAAGCCTACACTGCCACTGATCTTCACTATAAAGTCGGGAACAGCCGCGGAGCGCCAATTGGTCATCGATGCCATCGCGCAACGAGACCCTGCAGAAATCGATGCTATTACTGCCGCAGTGACGCGCTGCGGAGCACTGGATTACACGCGCAAGCAGGCCGAGCGCTACGCAAATTTGGCGCTCGCCGAGCTATCGGCATTTAAAGACTCGGATTGTCACAAAGCTTTAACAGACCTGTGTCAAATAGCAGTGCAACGCGATCGCTGAGCTAAACTCTTGCAACCAGCAGTGAACCACCTCACAATCTCAAGTTAAATGCCGCTAGCTCGGCAACTCGCTATGTATAATGAAGTAGCTTTCCGACTCGAAATGGATGAGCTGCTCTAACTGTAAAATTGAGCCCATCCCACAGATCAAAAACAGGTACGGCCTATGCAAACCCTTTGGGGAACCTCCGCAGCGCTCGGACTTGCCGTTCTATTGACCGCTTGTGCTCCGCCGGATTCGACCACGCCCGCCGCCAACACGCCTGCACCCACTCCGCCGCCGGCCGCTGCACCGACGCCCACTCCGACTCCTTCGCCAGTCGCTTCGGCATCGTATCACGTGATATTAAACTGGACGGCTCCAAGCACCAGGGCGGATGGCACAGCACTTCAGCTCAGCGACCTCACCGGCTATCGCGTTTATTACCTGCTGGAGGGCACAGACTCCAGCAAGGATACAGTGGTGCCGGTAAATGGTGGCAATGTTACGACCTTGAGTTTGACCCTGACGGCTGCCGGCTCCTATACCTTTGCGATTACAGCCATCGATCGAAATGGGCTAGAAAGCGGACTGTCCAGCGCCATATCGGTGCCCATCAACTAGGTGCCCATAGCCGCGGGGGAACAATCCCCCTAGTGTAAAAAATACTGACATTTCAATGCGCTATCTTTTCCCGTGGGTTTCCACTATGATTCTTTTAGCGGTCCAAGCGCGCCCCCAGAAGCGAGCTCAAAACCGTGACAGCCGTTGCCGCTACCAATGGTGGTGATGAGGCGGATGAGCCGAGGCATTTCGCCAGAGCTGATAGGGGTTCGCAGCAATGTCTAAGGAAAAAGATTATTTAAAGATGGTGGAGGGCTCTGCCAACGCATGGTCCGCATTCCCACCATTGATCCGCCAGCTTAAAGACGATGCCATAATCGTACTATTGAACAGCCTGGAGGATTTATTTAGTAACTGCGACGATTTATTTTTTGATTTATCCAGTCGCGCCAGCAGCAACGCCGAACAAAATCTCTATTTCGAATCGATGCGCGAATTGCGCTTTAAAAAAGTCGGCGCCATCAACGCATTCAAACAAAACTTCGAGCAAAACTTTCTTGCTCTCGCGCAAACGCCTGCGAGCTCGCGACCCAATGCGCAAGAAAATCTCAGCGCGGACAATTTAACGCTGGTGCAGAACGATACGCTCGAGCAGGAAGTCGCCATAACCGGCATGATAGCCAAGGCGCGCACCAATTGTCAGGAAGCTATTTACCACCTCACGACTCGACTCGACTACCTGATCCCCCGCGTTACGATCGATCAGGACAATAACCCGCTCGATCCCGAACAGATTTGCCGTAGCTTTGCCGCAGCCTGCGAACTGCTCGATATCAACATCAAAGCTAAAATTATTATCTTTAAACAGTTCGATCGCCTGGTGGTCGGCAAGTTGATTAAAGTTTACTCGGCAGCCAACGAGCTGCTGATCAACTCGGGCGTATTGCCTAAAATCACGCGCAGCATCAACAAAGCGGCCGACGAAGTTGGCGATGGGATGCAGGCGCAGGGCTTCGGCAATATCGAAAACCTGGCAGCGGCGCAGGCCGCCCCGCTGCAATTCGACTTCATCGAGCTCAGCAATCTATTGGCGAGTATGCGCCGTTTAGGGCTGACGCAATTACCTAACTACAATGCATTCAGCAACAACCCGGGGCCGGTGATTAACACCGCGGATTTTTTGGCATTGCTCGCGCCGCAGCAATTGGCGTCGTCGGTTTTCGACGAAGGCTCCGCGCCCGCCATCGACTTGCGCCAACTCGTGCAGAGCCTGCTGACGAGCCGCAATCCGAGCGCACCGAATGCTCTGCCTCAGCCCGATGAAGATGTCATCAATCTGGTTGCCATGTTTTTCGATTTTGTACTCGACGACCGCAATCTGCCGGTTCCGATTCAAGCTCTGATCAGTCGACTGCAAATTCCGATTCTGAAAGTTGCGCTGAAGGATAAATCTTTTTTCAATCACTCCGGCCATCCGGCGCGTAAGCTGATCAACACTATCGCCGATGCCAGCATCGGTTGGGATGAGTCCGAACAACCGAAAAAAGATAAGCTCTATACCAAAATCTTTGAAATCATTCAGTCCATCAACGAACAGTACGCCGACAACGAGCAAATTTTTGTCGATAAGCTGGCTGAGCTGCAAAGCCATGTCGAGCAAGAACAACACCGCAATTCGCTGGTAGAACGCCGCACCAGCCAATCGATCGAAGGGCAGGCGAAAACGCAACAAGCCAAGTCCGTGGTCCAGCAATTATTATTTAGCCGCCTCGAAAAACTGCAATTGCCGACCACCATTACCGCATTCCTGGTCGAGCAATGGCAGCAGCTACTGGTGCTTGTATATCTGAAGCACGGCGAGGATAGCGCCGAGTGGATGGAGGCATTGCAACTAGTCGACGATTTGATTTGGGCTTCCAATCGCCACGATGACGCGCGCTCGTTACAGCGCCTCGGGAAGATCAAAGCCGAACTGTTAATGCGTATCGCCAACGGCCTGACCAAAATATCCGCTACCGCCGAAGCCTCGCAAGAAGCCATTCGCGCGATCGGTGAGGTGCTCGACCAACTACAAACGCAAGCGCCGGTCGAATTTCGCCCCATTAGCGCCGAGCAAGCGATTACGCTGGGACACACACCCGGCAGCGGCAGCAAGAGCTGGCAGGAAATGACTGCTCTGGAGCGTCAGCAAGCGCGCTACAAAGCGCTGACCTACGAGTTCATAAAAAAGGCCGACGCTCTACCGGTCGGTTCCTGGCTGTCCTACGAGGACAGCAAACGAGGCAAAATACTGCGCTGCAAGTTGGCAACTAAAATAGAAATCTCCGACACCTTCGTATTCGTCAATCGATTCGGCTTTAAAGTCATGGAGAAGACACGCAAGGACTTTGCCTACGATCTGCAACAACGCCGCGCTATACCGCTGGAAAACGGCATCCTATTCGATCGCGCCATGGAAAATATCGTCAATAACCTCCGTCAGATCAGCAAATAATCGTTACTACAACCGCATTCTCGAAGCGCAGTGCGAATGTCGCAACTATAATGGCAATTCTTGACGTTTTCGGACGTCGCCGAAATCTCCACTGACGGTCGTACACAACTATCTCCTATGGCGCAGGATCAGATCACCTTCCTAAGCAATCTGGCGGGCAGCTGCATTTTTTTTGTCCTCGCCCTCGTGCTTACTTATCTATGGCGGATTCGCGCCGCGCATGGCGCGCTGGTCCTCGCGGCGATAACCTCCATGCTCTGGCAATTGGCACTGGCTGCCCATTACCGCTGGGTAACCATGGAGCAACCGCTGCTGTTACTACTGGAAATAGCGCGCGACGGTGCCTGGATCAACGCGCTACTGAGCTGCCTGATATTCAATGCCGGCAAAGCATTATCGCTGCGCGTCCGCATGGCCATTCAAGGGCTCTGGCTGCTGCCGCTAATCGTCTTCGGCAATTTGGCGCTCGGTCACTACGCAGTGGTTTACAGCACCGTTACCCTGACATGGGTCGGGCTGCTGCTGGCTATAGTGGGCTTGGTATCGGTCGAGCAGCTGTACCGCAATACTCACCAAAACCGTTTGATTAAACTCCTGACGATCGCGATCGGCTCGATCTTCGTTTACGACATTTACTTGTTTTCCCACAGTTTGATTTTCGGTCGTATCGATGTCGATTTGTGGCGCGCGCGCGGCAGTATAAACGGCATTGCGGCGCTGTTGATGGCGCTGGGATCGATCGCCATCGCGAACCAGGGCACGCAGCCGTCGCGCTTCACGCTATCGCGTCCAGCGGTGTTCTACACCACCAGTCTCACCGCCGCCGGCGGCTTCCTGGCCATCATGGCGATCGGCGGCTATTACGTGGAGCTGTACGGCGGCAACTGGGGCTCCTTCATCCAGATTCTCGTGCTGTTTATGGCGCTGACAACCGTCGCCACAATGCTAATTTCCCAGACGACCCGCTCGCGTCTCAACGTTTGGATCAACAAGCATTTCTTCCACCACAAATACGACTACCGGGTCGAGTGGCTAAAGCTGATCAATTACTTATCGCAACCCTCGCAGGAGGGAAACTTCCACGAAAGCGTTATCAAAGTCGTCGCCGGCATTTTCAAAAGTCCGGCCGGATCGCTATGGTTGCGCCAAGGGCAGTTTTACACGCCGATCGGCGTCTACAACATGCAGTTACCCAACGCCAGTGTCGACGAAGCGGTCGATACCGGCTTTTGCCGCGCACTCAAGGAGCACGAGTGGGTGTTTTCGCCGCAGTCACCGGAGAAAGGCAGCCTCGGCACGCTAAACCAGGTATTGCCGAGCTGGATTTATAGCATCGATAATTTATGGCTGGTATTGCCATTACTGACCGAAACCGAATTGCTGGGTTTTATGGTCTTAACCGAGCCGGAGGTGGATAAATCGCTGAACTGGGAGGATCTCGATCTGTTAAAAACCGTCGGCCGCCAGGTAGCCTCCTATCTCGATCGCCATGAAGCCGCCGAGCTGCTGGCAGAGTCGCGGCAATTCGAAGCTTTCAACAAGCTCACCGCATTCATCATGCACGATCTAAAGAATTTAATCGCCCAGCAGGCGCTAGTGGTGGAGAACGCAGCTAAACATCGCGAAAACCCCGCCTTTTTCGAGGATGCGATCCGCACCATCGATAACTCGGTCGCGCGCATGAGCAACCTGCTGAAAAAACTGCAGCATTCCGAGCCCAACGAATTACGCAGCCTGGAGTTGCACCGCGTGCTGATGGAGGCCGTTAAAAAGTGCAAGGAGCAGCGTCCGGTGCCGTCGCTGCGACTGCAACAAACCGACCTGCGCGTAAACGCGGATCAGGATCGACTTATCATGACGCTGACCCACATCATCAAAAACGCGCAGGAAGCCACGGATAAAAGCGGCTTCGTCGACGTCACTCTAAGGCTCGAAAGCAATCACGCCGTCGTAGCCATCGAGGATAACGGTAGCGGCATGGATCAGGACTTTATCAAAAACCGCCTGTTTCGCCCGTTCGTCAGCACCAAATCCGGCAAGGGTATGGGCATCGGCGCCTATCAGACGCGCGAATTTATCGGTTCGATCGGCGGCACGGTTGCCGTCGAAAGCGCGCCAGGCGAAGGCACTACCTTTACCATTAGGCTACCTCTTTCCAACTAACGTGAATTTAACTCTCCGATGAGCAAACAAAAATCCGAACAAACATTGCTAATCGTCGAGGATGATGCGGGGCTTAGCAGTCAGCTCCGCTGGCACTTCGATCAATACACCGTAATCATCGCCGTGGACCGGGCCGATGCAATCGCGGCGGTGCGCCAATACGAACCAGCCGTAGTCCTACAGGATTTAGGACTACCGCCCGACGAGGAAGGGGTCGAAGAAGGCTTCAAATGCGTGCAGGAAATTATGCGTCTGGCGCCGTCGACCAAGATAATCGTCATTACCGGCAACCACGATTACGAAAACGCCGTGCGCGCGGTGGCGCTGGGCGCTTACGACTTTTATCAAAAACCGGTAAATGCCGATACGCTCAACTTAATCGTCGAGCGCGCCTACAATATTTATGAGCTGGAACAGCAGAATCGCCGCTTGCGCGAGCAACGCAGTTCGCCGCTATCCGGCATTATCGCTACCGACCCGCAAATGCTGCGCGTCTGCCGCACGGTGGAAAAAGTCGCGCCCACTAACGTCACCTGTACCGTACTCGGCGAAAGCGGCACCGGTAAAGAAGTGTTCGCGCGCGCCATCCATAATTTAAGTCCGCGCAACGACAAACGCTTCGTCGCCATCAACTGCGCCGCCGTGCCTGAAAACCTCATGGAAAGCGAATTGTTCGGCTACGAAAAAGGCGCATTCACCGGCGCCAACAAACGCACGCTCGGCAAGGTCGAAACGGCGCACGAGGGCACGTTATTTCTCGATGAGATCGGCGATATGCCATTGGCGCTGCAAGCCAAACTACTGCGTTTCCTGCAGGAACGGGTCATCGAGCGGGTCGGCGGCCGCGAGGAAATCCCGGTGGATGTACGCGTCATCTGCGCCACCAATAAAAATCTGGAAGCGATGATTCCCGAAGGCACGTTTCGCGAGGACTTGTATTACCGGATTTGCGAAATGGTCATCAATATACCGCCGCTGCGCGAGCGTCAGGGCGACAAAATCCTCCTGGCGCGCCATTTTCTCGATAAGTTTGCCCAGCAACAGCAGCGCAAAATCAGCGGTTTCTCCGCCGAGGCCACCGAGGCTATCGAAGGTTACCAGTGGCCGGGCAATATTCGCGAAATGGAAAACAAGATCAAACGCGCGGTCATTATGTGCGAAGAGAAATATATTTCGCCGATGGATTTGGCGCTCACTGCACCGAACGAATTATTTATCAACCTGCGCTATGTCAGACAAGAAGCCGAGCGGGTTGCGATCAAGCAAGCGCTATCGATGGCCGACGGTAATTATTCGGCGGCGGCCAAATTATTGGGCATAACCCGTCCCACCCTATACGACCTGGTAAAAAAATACGATATCAACATTCCCGGCGAATAGTTGTCGCGCCCGACAATCAAGTACCATGTCGTCTAATTTTTGAATGGAGTTCGACCGTTGACTCGCCCTCACCGCACCGCCAAAACCGCTTGGCTGCCGCTGCTCTGTCTGCTCCTTGGATTGACCGCCTGCGGCAGTTCGAACGACGCGAAAATAAAGGCGCAGGCCGAAGCTCAGCGACATATCGAACGCTCCGCCGCCTATCGGCAGCAAGGGCAATTCCGTGCGGCGATTATCGAGGCGCGCAACGCGATCGCACTGAATCCAAACGATGCGGGCACCACCGCGGCGCTGGCGACACTGCTCAACGATTTGGGTCAGGGTCGGCAGGCGATGAAACTGTTGGAGCCGTTCGCGATGCAGCGCAATACCGCGGTGATCCATGCGCTCGGCGAAGCTTATTTACTGCAGGGAAAATATCAGTCGGCACTCGACTACCTACAGGACGCTCAGCAGCGCGAGCATTTGACAAACGATGAGGCACTGCAATTCGACATCGCTCGCGCATGGTTCGGCTTAGCCGATTTCGATGCCGCGCGGCCCGCTTTGCAGATATTGCGCAACTCGACTCAATTTGGCCTGCAAGCACAACTGCTATCAGCCGAAATCGAACTGCAACACGGCGATGTCGAAACCGGACGCAATCTGCTCGAACAACTGCTGCAACAATATCCGCGTCGTGTCGAAGTATTGATGTTGGCCGCCTCGCAGGCTGAGCGCGACGGCAATTTGGACAGCGCCGAAGATTTACTGAGCCGCGCGCTACTCGAAGTACCGCAGACCGATGTGCTGGCGCCGCAGAAAATCGCCGTGCTGGAGCGGCTGACCATGGTGCTTACGAAACGCGGCCGCAGCGGCGAGGCGCTGATTTACTCCAAAGTGCTCGCCGATGCCAATCCCGAGGGCGCGCTGCTACAGGAAAAATTCAAACAGGGGCTGGCGCTATTTCAGGCCGGCAAACTCAACGAGGCGGAGCCATTTTTTGCCGAGGTCTATCAGCATTCGCACAATGATATGGCAGCGATGCTGCTCGGCATCATCAAGTATGCGAACAACGATTTAACCGGCGCAACCACCTATCTCGGCGAACATGTCGACCCGGAGGTGGCCCCCGACGAAGCGTTGCTGGCACTGGCCGCGGCGCAATTGCGGCTCGATCAGCCGGCCAAATTGCTGGCCTTGATCGGCCCGGAAGAGCGCACGCACATTAAAAGTCCGCAGCTAAAAGCACTGGTCGGCATTGCGTTATTGCAGACCGGAGATGCTACCGGCGGCCGCCAATTGATCGCCGCCGCGCAGACCGAACAACCCGATAACAATGCCATTCGCACGCTATTGGCGCGCCATTATTTATTGTCGAAAGAACCGACTGCGGCGATCGATTTACTGCAGCAGGGCCTCGTCAAATCGCCGCAGGATCCAGGCCTGCGGCGATTGTTGATCGCGGCTCTGCTGAGCGCCGGAAAAACCGAACAAGCGCTTGCCAGCGCCCAAAGTTTTGCCAATGCGGAGCCCACCAGCGCCGACTATGCGTTCCTTTATGGCCACGTAGCGCTATTCGCCAAACACTACGATGTCAGTGCCAGCGCGCTGCAAAAAGCCCTCAGCTTGCGCGCCGACTACCCGGCGGCACAAATGGATCTGGCGCAATTGAATCTTATTCGCCAGCAACCGCAGGCCGCGCAAATCATCTACAAAAAGCTGCTCGCTAAAAACTCCGACAATGCCGCGGCCTTGAAAGGCCTGGTGACGTCGCAAGAAATGTTGACCGGCCGCACCGACACGCTGGAGCATATCGAAACACTGGTCTTTAGCGAAACCAAATCCAATACCGCGCAGGCCGTGGTGGCGGAATACTATTTGAATAATCAGCGGCTCGCCGACGCGCAACGCTTACTCGCCCCTATCGCGCTCAGCGCCGAAGAGCCCTACCCTTATTACGTCAAGCAACTCTACGCCAACGCCGCGGCAACGCTGGCTCTAACGATCGGCGATTTCAGCGCTGCGCGCCTGGCGATCGTCGATGGCTTAAACGTCAATCCACGCAACACGCATCTACTGGCGATGCTGGCGACGCTGGAAATTCAGCAAAAACAATTGGCCGAGGCGGAAAAAGTCATCGCACAACTCGCCGCCCTGCAACCGAACTCAACCGCCGTCGCCAATCTTAACGCGGATCTTGCCGCCGCCAGTAAGCAGGGCGATAAGGCGCTGGCGGATTATCGTCAACTCTGGCAGACGACTAAAAGCGACGCTACCGCCGCGAAGTTGTATCAGGCTATCGCCGCCAATAATGCCGAAGCTGCCGAGCAGTTTTTGAAGGAATGGCGCACGACCAATCCGAATAGCGATCAACCCTACATCTTCGAAGCGTTGGGGTGGCAAAAGAAAGGCGATAAAGCGGCCGCGATCCGCGCCTATGAAAACGCTGTCGCCCGCAACGATAAAAACCCGGCGAGCCTGAATAATCTAGCGTTGCTGTACCAGGAAAATGGCGATGCCCGTGCGCTTGCGACCGCGGAGCAAGCCTACCGATTGGCGCCGCAAAATCCGATCGTGTTGGACACGTTTGGCTGGCTGCTGGTGAATAATCATCAACTCGAAAAAGGTACCGGTCTATTGCAGCAGGCAGCGACATTGGTGCCAGCCTCAAAGGAAATTGCCGAACATTTACAACAAGCCAAGAAAATGCGTTGATACGATACCTTGATGCAACGATCTGGGTAAGCCGGAACGAGCCTGTAATATGTGTGGAATCGCAGGAATTTTAGATTGGCGCGCTGGCGCCTGGACACCGCGCCGCGAGCAGCTGAACGCCATGATCGAACAGCTGCGGCATCGCGGTCCCGACGGTTTTGGCTTCCTGTTAAAATCGCACATCGGCCTGGCCCATGCGCGCCTCAGTATTATCGATATCAAAGGCGGCGATCAACCGATTCACAACGAGGATCGCTCGATCTCGGTCATCTTCAACGGCGAAATTTTTAACTATATCGAATTACGTGCCGCGCTCGAACAACAGGGCCACCAGTTTTACACGCACAGCGACACCGAAGTTATCGTTCATCTCTACGAGCAGTACGGCGACGAGTTTGTCAGTCACTTGAATGGCCAATTCGCGATTGCCTTATGGGACGATAAGCGTCAGCGCCTGTTGTTGATTCGCGACCGCGTCGGGATCGCGCCGTTATTTTTCACGCGCCAAGGCGAGCGCCTATTATTCGCCTCCGAAGTTAAGGCGCTGCTGCCGCTGCTCGATGCGGCACCGCGCTTAAACGCGGCCGCGCTCGATCAAATCATGACATTTTGGGCGCCGGTCAGCCCGCACACATTATTTGCGGATATTCATTCGCTGGCGCCCGGCACCCTACTGATCGTCGATCGCAACGGCCAGACAACTCACACCTATTGGCACTGGGAATTCCCGACGACACCCGCCGAATATTTAACGGGCAGCGACGAGAAGCTCGCCGGGCAGTTGCATGATTTATTGGTCGACGCCACGCAGATTCGGCTGCGCGCCGACGTGCCGGTGGGTGCCTACCTGTCCGGTGGGCTCGACTCATCGGTGTTGACGAGTTTAATTCGCCATCACAGCGCCACACCGTTGCGTACTTTTTCGATCGGCTTTGCCGAGCAGAGTTTCGACGAGTCGTCGTATCAACGACTGATGATCGATCACCTGCAAACCGATCACAGCCACATGCAATGCTCGAACAACGAGGTTGGCAATAACTTCATGGCGATGATTCGCCACGCCGAAACCGCCGTGCTGCGCACCGCACCGGTGCCGATGCAATTATTATCCGGATTGGTGCGCAAACAGGGCTACAAGGTTGTGCTGACCGGCGAAGGTGCCGACGAAGTGCTCGGCGGTTACGATCTATTTAAAGAAAGTAAAATTCGCCAATTCTGGGCGCGCCAACCGCAATCGCAATGGCGCCCGCTGTTGTTGAAGCGCTTATATCCGTATCTCGATGTCACCGCCGGGCGCGCGCAAACCTATCTGCAAAATTTTTACGGCATCGGGCTCGATGCGCCGAACGCGGCGTGCTTTTCGCATTTGACGCGCTGGGACACCACCGCGAAGGCGAAAGTTTTTTTCTCCGACGATCTGCAAAGCCAACTGCACCGACAGGCAATCGATACCATGACCGACAGCCTGCCACCGATGCAAGCCTGGCACCCGTTTAATCGCGGCCAATATCTGGAAGCGAAATCGCTGATGGGCGAGTACCTGCTGTGCTCACAGGGCGATCGCATGCTGATGAGCAACTCGGTGGAAGGCAGGTTTCCGTTTCTCGATCACAGAGTAATCGAGTTCGCCAATCGCTTGCCGCCGCGCGTAAAAATGAAAGTGCTGAACGAAAAGTATTTGCTGAAGAAAGCGATGCGGCAATATCTACCGGCGGCAATTGTCGATCGCCACAAACAGCCGTACCGGGCCCCGGACATTCCGGCCTTTATCGATGCCGACAGCCGCCAACCGCTGGATTTCGTCGCCGAACTGCTATCGCCGCAGAAGATACGCGATTACGGATATTACGATGCCAAGCGCGTCGAGATGCTGGTCAAGAAAGCGCTGCGCGGCGGCTCGATCGGCTACCGCGACAACCAAGCCTTCGTCGGCATCCTCGCGACTCAGGTCTGGCATCATTTGTTTATCGAAAACCACGCGCAATTTAAATCAGCGTTATAAAACGCTACGTACGCAGATACCGGTGGTCGGGCTTCACGACCCGACACGTCGGACTAAAGTCCGACCTACGAGGATTAGAACCATGCCGGACTACAGCCCGACATGGCGGAATTGAACCGAGGGAAAGAAATGGCCGAAAATATCGATGCTTTGCTCACCAGACTGCTCGCTTTCGATAAGGATGCGGAAATCGCTAAAATTGCCGAGCGCACGCGCGCTTTACTGCGCGAGCAATTACGGCGGCGCGGGTTGATCGTCGCCATCTCCGGCGGTATCGACAGCTCGGTATGCGCGGCATTGGCGGTGCGTGCGGTCGGCGCCGATAAGGTATTCGGTCTATTGATGCCGGAGCGCGACTCTTCATCGTCGAGCGTCGTCAAAGGCAAGCAAATCGCACAGCACTTGGGCATCGAGTTTATCGTCGAAGATATCGCCCCGACTTTGGAGGCCATTGGTTGTTATCGCTGGCGCGATCAGGCGATTCAAAGCGTATTCGCCGACTATCGCAGCGATTGGAAAAACAAAATCATCATCAGCGGCGGCAATCAGGGCAGCATCAATTTCTTTAAACTGGTGGTCGCCGATCCGCAGGGCCAACAGTACGAGCAGCGCTTGGGACTCAAAGAGTATTTACAGATAGTCGCCGCCACCAACTTCAAGCAACGCATTCGTAAAACTTTGGAGTTCTTTCACGCCGACCGTTTAAATTATGCCGTGGTCGGTACCCCCAATCGCGTCGAGTACGACCAGGGCTTCTTCGTAAAAAATGGCGATGGCTCGGCCGATATCAAACCGATTGCGCACCTCTATAAAAGCCAGATTTACAGCCTTGCACGACATCTGGAATTGCCCGCCGAAATCTGCGATTCGACACCGAGCACGGACACCTATAGCTTGGCGCAAGGCCAGGACGAATTTTATTTCGCGCTGCCCTACAAGGAGATGGATGTCGCTCTGTGGCATTGCAACCACAACAAACCCGCCGCGGAGCTGGCCGATGCGCTGGGCATCAGCGCGGAGCAAGCCGCATTTATCTACAAGGACATCGACAGCAAGCGCCGCACTACGGCACCTTTGCACTGGCCGGCACTACTGGTAGAGTCTATGCACGGCCCGCAAACGTCGGCGCCGCAGTCGCCGTGGCAACGCGCAGCGGATTGAGGGCCGGAACGGTCCCGCAGCTATCCCATGATCGAGGTTCGGTTTGAGTTCTATTTTAAAGATAACAGCGCTGCTCGTGGTTATCGCCAGCGCGCTATCGAGCGGCTGCGACGACCGCACCACAGCGGTCGAACAGCCTGTCGCAGCGACTATGCCGGCCGCTGAACATACGCCGACTGCTGAGCAGTGGCAGCGCGTGGCAGCGCTGCATATCCTTTTCGGCCATCAGTCGGTGGGCGGCAATATATTGGCCGGCGTGCAAAACCTGGCGCTCGAGCAGCATATTCCGCTACGGATTTCCGAGTCGCGCGCGCCCTTGTCCGGTCCCGGCATTCAGCACTTTAAAGTCGGTCGCAACGAAGATCCCAACGGCAAACTGGTGGACTTCGGCAATGTCTTGTCCCAAGAGTCTGCGGCGCCGATCGATATCGCCTTATTGAAGTTTTGCTTTATCGATTTCGCGGCCGCCGTCGATCCTAATCAGCTCGCGCACAACTATATTACAACCCTCGATGAGTTGGCTCGCGCGCATCCGAATACGATTTTCATCCCGATGACCAGCCCCCTGACAACGCTGCAAAGCGGTCCGCGCGCCTGGCTAAAAAAGTTTTTGGGTAAAGAGCCCGGCGGCTACGCCAGCAATGCGCGACGCTATGCCTTTAACGAAGCCCTGCGCGCTCATTACGGCGAGAGCAGACGCCTGTTCGACATCGCCGCGCTCGAGTCCAATCGCGGCCAAAGCGGTGGCGAATATCACGGCGCGCGCATCGAAAGCTTAAACCCAAGAATAGCAAGCGACGACGGCCACCTGAATGATGCGGGCGAGCGCCTGCTCGGCAGCGCGCTGATAAGTCATCTGGCCACGGTGAGCAAATCAGCGGTGGGTAATCCATAGTCATGCTGCAGTTTTTTACCCAATTCGCCGCGGATACGCGTTTTTATCAGCGCTTAAAACACCCGCAACAAGCACCCACGCTGGCGGCGCTAACCATGGCCGCGCTGCGATCGCCCGGCTTATGGATGCTAACCTTCCACCGTATTATCCATTTCAGCAGCAGCCGTCGAAACCTGCGGAGTTTAATCTGGTGGTTGGCGCGTCTAATAGAAATCCCCGTGCATTATTTTAATACTGTGTTTTGCAAATCCGAATTGCTCGGCGACTGCCATATAAAAGGCTCGGCCTACCTACCCGATAAAGGCTATTTAACCTGTGGAGCGCGCAGCATCGGCGACGGCTCGATGATTCACGATCATGTAACCTTCGGCTACGCGGTCGGCAAAGGCAACAGCGGCCGGCCGCAGGTCGGCAATAATGTCTGGATCGGGCCCAATTGCATCATCGCCGGCGGTCTGGAGATCGGCGACGGCTCGACACTATTGCCCGGCACCTATTTAACTTACAGCGTGCCGCCGCGCTCCGTCGTGCGCGGCAATCCAGGTCGCATCATCCGCGAAGAGTTCGATAACGCGGGGCTGCGCGCGTCGTTGGCTATCGTAGAAGCGCTTCCCGAAGCGGAGGCAGGCAAATCATGATGGCGGAGTTTTTAGCCGACTGCCGCCGCAAGAGCCGCACCGAGACAATGCCCACGCTGCAGTTACTGCAGCTTATTGCGGCATCGCCCGGCTTAAAGGCATTACTCGGTTATCGGCTCGGCCGCCATTTGCTGCTGCTGCAAACGCAGCGGCGCCAGCCCCTGCTGCGACCGTTTGGCTGGCTGCTGTATTGGTTGATCAGCGGTTATGTGCGCCTGGCTCTCGATATCCGCCTGGATTTGTCGGCGGATATAGGCGCGGGCTTGTATATTGGCCATTTCGGCAATATCGTCGTGCGCCAATGCAAGCTGGGCGACAACTGCTCGATCGCCCAATCGGTGCATATCGAACCGGCTAATACCGAAAGCAGTAATGAGGGCAGTACCGAAAGCTCAAGCAGCGGCCCGACCATCGGCGATCGCGTGTGGATCGGCGGGCATGCAAAAATTATCGGCGCTTATCAGATCGGCGATCGCAGCACAGTCGGCGCCGGGGCGGTAGTAAAACGCGACATTCCGAGCGGTGCGTTATTCATGGGCAATCCGGGACGGGTAGTGATGAGCGATTACGACAACAGCGATATTCTTTGACGCCAGACCGCACCGCTGCGCAGACTATTGCGCGCGCATGATCGCCGCCATGCGCCGCACATCTTCCGCCGAGACGCCGGCATGCACCGGCAGCGTCAACAGACGATCGGCAAATGCGCGCGCGCCATCGAGCGGCACTCGCACTTCTACTCGATCGTCGATACCCGTCACTGCCGGCAGGATGCGCTGATATAACGCCGTCGCCCCCAAGCCCGCGCCGCGCAAGCGCTGCAATAATGTATCGCGCTCGCGTAAATCCGCGCATAACACCGGATAACGCAGCAGCCGTGCGCTGCGCTCGACCAAGCGGGCAGGTAAATTTTTCGACGGCGGGATTGCGGCGCGAATCCGCTCCGCCGCGTTGGCCGTTCGCGCCAGATAACGCTCGACATTGGCAGCCAGTAAAACCCGCCGCTGCTCGTCCATCGCCGACACAGCGGCCAAGGGTTTAAAAACGGTCTGCCCTAAATGCAACAATGGATTGCGACTGATGATGCCATACAGCGCGGGTCGCAACAGGCAATTATAAAGACGCGCTTGCCATGCCGAGAAGTGCTGCGCGGCCGGCTCGATCAACCCTTCCGTCAACGCCGCATCGACATAAGTTTCGCGCAGCAACAGCGCGCCGCCGCCGAGCAGACTCACCGGTTTGCCGCGCCCGAAACTCAAACAGACGCTATCGCCGAATAACTCCGCCGTGGACAGCGGCTCCGGAAACCATTGCGCGTTATCCTCTACCAACGCCGCCTGCGGCCAGCGCCGCAACAACTCGCGCAACTCGCCCAATCGTTCGCCGATGCCGAGAAAATTGACCGCCACCACCGCCAGCGTATTCGCGTTTAACACGCGCTGCAGCGATTCGAAATCGTAACCTGGATCGTTTTCGCCGATATCGGCCAGCACCGGACGCAGCCCTGCAAATTCGGCGGCCGCCACCAAATCGGGACAGCCGTAAGCCGGCAGAATCGCTTCCGGTGTGGCGACTTCAGGATGCTGCAGGCGCGCGATCGTGAGCGCCAGCGCCAGTGCCGCCGTGCCGGAATTGACGAATATCGGACAATAACCGCGCGGCCATTGCAGCGATTGCGCGGCAGTGTACGCCAGCTCGATGGCATTGCCGGTCGGGGGTAAATCGCGTCCCATCATCGCGCCGATGGCTGCCACGTTGTCATGCGTTTGCCGGCGATAAAACGGCAACTGGCATCGGCAATGGCGACATTAACCTGCACGAAGAAATAAATAATGCGCGCCGCCGCATGCGCTTTTACATCGTCTCGGTAATGCGCCGCCAGCGCGACGCCGTAAAATGCCAATTGCCCCAACAAGGCCAACGCGTAAAACCAGCTCGTGCCGATCAACAGCCAATTGACGAGTAACAGACCCAATAAAAACCAGGGTACCAGCCAGCGCATGACTTTGTGGCTCCAAACCTGCCAGGCGAACAAACCAAAGCGCTGCGGACTCAATACATCGGTGTGGCGCGCTATCGCCGTGATACCGCGCAATACCGTACGCACTTTGCGCGCGTACTCCTTGCCGGGCTCTTTCAAGTCCTTATAGAAGCCCAATACGTCCGGGGCGGTAATCGCGCGATAACCGCCGCGCGCGCAATTCAATGCGGTATTAAAATCGCTCGGCGAATGGATATCCCACTCGATGCATACGGCCTTACGCGCGGCGAAAAATGATCCACTCAACCCAACCAGCCCAGCTAACTCGGACTCCATGCGGCGCAGCCACATTTCATATTTGACGTACGCGCCCTCGCCGGCGATGCCCCCCTCGGCACTGATAAAGCGATCCTCGCTGGATACGGCGCCGACCTTTGGATCGCTGAAATGGGCCGCCAATTTGTGCAGCGCATCGGCGGGAATCTGCGTCGCCACATCGGAGAATACCAACACGTCGCCACTGCTCGCCCGAATAGCGCAGCGCTGTGCATTCTCCTTGCCGAAGCGGCCGTCGGCGCGCACCAATTTGACCCCGCGCGCCGCATACTCGGCAACGATCTGCTCGGTTTCGTCGGTGGAGCAATCGGAAGCGATAATAATCTCCAGCCCTGGAAAATCGATGGCGAGCGTATTGTCGATTTTTTCGCGAATACGCGCCTGCTCGTTGTAGGCGGTAATAATCAGCGTCAGCGATAGTTTGGCTGCAGCGCCGTCGACCACCGCATCGCTGCCGCCGCGGCGCGTTAATACGGCCAATAACAACGGATACAGAAAATAACTATAAATACCCAGCAACAAAAACAACCAAAAGAGAAATTGCAGCATGATTTCCTGTAATCCTATTACCGGAATATACCGGAGCAAGCTAATATTAGCGCCAACAGTCTAATTGCTGAGCCGAATTTTGTCGCGCCAACTGCCCCAACTAAAAGCTTTACACATCGCCTCGGGCGATCTTTGGGCGGGCGCCGAAGTACAAGCGTATACACTACTGAGCGCACTGCAAGATTTCGACGGGATACAAGTAGCGGCGGCGCTATTGAACGACGGCGAATTGGCGGAGCGTTTACGCGCCAGGCATATCGAAGTGCGCATTTTTCCGGAGCGCACATTGAATGGATGGAGCATTTTGCTCGAACTGCGCAAATTGATGCTGGCCTGGCGACCGGACATTGTCCATACCCACCGCACCAAAGAAAATATTCTGGGATCAATCGCGAATCGCTGGTCGCGCAATGTGCCTTCCGTACGCACCGTGCATGGCGCAGGAGAACATACGCCAAGCGGATTTCGGCACCTGCATAAACGTGCGCTGAACTATTTGAACGATTGGTCGGGACTGCATTTGCAACAAAAAGTGATCGCTGTATCGCAGGAGTTGGCGGACAAGCTAAATGCGCATTTCCCGCGCGAGCATCTGGCCGTTATCGAAAACGGCGTCGACATCGATGCCGTGCGCGCGCAGCGACATGCAGCCGAATATCGCGAAGCGACGCCCAACGCGTTTCATATCGGCCTGGTCGGCCGTCTGGTGCCGGTCAAACGCGTGGATATTTTTCTGGAGATGGCCGCGCTATTGCGCGCTCGGCACGCCGATAAGCAGTGGCGGTTTCATATTTTCGGCGACGGACCCTTGCACGATACGCTGATCGCGCAGGCGCGCGCGCACGATTTAGCTGAGAGCATCACGTTTCATGGCCATCGCCGCGATATCGTTCCCTGTATTGCCGGTCTCGATGCGCTAGTGATGTGCTCGGATCACGAAGGATTGCCGATGACAATCCTCGAGGCAATGGCACTGCGCGCGCCTATCGTGGCCCATGCCACGGGCGGCCTCGCCGATGCCCTGCGGGATTACCCACTCGGACAGCTCGTACAGCGACACGCAGCTCTCGACTATGCCGCGGCGGTCGAGCGCACCATCGAGCGGGTGGATATCCCGAATCAAGAACTCTATATGGAGCGCTTTTCCGCGCGCGCCAATGCCGACGCGGTCGCTCAGCTATACACCACTCTAATCGCCGAGCAAATATCCGCAGGTCGGCTATAAATGAGGATGGCTTGGGCGCCGCGCTCGCCAGCGCTTTACGCGAGCCGCGCGGCATATGCTGATACCATTAGCGACGCCAAAACATAACGAGGTGATTGGTGCTAACTCTTGCAAAACAAATACATGGCCTGCTGACCCGCAGCCAATGGCGCAATTATCTGCTACTGCAGAGCCTATTCGGCATCACCGCGCTAATTCAGGTCGCCGGCATATCCTCGCTGGCTCCCTTTATTGCGCTGATAGCCAATAAAGAGCTTATCCACAAGAACAACTTCAGTGCCTTTATTTACGACCGCCTGGCTTTCACCAGCGATGTCGCGTTTCTAATGTTTTTTGGCGTTGCGGTAATGATATTCATCGTGGCCTCGAACGGTATCGCCGCAATTACCACCTGGTTCACCGTGAAATTCTCGCTGACGCTCGGCCTCGAGTTGCAAAGCGCTCTATATAGAAATTATTTGCACAAGGATTATGTATATTTCAGCAAAAATAACTCTTCAAAGATGATCGCAATGATTACCCAGGAAGCGCCGCGCTTCACTTATATGGTAATACAACCGCTGCTCAATCTAATTAGCCAGCTTTTTATCGTATTGATAATCGCCGCGGGATTGATTTATATCGATCCCGGCCTTGCGCTGGTCGCGATCGTTATTATTGGTGGCGGATATCTTGGCGTATTCCGGTTAGTCAAACAGCGCCTGCTTCACCACGGCGAAAAAATATTTGAAACCAATGAGCGAAAATATAAATTACTGGCCGAGAGCCTGGGCGGCATCAAAGAGGTAAAGCTGCTGGCGACCGAAGCCGTGTACGAGAATAAAGTCAGCGAAGTGAATACGGCGAATACATATTCAAACGCAGTGATCGGTTTGATGGGCGATGTCCCAAAATTCGCTATCGAGACAATGGCCTTTTGCGCACTGCTCAGTCTCTCGCTCTATTTGCTGGCGCAGCGCGGCGACTCGGCGCAAATTATTTCGATTTTAAGTTTATACGCAATGGCCGGTTATAAACTACTGCCCGCGGCGCAGACGATTTTCAAATCGGCATCGCAAATTAAAGCGAACTGTTCCGTGCTCAATGTACTTTATCCTGCCGTGATGGAGGGCCGAGCAGTCGATAGCTTCGACACCGATATCGACAAGGCACCGATCCGGCTCGACGGCGACATTCAACTTTCCGATGTCTGTTACGGTTATCCAGGCACAGAAATTACCGCGCTCAATCACATAAATCTGACCATCAAGAAAAACTCGCTGGTTGCGTTCGTGGGATCCTCCGGCGCCGGCAAGAGTACGCTAGCCGATTTGCTGCTGGGATTTCTGCCGCCTACCGGCGGTAGCATGCACGTGGGTAGCGTTGCCATAACGCGCGCCAACGCGCGCGCCTGGCAAAAGCATCTAGGCTACGTGCCGCAGAATATTTTCCTGCTGGACGACACCGTGACCGCCAACATTACCTTCGGCTCCGGCGATAAAAAAGTCGATATGCAGAAAGTAGAGAGGGCCGCGCGTATGGCCAATATCGATCAATTGGTAGAGAGCTTGCCTGGGCGCTATTCATTCGCGGTCGGCGAGCGCGGCGCCCTTTTGAGCGGCGGCCAGAAGCAGCGCGTCGGTATCGCGCGGGCGCTATACCACGATGCGGATATTTTGATTTTCGACGAGGCAACCAGCGCACTGGATAATATAACCGAGAAGGAAATTATCGCGACGATCGTCAAACTGAAAGCCAGTAAAACCATCGTCATGATTGCGCATCGATTATCGACGATCAAAAGTGCGGATCAAATTGTCTTTTTGGAAAATGGAGCCATTCAAGATATAGGTACCTTTGACGAGTTGAATGTTAGAAATCAGAAGTTTCGTGCTATGGTTCTATCCACGCGGGAGGGTACCGCGCCGTTAACCGAGATCGCTCAGGGCTGAAGTTATTTAGAGCCATATCCCCGAAACTATTCCAGACGAAAGATTCAGGCCAGCATGCGAATACTGTTTGTGAATGGGCAAGCATTTTTGCCGCAACTTGTCGGCGGCGTTGAAACGTCCACTCTGGATCTGTGCCTGACCCTGCAAAAGCACGGGCACGATCCCGCCGTCATGAGCACGCTGGCCGAGGGCACGGCATTGTGGCTGATAAATCGCGCCAAAAGCCGTGCGCTCGGGCAACGCTTTCCGCGCGACAATTATCAAGGCCTGCGAATTTACCGCGGCTGGGATATCGCCAGTGGCTTAAGCGAAGTGGCTGGCCGCGAAAAACCCGATATCGTGGTGGTGCAAGGCGCGCTTTACAACTCATTTCAAATCGCCGCTGCCAGTATTCAGTTGGGACTTCCTACCGCTTATTACACGCACGACGCGGCGCTGATACTGAGCGAGACGCCGCTTCCCGATTTACAGGGTGTCGAATGGCTGGCGAACTCGGCCTTTACCGCGAAAATTCTACAAGCTCGGCTAAATGTCCCCAGCCATATCATTCCGCCGCTGATACGCGCCGAAGTTTACCGGGGTCAATCTTCGCGTCGTACCGTCACCATGATTAATCCACGGCCGCTCAAGGGCGGGGCGATCGCGGTGGCATTGGCGGAACAATGTCCAGATATTCCCTTTCTTTTCGTGGAGGCATGGAACGGCAGCGACCCGGTTGTTACCGAACTCAAGAGTCGCGCGGCGAATCTCGCCAACGTCACCTGGCTGCCGGTGCAAAAAGATATGCGCAACATCTATCGGCAAACGCGCCTGATACTCGCGCCTAGTCAGTGCGATGAAACTTGGGGAAGAGTGGCTACCGAAGCCCACTTCCTGGGGATTCCCACCCTCGCCAGCGATAGAGGCGCACTGCGTGAAACGGTTGGGCCCGGCGGAGTGGTTATAGACTCCATAGCGGATATCGCTCAATGGGCCGCCACCTTGCGCGCGCTGTGGGACGATGGTGAAACCTATCAACGCTATGCCGACGCCGCATTGAGCTACTCTTTACGAGCCGAGATAGCACCCGATCAGATCGCGACGACATTTATTCGCGCCCTCGAAGATCAAGTAGGACGCCATCGAGGTCGCATGCGCGAACCGCAAGACCCAACTTACATCGACCGATAGATATTTTTTGCGCAAAAATCTCCCGATAGTTTTCGGACGCGAGCGCATTGCGCTGCGGATAGATAGCCTGCGCCAACTGGAGAGCCTTTTTTGGCGAAAGTAACGGTAGTAATTCCATTCTTCCAAAGACAGCACGGCTTATTGACCCGCGCGCTAAATTCTATATGCCTGCAAAATACCGCAGCCCAAATTGTCGTGCTGGTAGTGGATGACGAGTCGCCCGTCGATCCTGCGGGCGAGGTACCCGATAACTTACCTGCTCACGTCAGCGTGCAGATTCTCAAACAGAAAAATGGCGGGCCCGGCGCGGCGCGTAATCTAGGGCTGGCGCACGCTCCCACAGACACCGAGTATGTGGCGTTTCTCGATTCCGACGATCAATGGCTGCCCGATCATCTGCGCAATGCAATCGCTGCACTGGGCGACAGTTACGATCTCTACTTCGCCAACCATTTTGAGCCGGACCTTACCGTCGATGAGTTTTCCAGACGCAAGCTGCTCATACTGGCGGAACACCGCGCTCTTGCCCAAGGCTCCCGTTGCTTCGAATTTATCGGAGATATGCGCGATCAAATTATTCGCGCGAACATTATCGAAACATCTACGGTGGTATATCGCTGGAACGGGTTGAATAAGGTTCGCTTTAAACCAGAATACCGTAACGCTTTTGAAGATCATTTATTCTGGATGGATATCGCAAGCCTCGCGCGCGGCATCGCATTTTCAGCCGATGTCGAATGTCAATACGGACGCGGGGTCAGCATTTGGCGATCGAGTGAATTGGGCAGCGAATATTCCTTTCTCAGAATTATCGATCAACTGCGGTTTATCCATGCGGTGACGACCTCCGAATCAACGACGCCGACACAAGCCAAATCCTTACAAAATATTAAAACTGGAGCGAGACGAACATTTGTGGCGGAATTTCTGCACCGCGCGCGACGCAACGCAGACATAGATTGGCAATCGATTTTAACGATACTTAAAATGGACCCGCAGCTAATCCTGCTGGCAGCGCCCATTGCCACGCAAATTGCTTTAAAGAGAACGAAGAAATTTAACTAAGGAAAGAATTGTGCCCACTAAACGCACCTGCGTTTAGTGGGCAATATTTTTTGCGAGCAACGAGGGAGCTTCGCTGAAGATTAGCGTCGAGGCTGTCGACCACAATGCTGGCAATATGCCCCGACGAATAGCTACAGTGTTATTGCGCTGGCGCCCCAAATACTTTGAACTCAGATAATCCGATATTCTCTGTCGCGCTGGCTACCGCTGTCGTCGTCAACCGTATGCTGGTCACCGTTTTCGGCGAGAAGTTCACAACCGAAGCCGTGCCATTGTTGTTCAATGCCGGCACGGTAACGCTCGTGCCATCGCTAAACGTCAACGTAGCCGCGGTGATTTGATCGTTAGCATTCGGACGATCGTATAACACGACTTGGCTGATCGTCATCGGTACCGCCCAACGCAGCTCGATCCAAGCGCCGACGCGCTGCCCCTGGGTAGCCCATTCGCGGGTGTAATCGCCCGGATAACCCGAGATCACGCCATCCACGGCTTTAATCGCAAGCTGCGAATCGGCTGCGTTCTCGCTCGACGCTAACACCGTTGCCTGCGGCGCGATGTTGATGACCGACGAGCCGATCACAGTAACGTTGGTTGTGGCCGGGAGACTGTTAAGCGCACCGTCGTTCACGACCAATTCAAAGCTCAATATCGTGTTTTGGGTTAGCCCAGTGGGCGCGACAAACAATGGCGCTGCTTCATTGTTAGACGACAAAGCCACGGTAGGACCACCCACTTGGCGCCACTGATAAGTTAGCGCCGCTCCCTCGGGGTCAGTGCTCGCCAAGCCATCTATTTGTACCAATGCACCCTGCGCGACTGTTTGTGTCGCCGCTACATTCGCCACCGGAGCCTGATTGGCGGTCGCCGCACCGACCGTGAACACCTGCATCTCCGCCAAACCAATATTCGTCGTACCTGCGCGGACCGAGGCCACTGCCATACGTACACTAGTAACGGTGCGCGCGGTAAAACTAACCGATGAAGCGGAACCATCGTTATTCAAAGCCGAAACCGCGACACTGCTGCCGTCGCTAAAGGTCAAGGTCGCGCCGGTAATTTGATCGACGGCATTTGGTCGATCGAACAGAACGATATGATCGATCGTCACTGGCGTCGACCAATTCAACTGCAACCAAGCACCGACACCCTGACCCTGGGTGGCCCATTCACGCATATAGTTACCCGGATAACCGTCGACTACCCCATCGACTACGTTGGTCGCGAACTGGTTATCGGCATTATTTTGTGAGGATGCTGTGACACTGGCCTGCGACGCAACATTCGTACTCACTTGGCTGGCCGCCAACACCGTGACATTCACTATCGCCGGCTGACTGTCGACGCTACCGTCATTCACCACCACCGCAAAGGTCAGAGTTGCGCTCTGTGCTAATCCAGCCGGCGCAATAAACGTCGGCTTTGCCACCGAGTTGCTCGATAGCGCTACGGTGTTGCCGCCGATCTGGCTCCACAGATAGCTCAGCGCGGAGTTTTCGGGATCCTTGCTAGCCGATGCATCCAACTGCACCGTTACACCCAAGGCTACCGTTTTATCCTGCCCGGCATTGGCCATCGGTGCTTGATTTGGAGCTTGCGCCCCGCCGCTACCGAACACTTGTATTTCAGACAACCCAACGTTCAGGGATGCACTAGAAGCGGACGTAACAGTAAACTTAACGCTGGTAACGGTTCTCGGCGAGAAGTGCACTTCGAGACCCTGACCGTCGTTGTTCAACGCCCCAACGGGGACGCTCGAACCATCGCTAAATGTGAGCATGCCACCGGTTATAAAATCGTTGCTATTCGGTCGGTCAAACAGCACGACCTTGTTGATGGCCACTGGCGTCGACCATTGCAAGTTAATCCAAGCCCCTGCCTGTTGACCACTGGTAGCCCATTCCCGGCTGTAGTCGCCCGGGTAACCATCCGCCACGCCATCTACCGCTTTGACCGCTAACTGCCCATCCGCGCCATTTTGCGAAGAGGCCGTCACTTGCGCCTGTGGCGCTAGATTCTGACCATTGGCAAGCACCGCTTGTACCGTCACGCTAACGGTATCGGGCAAGCTTTTTTTCTGACCGTCGTTAACCACTAACTCAAAGCTCAGCACATCGTCGGCAGCAAGTCCGGCAGGCGCTGTAAAACTAGGCGTCGCGCTGGCGGTATTCGATAAAACGACGGGGGTACCGCCCGACTGCCGCCACTGATAAGTGAGCACGCCGCCGGCTCGCGAGGCGCTGCCACTGCCACTCAGCGATACCGCGGCACCTGCGGCCACGACCTGAGAACTGCCGGCATCGACATGCGGTGGCGCCGAATTGCCTAGCGGGCTTTCGGTCCAGAACCATTCGTCTTTGTGAATAAAACGGCCGAGAATGGAGTCCGCGCCGCCCTGACTAACATGATCCTGGATCGAGGCGTATTTTGGGTTGGACGCCAGCGACAGCGATTGCATAGAAAGAGGGACATCTAAACTTTCGCGCTCGACCCAAGACGAATCCAACGCTGCTATTGGCGGTGCAACGTGATAAGTCGAAGGATTGATGGTTTCTGGCCAAACGGGCGAATTGCCGATATCGTCCGCCCACACAATTGTTTTATGGAGTGTTGGGTTGTAGCCCGGATGAGTAGCCGCCGCCGCATTAATGGCTAAATTAACCAACGCATAAGTCGTCGCGTGATCGGGATGTCTGTCGAACTCTGCGGTAGTTAAAATGTGGTCGGGTAAATAAGTCGCGATAATGTTTTGTAAATCGGCGACGATATTCGCCTTGTTATACGCTGCTGGAGTGCCAAACCGATACGTGTGATAGTCTGCACGCCCTAACCCGCGAACACCGTAAGTGTTGTGTTGACCGGTATTAGCAAAATATTGATCGTCGACGCTTGGATAATTGGCAAATAGTGTTTGTAGCGCGCCATCCGGATAGCCTAGAAAAATCAATTCGTCTTCGCTGGTACCCAAGTTCTGAATCTGCGCATTCACTGCTTCAGCCTGCCGCATCGCGCCTTCGGAAACGCCGTTGAAGTCGCCATTCGTCACAAACACAACGGTAACCTGATCGCCGCGCGCTTTAGCGCTGGCCACAACGCCAGCGGCAATCAGCAGATCGTCGTCTGGATGCGGTGCAACTACTAACACCCCACCCGCGCTGGATAACGAAGCCATCATCGTTAAAAAAGCGCCCAACAAAGCAGCCGGTAGAAAACGGGTCATTACTACGTTCCTTCAGAGGTCGAGAACAGATAGGTTCAAGTCTTGAATCGACTCATACTGGCGGGGATCAAGCAGCTTTTATACCGAAAGCAACATATCAAACAAAAACAGTATGTTAGAATTTATTATAAATACTGATTAAGCAGCAGCGTAAAGACTTTCGACAGACGATGAGGCCACTGTACGGTGGCGAAAGATTTTGCAATCGGCAGGATAGAAAACTGGGATATATAACCTTATCGACACATACGTTGCGAAACACAGCATCTATAATCCTAACCCAATCACACTTCGCCCAAGGTGCGAGCAACCGAGAGACATAGATCGAAACATGCGTAAATCTATACTTTTCGTGTTCCCTGTTTTCCCCTACCCGGCTCGGCTTAACGGCATATCGGTGAGATATACGCCCATTCTCGAGTGGTTGAGGGATAAATATGTCCTCCATGCGGATATTGTCGCCGGCGAAAACGATCATATTGAAGATATAACTCCGCTTAAATCGCTGTGTACGACAGTTCGCGTGCTAAAGCGCCAAAAGCAGCAGCCATCGCTCGCACTAAAAATTAGCCGGAGGATGTCCTCGCTACTCTCTCCGAAAAAGCCCTACCTTTTGCAATATCACGACGAACAGACCATTAAACATTTTTTTTCCGCACGACTTACCCCGGAAAACGACGAGCTCGCTGCGGTTATATGGGTTTCAGCAGCTTATCTAGACATTGGTATCGAGGTATTCGGCGGCACCAGAATTCTTTTTGATGCAATCGATTCGATCTACCTGAATCGACTGCGCAAAACAAAGCAGTCATTGCTTGAATACATAGATCTCTGGCATCTGCGGCAGTGGGAGAAAGGCGTCCCCCAAAGAGTCCACAATACTGTTTTCATCTCGCCTATCGATGCAAATGCCGCCTCGAAAAGAGCCGCGGAAGAACAGGTTGAAATCATTCCTAACGGGGTTTACCTCGCGGACATACCTCAGCACATCGAGACGGTTAAAAATACCCACGTAATAACTCTAGGCTTTATTGGTCATATGGGGTACGCGCCCAATATTGAAGCCGCCAGCCGGCTTGCGTGGATATTTGAGCAACTGCATAAGATCGACGACAGGTACCGGTTGTTGATTATTGGCAGAGACCCCGCGCCGGAGGTACTGGGGCTACAAACCAAAACCATTACCGTGACGGGTACCGTCGATAACATCTGGGAATACACCCGAATGGTCGACTATTTTGTTTTTCCCATGCTGTCCGGCGCAGGTCAGCAGAATAAGGTGCTGGAAGCGATGTATGCCGAAAAGCCGGTAATATGTAACGCGACGGCCAATAGCGGCATAGGTGCCGTGGGGGGAGTACACCTGCAACTTTGCGAAACCGATCAAGAGTTTGTGGATGCCATTGATGGACTAACCCAAAACCCTCAGTTGGTCGCCGAACTGGCCCGGGAAGGGTGTGCCTTCGTAATGAAAAACTATGCGTGGGCCACCTTGCTACCTAAATATGAACAATTGCTTCTTGCGACAGTGGATCAACCAACTGTTGCACCGCAAAAATATCCGAGCGATATTGCATCCACAAGCCAAATGAAGCCGTAACTCGATGCCATTCGGCTGTCCGAGTTGGATTGTACGCTAAAGATATCTAGGTACTTTCCGCAGTAATCCCATTGAAGTAAGCTATTTCAGCGAAGATCATCACAAAGTCGGGATGTAGGCTCTTTCTATGGATTTGGCCTGCACTATACTGAGCCGGCACAAGGGAAACATTCATCGACAGGAATCAATCCTCTATTATTTTTTTTATACTCGGGATTAACGAAAATGCGTATATCCAACTTCGTCACTGGGTCAGCTGCAGCCGCCCTCATTCTCTCGCTATCGTTAGATACCTCCGCCGCTGCAGCGACGACCGTAACGACCGTAACGGCACTCCCTGCAACCTTGGCCAACCTTACACCCGCAGGGTGGCAATTTGGTGCTCAAGCGGGCGCGACCATAGCGATCTCAAAAGATACCTCTCAGAACTACAATGGCGGCGCATCCAGTATCGTCGCCACATACCCGACGGCAACCGGCGGCGTTTATGCATGGGGAGTTTACGACATCTCCGACTTAGCGACGCGCGATGTTTATATTGAGTTCTGGGCCAAAATGCCCAAGGCTAAGCAAGGGTTGAAGTTCCTGAAAATTTTTGGCGTGGCCGCCAGCAATGGCGCAACAGCGAATACCACTTTCGCACTAGATTATACCGGCGGGGACAATGGCAGCCTTTATCAAATATCTTTTGGCGACGGCAGCAGCCCCGTCAATGATACTCAAAACGTAATTAATCTCGACGGCAGCTACCCGAGCATGATCGGTCGCTCCTACGGTAAAGCCACCGTTTCGACGCCACAAAAATCAGCTTTTGCATCCAGCAGTTGGGGCACGACCTGGCACCACTTTAAAATGCACGTCAAATTCAACTCCGGTACATCCGCGGCAACGGAAGTGAACGACGGCGCATATTATTTAGAGATCGACGGAAAGGTGTATGCGGACGCTAGCGGGTTATTCAACAGACACTATTCCGATCTGCCGATAGAGCGAGTCGAGCTGCTCGGCTGGGCACAGGGCGGCACCGCACCATTCGAAATCTGGTATTCGAATGTCTCGATCACCACGGGTGGGTTCCTTCCCGCAGCTGCGGCGCCGATGCCCCCGACAATGACGGTCACTCCGCAATAACGCCTCGATGCACCTGGCGACCTCTTGAGAGTTTCAGGAGGCCGCCGTTTACAGACTGCTATTTTTTTCCCAAACACCTGTTTTTCGCCAAAGCACCTACGAAAAAAAAGACAAAGACCGACCGATAAAATATAAATAATAAATATAGATTGTGTTTACTCGCCGCCTTAAACCGATGTTATGAAATTTATATACGGACATGCCGATCAAAAGCAGGGCCAACGCGAGAGCTGCACCGATCAAGCACAATGCATTACCCGCGATGAGTGCGACTATCAATGCAAAATGCAAGGCTATAAACGATAAGCAAACCAAAGCAATTTTAGATTTTAAAATATTGCGCACCGACTGAAAATCGCCGACCCCATGCCACTTCTCTCTTGCAACGAAAGCCCGCCAATTCAACGGATAATCATGGTGGATCACTTTTAGCAATGGATTGGAGTTTATAACACCCGCAGCCACCGATTTGGCGCGCGCACAAAAATCATAATCCTCCCCGGTTCGTAAAACCGCATCAAAGCCGCCCACCTTCTCGAACAACTCTCTGGTAAAAACAATATGCCCGGTACCGATATAGCTGCGGTTTTCGGTGGGCATGATACCGAACCAACTTTCAATAAACATATTATCTACGTCCGGCACGCTACACCAGGAGCCGGTTATTTGGCGACGATTTGTCTCCAGCTCCGACAGAGCATCGACAATATTTTTCCGCCAAAGCTCCGTCAAATGCACATCGGCATCAATGAATATCAATATTCGACCGCTGGCACTCGACACCAAGAAGTTGCGCAAACTTGCAATGGTAGTGCCCCTGGGATGCGAAACGACGGTGGCACCAGCGCTCTTCGCGACCTCTATAGTACGATCGCTGGAGCCATGATCGCCCACGACAATTTCCCACGAAGGCAATAACGCTGCATTATCTTTAATGGATTCGATACAGCTTCCGATATTTTTTTCTTCATTTAACGCCGGTATTAAAAAAGAAATTTCTGGCATTCTTTCGGACTCGACGAAGAACAATGATCAATGTGATCGGACTTAGCGGCGCCGCTTTTCGTCGGGCTGCGCATCTAGTAGTTCTTGCTCGCAGATATGACGCAAAGCGACCGATAGCGCTAGATTTATCCAGATAAAAGGATAATAGCCAACCGTCACGAATTGGCCTGCAATGAGAAACCCTAAAGTCCCGGTATCCAACCCCTTGGAAATAGCCACGTAAAAATCGCCTGCGCCCTCTAACTTTTCGGCGGATTTTCGCGTGCCTCTGTTATTACGAAAGACTTGAATAATGAGCGCAACGTAGCACGACAAACCCAACAAGCCCGAATCGGTGCCCACTTGGATAAAAATGTTATGGGGGAGCTGAGCTCGCTCATACAACTGATCCGAGGAGTAGTATTCTTCAAAATACGGAATAAAATTGAAAAAACCCACACCGAGAAGCGGATGGGACTCGATCATCTCCATACCTCTTCGCCAATACCTTAGCCGCTGCTCCGAGGTTTTATCGTCGCCCGACTGAGAGAATCTCTGCTTCTGCTCATCGGGGATCACCTGGTACACCAGCACGGCCACAATGACGGTCAAAAGGATATTCTTGAAGGACAAACGACCCTTTAAAAGCAGCGCATATACTTGATAGACAAGCCCCAGTTGCGCACCCCGACTACTCGCACCAATCACAGTTAAAGCCGATGTCACCGGCATTAAAATCATCATCGCTCTCTTCCCTTTCGACAAATGCGGCCGAATGAAAAGATAAAGATGAAAAGCAATCGGCGCATAAACCAGCATCTGTATGGACAACTCGCCAGAGTTAGCGAAAAAGCCCGGGGGCCCTTGCAGCCCCCAACTGGTAAATGCAAAACCTCTTGCGGCCCACTTGTAAGCAAGCGATGCTGAAATCTTAAAAGAGGCCAAAAGGTAAATGAGTAAGAGTATGTAAAACCGCTTCCTATTATTAACGTTGAGAATCAACGCAAAATAGACAATAAACCAGGAAAAGAAGTCCATGAAATGTTCTCTGGACACATCCCGGTAAGTCGCTGCGAAAATTGAGCTTATCGTAGCGAGCAGAAAAAGCACCATCCATTTATGCGTGGGCGAGGACACCCACTTCGACTTAGAGTCGAAAAGCCAGGCAACTACCCCACCGATTAAAAAAATCCGTGCCCACGGCAAAACATCCAACGCCGAATAAATAGATTGCGGACGGACATATTCGACAAAAAGATATCCACACACCATCCAGAAAGAAAAATGCTCTTTTCGGAAAAAATCCCACATCGGGCGCAGTTTTAGTGCATAAAAGTCTTCCATTAAACTGCTCGGACCTCTTTGACAACCCGTCGAGCAATTTGCGCTGCAGCATCGGCAACGGTCGCCTCGCAGCGTTCGAAGAAGAATGCGTTGGCGGAAAACGGATCGTGTATATAAGGATGTGGCGAGCGCGACCACAAACCTGCCAGCGTGACCTGAGCGATATTCGCGGCCGCATCCATGGCCCCATGTAAATGCGCGGGCTCCATAACTACCAGCAAATCGTTTGTCGATGGGATGTAAGACGAAATGTTACGACTGCGGTGCGCGCTTAAATCAAGCCCTGTGCTGGCACCGAAAGCTGCCGCCCGAGGGTCCGCCGGGAACTGTTCGCCGCACTGCAAACCGAACGATTCCGCAGTAGCACCCCCGGCCCGCGCGACATACTCCCCCAATGGGCTGCGACAAATATTGCCATGACAGATAAAAATTAAACGCTGCACTCGAACCCAATCGAGTCGCCGAAAGCTCGCAAATTGACCGAGTTGATGCTGTACTGCAAATCTATAATAGTTAAACATCCCGCGCCGAGATCCGTAGCGGTCGTTGATATAGGTTTTAATTCTCTCTAGCATGCCTCAACCAATTTTCATGAGCAATTTTCGTGAATACACTCTATCAACAATCCGAAGACAGCGAAACCTTGCCGCGCGTGCTGGTATTGGATGCTAATCAGCGCAGCGCTCTGGCGGTAACGCGCTCGCTGGGCGCGATAGCAGCGGTTCTTACCGCCGATGCAACCACCGCAGCGCTGGCCGGTTGCAGTCGTCACTCGCGACTCTATCTACAATCGCCGTCTCCGGCAAAGCAACCACAGCATTTTCTACAATGGTTGCGCGCAACCATACAGGCCCACTCGATCGACTGGGTATTCCCCGTTACAGAAATAAGTAGTCAATTGATTCTTCTCGAACCCGACGCACTGGGCGATGCGAAACTACCTTTTGCCCCTCTCGCGCAAGTAATGACGCTCGCGGACAAATGGGAGCTGGTTCAATTGGCCGCTCGCGTAGGCGTACCGCACCCAAAGAGCACTCACTATATGCATGCCGGCGAGCTCTCGGCAGCAGACATTCTCGACATGGACTACCCGATCGTACTCAAGCCCTGTCAATCGCGCCGTTGGCTTGGCGATCAGTGGTTAAATACGGCGGTGCATATCGCCCATTCCCCCGCCGATTTGACAGATTTGCTACAAGAAAAAATTTATCTCCGCGATTATCCATTCATGCTACAAGAGTTTATTCCAGGGCACGGTGCCGGCATATTTGCGCTTTACGACAACGGTGAGCCAATAACTTTTTTTGCCCATCGCCGGTTGCGAGAAAAGCCTCCGCGCGGCGGGGTCAGCGTACTTTCCGAAAGTGCGCCACTCGATCCGCGCCTGCAGTCTATCGCCAAAAAGCTGCTGGATGCCGCATCGTGGCACGGTGTGGCGATGATCGAGTTTCGAGTCGCAGCGGATGGCACGCCGTATTTGATGGAAGTAAACACGAGGTTCTGGGGCTCGCTGCAACTAGCCATCGATGCCGGTGTAGACTTCCCCGCACTACTGTTACAAATATCCCGCGGCGCGTCGGTGCCACAAACAACAACGTATCGCATTGGCGGGCGTCTGCGCTGGTTACTGGGAGATATCGATAGCCTTTACCTTGCGCTGCGCGATCCTGGATTTTCACGATGGGATAAATTGCAACGCTTGATGGCATTCCTTACTCCTCACCCATCGAATACGCGCCACGAAATCAATCGCTGGAGCGATTTAGGCCCGGCGCGATTTGAGCTGAAAACCTATCTCAAAGATTTATTGCGCTAGCCGTATAAGCGGCAGTATTCATCCAGCATAATCCCGACGTCGAAACGCTCGCGCACCGTCTGCAATCCCGAGAGCGCGAGTCGATTCGCAAGCGCGGCGTCGCCCAGTAACCGCATAACGCCGGCGGCAATCGCCTCGGCATCGACCGCGACCATCAAGCCGTCGCGATCGGCCGCTAAAATCTCCTCCGGGCCGCCGCAGCGCGTTACGACCGCCGGCAACCCGGTCGCCAGCGCCTCGACAGTGGCGATCGAAAGTCCTTCGGAAGTTGAACTCAACAAAAAATAATCGAGCTGCGCTAAAAAGGCCGCGCTGTCGCTGCAAAAGCCGACGAAGTGCACATTGTCGGTCAAGCATTCCTGTCGGCAAAGTTCATCGAGCTGCCGCTGCAGCGAAGATTTCGGATCGCCAGCGATAACAAAATGCGCCTGCGGAAAATTATCGACGACGCGCCGCGCCGCGCGAATTAGCAAATCGTAGCCTTTAGCGGGGCGAATATTGCCGAGGCTACCGATCATTAATGCGTCGTCGGACAGCCCGAGTTTATCGCGCAAATCGCGCGACTGCGTCTTGCCATAGCGCGACAAATCGATGCCGTTGTAGATAATCTCGCACTTATTGGGATCGAGTAAGCCCTCGCGATCGATCGCATTGCGCAAGCTCTTGGACACCGCGACAAAATGCGTAACACCGCGATTCATCAACCATAGCTTGAGACCGCGAAAGCGCTCGCGCGGGCCGACATCGACCATACCGTGAAAAGTCGCGATGACAGGCCTGCGTGTCAGCAATCCCGCCATGGCGCAATAGACATTCGAGCCCAGCAGATGCGATTGAATGACATCCACTTGCTCGCGCCGAATCAAGCGCACCAATTCGCGCAGGAAGCGCCAATTGAACGAGCCCTTCGCGGCGATGATGCGCGGCGTGATACCGCGCGCCAGCAGTTGCTCGTAAACCCACCCGGGACCGCGGACGACAACGATAGAGCGGTAGCCGCGCTGGCGCAATTTATCGGCAAGTTGAATAAATACCGTTTCGGCTCCGCCGGGCCCGGTGGTATCGATCACATGCAAAATAGTTTTCGCACTGGCGGCGAGTTTCACTACAATTTCACTCCATCAGTCATTTCGACACCGCTCGACGACAGGCATGCAAGCCCGTGAAAAAGCTGCTCAAACAGTCCGCGAATATACTTGCCGCTCGCTTTGGCCCGCACCGGCGCGGCTATGCAACATCCGCCGCGCCGCGCTTATGGGTACTTATGTATCATCGTATTCTGCCGGCATCCGACCCGCGCTACGACGACGAAGAGCCTGGGATGATAGTCACGCCCAGCAGCTTTCGCCAGCAGATGCAAACCATCAAAACATTGTTCGACGTGATGCCGCTGATTGAATGGGTCGAGCGGCGCGCGCAGGGTAAACCGTTGCCGGCACGCGCCTGCGCAGTCACCTTCGACGACGGCTGGCTCGATAACTTTGAATACGCGCTGCCTGTTCTACAGGCGGAGCAAGTCCCGGCAACCGTATTCGCAGTAGCCGATATGGTCGGCACCCATCGGCAGTTCTGGCCCAATCGTCTGGCGCGCATTCTGACCGCCCCCGGCTTAGACCGCGAGCAAACCGCTTTCGCCTGGCTGCGGCAATTGCCCGGCTACACTGCTAACGCAGCACCCACGCCCGAAACGATTGCAACCCTCGTGCACGCCTGCAAAAAATTCTCCGATCCAGAGTTGGCGGCACATCTCGATCGCATGGAAACGGCGCTCGCCTTGGCGCCGCCGACAACTCCGAATCTGATGGATTGGACGCAATTGCGACTACTCCAAGCAAGCGGCTTAATCGACATTGGCTCGCACACCAGACATCACTATCGTCTGGTGGAAAATTTGCCGGCGTCGACACTGCAGGATGAAATCGTCGGCAGTCGCAGCCAATTGGAAAATATGCTCGACCGGCCGGTAAAACTATTTTGCTATCCCAATGGCGATGTCAGCCGCGCCGCCGCCGAATTGGTCGCGGAGCAATTCGCCGCGGCAGTGACCACGCAAAAAGGTATCAATACCGTCGCCAGTCCGTCGCATACGCTGACTCGCATCGGCATTCACGAAGATATCAGCAATACCGCTACCCGCTTTCGTGCACGCCTATCGGGCTGGGTTTGACAGGCCTGCGGGAGCCGATTTTTGCGCGGCCAGCAAGCGCTGAACCAAGGGCTTAAGCGCAACCGCAGAATGCTGCCGTTCGGCGCTGCAACTCGCATCGCGACAGGCTTGAGAGACAGCCACTAGCGTCGCCGATCGATCGCCCGCCAGCACCGCCCGCAACTGTAAAAATTTGGCCGTTACCGCGTCGCTCGCCATCGCGTCGTCGATCCAATAAAACCACCACACGATGCGCCCGTCGCCATTGCGGTCGCGAATCACTGCTTCGTTAATCGCGGCATTATCCGCGACGGCGAACTTTGCGCTGTAGCGAGTGTCTTTTTCCGCGGCGATGCGATTAGTGTAATAAATTAATTTTTTATCCGGCGTCTGGCGCGCATAGGTCAACGCTGCGACGTCGTAGCTAACGCCATTCTCCGCGAGCCGCCAGCTGCGCGCGACATCGTAGCCGGAGTATTGCGGCAACCAGCCGTTGTCGGCGAGTTCGGCGGTCGCCGGCGCGGCAAAACCCTTGGCAGCGCTACCGGAGTCACTCTCCCAATACGCAATCGACGCATATAGCCCCACGGATAACATCGCCAGTATCGATGCCATAGTCGCGCTGCGCGCACTGGCGACAGACCGCGCCGACCGCTCGAGACGAACCGCCGCGCCGGCCTGCGCCGGAGATCCCACGTCGCCACGCTCGATCAAACGCGCAATTAAAAAGAACGGCACCAAGCTGGCTACAAATAACCACCAGCCGAAGACCACATGATCGTGCACCAGCGAGCTTTTCATATCGCTGCGATATGCGATCGCCACCAGAATAAAGACGCGCAGCCAATTGTCGATAATACCGATCGCAATGCCGGCGCCGATGACCAGCAACTTTCGGCGCGCGCTATGCAAATTCAGTTCGGCCTGCAAGAGGCTGAGCACCAGCGCCGCCAACAATAAATTGAGGCCGCTGCAAGCATCCTCGATCAGCATGACCCCGCCCGGCAGCACCACCTGATAACCTTGCACCAGCGCGGGAATGTCGACCCGTGCCAGCAACGCCTGCACCGCGGTAACCGTCAAAATTCGCAACGGCTCGACTAAAAAATCCCATACCGGTACGCCCGCCAATAACAGCGAGCAGGGCAATATCAATTGCACGGCGAGACGCCAACCGAGCAGCGCAAATAAACCGCACCACAACGATACCGGCACCATCAGCTGCTGCAGAACTTGCAATTGCATGATGCGCCCGGCGGTACTGCACAGCAGCGCGAGCACAAATAAGATCAATCCCAGGCGATCGGGCGCGATGACCGCCACGCGCAAGCGCGCGCGATGCATGAATACCCAATAAATGGCGATACCCAATAGCGGGTAGCCGATTTCATAGGTTTCGCCCAGTGTCCACCAGCGCTTGTGCAGGCTGATCAATGCCGCGCCGTTGAATAATATCCAACCCAGCGCGGCCGACAGCAGGAAAAGCGGAAGCAACAGGCGTTTCATAAAGTAATTTTCGTAAAAATGGCTATGATAGTATCTCGCCAACCGCAAGCTCAAACAGTGTAGATGATTTGTAAGATGCCGACCGAATCCCCGCTATCGTCGCCCACTGAATCGCCACCCACCATCCGTCACGCCATGACCGTCGATGTCGAGGATTATTATCATGTCTCCGCATTCGCCAAGGTCATTGCACCGCGCGACTGGGAACGCTGGCCATCGACAGTAGAACGCAATACGCAACGGCTGTTGGATTTATTCGACGAAGCATCGATCAAGGCCACCTTTTTTGTTTTGGGCTGGGTGGCGGAACGCTACCCGCAACTGGTACGCGAAATTCACGCGCGCGGACACGAACTCGCGTCGCACGGTTACAGTCATCAACTGGTCTACAAACAGACGCCGGCGCTATTTCGCGCGGAGACCGCCCAGTCCAAACAATTGTTGGAAGATATAGCGCAGACACCGATCGTCGGTTATCGCGCCGCCAGTTACTCGATTACCCGGGAGTCGTTGTGGGCCATCGATATTCTGATCGAGCTTGGCTTTCAGTGGGACTCCAGCATTTTTCCGGTCTACCACGATCGCTATGGCATTCCGGATTCGCCCGCGCAACCTTACCGGATTCGGTCGGACGGTGGCGAACTACTGGAGTTTCCGCTAACCACGGCAAAATTGTTGGGCTATAGCATGCCTGCGGCCGGTGGCGGCTACTTCCGACTATATCCCTACGCGCTATCTCGCTGGCTATTTAAAAACGCCACCAACGACAACCGCAGGCCGGCAATTTTCTATTTGCATCCCTGGGAGATCGACGAACTGCAACCGCGCGTGCCCGGCGCCAGTTTGCTATCGCGCTTTCGCCACTACAACAATCTCGCTCACTGCCTGCCGCGCCTGAAAAAAATGCTCGCGGAATTTCCCTTCGGCACTGTCAGCGACAGCCTGCGCTGCATCGAACTGCAAGCCATCGACCGCGTTCAGTTAGCCCCTTAAACATGGATATAAAAGTATTACTCGACGATCCCAGCGCAGCAATCGTTAAGCAGTGGGGCGGCCTCGATCGATGTCCCTGCGGCAACGACATCGAACGCCTCGTCGAGCAGCTAAAAATATTAATTCCGGCGATCAAGGCGCAAAAAAATGCCAAGCAATTGTGCGCCAAGGCATTTGCTCCGGCTAAAGCACAGGGCGCCGATGTCGCGGTGCTGAAGCGGGAAATGCAACAAATATCGGCTGCGTTGTCGACGCTGGAGCAACAACGCAAAGACGCGGAACAGCAATTACTCGAGTTATTCACCGGTGCCGCCGCGCCGGCAGCATTGCTGCCGAAGCGCTTTAGCGCCGCGGCGCCCGAAATCTCGATCGTCGGATCGATCGAGATCGCAGCCGCCAGCGCCGCCGATGCGGCGTATTGGGATACCTACGTCGAAGCGCATCCCCGCGCCTCCTTTTACCATCGCTACGCATGGCGCACGGTGATTACGCAAGCATTCGGCCACGAGAGTTTTTACTGGCTGGCGCGCGACGACAGTGGCGCTATTCGCGGCGTGTTACCGATTGTGCGCCTGCGCAGCCGACTCTTCGGGGATTTCGGCGTCGCACTGCCGTTCTTTAATTACGGTGGCGTATTGGCCGACAACAGCGCTGTCGCGCTGCAACTGCTGGAGCACGCGGCGCAAGCCGCGCGGCAGCGCGACATGCGGCATCTGGAGATTCGCTCGACACAGCCGCTGGGCACTTGGCCGGCGCGCACCGATAAAGTATCGATGATTCTTAAATTACCGGCCGATAGCGCGCAGCTCGATGCGCAAGTCGGCAGTAAAATCCGCGCGCAAATCAATCGCGCGCGCCAGGAACACGCCGAGGTACTAACCGGCCATTTGGATTTATTGAACGACTTCTACGAAGTGTTCGCCCGCAATATGCGCGATCTCGGCACGCCGGTATACGCAAAGCGGTTTTTCAGAATTATTCTGGAGGCCTGGCCAACCCAATCGCATATCGTCGTCCTGCGCATCGACGGTCGACCCGTCGCTGCGGCGTTTTTACTGGGCGATAGGGAGTTGATGGAGATTCCATGGGCCTCGACCTTACGCGAGGTCAATGCCCTGAATATGAATATGCTGCTGTATTGGGAGGTGCTGAATTTTTGTATCGCGCGCGGCTATCCATTTTTTGATTTTGGACGCTCGAGCCGCGACTCCGGTACCTTTCGCTTCAAAAAACAATGGGGCGCGGAACCGCTGCAACACTACTGGCAATACTGGCTGGCCGATGGCGGCGCGCTGCCGGAACTAAAACCGGACAGCCCTAAATTTAAATTACTCGTCGCCTGCTGGCGCAAATTGCCATTGTTCGTCACGAAATTAATCGGCCCGCCGATTGTGCAGCACCTGCCGTGACATTCGCCACGGCGCGCTGAACGAAAGATTGCTGTTGCGGGAAGACGACGTCTAGTAGAAGCGGTATTGAACGCCCATGATCGCGACATTGTCGGTATAGCTGGAGCTCGCCACGTTGGCATTCCGTTTGTCGCGCCCCACCGAGAAGCGTATCGCCAGCGGACGCAACGGCGTATACGTTAAAGTCAGGTAAGTGCGCAGCGTGTCGTAGTGCAAATTATCCGGGTCATCGAGAAACTTACTGCGATCGATGCGCGCATCGGCACCGATAGACCATAGCGTGTTTACGGTATATACGTAACCGGCGTTGACATAGGTAACGTTCTGATCGCGCGGAGTCGTCTGGTAATTCTCCTTCAGATAACCGGCGCCAAAACGCAGCGCATGCCCACCGCTGAAACGCCCGCTTAAATACAAATCGAATTGATCCTTCTCGATGACATCCGGCTGCTGAAAATTACTATCGTGGGATTGGAAACTATCGTTTGATAACTCGAGGCCGGAAAAACCGATCGAGCTATCGGTAAGCTGATGCACGAAGTTACCGCCGCCAGTCCAACCATTTTCACCTTTGTATTCGGCGCCGATATTTACCATCGAGCCATTAACGTCCGTACCTTCATCCCGATTGATGCGGTTGTAGCCGACGCCCGCGTGATAACTCAAGCGCGCCAATGCCGTGCTGTAGGTCAGCATAATACTCGGCATATCGTAATCATTTTTCGAATCGTCGAAGGTGACGTGATTGTATGTTCCGGTTAGGCCGAGCGCCGCCAGCGGCCCGAGCTTATGATCCCATGTCGCGGCAATGGTCGAATGCTGCGAGTTTGCTTGCGTGCTGTCTTGAAAGTTAATGTCCGCGAAACGCGGACTCAGAACCAATGAATCGACCGGCGAAAAATGTAAAAAGCCATCGACGCCGGCTGTGACGATCGACCGCTCCTCCCGGTTACTAGAGACATCCAGACCGCGGCGATCGGTCATTTCCTGAGAGATTTGGTGATATAACATGGCCTCCAATTGGCGGGGCTCTATCTTCCAAATGAATGCGGCATTGCCATTGAGCGAGTTTTGATCGCCCTGTGTGTTGTGCAAATAATCGCGACGCTCCGCTTGATAATTTAAATCCACCGTAAACGATCCTTCCGGCTTTTTATAGCCGATCCCGGCGCTGGCGATACGTATCAGATCGGATTCCTTCTCCGCCGTCAGCGGCGCGTTATCGTGCAACTCCAAACCAGCGCCGCCGGAAATCGTCAACTGATCGGCGGCAAAGGTTGTTCCCGTCGAGCACAACAGCAATAAGCCGGCGCCGATTTTTTGGGTCGATGATCGATTGTGGTTCATTCCGCTCGCTCGCTTTAGTGTTTTGCTCAGGACTTAGTATTTACTCAGGGCTTAGTATTTGCTCAATGCTTAGCATTTTGCTTAATGCCGAGTATTTTGCTCAAGGCTGCTGCGGAGCGCCAGCAGCGATCCGAGAAGGCTATGTTCAGTTTTTTGCTCGACTGTTATAGGCCGGCTTAATAATTATCGACCGCTTAGCAATTGTTAAAAATCACACCGGCCAGCTTATGCTCTCCCACCGCTTCGATACTGGCTTGTAATTGCGCTTCGGTTACTTTGCCGTACGGCACGACCAGCACCACATAATCGGACAACTCAGCCAGAATACGCGCATCGGCACTGGCGCCAATCGAGGGCGCATCGATCACGATGTAGCGATCGCGATAGCGCAGACGTAGCTCTTGTAAAAAGCGTCGCATTCGCGACGACGTAAAAAATTCGGTACCGGGTTGACGACGGCTACCGACCGGAATCATGCGCATGCGGCGCACACCGGTCGAATAAATAATATCTTTCAGATCGAGCGTAATATTTTCCAGATAATCGACCAAACCGTAATCGGGATCGATCGGTAAAATACGATGTAGCGCCGGATCGTAAACGTTGCAATCCACTACGATGGAGGTTTTACTTTCGTCGAGTGCGATTACCGCGCCGAGATTTAAACTCACCAAGCTCGCTCCACCCTCCGGCGCAATCGAGCTCACCAACAAGACAAAATTTTCTTTGCCGGCGGCGAGCTGATATAAATTAGTGCGCAACTCGCGGAATGAATTGAGTACGGCCGGATTGCGCATGCCCGGATGAATAATTTTAAGATCGTCCAACTCGGCATAACTAAGCCAGCCGATTTCCGCCATGCGCCGAATTTCTTCGCGGCTGCTCTCATCCTCCATCGGCGGTTTAGCGCCCAAATCGAGTATGTTGTTGCCGGGCGAATCGCCGACCGGCCAAATCGCCGGCGGCATATCTTTATCTTCGGAAGCCATTGTTTACCCCAACCATCCGAGTAATCGAGCGACGCCTAATAGGGCATAAACCAACAGTACCGCTGCCATAAAAATAACGACGTTGCGCCATTCCGCCTTGATTTCGCGGCGTTCTTGACTCGTGGTCATATGCGGGATAACCGCCAATACCGTAACCGACTTCGGCAGCGCCGTTTGCATGCGCTCGACGAAGCGAATTTTTGGATCCAGAAAAATAAGCGCGACGATCAAGCCGATCGGCGCCAACAGCCCGGCGAGCGGAGCGACGAGGAAGAAGTGCATGAAGCGAATACCCACCGGCACCGTCGGATACACCGGCGGCTCTTGGATTTTGTAATTGAGACCTTGCCCCTGCACATCGAGCGCCATCGATAACCGCGCTTTTTCTTTGCGCTCCAGCATGCTTTCGTAGATTTGCCGGGTAACGTTGTAATCGCGCGTCAGCTCGGCCAATTGCGCCTGATACTCGGCACCTTGCCTGGAGTGCGATAGCGAATCCTCCAGTAAACGCTGATTGGAAGCGACTCGAAGCTCCAATGTACGCACCGAAACTTCGGCATCCGACAAATCGGTTTTCATCTTCTGATAAACTGGATTGGAGGCGCTGCCCGAATTGCTTCCAGCGCTCGCCGGCTGACCTTCCGCCTGTGCGATGGAGCGTTGGATATCCTGAATTTGTTGTTTCAAAGCGACGATATCGGGATAGGTTTCCTGGTAGCTCAAGCGCAATGTATCTAGCCTTGCCTGCGCTTGCGTCAGACTGTCGCGATAGACGCTGGCCTTGTAGCTCTGCGCAATAAATGCGCTTTCGTGTGTCAATTGCTGTCGCAACTCATCGCGGCGCGTGCGTGCAACCTGCAAATCCAAACCCAGCGTTTCGATATTGGAACGCAAATCCGAAATACGCTTCGAGATAGTGTCTTCGCTGCCCTCCGGGTTCTGGCTTTTAAAATTCTTAAGCTTTTCCTCCGCAGCCTGTAATTGCTCTTTATAGGTTTTTACCTGCGTATCGATAAACGTAAATGCCTCGCCGCTCTCCTGGCGCTTGGTGCGGGCGCTATCGCGAATAAATACGTCGGTTAAGGTCGAAGCCAGCAGATAGGCAGTCGCCGCATCCTTGGCCCGATACGCAATTTTATAATGGTTGCGGCCGGCATCGTTGACGATGATGCCGCCTTGCAGCGAGCGTATCAGCGGTTGAATTTTGTATTTATCGCTGACATCGTCGACCAGCTTGGCATCGAGTAATACCTGCTCGAGAATTTGATTGGACGCTATGCGCTGCCGAACCACGGTCAATTGGTCGACCTGCTCCGGCCGCGTCACTTCCGCCTGCCCGGCCAATAGCGGCTTGATAATATTTTGGTCGTCGGCAAAAACGATGGCGCTGGCCTCGTAATGCTTGGGCCAAACTAGCCCAGCGGCGACCAGCGCGCATACCGTCAGCAAAAAAACCAGCGCGGCCTTACCCTTGTGTCGATTGAGCTCGGTCAGTAACGCGTAGGTCCAGTCTTGAATCAACGATGTCTGCATTAAATTCCAGCTCGGCTGAAGCCTCGAGGTTAAAGCTTAAAAACGTGTTTAAAAACTACGTTCGGGCACAGTGACCACATCGGATGGATACAGCGGATAATTGGTGCTCAAATCCCCCTGCTTCAAAATAGCGTCCAGATTGATCGGATAAATCTTGGTGCGGCCATCGACCGTGCGATAGAGCCGCGCCTTGCCGGGGGCCGCGAACTCGGTCAAACCGCCGGCCTGCAGGACGAGATCCAAGGCGGTCATGCCCTGACGATAGCTGACCGAGATTGGCGTCCGCACCGCGCCGGTAACCCTTACTCTGCGCAAAAAGTCGGCGCTCGCCGGATTGGTGACAATAACAGTCACCTCCGGATTGCGAATATAAGTGCCCAATTTTTCCGTGACGGCCTTGGCCAACTCTTGCGTGGTCAATCCAGCGGCGACAATATCGCCGACCAGCGGTGAGGAAATTTTACCGTCCGGTCGCACCGGCACCTTGGCCGACAGATCGTCGTTGCGCCATACCTGAATTTGCAGGTCGTCGCCGACACCGATCCGATAATTATTATCGAGCGCGAACTCGTTTAAAGTCGGCGGCGCGCCGGTCTCTAACGGCTCGCTGCTGCAGGCGGCCAGCCAGACGCTGAGAAATATAATTATGTAGCGCATAAAACACTCCTATCTATCCAATGATATCCTCCAGCGCATGGACCGAGCCGGAGGGAAGACGGTAAAAAGCGCACCGATAAGCATGTAACTCTAGCACTTTCCCCTCGCACCAACCAGAATTCGAGGGCTGCCCTTTTAATTATCGGAATAGTGTAATTATCGGAGTCGTGCCCAATAGCGAGCCAACGCGCTCGCTCAACGCACGCCGTTGCCGAGCAGTATCACTTCGACGGTCCGCACCAAAATATATAAATCGAACATGACGCTGTGATTTTTGATGTAATACAGATCGTATTTCAGCTTTTCCTCGGCATCGTGCTCCGAGGCGCCGTACGGATAACAGAGCTGAGCCCAGCCGGTGATGCCGGGCTTGACGCGATGCCGCTCGCGATAATAAGGAATCTTCTGCGCCAGTGCCTCGACGAATTGCGGACGCTCCGGGCGCGGACCGACAAAACTCATTTCGCCTTTGAACACATTGAATATCTGCGGCAACTCGTCGATACGGGTATTGCGAATAAATTGACCGACGCGCGTCACCCGGCTGTCGTTCTTTTGCGCCCAGACCGCCTTGCCGTCTTTTTCGGCGTCGATGCGCATGCTGCGGAATTTATGCACGCGAATAATGCGCCCGCCATAGCCAACGCGCTCCTGACTATAAATCAACGGCGCGTGCCTGCCCTCCTCGAGCTTGATGGCGATGGTGGCCAGCAACATCAACGGCCAGGTCACAAGCAGCAATAGCGTGCTCGCCACCAGATCGAAAGCGCGCTCGAGATAATCGCGCAGCGGCGAGAAAGAAAAACCGTCGGAAAATACCAGCCAGCCCGGCGACAACGAACGAATATCCAGACGCCCGGACTCCCGCTCCAAAAAGCTTAAATCATCGATCACACTGATGCCGTTCAACTTGCAATCGAGCAGATCGTCGAGTGGAAAGCCACTCTGGTCGGAGCGGCGGCGCTCGTCGACGGCAACCACCAGCTCTTGTATTTTATGCTGCAGACAAAAGGCCTGCAGCGTGCCCGAATAATTTATCATTACCTCGGACGGCACTTTATGCTCGCCCTCCGAGACCGGCCAGAACCCGGCGACGTGCAGCTCTTCGCCCGCAACCGCGACCAGAGACTCCGACAGGCGCAATGCTTTATTGCCGGAGCCGATCACCAATACCTGCCAGCGCCACGCGGCGACGTCGGAAATACGATGAAACACCGAGCGTATCAGCGCTATCAACGTCAACGAGACGATACTGGTGATGGCCAATACGCCGCGTCCGAAATAAAGCTGCTGCTCGGGAAACAAATAAAAGCTGAATGAAACCAGAGTGGTGCCGATGAGAAATATAGCCACCATCGTGCGCAGAATGGAACCGATAATACCTTCGCTGGTGTGCGGGCGATAAGAGCCCAACGCAATCATGGACAAGATATTGATGAGCGCGTAAACATGACCCAGCCATAAATCCGCATCGCCGGGAAATGTCCATTCGCCCCATGAAAAGCGGATCGCATGCCCGATGTAAACCGCCGCGACCATCGCGCAATATTCAAGTACCACCAGGACCAGCAAGTAGACCGGTATGTACTGCCGAAATATCCTGATATGATTCACAAGCGGCCCTTGCTTGACGAAAATGAATGAGCGATCTGTCGCCGTATAGTCAACGGACAATTATCGCCCAAGCTCAAGAAGCTGTCTAACATAATGGCCGACCAGCAAAGCCGATTAGTATTAGATCCACTCCCCGGAAGATCGGTTGGCGCCATCGCGACGACGCCGAATTCAGAGCCATCAATTTTAATCCTCGGTCGACGTACACCATGAATACATCAGATACGCCTCGTTCGGCAGATGCGCTCGAACAGCATAGACAGACATTCGACAATATATCGCTGCTGCAACTGTTCGTGGACAACCCAGCGCGGGCGGAGCAATTTACGCTCGAAGCAGGCGGCTTGCTGCTCGATTTTTCAAAGAACTTTTGTACCCAAAAAACGTTACAACTGTTCGCGCAGCTCGCCGAACAACGCAATCTACGCACCGAAATCGACGCGCTCTTCGGCGGCGCGACAGTCAATGTCACCGAGTGTAGACCAGCATTGCATACGGCGTTGCGCGCATCGGCGGCAACCGCTCCCAAACACGAAGAAATCCAGCAAGTATTACAACGCATGGAGCGTTTGGTCGAGTCCTTGACGCAGCGCCGCAGCGTAGGCTTTACCGGCCTGCCGATCACCGATGTCATCCATATCGGCATCGGCGGCTCCGATCTCGGTCCGCGCTTTGTAAGCGTCGCGCTGCAAGCCTTGCACACGCCGACCCTGCGCGTGCACTTCGTCGCCAATGTCGACCCCAACGAAATAGACGATACGCTCGCGGCGCTGGACCCCGCCACTACGCTGATAATTACCGCATCGAAATCTTTCGCCACGCAGGAAACGCTCGCCAATAGCCGGCGCGCGCGACAGTGGCTAACGGCGGCGGCGGGCACGCGCGCCATCGACAATCAGCTTGCCGCAATCACCGCCAATCCCGCCAAAGCCATCGCCTTCGGTGTCGGAGAACAGCATATTTTTCCAATGTGGGATTGGGTTGGAGGACGCTATTCGCTCTGGTCGGCGATCGGCTTGCCGATCGCCATTGCCATTGGCTGGCAAAATTTTCGGCAGTTGTTGCGCGGCGCCGAAAGCATGGACGAGCACTATCGCAGCGCGCCCTTTCAGGCCAATATGCCGGCGCTATTGGCGATGTTGGAGTGCTGGTATAGCGATCGCTGGCAGGCTTATAGCGCACTAGTGCTGCCCTACTCGCATCGACTGCGATTATTCCCCGCTTTTTTACAGCAGCTATCGATGGAGAGTCTAGGCAAGTCGGTCGATCGTCGAGGTCGCGCCGTCGCGCAGCAAACCGGCCTCGTCATCTGGGGCGAACCCGGCACCAATAGCCAACATTCCTTTATGCAACTGTTGCATCAAGGCACGCGCTTTATCCCGGTCGACTTTATTGGCGTGATCAATGCCGAACGCGGCGGCGACTTACAACACTTACAGCTGTTCGCCAACTGCGTGAGCCAAAGCCAGGCATTGATGACCGGCAAATCGCTGGCGGCCGCAGTCGCGGAGTTACGCAACACCGGCATGCCCGCAGCGGACGCGCAAATACTCGCGCCACATAAAGTGCTGCCCGGCAATCGGCCAAGCAATACTATTCTGCTGGATGCCTTGGGGCCGCGACAGCTCGGCGCATTGATCGCGCTGTACGAGCACAAAGTCCACGTACAAAGTATCGTTTGGGATATCGACGCGTTCGATCAATGGGGCGTGGAATTGGGCAAACAATCTGCCGATCAAATCTATGCCGCATTAACGACTGACACCCCCTATCTAGCGGATGGGTCGACCAATCAGCTTATTCGCTACTTTCAGACGGGGCATATCTAACGCCCAGTGCGGCGGCAGCTCGATAATTGGCAACATCGAGTCGCCGCTGCTAGCCTAGCTAAATTGGCGTCTGTGTTAGTCATGCAGGTTTGACGACTACTTTGATGAGTACGCCGCGCTTTGCCACTCGCTCGAAAGGAAACAACTTCCATGTTCAACAAACAAACGCCGCGCATCGCAATTATCGGGCTCGGCTATGTCGGTCTGCCGCTGGCCGTCGAGTTTGGCAAACAATTGCCCACCGTTGGCTTCGATGTCAATGCGCAGCGCATAGCGTCTTTAAAGCGCGGCGTCGACGCCACGTTGGAGACAACCGCAGAAGAACTGGCTGCCGCTACGCAGCTGCAAATTACCGATGACCGCGCGGCTATCGCCAGTTGCAATGTCTACATCGTGACAGTACCCACTCCCGTCGACGACAACAAACAGCCGGATCTCACGCCGCTGCGCAAGGCCAGCGAAACGGTGGGCAGCGTGCTCAAGGTGGGCGACGTGGTCATTTATGAGTCGACGGTTTATCCCGGGGCCACCGAAGAAGTCTGCGTGCCGGTCATGGAAAAAGTTTCCGGCCTAACGTTCAACAAGGATTTCTTTGCCGGCTACAGCCCGGAGCGTATCAACCCCGGCGACAAGCAACGCCGTCTAACCAACATTTTAAAAATCACTTCCGGCTCCACTCCGGCAGCTGCGGACTTCGTCGACGAGCTATATCGCCGCATCGTTACGGCAGGCACCCACAAAGCGAGCAGCATTCGGGTCGCCGAGGCCGCAAAGGTTATCGAAAACACTCAGCGCGACGTCAATATTGCGCTGGTCAACGAGCTGGCGCAAATTTTCAAGCGCTTGAATATAGATACCGAAGACGTATTAAAAGCGGCCGGCACCAAATGGAATTTTTTGCCCTACAGGCCGGGCCTGGTTGGCGGCCACTGCATCGGTGTCGATCCCTATTACCTCGCCAGCAAGGCGCAACAAGCCGGCTACTTCCCTGAAATCATTACCGCCAGCCGGCGCATTAACGACAACATGGGCGTCTACGTAGCCGGTGAAGTCATGCGCCTGATGACGCAGAAACGCATTCACATCGTCGATGCGAATATTCTCGTTATGGGCTTAGCCTTCAAAGAAAACTGTCCCGACTTGCGCAACACCCGCGTCGTCGACATTATCCAAGAGCTCAACCTTTGCAATGCTAAAATCGACGTCTACGACCCATGGACAGACCCTGCGCACGCCCAGGCCGAATTTGGCTTTACGCCGATCGATAAACCGGAGGATGGCCGTTACGATGCCATTATTCTTGCGGTAGCTCACGATGCGTTTAGAGAAATGGGAATTCAAAAGATCCGCGCACTGACGAAACCAAACGCGATTATTTTCGATATTAAATATTTGTTTCCCGCCGACGCCGTGGATGGGCGCTTGTAATCGGCACTTCGGCGGCGTTTAAACGCGGCGGCGATCGAGCCGCCGCCATTCAGCCGGCTTCAGCCACCAACTGCAATAACTCCGCGGTTTTAGCTTGCATCAATGCGACATCGCCGCGACTCTCGACATTGACGCGCAGTACCGGTTCGGTATTCGAGCCGCGCACATTAAAACGCCATGCGCCCATCGTCATGCTCAGTCCATCGGTGCGATCGGTACTTTCCGCAGCGGCGCCGTAACGCTTTTCTATCGCGGCAAGAACCGTTTTTACATCTTTCACCTGGCGGTTTATTTCGCCGCTGCACGGAAACGTAGACATACGTTCGCGCACCAAATGGGAGAGCGGCTTGCCGCTCGCGCAAATCAGTTGCGTAACCAGCAGCCAAGGAATCATGCCGCTATCGCAGTAGGCGAAATCGCGGAAATAATGATGCGCGCTCATCTCGCCGCCATAGATTGCATTTTCCTTGCGCATGCGTTCTTTGATGAAGGCGTGGCCCGTTTTGCTCTGCACCGCTTCGCCGCCGAACACCTCTGCGACATCGATAGTATTCCATGTCAAGCGCGGGTCGTGCACGATGCGCGAACCGGGGCTTTTACGCAAAAACGCTTCGGCCAATAATCCCACCACGTAGTAGCCTTCGATAAATTCGCCGCTTTCGTCGAAAAAGAAACAACGGTCGAAATCGCCGTCCCAGGCAATACCCAAATCGGCTTTATGCGCGCGCACCGCATCGATGGTCGCCGTGCGATTTTCTTCCAGCAACGGATTGGGCACGCCGTTCGGAAACTCTCCATCGGGTGTGTGGTGAACTTTAATAAACTCGAACGGCAAAAACTTTTCCAAACGATCGATAACCAGCCCGGCGCCGCCATTGCCGGCATTGACAACAATTTTTAATGGATTCAACGCCGTTAAATCGACATACGATAAAAGATGCTGGACATAGGCCGGTGCAGTATCGATTTCCGCATAGCTGCCGCGCTTGGCGACCTCGGCAAAATCGTTTTGCTCGGCGATACGCTGAATGTCGAACAAACCCGTGTCGCCGCTGATCGGTTTGGACTGTTCGCGCACGAACTTCATGCCGTTGTAGTCTTTCGGATTATGGCTGGCGGTGACGGCGATGCCGCCACCCATTTGCTTACCGTCGGGCGCAGCCTGCGAAGCGGCAAAATAAATCTCTTCGGTGCCGCACAAGCCGATATCGAATACGTCGACCCCCCCATCGCGCAGGCCATTGGCCACTGCCATTTTCAAAGCGGCACTGGTCAACCGAATATCGTGACCCACGACAACCCGGCCGGGTTGCACAACATCGGCGTAGGCGCGGCCAATGCGATAAGCGATATCTTCATTGATTTGATCGGGCACGCGACCGCGCACGTCGTAGGCCTTAAAACATTCGAATTTATCGCTCATCGCTACCCTGATAGGTTTTAGATTTTGGGTTTTAGTAGTTAGGTAAAAACTTCGTGCCTTCTGCTGCCACTGTGTTCGTCCCTAACTACTAACTACTATTTAGTCGGGCTTGTAGATATTCTGGTAAACATAATTGGTCGCTTCGACAAAACCATCCACGGCGCCGCAATCAAAGCGCCTACCCTGGAATTTGTAGGCCATTACACAGCCGTTGCGCGCCTGCGTCATCAAAGCGTCGGTGATTTGCACTTCGCCATTTTTACCCGGCGCGGTATCGCGCAAAATATCGAAAATATCCGGCGTCAGAATATAGCGACCGATAATTGCCAAATTGGACGGCGCTTCGCTGGCCTTGGGCTTTTCCACCATATTATCGACGCGGTACAGCCCTTCTTTCAGCGATTGACCGGCGATCACACCGTACTTTTCAATCTGATCCATAGGTACTTCCTGCACCGCAACGATGCTGCAGCGGAACTGGCGAAACAATTTCACCATTTGCGCCATCACGCCTTCGCCACCCTCGTTAATGCACAAATCGTCGGATAGAATCACGCCGAATGGCTCGTTGCCGATCAGCACTTCGCCGGTCAAAATTGCATGGCCAAGGCCTTTCATTTCGCGTTGCCGCGTCATCGCGAAAGTACCTCTTTCCAGCACGCTGCGAATGCTGGTGAGATATTTCTCCTTGCCGGTGCCGGCGATTTGATGCTCCAGCTCATAGCTGATATCGAAGTGATCGGAAATGGAGCGCTTACCGCGTCCGGTTACAAACGCGATCTCGCGCAATCCGGCATCGATCGCCTCCTCGACCCCATATTGAACCAGTGGCTTATTGACCACCGGCAACATTTCTTTGGGCATCGATTTGGTCGCCGGCAAAAAGCGCGTGCCGTAACCGGCCACTGGAAATAAACATTTTTTAATCATGGAGCTAATCCTTATATACACTGCCTGTACTGTTACACACGGCTATCGTTAACTGCGACATCCGCACGAAACCAACACGGCATTGGCTATTTATTACGACCGCCCAGCGCTGTTCACTGCGGACATATTATTTGTTACGAGCATCGTTCGTTACGACCGTGCTATTCATTAGGACATATTATTCGTTACGACCATAGATGTCTTGAAAACGCACAATATCGTCTTCACCTAAATAGCCGCCGGTCTGTACTTCGATCATCTCCAACGGGATTACGCCAGGGTTGGCCAAGCGATGGCGATTACCGAGCGGAATATAGGTCGATTCATCCTCGGACAGCAGAAACTCTTTATCGCCACAGGTGACCTTCGCCGTGCCGCTAACCACGATCCAATGCTCGGCGCGATGATGGTGCATCTGTAGCGACAATTGCTGACCGGGATTGACGATAATGCGCTTGACCTGAAAACGATGCGCGTTGACCAGCGACTCATACGAGCCCCATGGGCGATACACGCGCTTATGCATCGTCGCTTCGTCGCGCTTACTGTTTTTAAGTGCCTTGACGATAAACTTTACGTCCTGCACGCGATCTTTATCCGCGATCAGTACGGCATCGGTGGTTTCCACGATCACCAGATTGCTGATGCCGACCGCCGCAACTAAACGCGACTCGCTACGGATATAGCTGGCATCGACCTCGTGCAATAATACATCGCCGCTGACAACGTTTTCCGCGCTGTCCTTGTTCTCGACATCCCACAACGCCGACCATGAACCGACATCGCTCCAACCGCAGGATAATGGCACCACCACGCCTTTATGGGTCCGCTCCATCACCGCATAGTCGATCGAATCGCTCGGCGATGCGGCAAACGACGCCGCATCCAGGCGAATGAAATCCAAATCGGTGCACGCCTTCGCCAACGCATTGCTCACCGCCGCCAACATTAGTGGTGCGTGGGCCGCCAACTCGTTTAAGTAGGTATCGGCGCGCAACAGGAACATGCCGCTATTCCATAGATAATCGCCGCTGGCCACATAGGAGCGCGCCGTTTCGAGATCGGGTTTTTCGACGAATTTGCGCAGCGTCAATACATCGTGGCTTTGCGCGGAGTCTTGCGCGGCCTCCGCCTGAATATAGCCATAGCCGGTTTCGGGCGCGCTCGGCACGATGCCAAACGTCACTAAATGGCCGGTTTCAGCTGCTTGCATGCCTCGCGCCACCGCTTCGGCGAACACCGTCGGCTGCTGAATGACATGGTCTGCGGGCAATACCAATAACACGGCGGCGGGATCGATCGTCTGCGCCTGCAGCGCGGCGGCGGCCAACGCCGGAGCGGTATTTTTGCCTTCGGGCTCTAATAAAATAGCAGCGGCCGACACGGCGCATTGCCGCAATTGTTCCGCCACCAAAAAGCGATGTTCATCGTTGCAGACGATTATCGGCGCACTCACGCCGCTTATCGCATCGGCGCGCTGTAAGGTTTGCACCAGCAGACTGGCTTCGCCTATCAGCGGTAGAAACTGTTTGGGGAACAGCTCTCGCGATACCGGCCAAAGGCGGCTTCCTACTCCTCCAGATAACACTACCGGAATTAACATTAGACTTTTCCTGATTACACTTGCCGCTGAATTTATGTCGCGTCGCTCGTGTCGTGCCGGCCGCGCCCAATACCAAAGTAGCTAAACCCGTGCTCGGTGGCAACTTCCGGGTCGTATTGATTGCGGCCGTCAAAAATAACCGGCGCGTTCATCAAGTCCTTCATCGCCTCGAAATCGGGTTGGCGAAAACGCTTCCACTCGGTAACCAAAACCATTGCATCGACATCTTTCAGTACGTCGTATTGGTATTTCAGCAAAACCACCCTGCCTTCCTGCAACCATGTCGCCGGCAGTTCGCGCGCCGCTGTCTCCAAAGCGACGGGATCGTAGGCTTGGACGATAGCGCCGGCTTCGACCAGTGCCTTGATCAATACCAGCGACGCCGCTTCGCGCATGTCGTCGGTGCCCGGCTTGAACGCGAGCCCCCAGACGCCAAATTTGCGGCCCTGCAAGTCGCCGGCAAAATAGCGCTGGATTTTTTCGAACAGCACGCCTTTCTGCTGCGCGTTGCGCGCCTCGACGGCCTCCAGCACGGTGGGAGCAAATTGGTGCTCGCGGCTCATATGAATCAAGGCTTGCACGTCTTTTGGAAAACACGAGCCGCCGTAGCCGCAACCGGGATAAATAAAGGCGTAACCGATCCGCTTGTCCGAGCCGATGCCCTTTCTGACCTGCTCGACATCGACACCCATCCGCTCGCACAGATTGGCGATCTCGTTCATGAAAGAAATTCGGGTCGCCAACATCGCGTTGGCCGCGTACTTGGTCATCTCTGCATCGCGCACACCCATGCCGATCAGCCGGTCGTTGACTCGGACATAGGGCGCATACAACTCCGCCATTTTCTCCTGCGCGCGCAAACTATCGCTGCCGACAATGATGCGATCCGGCCGCATAAAATCCTCGACCGCCGCTCCCTCTTTGAGAAACTCCGGATTGCTGACTACATCGAAGGGAATATCGACGCCGCGCAGGGCCAACTCGGCAGCGACAATCGCCCTGACTTTTTCAGCGGTGCCCACCGGCACCGTGGATTTATTGACGATCACGACGTAGTGCTGCAAATGTCGACCGATAGTGCGCGCCGCCGTTAAGACATATTGCAGATCGGCCGAGCCATCCTCGCCCGGCGGGGTGCCGACGGCGATAAAAATATATTCGGCTTTAACCAGGGCAGCGCCGATATCGCTGGTGAACTCCAGCAAATTATTCGCGACCGCACCGGCCACCATCGCATCCAGGCCCGGCTCGTAAATCGGCATTTCGCCGCGCCGCAAACGCGCCAACTTAGCTTCATCCAAATCCACACATACCACGTGATTACCCATTTCCGTAAAACAGGCACCGGTTACTAACCCGACATAGCCTGTGCCGATCACCGCGATGTGCACGCTTGTATACCTACCTTGAAAAATGGGGAGGGAAGGGGCGGTTACAGGGCGCGTCTCGAACCGGCATCGCGCAGCCCAAACCGTTCGATATGGTACGACAAGCGCTTGCGGAATCCCAGTTGCTCGACCAGCCCCACGCTATTCGTCGCCGGACATAATGCTGGACATAGCCTCATCAACTATTACAATTGCCGTTCTTTTTTGCGGGAGGCGCTATTGCGGCCCTCCACTTAGCCGCCGGACCAACCCATGTCGTTGATAGAACAGCACTCATTCACCAAGGAAGAGCTAATCGACTGCGGTCACGGCCGCCTGTTCGGACCGGGCAACGCGCAGTTGCCCATCGATAATATGTTGATGCTGGATCGCGTTGCGCATATTTCGCTAGAGGGCGGCGCCTACGGTAAAGGCGAACTGCGCGCCGAACTGGATATCCATCCCGATCTCTGGTTTTTTCGCTGCCACTTCCCGGGCGACCCCGTGATGCCGGGCTGCCTCGGCCTCGACGCCATGTGGCAATTGGTAGGCTTTTTTCTGGCGTGGAAGGGTAACCTGGGACGCGGTAGAGCGCTCGGCGCCGGCGAAATCAAGTTCACCGGCCAGATTCTTCCCACCGCGAAGAAAGTGACCTATCAACTCGACCTAAAACGTATTATCGAGCGCCGCTTAATTATGGGTATCGCCGATGGCACCGTCGCCGTCGATGGCACGGTCATCTACTCCGCTAAAGAGTTGCGTGTAGGCCTGTTCCAAGCCGGCGCTGATGTACCGACCGAATAACCGCTAGCATTTTTACTGCAGACTAAAGCCGTTTATCGCAGGAGCAACATTATGAGACGAGTCGTCATTACCGGCATTGGCATTGTGTCGTGCCTCGGCAATAACAAGGCGGCTGTGTTGGACTCGCTACAAGCCGGACGCTCCGGCATCCGCTTTCGCGAGGATTATAAAGAGCTCGGGTTTCGTAGCCAGGTCGCCGGCACCATCGATATCGATTTCGCCAGCCTGATCGACCGCAAACAATTGCGCTTCATGGGTGACGCCGCCGCTTATACCTATCTGTCGATGCAAGAAGCCATCGCCGATGCCGGCCTCGACGAAAAGGATGTCTCCAATCTGCGCACTGGGATCATCGCCGGCTCCGGCGGCGCGTCCTCAGCCAATCTAGTCGAAGCTGCCGATATCTTACGCGCCAAGGGCATCAAACGCGTCGGCCCGTATCGCGTTACCCAGACCATGAGCAGCACGGTATCGGCCTGTCTGGCAACACCGTTCAAAATCAAAGGCGTCAACTATTCGATTTCCTCCGCCTGCGCCACCAGCGCACACTGCATCGGCAACGGTGCCGAACTGATTCAAATGGGCAAACAGGACATCGTGTTCGCCGGTGGCGGCGAAGAGGAGCATTGGACGCTGAGCTGCCTGTTCGATGCGATGGGCGCGCTATCTTCCAAATACAATGACACCCCTACTCAGGCCTCGCGCCCCTACGACGCCAATCGCGATGGCTTCGTCATCTCCGGCGGCGGCGGCATCGTGGTATTGGAAGAACTCGAGCATGCACTCGCCCGCGGCGCGCATATCTATGCCGAACTGGTGGGCTACGGCGCCACCTCCGACGGCTACGACATGGTGGCCCCGAGCGGCGAAGGCGCCCTACGCTGCATGCAACAGGCGCTTGCAACAGTGGACGGCCCAATCGACTACTTGAACAGCCATGGCACCTCGACACCTGCCGGCGATATTCAGGAGCTGAAGGCCATCAAGGAAACGTTTGCCGCGACGGCAATACCGCCAATCAGCTCGACCAAATCGCTGGCGGGCCATTCGCTCGGCGCCACCGGCGTACACGAGGCCATTTATTGCCTCTTGATGATGCAGCACAACTTTATTGCCGCCTCCGCCAATATCACTAATCTCGATCCGGAAGCGGATGGCGTACCGATCGTGCGCAGTCGTCGCGACGGCGTCAAACTGCAACGCGTGCTTTCCAACAGCTTCGGTTTCGGCGGCACCAACGCATCGCTGGCACTGCAGAGCTACTCCGACTGAACCGCCTCTCAGGGGCGCGGACCGCCGCGCCTCTTCCCGCCAAATCAATGTATCAATCTCTGAATCGATGACAAATGTTATTAAGAAATATTGTCACGCGATGATTGTTGAACTATAAAAAGACCTCGACTGACCAATTTATTCCACCCCCTTCTTTTTTAATGGGAATACTGTCCAGTAACGCGCTCGCAACTACCAATGACGTGCTCGCGGCTTTGGACATCTTGGTGTAGGACTCTCATATGTATCAGGATCAAATTCGGACTATCGTAGCGCAACATGCTCGCTTATCCACGGATGTCGCCCAACTATCGGATTCGAGCGATTTATATTCTGCCGGTCTAACCTCATTGACCACGGTAAATTTGATGCTCGCGATCGAAGATCATTTCGATATCGAGTTTCCGGACAAAATGTTGGGCCGCAAAACCTTTGAAAGCATTCAATCACTGTCCGAAGCGATCGAAGAAATATTGAATTAAACCAATTTGTCCGTCGCTCTACGGAGAGAGATTAATGCCGCATCCACAGACCGGGCCTCACCCGGATTTAAACGCCACGCTAGAGCAAGTGCATGCACTAGGACGCGATGTTATCGCCGTGCATGCCGACGCGGTCGACCGCGACGCGCGCTTTCCCAGCGAAGCATTCGCGGCACTCAAGGCCGCAAAATTACTTAGCTGCTATGTTCCGGGCGAATATGGCGGCATGGGATTTTCGATCGTCGATCTATCGAAAATCTGCGAGGCCCTGGCCCGCTACTGCGGCTCGACCGCAATGATTTTTGCCATGCATCAAATTCAAGTGGCCTGCATCGTACATCACGCGTTGTCGGCGGATTTTTTTCGCCGCTATATGCGCGAATTGGTCGAGCAGCAGTATTTGCTCGCCTCGGCCACCACTGAATTAGGTATCGGTGGCGATGTGCGCTCCAGCCTATGCGCAGTAAATGTCGAAGGCGATAGTTTCACGCTGGAAAAACAAGCACCGGTTATTTCTTATGGCGCCAGCGCCGATGCAATTTTAGTGACCTGCCGCAAATCTCCCGATGCCGGCCGCAACGATCAAGTACATGTGTTGGTACGAAAACAGGATTGCACCCTCAAACCGCTATCGGATTGGGATACGCTGGGATTTCGCGGCACCTGCAGCCTCGGTTTCGCATTGACTTCAACCGGCAACGCAGAACAAATTTTACCGGTTCCCTATGCGGATATTCACGCTAAGACCATGCATCCCTTTTCCCATAGCGTATGGAGTTCGCTGTGGCTTGGCATCGCTGCGGAAGCGGTCGGCCGGGCGCGTAGTTTCGTGCGCGCCGAAGCGCGCAAAACTCCCGGTACGCCACCGCCTTCGGCACTGCGGCTGGCCGAGGTCGACACCGTATTATTTTCGATGCGCGGCGGCGTGCAACAAACCATTGCGGACTACCAACAGATGCTAATCGACGATATTCCCGATTCGTTCGCATCGAATTTCGGCTTCGGCATTCGCATCAACAACTTAAAATTAACCTCGTCGCAATTAATCGTCGAAATCGTCAGCAAAGCGATGATCATCTGCGGCATCGCCGGTTATCGCAACGACTCCAAATTTACACTTTGCCGTCACTTAAGGGATGCTTACGGCGCCGCGCTGATGGTCAATAACGACCGGATTCTCGGTCAGAGCTCCACCATGCAGATCATGCAGCGAGGAGATTGATTATGAGCGCTGATGCAATTCAAACCGCCTACGAAAATTATCTGGCCGAGCTGGTCGCCGCCCGTCTGTTGATTCCATCCGGCGTCAGAGGCGTATACGGTCGCGCGGGAGCTTTTGAAAACATCATCGATCAGTTTGAAAACCTGGTGGGCCGCGAAACGCGCGAACTGAATGCCGAAGTGATTCGTTTTCCACCGGTATTCAATCGCGCGCATTACTGCGGCACCGATCATATTTATAACTTCCCCGATTTGATGGGCTCGGTCCACAGCTTCACCGGTCGCGAAGCCGAACATACCGCGCTGCTGCACAAATTCGAACACCACGAGGATTGGGCGCACGATCTCGATGCCACCGAAGTCATGCTGGCACCCGCTGCGTGTTATCCGCTGTATCCTTCCGCCACCGGCACGCTGCCGGAGGGCGGCCGCTTAGTCGATCTTAAGTCCTACGTATTTCGCCACGAGCCATCCGACGATCCGGCGCGCATGCAATCGTTTCGCATGCACGAATTTGTCCGTCTCGGCACTCCCGCACAGGCATTAGCGCATCGAGATTATTGGCTGGAAAAAGCCCAGGTTATTTTGAAATCGGTCGGCTTAAACGTCGAGCCCGTGGTCGCCAACGATCCCTTTTTCGGCCGCGGCGGCCGCGTGATGAAAGCGACCCAACGCGAACAGAATTTAAAATACGAACTGATAGTGCCGATTTGTTCCGAGGAAAAACCCACCGCGATTACTTCGTGCAATTATCACCTCGATCATTTCGGCTCGGTATTCAAGATCAATACCGCCGATGGCGAAGTCGCGCACTCGGCTTGCATGGGCTTTGGATTGGAGCGCATCGCATTGGCGCTGTTTAAACACCACGGCCTCGACACCGCGAAATGGCCGGCCAGCGTGCGTAAACAACTACAGTTAGCGTAACCAAACAATTACAGCTGGCGTAAATATCGCCATTGCAAAAAAAGTAACGACGCGCGATCCGGATCGAATCGTAATCCGATTTGGCCGATCGCCGCCAAATGCTGCAGGCGCGCGGCCGAGCGCGATAATTAGTTCGGCCGTTATCGATCTCATGCGGTATTGGCGCAGCGGCGCCGCCACCCCAAATGCCAGAAATCTAACGCCATGAACCTAACGGCATAAACCCCTGACCATGAAACCCGTACCATGAAACCAATAGTCCCGTTAAATCCAGACAGTTATCGGCGCCATTCGATTCACGGCGAAAATCGCATCTGGGCGGAAACCAATTGCTACACCGACGTCATCATCGAGTTATTGCATAGCCTTGGCCACGAACCGATCGCGGCGCTGCCATTTACGCTGCTGATCGATTTCGAAGGCGATCAATGGACTTTCTTTAAATATGCCGACGGCGATCTGCTCGAATTATACGGGCTCGATATCCAGGAGCTCGCCGTGTGGCGGCCGCTGGTCCAGCATATCGAAGAACAGGTCGCGATGGACCGACCTGTATTGGTCGAATTGGATTCGTATTTCATGCCCGACACCAGCGGCTCCGCGTATAAATTAGCGCATATGAAATCGACCGTGGCAGTCAATGAAATCGACATCGAAAGGCGCCACCTCGGTTATTTTCACAATCAAGGTTATTATCATCTCGACGGCGAGGATTTCAGCGATATCTTCCAGCTCGACGGCTTGGCGCACGAGCGCATGCTGCCACCCTACATCGAGTTCATCAAAAAAGTGCCGCACTTCCAGCCGCTGGCACCGCAGCAATTGACCGAAGCGTCGACGGCATTGTTAAAGAAATATTTGCGACGAGTGCCCTCGCAAAATCCTTTCATACCTTTTAAAGAAAAATTTAACCGCGATCTCGAATGGTTGATGCAGGCCGATATTGCGGTGTTTCACGCCTACTCGTTCGCGACTCTGCGCCAATACGGCGCCTGCTTTGAACTTGCCGAAACTTATTTGCGCTGGCTCGCCGAGCGCGGCCAAAGCAATCTCGCTAGCGCGATCGAAGCATTCCAGCAAATTTCGCAAAATACCAAGGCATTTCAATTTCAACTGGCGCGCTCGATGGCCCGCAAGAAACCGCTCGATCTGGCGCCGCTCGACAACATGGCGACGCAATGGCAGAGCGGCATAGATACGCTTACTAAACACTATGGTCATTAATCACTGTGGTCATTAATCACTAAGGTTAGCCGAGCATGACAGCGCCTTCGACACCGACTGTCGACTCCGTGTATCTACATAGCGGCTGGCAATTGGCCGCCGCGCCACCCAATAGCATCGCCGATCCGGCGCAACTGTCCACGCAACAACTTGCCTGGCGCGATGCCATCGTGCCCGGCACGGTGGCGCAAAGTATGGCGGCGCATGCTAATGCCAATGACAACTTTGCAACAGGCGATAACCGCGATCGGCAGGATTGGTGGTACCGCTGTAAATTTCGCGCGACGCCGACGCAACTGCAATCGCCATCCCTATCTCCGCCCCTATCTCCGTCAAAAATGCGGCTCAACTTCGAAGGCCTAGCGACGCTCGCCGATATCTGGTTGAACGGTGCGCCGCTGCTAAACACCCGCAATATGTTTGTCGGCCATCGCGTCGATATCGGTCACTTGCTCCGCGACGACAACGAACTGATTATTTGCTTTCGCTCGCTCGATGCCGCGCTGTCGGCAAAACGTCCGCGCCCGCGCTGGAAAACAGCGTTGGTCGATCAGCAGGCATTGCGCTTTTTCAGAACGACGCTGCTCGGCCGCGTAGCCGGCTGGATGCCGCTGGTAGCACCGGTCGGACCGTATAAAAATATCGCTCTCGAAACTGTTTCCAATATCGATATCGCGGCGTTCGATCTGCAGACCGACGCCAGCGGGAGTATTGGACGAATAAGTGTCGCGGCCAGGCTGACATCAAATGCCTCCGTCACCACCGCAACGCTATACGTCGACGACCGCAAGTTTGCCTTGAATAGTGCCAGCCAGGCGCAATACACCGATATCGACGGCGAATTTTTCTTGCCGGACGTTGCGTTATGGTGGCCGCATACGCACGGCGCGCCGCAGCTAAGCACATGCCGCATCGAAGTGGCGACAGTCGACGGCAATACCGTTATCGATTGCGGAAAAGTCGGCTTCAAAGATATTTCGCTCGATCGCAGCGGCGGTCAAGTGCGGCTGCGCATCAACGGTGTCGATATTTTTTGTCGCGGCGCATGCTGGACAGTCGACAATATCAATACGCTGGTCAGCGAACCCGCGCAATTGCGCCGCACATTGCAATTGGCGCGCGACAGCGGTGCCAATATGCTGCGCATCGGCGGCACCATGAATTACGAGTGCGATGATTTCTATAAGCTTTGCGACGAATTCGGCCTGTTGGTCTGGCAGGACTTCATGTTCGCCAATATGGATTACCCATTCGACGACCCGGCTTTTCGCGCCGAAGTCGACAACGAAATCGACTTTCAGCTAAAGCGTTTACAAAAACATGTCTGCGTCGCCGTGTACTGCGGTAATAGCGAAGTCGAACAGCAGGCAGCCATGGTTGGCCTGCCGCCCAGCGAATGGAGCCAGCCATTTTTCAGTGCGGAATTACCGCAGCGCTGCGCGCTACTGCATCGCGGCATTCCGTATTTTCCATCGTCGCCCTGCGAGGGCGCGCTGCCGTTCCATGTCGGCAGCGGTATCTCGCATTACTACGGCGTCAGCGCCTATCGCCGGCCGCTCACCGACGCCAAGCACGCGCAGGTAAAATTTGCCACCGAATCGTTGTGCTTCGCCAATGTGCCGGACCCGCAAACGATCGAACTGCTGCTCGATGGCGTAACGCCGGCACCGCATCATCCGCGCTGGAAGGAAAGGGTTGGCAGCGCACCGGCCAACTTCGATTTCGAAGCAATCCGCGACGATTATTTAAAAACGCTGTTTAAAGTCGATCCCGTCGAGCTGAGGCACTGCGATGTCGAACGTTATTACGCGCTATCGCGCGTGGTCAGCGGCGAAATTATGCGCGTCGTATTCGCCGAATGGCGCAAACCCGATAGCGTTTGCGGCGGCGGATTAATCTGGTTTTATAAGGATTTCTGGCCCGG